>ENA-OROU01000004-OROU01000004.1-human-gut-metagenome-genome-assembly--contig:-NODE-4-length-319699-cov-18.293977_pt1 | contig 319699 bp, 297 predicted proteins | sample MGYA00242131_ERZ509054 | MGnify/ENA primary metagenome ERZ509054 (study PRJEB26280, sample SAMEA2338749) | human gut metagenome | biome: human gut; feature: human-associated habitat; material: faeces... | reverse complement strand
CACTTACAAATGTAGGTGTCTTTTTTCATATGCATAAATTTGAAAGGGAGTAGGATAAAGGTGTCCGGAAGAATCCGTGAGAGATGTCATCCGAGTCATAGATTCTTCACTCCGTGTCATGTTGCCGTTTTCCTGCTTTCTTACAAAGCATTCTTGTCTCCGTTCAGAATGACCGTGGCATGGAAGTCATCATAATGAGGGGGGGACGTTAATCGTCATCTGGCGCGCCAGCGAAGAATCTGCTGCTGTAGTGAGGAAAGCGGTAAGGTGTCATCAGGGTAATATTCTTCACTCTGTGTCACTATCCCATTTTCCGTCTTTTCCACAAGGCATTCTTACTTCCTTTCAGAATGACAGGAGTCAGGAAGGGCTGCCGGCTTCCGGTGTCCGGTATTAAAGCATGGGGCGACGCAGGCTGCGGTACGGAAGGACGGTATGAATGTCTTCTTTTGTCAACTGATTTTTTTCTGTATTTCCTGTATACTAAGGGTAGGGCAGTATTATTTTTATGAACTTGAATTTTTGTCATTGCGGAAAGGAGAGGGAAATGAAAAAGCTGGTTTCGGTTTGCGTGTTTCTTTTGGCTCTCGTGACAGGTGTTTTTGCCATGGCGCGGGAACCTGTTTATGGCGTCCTGTTCATCCCGAAGAAAGAGTATACCCTTGAAAAGGGAAAGTTTAGAGCAACTGTACCCCAAGTGCAGGCGGTCAGTTTTATAGACGGGAGGACGCCGGTAAACGAGTGCGGCGGGGCGGCGAAGGCGGTCAATAAACAGCTTCGCGCTTATGTAGACAAAGCGTATCAAGACTATCAGAAAGAGGGAGAGCCGGGCACATGGGTCTATCCGATGATTACGAAGAACGGGGATAATATTTATTCTCTTGTCATGGTCAAGCAGATTCTTCACGGCCAGTTGGATGTATATATGGACGAAGCATTCACTTTTTTGCAGAATACGGGGAAGCGGGTATCATGGAAGGATATTGTCCGCAAGGAGGATGAACGTTTCATGACCGTGGAAAGTCTGGAAAAGAATATCTGGGCGGGAATGTTCTTTTACAAGGATGGGGTATGGAGCTCGGAGAGGCCTGACGGCTGCATTCCGGACGGATATCGTCCGGCAGAAATGCCCGGCCCTTACCGCTTCTATGTGGATGATTCCAATCTCATTATATTTATGCTCCCCTGCGGGGAGAATGGGACTTTGCAGAAACGTTGCTTTGAGCTGAATTCAGGAGCGGCTACGAAGTATTCGAGAGCGGTAGGATAAAGTAAAATACGGAGAAAGCGGGGAATTACAGGTCGTTTATGCCGCCTGGCGGAAGGCGGTGGAATGGAGGATATTATGAAAAAGAAGATGGCTGCGTTTTTGGCAGTGTCCATGCTGCTTTGCGGACAGGCGCTGGCTGCCGATTTTTCCAATCTGGTTATTATCCACACCAATGATACCCACGGTTTTGACCGGCGGGCGGAAGGAATCAACGGTATGGCCACCGTGTCCGCCCTGCGCAAGCATTACCTGTCACAGGGAAAGGATGTGCTTCTTGTAGATGCCGGTGATGCCATACAGGACAATAATCTTGTAAATTTCAGCAAGGGGAAGTCGGCAATCGCTTTTATGAATGCCGTTGGTTATGATGCTATGGCATTGGGCAATCATGAATTTGATTACGGGCAGGAGGTTCTGGCAGAACGTATCCGGGAGGCGAAGTTTCCCATGCTTTCCGCCAATGTCATTGTAGAAGCGACAAACAAGCCACTTACCCGGGATTCTGTTATATATAAAAAAGGGGATGTGAAGATCGGAATCATCGGTCTCACTACGCCGGAAACCGTGGTGACTACGAATCCGAAAAATGTATATGGGTTGAAATTTCTGGACGATAAGGCGACGATTGCCGTTACACAGAATCTGGTGAAAAAATTAAAAGAGCAGGATAAATGCGACCTCATCGTGGCAGTTGGACATCTGGGCAGTGAAGATGCCAATAGGGGGCACCGTTCTGATGATATTCTCATGAATGTAGATGGCATTGATATTTTTATTGACGGACATGATCATACGGCAAAGAATAAATATATCAATGGGGCGCTGCTTGCAGAGACAGGGCACTATACGAAAAATATCGGCGTCATTACCCACATGGATAATAAATGGACGGAGAATTTCTGCAAGTATGGCGATTTTAATGAAGAAGATCCCGTCATCAAAGAACTGGTAGACAAGACGCAGCGGGAAGTGGACGACGCGATGGCATTGAAGCTGGGGGAAACGCCGTTGCTTTTGAATGGCAGCCGCGATCCCGGTGTGCGTACGGATGAAACGAACCTGGGAGACTTCGTGGGGGATGCTTACCTTTGGCAGGCCCGGAAGGCAATGGCGGCATCAGGCGTCAATGTGGACGGATGTCTGTTCAACGGCGGCAGTCTGCGCCAGTCTATTGAAAAAGGAAACATTACTGTAGGAAATATTTCCGGTGTGCTCCCTTACAATAACCAGCTTTATGTGATGAAAATTAAGGGCGAAACGCTCCTGGAAATCATAGAGGCCGCGACCTGTTCCCTTCCGTCCCAGATCGGTGCTTTCCCCCAGGTGTCGGGAATCCGCTACACTGTGAATACGAAAGTGCCTTATGAAAACGGGAAGCAGTATGAAAATTCCACTTACTTTGCGCCTGCCAAGCCGGGAAGCCGTGTCACTATCCATGAAGTCGGCGGGAAATCGTTCGATGCGGATAAAGTTTACACTCTTGTTACGACAGAATTCATCTGCCGCGGCGGAGACGCTTACGGGAAACTGACGGAACCGGGGGCTGTGGATATCCAGGCCATCGGCTATGTGGATACGGAAGCGGTGGAAAACTATCTTAAAGAGGAATTGAAAGGAACAGTTCCTGCAAAGTATGAAAAAGAACAGGGACGCGTGACCGTCATAAAATGATCTCCAACATTCATAAGAACCGTGGCGGGTGACTGTCACGGTTTTTATGGTGAAAAACACGGAATGTGGTATGCTGGAGACAAGCGGAAGAGGGTGGAAATTATGGTAAGCGGCTGCATTTTCGACATGGACGGGCTTCTGTTTGACACGGAACGGATTTTTCAAAATTACTGGAGAGCCATCGCGGCGGAGCGGGGGATTGTCCTTGCGGACAGTTTCATCACGGAAATCACGGGGACGAGCGGGGAAATGATGAACCGCATTTTGAAAAAATACTACCATACGGAGGATGGCGAGGAAATTCAAAAAGACTGCAAAGAAAGGGTTTTGCGCCATCTGGACAAGAATATACCTGTCAAAACGGGAGCGGTGGAAATACTCGGACGCTGCAGCATGCTTGGCATCAAAACCGCGGTGGCCAGCAGCAGTCCGCTCCGGCAGATAGAAAATAATCTGAAAAACGCGGGAATGGAGAACTGTTTCGATGCTATTGTGAGCGGTGATCAAGTGGAAAAAGGGAAACCGGCACCTGATATATTTCTTCTGGCAGCAAAGCGGATCGGCGTTTTACCGGAAGATTGTATCGTTTTTGAAGATAGTCCCCACGGCATTGAAGGCGCATTGCGCGCGGAGATGAAAGCCGTCATGATTCCCGATTTGCTCCCGCCCCGGGAAGAACACAAACGGTGGATAGACGTGTATAATAATTTACAGGAAGCGGCGGAAAAGCTTTTGCAGATCATAAGGTGATGATGGACAGCTGCGGGCCGGCGGCGGAAAAATGGATGCTGTAAGCGTGAAAAGTCCTGTCCCTGCGGCAGGAATGGCGAAATTTAATTATAGAGCCGGTGTTTGAATTAGAAAGGATAATGCATGGATGGAGAAACGGCTTCATGGATATTTTACAGCGGGCTTCTGATGTATGGTCTGGTGCTGTTTGCCTTTAAAAGACTGTACCTGGATACATTGGAAAGCAGAGTCTTGTCGTACATGCTGGGACTGGTGCTGGCCTATGGAATCCTGGCAGGTGTTTTTCTGGCAAGCAGGGAAAGCATGGTTGTCAGGACTGTTTTACAGGAATCACTATGGAGCGGCCGCACCTATACTTATCGGGGTGCCGGGTTTCTTCTGGTCATTGTGCCTGCCGTGTATTCCATTTTTCTCCTCCGCTTTTTTGAAAAAAGGGGGGAAAATGCGGCTTGGAAAGAAAAAGTAAAAGTGATGGGATCTGCATTTATAAATACGGTTATGGCTCTTCTGGGGCTGCTGTGCTTTAATTATATGCTGGACGGGCACAGTATGGAGGAATGCCGGATTGTTTTTGAAGAGAGTTTGGCATCCATAGGCTGGGAATCCGGACTGCTTTCCATCGCGCTGATGTATTTTGTGTTTTACATGATAAAACGCGATCATTTCAAACATCATGGCAGGTAGCGGAAATAAAAACGGCAGGCGGGAACTGAATGTGGGAAAAGGAAAGTCATTTCAGGTGAATAGGAACCTTTCCGCTGGGGAAAGCTGCGTACTGCTTCATGGAAAGTTGATTGTAAAAATATAAAAGGATACGGGATGATCATGTTAGGATTTATGGAAACAGAGAAAGAATTTATAAAAAATTGGGAGAAATACAGGGGTGCGGCCGGCTGCCTGCGATATCTCGCCTGCTGGTTCCTTTTGGGGATTATCGTTATTCCTCTGATGCTGACGGTAATCAATCCGGATATATGGTCTACGGTGCGGATGGATCAGCTGGCGGAAGAAGCTGTCGTTTTTTTCGGGTTCGGCTTTTGGTTTTGTATTCTTCCTTCCCTGCTTATAGGGCTGGGCATGTGGGATGAGAAAAACCGAAAGTATAAATATCTTCTCGGAGGGAATATGCGGTACATGCCTTTCAAAGAAAGACCCTGGAAAAAAGGAGAGAAGTGGCAGTTATATGGGATTGGGAGTTTGATGGCCGCATTTTCCGCCTTTATTATTTTTGCATCTGTTACATTGATGATGAGCGGCACCGGCAGAGCTGTTTATATGTTTAGATTCAGCAGCGCTTTCTTTTGTTTTTTGTTTATCTATTGGATCATCCATGTGCTTTATTTCCGCCGGCATGACGGCCCTTTGTATATACATCTGTGGGCTAAGGTTATTATGGCTGTTTTATGGCTGGGGACTGTCGGGGCTCTGATCCAGTATTCCTATTTTTGACCGGCTGATGAGTATGTAAATAAGGAAGCAAAAAATCCCCTTCTTGAGAAAAGGGGATTTTTTGCTGGGAGAATTTTTTTCTTATTTCTTTTTATTATCCAGTTCGCTTGCGTCTATTCTGTTACTGTCACGGATGAAATCGTTGTAGGCTTCTACCATGTCATTGAAGGCGTCATTGCCGCCGCCCCCTGCCAGATAGGTACGGATCCTTCCGATGGCGCGTTCAGCAGAGCTTTTGAAAGATTTTACACCGGAGACATCTTCCGCCGGTTTGAGTTTTTCCATATTTTCCTTTACCTGTCCCAGCAGTTTTTCTATCTGCGCCTTATCTGTCTTGGCAGGATCTTCCGGATCGATAGCTTCCAGAGCCCGTCTCATGTCGCGGCCGATTTCCATATAAGTGGCTGCCATGACTTTGTTGTCCTTTTTCATTTCTTCTATCAGAAGGTCGCGGAGTTCGGAATTGTGCCGGCTGATGGCACTGTCCAGTTTGCCGTATTCCTCGTTGAACTGGTCATAGAGTTTCAGATAAGAGGCGACCATTTCGCGGCCTTTCTGATTGCCGTCCGTGGTATATTCCTTGGATTTATAGTAAGATTCCATTTTGCCGGTCAGGGGCACCATTTCATCCAATACCTTAAGTACGGCTGTCGTACTTTCATCAATATCGGAGAAACCGCTGCTTTCCGCTTTGGCTTCCGTCAAGTTTTCTTTCAGGCTGTCATAAGCGGGGAAGCTGGCAAAGTCCAGATCTTCACCGGCTTTCATCTTCGCCAGGACTTTATCGATGGCAAAGGCAAATCTTACATTATGGCCGTTGAAACCGTTGGTGGCTTTTACATAGCTGCTGATTTTTTCCAGCTGGCTTGTCGGCTTTGCAGATGTTTCTTTTCCGCCGCCGGAAGAAGAGCCGCCTCCGCCGCAGCCTGTCAGCATCATGATCGCCGCTGCCAGTACCAATAAAAATAAACCGATTCGTTTTGTCAGATGGGGGGTGTAATCCACTAAAATCGCCTCCTATTGTAAATAAAATCGTTTCTATAGTATGATCTCCCACAAACGGTTTCATTATATCATTAAAGGGCGGAAGAAAGCTATTTTAAAATTTATTAGTTTTCTTATCAGGTTCTTAAAAAACTTTATGACATGAAGCGTGAGTATGGTATAATGATAAAAAATTAAAAGGAGGGTATTATGCGTAATCCAAAAAACATGCTGATTGTAGGGATTGTACTACTGGTGGTGGGAGTCGGTATCCTGCTGTTTAATCCGGATCAAAGCGCCGCCAATCTGGAAATTGCCAGAAATGCGAAAAATGCGCAGGAAGCTGCCGCCGCTATTTCAGGCAATAACCAAAGGGAGCTTATGATCCATATGGCAGGGAATTTTCTTGCAGGGATCGGCATCGCGCTGACGGCAGGCGGTTTTTTCCTGAAAAGGAAGAAACAGTAATTGTCTGAAAGAAGAGACAGGGAGCATCCACTTTCCCCATGTCTCTTTTTTTATGCATGGGAAAGCAGCGGATGGCTTTCTTTTCGTGAAATCTGTTATACTGATAAAAAATAATTATTTTTGAGATGTATGCCGCACAAGGGAGACATGATGACCGTCAGGGAAATAGTGGAAACGCTCGGCCTGGCAGCGGATGAGGACGCTGTAAGAAAAATGGCAGAGTACAATGCCATGGTGATTGCCATGAGCAGGAAAATGAATTTAACGGGAATCAAAGATGCAGAAGAAAGCCTGGTCAAAAATATTTATGATTCGCTGACCGTGTATGAGGAGAAATATTTTCCGAAGAACGGGCGTATGCTGGATTTGGGGACAGGCGCCGGGTTTCCGGGAATTCCGCTGGCCATCCTGAGGCCGGATATGCAGGTCGTGCTGGTGGATTCTGTCTTAAAGAAACTTGTATTTATAGAGAATGCCGCGGCAAAGCTGGGGATTAAAAATATAAAGATTCTCCATATTCGCGCCGAAGAAGGCGGACGGCGGAGGAAGACAAGGGAAACCTTTGATATGGTGACGGCAAGAGCGGTAAAGATGCTTCCTGTCATTGCCGAATGGGGTATCCCCTTTGTGAAGGAAGGCGGTGTTTTCGCAGCGATGAAAGGACCTGGTGCCGACGAGGAACTCAGACAGTCGGGAAAGATCCTGAAAGAATTGAAAGCGGAGCTCATGGAGCGAAAAGAGTTGGAGCTCCCTACGGGAGAGAAAAGGACGATTCTCTACTTCAGGAAAACCGCGCCGTCGCCTAAAACCTATCCGAGGAAAGTGGGCGTGGCGGAAAAGAAACCGATCATAGGCGAAGCGTAAAAGAATAAAAACTCCTGTAAGAAGGAAAATCTTTCTTGCAGGAGTTTTTATTATGGGTGAATTTTTATAGCGGTTACGCAGGTACGGTATTGAGTGGCAAAGAATTCTTTCTGCGTTTTGCCGTGAAAATAAGCGGCCCGCTTTGCCTAGGCGCGTAAAACGGAAAAGAGCGGGAAAGAGGAAACCGCCCTTACGGTTTCAATCCGCCGATCTGTTCTTTTATTTCCTTTATATCCTGTCCTATTTGCCGGAAAGTGTTTTCCGCATGCTCCATGGCGCCTTTTACATCGGTTTCCTCCCCCCTGTCATTGGTGAGGGTGATGTCGCCCAGCTGGAGTTTGCCGTTCCTGATGTGGAAAGCGTCGGTGGAAAAGGTGCCGAGGGCGGTCTCTATGGATACGTCATAGAAGTCCAGCTCTTTTCCTCTGTTGTGGAAAGCACCCTGTATCTTTTTGAAGGGGATCAGTTTGTAATGACCGCTGCCGGAGGTAAAGGTGCCTTCGGAGATGATCTCTTTCGGATTTCCGTCACAGCGGATGTCGCCTTCTAAATCGACGTAGCAGAAAATGGCAGCGTCTTTCGCGGGATAACGGGAATCCAGTTTTTTGCCTGCCAGGTGGATATCGTAAGCCCTTGTGTCTATGTCATAGTTTCCCGATGCTTTGACTGTGCCGCCGTAGACACGTCCCGTGACATCGGTGAATTTCATTTTCCCATGGTGGTAGAAAACATGGCCGTCCAGATGAGAGAAAGAAAGGGCAGGGATATGGAGCTGCTCCATGGTGATTTTTCCTTCCGCTTTCGGGGAAGCGACGGGGCCGCCCGCTTCGGCGATGAGAGTAAGCTTGTCGTGGATATTGTTTCCCAGTCCCAGGGATGCTGGGTCGACACCGTAAAAAGATACATTCATGGCAATGGTGTGTTCATCGCTCTTCATATCGATGTCGCCGTAAATCTTCACACTGTCTCCGATGGCGGTACCGCCGAATTTGCCGGAGGACAGGTCGACAAAAAGAGAATCGTCGGTGTCGATATTCAGGTGCATGTCCACATGGGAAAGAAGGAAGTGCCTGTTTTCATAGAAAGCTTCCAGCTGGCAGTTTTCCAGGTGGATATTCATTTTCATTTTCTGTCCGTTCCGTTTGAAGTTGACGATTTTCTCGTGGAGAGTTTTTGTGCGTTCCTCTGCCGGTTCGGATTCAGCGGCCGTTTTATTGATAAGGTCGACATCCATATTCTTGTCAAACTGGAGCGCTGCGGAAGCATTGCGGAGCCGTATCTCGGAAATGGCGGTGGCCCGCAGTTTGCCCCGGAGGATATCTTCCGGGCGCACTTTTATTTTCCCTTCAGGCACAAAGAGGATGGGGACGCCGTGGTCGTCCGTCCAGAGCAGGTTTTCGAAAGAAACATAGCCTGCGATGTCGGCGGAGATTTTTTCAACGGAAATATGTCCCCGGAGCATATGCTGCCTGTTCATGGCATAGCTGAAAATGCGGGCGGCCGCAAAAGCGGTGATCTGGGCGATGAGGAGAAGACCCAGGACGGCGGCAAGCAGCAGGAAGGAAAGCCGTCGTAAAGCGGATTGGTGACGGTGGAAAAAATCGATCATGAAGACCTCGCCCAAAGTTACAATTCTTTGAAATGGAAATCTTTTTTATGGCAGGCATAGTCTTCAACGATGTGGCCTTTGCCGAAAAGCTTGTACTTGTATGACAGGAGCCCTTCCAATCCGACGGGACCCCTGGCATGGAGCTTGCCGGTGGAAATGCCCACTTCCGCGCCGAAGCCGTACCGGAACCCGTCGGCAAAGCGGGTGGACGCGTTCTGGTAAACACCAGCCGAGTCGACAAGCTGCATGAACCGCGCGGCGGTATTGATATTTTCCGTGATGATGGCATCGGTGTGATGGGAGCCGTACCTGTTGATGTGATTGACGGCTTCCTCTACGCCGGAGACAATTTTCACAGCAAGGACGAGATCGAGGTATTCATGGCGGAAGTCATCGTCTTCGATGATATCTAGGGGGATAATTTCTCCTGCTTCTTTTGTGCCGCGGAGACGGATGTGTTTTTCTCCGGCGGCTTTTTCCAATACGGGCAGAAAGTCTTTGGCGATATCCCGGTGGACGAGAAGTGTTTCTGCGGCATTGCACGCGGCGGTGTACTGGGTCTTCGCGTCAATGACGATGGGGATGGCTTTTGCCATATCATAATCTTTGTCCACATAGATGTGGCAGATACCGTCGGCATGCCCCATGATGGGGATGCTTGTACGGCTCATGATGTGCTGGACAAAAGCGTTCGAGCCCCGCGGAATGATGAGGTCTACCGATTCGCGGCAGGTGAGGAGCTCATCTATTTCGCTGTGCTGTTCTGCTTGGAACAAGGCCTCAGATGGAAGATCCGCGTCGGTGGCGGCTTCATGGAGGAGGGAAAAAAGGACGCGGTTCGTTTCTTTCGTTTCTTTCCCACCCTTCAGGATAGCGCAGTTTCCGCTTTTCACCGCGAGAGAGGAAATCTGGATCATGGCGTCGGGGCGCGCTTCAAAGATCATGGCGATGACGCCGATGGGACAGGTGACGCGGTAAAGGCGGAGCCCTTCATCAAGCTGGCGGGCAAGAGTGACTTTTCCCACGGGATCGGGAATGGAAATGAGCTGCCGGATGCCGCTGATGCTGTCTGCCAGTTTTCCTTCATCGAATGCCAGCCGTTTCATGACGGCAGGAGGAAGTCCGGATGCTTTTGCCGCAGCAAGATCGGTCCCGTTGGCGGCAAATATTTTTTCTTTTCCTGCTTCCAGATTTTCAATCATGTGAAGGAGCGCGGAATTTCTTTTTTCCGCGGATGCGGAGGCCATAAGGGGCGACACCAGTTTCATTTTTGCCGCTTCTTCTTTTATGTTCATAGGGATTCTCCTTTATTATTCCTTATATATTATATGTTTATCATAATCTTGAAAAACAGGACGGTCAAGGAAAAGCATGTCTCTTACGGAAGAGCGGCCGCCGGAAAGCAGACGGGGAAATATTGAAAAAGTGGTTAATAATTAGCGGAAAGTGTGATATAATGTTGCGTACATAGCACACAAAGTGCATATCTACTTGAGGGAGCGGTTGCAATTCCCGGGTGTTTTGGAGTATAGCAGAAAGGAAGATTTCTATGGGGGAAAAGACGAACAACGCATTCATCGCGATCGGGCTCATGCTGTTCGCATTATTTTTCGGGGCGGGAAATTTGATATTTCCGGTCTTCATGGGGCAGAATGCGGGGGTAAATACGATTCCCGCGACAATCGGCTTTTTGATCACAGGCGTAGGTCTTCCGCTTTTGGGTGTTCTTGCCATTTGCTACTCCGGTGTGAATCTCCGTGAACTGGCGGGGCGTATTCATCCGGCGTACAGCATTTTCTTCTGCACGGCGCTGTACCTGACCATCGGCCCGTTTTTTGCGGCTCCCCGTACGGCGACGGTGGCATATGAGATTGCTGTGGCGCAGTACCTGCCTCCTGAAATGCGGAGCATGGGGCTTTATGTTTTTGCCGCGGTGTTTTTTATCATTACCTGGTGGCTTGCGATTTCACCGTCCAAACTGGTGGCCCGGGTCGGCAAGTTCATGACTCCCGTCCTTCTGGTATTCCTTTTCCTTTTGATTATCAGCGCCATTGCCTCGCCCATGGGAAGCTGGCAGGCACCGGCAGCTGCTTATGACACCGGTGTGAAAGCTCTCGGGCAGGGGATCGTTGACGGATATAATACGATGGACGGCCTTGCCGCTCTTGTTTTCGGCATTATCGTGGTGGAATCGGTCAAGATGTACGGCGCGGTTTCCGAAGCGCAGATTACGAAAGACACGCTCCGGTCCGGTCTGATTTCCACATTTTTCATGGCGGTTATTTATGCGGCGCTCTGCTATATCGGCGCCAGTTCCGTATCCCTCATCGGTGTGCAGGAAAACGGCGCTCCTGTTCTCGTAAAAACGGCGCTCCACTACTTTGGTGCCGCCGGCGGAGGCATTCTGGGAGTGATCGTTATCTTTGCCTGCCTGACCACCAGTGTCGGTCTGGCGGCTTCCTGCGCAGCCTATTTTAACCTGCTCCTGCCGAAAATCTCTTCAAAAACCTTTGTTACCGTCATGGTCGTTGTCTGTTTCTTCGTGGCGCTCTTCGGCCTGACGACGATCATCAAGAATGCTGTTCCCGTACTGCTTTTCCTGTATCCCATGTCCATTTCCCTCATTGCGCTGGCGTTCCTGCATAATTTCTTTAACGGTCGCCGCTGCGTATATGTATGGACGACGCTTTTTACCGCTGTGCCCGCTCTTTGTGACGGACTTCACGGGTTCGGTCTGAAGCTGGGTGCCATGGAACCGATGCTCGCGGCTCTTCCGCTGGCGGAATACAGCATGGGCTGGATCTGTTTCTTTGCGGTGGGATTTGCTGTTGGTATCGTCCAGATGCTGGTGACCGGAAAGAAAGAACAGGCCTAAAAGAAATTTGAAAGAAACGGTAAAAGCGTGCGGGCGGGACCTGCGCGCTTTTATGATGGATGAAAAGAGTTCCTTATTTTCTGATTGACATATTTCCCCTTTATCACTATATTAGAGGGTAGGATTATTATGGAAATACAGGGGAAGACGGTATTTCCTTTTATATGGAAAGGAGGGAGCCCGATGCTTACCGCTTATAAACATGATGAAAACCACAGACTTTGTCCCGTCGCTTTTGAGGAAATGGAAAAAGGGTCGTGGATCAATTGCGCGGCTCCCGATGCGGCGGAGCTGGAAAAGCTGAATGCCCTTACCGGTATCCCCGTCGATTCCCTCCAGACCGCTCTTGACCGTGAAGAACGTTCCCACGTGGAACTGGAAGACGATTTTATTTTCGTCGTCGTAAATACGCCTGTCGTCCTGGAGACAGATGCTTACGATGCACTGCCGCTGGGGATTTTTATCACGGATAAGGTATTCGTTACTGTGTGTCTTGAGAATAATACGGTGATCCAGAAGTTTATAAATAATAATTACGCCTCTTTCCAGACTTATAAAAAGACAAGATTCCTTTTCCAGATACTGTCTACCGCATCGTCGTCCTTCCTGTACTTCCTGCAGCAGATTTATAAAAAGACGGACGGCATCGAAACGCAGGTGCGGAAATCTTTGCAGAACAAAGAACTCTTCCGTATGCTGGAACTGCAGAAATCTCTGACCTACTTCAACTTCGCCCTTCATGCGAATGAAAACGTCATGGAGCGCCTTATGCGTCTTCGCAACAGCCCCATCCATACACTCCTGAAAATGTACGAAGAAGATGAGGATCTTCTGGAAGACGTCATCATTGAAAATAAGCAGGCTTTGGAAATGGTGGAAATTTACACGAACATCCTGATGTCCATGATGGACTCCTTCTCCTCGATTATTTCCAACCGTCTGTCACAGATTATGAAATTCCTCACCTCGGTGACGATCCTTCTTGCCGTGCCCACTTTGATATTCAGCCTTTGGGGTATTAATGTGCCCGTGCCGTGGGAATCAAGCGAGATCGGATTTGCTGCGGTCACCCTTCTCGGTCTCGTGCTGACCCTCGTATCGGCGCTGGTGCTGTGGAAGAAAGATATGCTTTGAAATAAAGAAACAAAGGGACCGCTGCGGTCCTTTTTATTTTGCCGCTTTGGGGGAAATAACTGGTATAATAGAAAAGTATTTGAAGAAAGGAGGAAACGATGGAACCGGCGGAACTTTTAAAAAAATATTTCGGTTATGATACATTCCGGCCTATGCAGGAAGATGTCATCAAAACCATTCTGTCGGGCAGGGATGTGCTGGCTGTCATGCCCACCGGCGCGGGAAAGTCGGTCTGCTTCCAGATTCCCGCCCTCCTCTTTCCCCACGGTACGATCATTATTTCTCCTTTGATTTCTCTCATGAAAGACCAGGTGGAAGCGCTTGCAGAGCAGGGGATTTCCGCGTCCTATGTAAACTCCACCGTGCCTTTTGACGAATCTATCGAGCGGCTCCGCGATTTGTTCCGGGGGCGTCTGAAGCTGCTTTACATGGCGCCGGAAAAACTGGAACCCACCTATTTCACCGACTGCCTGTCCAAAGTACCCTTGTCCATGGTCGTCATTGACGAAGCACACTGCGTTTCCCAGTGGGGCCATGATTTCCGTCCGAGTTACCGGAAAATAAAAACCTTTATCGATACGCTTCCCGCAAAGCCTGTAGTCACCGCTTTCACCGCTACGGCGACCTCTTTGGTGGAAGAAGATATGAAACGGAGCCTCGGCCTGGGGAAAGCAGCCGTTTTCCGTATGGGACTGGATCGGCCGAACCTGTCTTTCCGTGTTATCCACGGCGCGGACCGCAGGGATTTCATTCTCCGCTATGTGCAGAACCATGGAAAAGAAAGCGGCATTATTTACTGCGCCACCAGAAAAGCAGTGGACGAAATTTATGAAATGCTCGCAAGCCGGAAAATAAAAGCGGGGCGGTACCATGCAGGCATGGAAGATGGCGCGCGGAAGAAAGGGCAGGAAGATTTTTCCTTCGACCGCATCCATGTCATGGTGGCGACAAACGCTTTCGGCATGGGTATCGATAAGAGCAACGTGCGCTACGTCCTCCACTACCAGATGCCCAAAAGCATGGAAACCTACTATCAGGAAGCGGGGCGGGCAGGACGTGACGGCGCGAAAGCGGAATGCATACTCCTTTACAGCGGGCAGGACGCGGGCATACAGCGGTACCTCATCGAATCGGGAAACCAGACGGACGGCCAGAAACAGATGGACTACGACCGCCTTTATGCCATGGACGGCTATTGCAGCACCACAGGCTGCCTGCGGAATTACATCTTAAATTACTTCGGCGAGACTGCTGATGAGACCTGCGGCCGCTGCGGGAACTGCGAAAGCGGAAGAGGAAAGGTGGATATCACCGACGAGGCGGTTCTCATTTTCCGAACCGTCAGATCTCTCAAGGAACGGTATGGCGCCGGCGTGGTGGCGGATATCCTTAAAGGAAGCCGCACAAAAATGATCAGGGAACGGAACCTGGACAGCCTTCCCACCTACGGCAGACTGTCCTTCGCGAAAATCAAACATTTGAGAACCGCCATCCATTTCCTCATCGCTGACGGTTACCTCAAACGTGACGGCGGCGAATCTCCCCTGGTGCATCTTACGGAAAAAGCGGAAATTGTTCTCGAAAGAAAAGCGCCGGTACTGGGTTTTGCTTTCGGTGCGGAAGACGTCATGGCGTCTGTGGCGGTGGAAAAGAAAGCCATCCTTTCAGAAACAGAAAGCGGTATCTTTGAAAAACTCCGCGGACTCCGCCTTGCCATTGCCCAGGAAGAACACGTCCCGCCCTTCGTCGTATTCTCCGATGCCACCCTGGAAGATATGGTGTCCCGCTTCCCGCGGACAGAAGAAGAAATGGCGGAAGTCCACGGCATCGGCGCTTTCAAGTTAAAGAAGTATGGAGAACGTTTCCTTGCGGCGCTTGGAGAATTCAGCGGAGCGGAAGAAATAAGGGGAAAAAACGAGAGAGAAGAAAAAAACATATATGAGAAACTCGAACGGCTCCGCCGCTCTTTGGCAAAAAAAGAAAATCTGTCGGCATCACAAATTCTTTCCGATACAGTCCTCCGTCGGATCGCAGAAACCCGCCCGGCAACCGAAGAGGAATTCCGCGGTGTGAAAGGCATCGGCCCGAAAAAAGCGGACAAATACACAGAGGTCTTTTTGCAGGCCCTCTATCCGGAACGGAGCCGTATTTCCCCAAAAACAGAAAGTAAAATGCCGGAAAAAAGAGAACATGTCATTCCCAAAACGGCAAAACCCGTCCGCGGACGGAAAGGGAAAATCACGATGATGCGAAAAGAAACGATTCAGGCCGGACAGACGGCGTCCATAGACATAGAAACAAGAGCGTTTTTCCTCTGTCTGAAAAAAGTAAGAGCGCGGCTTGCCAAAGAAGCGGACCTGCCGGCGGGAAGCATCTGTGCCGACAGGGATTTGGAAAAGATGGTGAAAAGCGAAACCGTATCCCAAAACCTGCCTGCCGCTGTAAAAGTGGAATTTGAAAAAGCCATCGCCATCTACAAACAAATCAGATATCAGACATCAGATGACAGGAGCGGCTGGCAAAAAGGGTAATAGCTATTAGCTGTTAGCTGTCAGCTGTGAGTTAAAAGCCGAAGCATATGATTTCCATTAGGTGTCATACGAAACATCAGCAAAGGATTTTCTGCCGTGGATGAGAAAGCAGTGTGAATAAAGGTATTCGTAAAACAGTACATATTATATAGAAATAAGATAAATGTTTTGTTATAATGAGAACAGAGGTTGTTTAATAAAATAAGTTTTGAAAGGAAAGCGGGGAAACCCGGCAGGAAATTTCCTGTTTACGGATTCTGTACCCGGCTTTTCAGGCAAATGAAGTGTCACGGGGAAAGGTGGTGTGAAGGCAGTATCGGCAGCATGGGGATGTTGCTTCTTTTTATTGCGTTTCTAAATTATATTGTTTTTTATGGGAGGAAAACATGAATCACATCTACAAAGTCATTTGGAGTCGAGTGAAGAACAGTTATGTCGTCGTTTCAGAAATCGCGGGCACAGCGAGAAAAAGCGGGAGAGTGAGAGTCTCTAAAAACACGCTGGCAGCAGTTTTGGCGGCTTTTTTATTGACAGGGATTTCTGTAAGCCCTGTATCTGCGGCGCTTGACGGGGTCAATACGTTTGTAGAACCGGGGAATCAGAATATTAAAATCGGGAATGATATTGATTTAAGAAATAACAGTACGAAAAACGGTGCCATTGCGATAGGCGATCACGCCCAGATTGATGATTATGTCATGCAGGAAGGCAGTATTGCCATCGGCAAGAATGCTTTTGTAGAAAACATGTGGGGAACGCAGGACAAAATATTCCGTTTCGGGATGCATTCGACGGATCCTTCCCGTACAGACCATTTACTGCCGGCAGGGATTGCCATTGGGCAGAATACTTATGCCCGCAGCGGCAGTCTGATGATCGGCGACCATAAGTATGTCGGCGCCTTGGGAGATACCACGGTAGATTCCAATACGGATAATGAAAAGCGTAAACTGTCCGTCTTGGTAGGCGCGACCACCGTCGGACTGAACAGTTATTCTGCCGGTGCGTTTGCGACGACGACCGGCGCCTACTCCATCATGACGAATGCGTATGACGGAAATACGAACCAGGGATTTGCTGCCCAGAATTTCGGAGCAGTCATCAACGGATCCTTTAACAGCATTGAATCAAAAACGGCGGGCAGCAGTGTATCGGGAATCGCCAATGCGGTCGTAGGGACTGCCAATCGGACCCATAACGCAAACGGTACCTTGGTTTTCGGTGCGGGCAATGAAGTGACCAATTCAGTGGACAATATAGCGGATCCCATGTCACTTTTGACTAATAGCCCCAAAGAATTGGCGGAAAAACTCAGAGAGGGGATACGGAGAAATGATTCCGGCGGCGCTGTCCTTGCTGTCGGCGGCGGAAATAAAGCAGACTACGCATACCGCTCCCAGCTGGTCGGGGTGGGAAATACCCTGACAGGAACCGCAGCGGAAAAGGCTGCTTATAATTTACTGAACGGTTATAAAAATACAGGTACCAATGTAAGCGGTGTAACTGTCATCGGTACGAACCGCACGGTTTCCAATGCAAAAGATACGATTGTGATGGGTTCTTCTGCCGGCGGTATTACTACAACCGCCAGCAAGGCGGTCATACTCGGTTCGGAAGCCAATGCGGAAAAAGACGGCGGCGTAGCGCTCGGGGCGGATTCCGTTGCCTCTGTTGACAAGGATATTGCGGGATATGATCCGTCTACCAAATTAGCTTCTGCAAATACATCGGCCGCATGGAAAGCGACGCATGCAGCGGTATCTGTTGGTAATGGCAGTACTGCTACAAGGCAGATTACCGGTGTGGCAGCCGGCACGAATGACACCGATGCAGTCAATGTGGCGCAGCTGAAAGCTATTGCCGGAGGTACGGGCAGCATTCATTTCGTATCTGTGAAAGGCGGAAATGCATCATCAGTCAATTATAACAACGATGGGGCAAAAGAGACCGGAGCCATTGCGATTGGAGCAAATGCAGAGGCGACGGCAAATAGTGCGGTTGCCATGGGTTTTAATGCCCAGTCCAACGGTTCCGGAAGTATCGTTATCGGCGAATCATCCGGCCTGATTCCTGATGCATCAAAACGGGGGGCTTTCAAAGGAAACAGCAGCATTATCATCGGTACGGAAAATGTTGATAAAGGCGGCACGAAAGAACATGCCGGCTCTAATGACGGTATACTCGGAAGCAACAATACGATACAGGAGTCCAATGGCGCTTTCGTGACCGGCGCGTGGAACCATGTGTCCGATTCTTATCAGTTCGGACAACTCTCCGCTTCGGAGCAGCAGAAATTGGCGCAGGCGATGGCGGATGGCAAGCCTCTGGGTAAGTACATCGGCAAATGGGGAAGCCATGTCTTTGTTACCGGCGACGGAAATACCGTTTCACAAGGAATGAATGTTACAATCAGCGGCTCTCAGAATACCGTTGAAAACAGCAAGAGTCAGACCGTCATCGGGGACAGCAATAAGATTACCGATAGAAATGCCGGTACGGTTTCCGGGAAACAGGAAGAAAGGACGAAGAATGTGTCCGACCTTGTCATCGGCAAGGGAAATGATATTTCCGGCAACGACACCTATATGAAAGGGTATGAGAGCCTGACTGTTATCGGGAATAATAACAAAGCAGTCAATCCCAGTTCGTCTATCGTGATCGGGGATAATCAGAAGTTATCAGCGATTAAAGAATCTGTTGTTATCGGTTCCATGACACCGGAAGAAAAGGCCGATTCCGATATCGGGCAGAAACATGCCAGTGTCGTTGTCGGGTATCATGCCCAGAGCGGGACCAGAGACGGCGGCGGAATGAATGTGGCTCTTGGGCATGGCGCAAAAGCTTATGGCTGGCAGGAGACCGTGACAGGGATCAAATCCATTGTGGAATCAGGTGATTCCGGCTATGACGGTTATCTGGCTTCTGTCTATGGCGGTCTTAATACCGTAGCGTCAAATAAGGCGGACCAGAATGATGGGATGGCAAACACTGTCGTCGGGACCCTGAACAAAACAGAAGGCGCCAATGGGGCACTCGTTTTCGGCGCGGGCAATAGCGTTACGCATTCTTTCGGGACGGCACCGACCGATGAAGATGGAAACAGTATGAATGAGCATTGGAGCGATGCCATACTTGGAGGAGGACAGAAGTATGCTAAGGGAGAAGGATCGCTGGGCCACGACGAGATCAGGAAAGCGATGGGACTGGCCATGTCGACCGGCGGCGGTTCGGTAGTTACCATGGGGAATGGAAATACCTCAGATTATGCCGTCCATTCCCAGATCATAGGCTCCGGAAATATCCTTACCGGTACAGCAAATACACCCAGCATCAATAATACGATCAACGGATATGCGAATACAGGCAGGAATGTGGAACGTGTATCTATGATGGGGACCGGGAATAATATGTCCGGCAGTACGGCCGATGTCGTGATCGGGGATTATCACCACAAGGACGGCGGTAAAAATAATGTAATCCTTGGATCCATGGCGACGGAAAAGAAGACTGTAGAGAAAACGTATACGATGAAAGATGCTTCGGGCAATGTTATTCTTGAAAAGAAATATAAGGTGACGGAAAATGTACCGATTAAATCGCATACGGCGAATATAAGCAATGCGGTGATGCTCGGCTACAATACGGATGTGGAAAAAGACGGCGGCGTAGCGATCGGCGCGGATTCCGTCGCCTCTGTTGATAAGGGCGTCGCAGGCTATGACCCGGCTGCCGGTGATCATTCCAATGATACGACAGGCACGTGGAAATCGACAGCCGCTGCTGTTTCTGTCGGCAAAGCGGCAACTCCGACCAGTGCGGCAGTCACCCGCCAGATTACAAACGTAGCAGCCGGCACGCAGGATACCGATGCCGTCAATGTGGCGCAGCTGAAAAAGGTACAGGCAGCCGCCGATGCCTCGAAAGTGCATTATTACAGCGCCAATTCCACAAAAATGGGAGCCGGCAGCAACTATGACAATGACGGCGCCGAGGCGGAAGACAGCATCGTGCTCGGTATTTCCTCTTCTTCGAAAGGGGTGAACAGCACCGTTCTTGGCAATAACAACAAACTGACCGGAGTGAAAAACGGAAGAAACAACAGTATCGTTGCCGGCCAGAATCTGGAAGTGGAAGGCGCCCATAATGCCGTATTCGGCACGGATTATAACAATTATGACCATAAGCTGACAAAAGTCTTCGGGGAGGAGAATACGGTCATCGGTGTGGGGAACCTGGTTGGCTATACGGCAGAAAAAGATCCGAGCGATCCGACAAAATGGATTTACACCAAGAACTCCAGCGGCAGTGATCATAACGTGGCTGTCGGTATGACAAATACGGCAAACGGCGGTAGTGTCGTGGTAGGTACCAGTTCCGAAGCGGAAAATCTGGGGGTCTCTTTCGGTCATGGGAATAAAGTCATCGGCTCGAATAGCGGCGGCGGACAGAGAGGTCTTGCCCTGGGGAATTATCTGACAGTCAAGGGCGAAGAAGCGGTAGCTGTAGGTACAGATGCTTCCGCGACCGCGGACTGGGCCATTGCCATGGGCAAGAATAGTAAAGCGGAGAAAGAAACTGCTATGGCTTTTGGTTATGATTCTCATGCCAAAGTCGCCGGCGGCGTGGCGCTCGGCTCGTGGAGTGTGGTGGATACGGCAGCGGGTGTGAGCGGCTATGACCCCTCCACCAAAGCGGCTTCTACGGATACGTCAGCTGCCTGGAAATCGACTGTAGGCGCTGTTTCCGTAGGTGATGCATCCAAAGGTATCACCCGCCAGATCACCGGTGTAGCGGCCGGCGCGGCAGATACCGATGCCGTCAATGTGGCACAGCTGAAGAAAGTGGAAGCCACGGCGGCAGCAGCTAAGACTAATGTGACGGCCGGTGATAATGTGACCGTTACTCATGATTCCACGACAAATACATACAAAGTCTCCGCCAAGGATACCTATACGACGGGCGGTACCTACGATGCAGCCACGAAGAAAATCAAATTTACACAGAATGATCCGTCCAAGAACTATGAAGTCGATGTGAGCGGTCTCGTAGGGAGCGGCGGAACCGGCAGCCTGACCTTTGCGGGAGACACTGGCAGCGCCATTACTAAAAATTCAGGCGAAACACTGCAGATTACCGGCGGCGCGACAGAAGTGGCAGCAGCCAATAATATCGGTGTCGTTTCCGAAAATGGCAAACTGAATCTGAAACTGGCAAAAAATATTGATCTCGGCAGCGACGGCAGCATTAAGACCGGTGATACGAAGATGGACAACAAAGGACTGGCCATCCAGGGCGGCCCGTCTGTGACCAAAGGAGGCATTGACGCAGGCAGCAAAAAAATTACCCATGTGGCGGCCGGTGAAATAAGCGCCACTTCCACTGATGCTGTTAATGGAAGCCAGCTCCAGGCCGTAAAGAATGATGTGCAGAATAATACGCAGAACATATACAACATGGGTAAAAAGGTAGGAGAACTGGGCACCCGGATTAACAAAGTAGGTGCGGGTGCGGCAGCACTGGCAGCCCTCCATCCGCTGGATTTCGATCCCCATGACAAGTGGGACATCGCGGCAGGCTTCGGCAATTATCGTAACGCCAGCGCTGCGGCGGTAGGTCTCTTCTATCGGCCGAATGAAAGAACGATGATGAGTCTCGGCTGGACCATGGGAGATGACAGGAACATGCTCAATGCAGGAATTTCTGTGAAGCTGGGACGCGGTGACGTTTATACCCGTTATTCCAAAGTGGAAATGGCGAACCAGATTAAGGACTTGAAAGAGAAAAATGACAAGATGCAGGCGGAAAATAAAGAGATGAGATCGGAGCTGGATGAATTGAAGGCCCAGGTAGCAGCTCTCGCTGCCAAGAAGTAAGGAACTTCCAAAAAGAAAGGAGCAGGCACTGCTGATGGTGCCTGCTCCTTTTTCGTTTTCCGGTAAAAGCGGAACTCATGGCAGGGTGTCCGCCAGGACCGTGCGAAAAATCTGTACTCGTGGTTGGAAAAGCGGTAAGGAGATAAAAGCTATCAGCTGTTAGCTGTCAGCTTGTGAGTTAAAAGCCGAAGCATATGATTTCCGTTAGGTGTCATACGAAACAACAGCAAAGGATCTGTACCCGTGGTGAGGAAAGCGGTAAGGAGATAAAAGCTGTCAGCTATAAGCTGTCAGCTACAAGCTATGTTATAATGAATAAATTATAGGGTGTGTATTGTCTTTGGAGGGGGTATCAGGGTGGCAGAGCTGAATTTACTGCAGGAGAAAATTTTGAGCGACGGGGTGATCCGTCCGGGGAATGTGCTCAAGGTGGACAGTTTTCTGAATCATCAAATCGATGTGCCTTTTATCAGTGAACTGGGGAAGGAATTTAAAAAGCTTTTCGGGGATCGGAAAGTGGACAAGATTCTGACGATCGAAGCGTCGGGAATTGGTATCGCCTGTCTTACAGCAGTGTACTTCGGCGTGCCCGTGGTTTTCGCGAAGAAATCTGCGGGGAGCAATATGGATAAGGAAATGTTTGCTACGGAGGTCATGTCATATACCCATAATAGGAAAAACCATGTGGTGGTGGCAAAGAAATATCTGAAACCCGGTGAACATATCCTCGTCATGGACGATTTCCTTGCCAACGGCTGTGCCGTGAGCGGGCTTTTGGATCTGGTAAAACAGGCGGGCGGTATCGTGGAAGGTGTCGGCATCTGCATCGAAAAAGGTTTCCAGGGCGGCGGCGACGCGCTCCGTGAAGCGGGATATGATGTCCGCTCTCTGGCAGTTATTGAAAAAATGGATGCCGAAACAGGCGTCATTACGTTTCGCTGAGGAGGCCAGAATGAATACAGATCCGATTTATGAAGCGGATGGGAAAATATCTGTCCGCAAAGCAGTGCCTTTCGGTCTCCAGCACGTTCTTGCCATGTTTGTGGCAAATATCGCGCCGATTCTTATCGTGACGGGGGTGGTGAAGATACCCGCCTCAGAAGCGGGCGCTATTGTGCAGGCGGCCATGATCATTGCAGGCATCGGCTCCCTGCTCCAGATGTATCCCGTCTTCCGTTTGGGCAGCGGACTTCCCGTCATCATGGGGATCAGCTTTACCTTTGTTTCTGTTTTTTGTGTGATCGGATTGAAATACGGCTACGGTGCTATTCTCGGCGCTGTCCTTGTGGGAGGGGTTCTGGAGGGGATCCTCGGCCTTGGCGCGACATGGTGGCGGAAACTGGTACCGCCCATCGTTTCGGCGACTGTCGTGACGGCCATCGGGTTTTCACTGCTTCCCATCGGAGCGAATTCTTTTGGCGGCGGTTTCGGCCATCCTGAATTCGGTGATGCCCGGTTCCTCATTGTCGGTACGATTACTCTGGTTTCCTGTCTTATTTTTAATATCCGGGCGAAATCTTTCTATAAGCAGTTATCTGTCCTTTTCGGACTTTTTGTGGGATACGCCGCGGCATATTTCTACGGTATGGTTGATTTGGGCCGCCTGACGGAAGTATCCCTTGTGTCTCTGCCGGTTTTTATGCCTTATTCTCTGGAATTTCATTATGACGCCATTTTCTCCGTATTCCTTATTTTCCTGGTGTCTGCCACAGAAACGCTGGGCGACACCTCGGCGCTTGCCGCCATGGGATTCAATCGGGAGGCGAAAGACAGGGAAATATCCGGCTCCATTGCCGTGGACGGGTTTGTTTCTGCCGCGTCTTCTCTCTTTGGGTGTATGCCGATTACATCTTTTAGTCAGAATGTGGGGCTTATCGCCATGACCCGTGTGGTAAACAGGAAAGCCATCGCCAGCGGCGCCGTCATCATGGTTCTGGCAGGACTCGTTCCTGCGCTGGGGGTCATTTTGGCGTCACTGCCTGAGGCCGTCCTCGGCGGCTGTACGCTTATGATGTTCGGCTCCATCGTGGTGTCCGGTGTGCAGATGATCAGCCGCTGCGGATATTCACAGAGAAATATGAGTATTGCCGCCCTGTCTCTTTCCATCGGACTGGGATTCACGCAGACACCGCAGATCTTCCGCATATTTCCCGAATTGCTGCGGAGCGTATTTGCGGAGAACTGTGTAGCGGTGGTTTTCATCGTGGCGGTTCTTCTGAATCTTGTATTTCCCAAAGGGGAAGAGGAAAAAGCAGCGGCAGGAGCTGCCGGATGAAATACAGGCGCTGATCGGCAATCGGCGCTTTTATTTTGCCATAATAATGGAAGCATATATTTCCTGTTGTAACAGCTGATTTGCGTATGTTAAAATGAGTTTAAATTATAAAAGGGGAGGCTGGTTTATGACAAAAGATGAAATGAAGAAGGTCGTCTGTCAGGCGATTGATGAAGCGGCGGAAAAGATTCATGAAACCGTTCTTCGGATTGAAAGCGAACCTGAACTGGGATACAAAGAAACGAAAACGGCGGCAAAAGTGGAAAGTTATATGAAAGAATTAGGACTTACGCCGCAGACGGGACTTGCTCTCACCGGTGTGAAGACTTGCGTCGATGGCGGGAAGAAAGGCCCTGCCGTAGCCGTTCTTGCGGAACTGGACGCGGTGGGAACGCCGGACAGTCCCAAAGCGGATCCTCTTACGGGAGCGGCCCATACATGCGGACATTTCCTCCAGATGGCGTCCATGCTGGCGGCATGTACGGGGATCGTCAAGTCGGGCGTGATGAAGGATCTGGCGGGGAGCGCCGTGTTTTTTGCCGTACCGGCGGAAGAATATGTGGAAATTGATTACCGCAAGCGTCTGGTGAAAGAAGGGAAGATCCATTTTCTCGGCGGCAAGAGCGAACTTGTCTATGAAGGACATTTTGACGATATCGACATGGCGATGATGATGCATTCACAGGGAAACGCTCCTGAAAAGGCGGTGTACATCGGGAAATCAAGCAACGGTTTTGTAGGGAAAACAGTGCAGTATATAGGAAAGACCGCTCATGCGGCCAATGCCCCTCATGAAGGCATCAATGCGCTGAATGCGGCATGCTTGGGGATTATGGGGATCAATGCCCTTCGTGAAACGTTCAAAGAAGATGATATGGTCCGTGTCCATCCCATCATTACCAAGGGGGGCGACCTGGTTAATAATGTCCCCTCCGATGTGCGCATGGAACTCTACGTCCGTGCGAAAACCATGGAGGCCATCGACTGCCAGCACCGCCGTGTTGACGAGGCGCTCAAAGCGGGCGGCGCGGCTGTCGGAGCAAAGACCGTTATTGAAACGCTGCCCGGGATGTTTCCCCTGGCATGCAGTCCCCGATTGAATGACCTGTTTGTAGAAAATATCAAAGAATACTTTCCGGAAACGAAAATTGAAGATGCGGGACATTTTACGGCATCTACTGACATGGGTGATATTTCTCATCTCATGCCGAGTATCCACCCGTTTATCGGCGGCGTGGACGGCGGACTTCATACAAAGGATTTTTGCGTCACCGATTTCGATGCGGCGGCTATCCTTCCGGGAAAGGTTTTTGCCATGAATATCATTGATCTGCTCTATGACGAAGCGGCAATGGCAAAAGAAATATTGGAAAAAGAAAAACCCATTCTTACCAAGGAAGAGTACCTGGCGAAACTGGAAAGCTATTTCCAGAGTTAATTAAGAAGAGTATGTAAGAAAAGGAAAGGAAAGGGGACTGCTATGAAAAGCATTAAGCTGCACCTGATCGTTCTGGTGATTATCGTCATCGCCGAACTGATCGGAAACATCGTCATCAACGTAGGAATAGGGAAAATCGTGCTTCTGCCCATGATGTACGCTCTGATTATGGGGGTTTTGACGGCGCCAAAGTTCACGAAGATTTCAGGAGAAAAGGAAATTCATGCTGCCAGCGGACTTTTGGGCGTCACTCTTGTGCTTCTCATGGCGCGCTACGGCACGCTTGTCGGACCGACACTGCCGAAAATCCTTGCCGCGTCTCCCGCCTTGATTCTGCAGGAGTTCGGTAATCTGGGAACTGTCCTTATCGGTATCCCGCTGGCCGTCCTGATCGGTCTTAAGCGGGAAGCCATAGGCGCGGCGCATTCTGTGGCCCGTGAACCGAATGTCGCTCTCATTGGCGAAAGATACGGTCTTGATGCAGCGGAAGGACGGGGCGTCATGGGTGTCTATATCTGCGGGACTGTCATCGGTACCATCTTTTTCGGCCTTATGGCCAGCGTGGCAGCTTCTTACCTGCCTTTCCACCCTCTGGCGCTCGCCATGGCGGCAGGCGTGGGGTCAGCAAGCATGATGACGGCGGCGGTAGGTTCTCTTTCCGCCATGTATCCGCAGATGGCCGACCAACTGGCAGCTTTCGGTGCGGCAAGTAATATGCTTTCAGGTTTGGACGGTATTTATATGAGTATCTGGCTCGCCCTCCCCATGTCGGAATGGCTCTATAAAATCTGTTATCGGATTAAGTACGGCGAAGCTCCGCCGAAGCGGGAAGAGTGCGATGTGGCAGAAGCGAAAGAAGAGGAGGGGACAAAATGAAACTGACAGAAATATTTCAAGTTCTTATTATTACAGGCGTGATGTCCCTCGTGGCAAATACCGTAGGCACCAAGAATGATCTTATGCAGGCGATTCCGGGTATGGGTATCCTCATCGCCATCGCTTTTGTCGGCATGTGGATGGGCCGCGTCCTTCCGGGGAAAATCCCCGGCGTAGCCTATGTGGTCACTCTCGGATGTATCCTGACCTATCCGGGCTTCCCCGGCTCCGATTTTATCAATGCGTCCGTTAAGAATGTAGGGTTCCTCCAGCTCTGCACTCCGATCCTGGCTTATGCAGGCATTGCCATCTGCAAAGACCTGGATGTCTTCGCCAAAAGCAGCTGGCGCATCGTTCTGGTGAGTGTAGTCGTCTTCATCGGCACCTACATCGGCTCCGCCATTATCGCCCAGGTGATCCTGAAGAGCATCGGACAGATTTAAAAACTTTCTTATTATAGAGCAATGAAGATAAACCCGTTTTTGTTGGTCAGTAAGATTGACGGAAACGGGTTTTATTGTAAGGAAATGGAGAGAAGTTATCATCCACATGTTGTTACATAAAAAAGGCGCTGTCTCTGACAAGGAGAGATAAGCGTCTTTTTATGCTGTGCCTGTTTTTTTATAGTTCATTTCCAGTTTCAAACTGATAAAGTAGATAAAGATTGTGAAATAATCTATTTATAAAAAACTACCAATTTGACATTTTTAATTATTAATATAATATAAATGTATCAATATAAACTAATGTAAATTCAACAGGGGGGTTCATATGCACTGGAAGAAAAAAATGACGTATGTTTTTTTAGGGGTGATGGTTTGTCCCATATCGGTTTTGGCACAGGTATATGATTTGAATCCAGTTGTTGTGACGGCAAATCGGGAAATCATGTCTGAGATGGAAACTCCTGCATCAGTGCAGGTTATTGAAAAAGATAAGATAGAGTCAATCGGTGCAAGGAATATATATGAGGCTATGCGGATGGTGCCTGGAGTGTATTTCAACGGTTGGGGTGCCAAAGGGATTGATTTTGGGGATCATAATACAACATTGAGCGTAAGGGGAGTAGATCAAGGAGCCAGTGTACTGCTTAATGGTATTCCTGTTGCCGCTAATAATTTTACGCAGCTTAGCAGTATTGATATTTCCAGTGTGGAACGTATTGAGGTGGTGAAAGGGGCAGCAGCAGTATTGTATGGTCCTGAAACAATGACAGGGGTTATCAATATTATTACCAGAAATGGTAACAGCAGTAAGCCTGAGGTTATGCTGGAGGGCGGATGGGGAAGCCGGGGAAACAAGGATTTCCGCATCAATTATTCTGACAATCGTTTCCAGGTGGGATATACTAAGGAATATATAGGTGCTTATGCGCCTACGACGGATGTGTATTATGGTTGGTATACGGATACGGATGTATACGGACACAGAAAATCAAGCACGAAAGAGAATATATATGTAAGTGCTAAACTCAGCAAAGCAGTTTCTTTTTTGTATAACCGTTTTATGTCAAAGCCGATCTGGGGAGAAACGGCATCTGATGAAGCAGAGAGGCTTACCCATTCATATGATGATATATACAGAGTTAGAGGAGACCATTGGCTGGTTATGTATGATCAGAATGGAATCAAGGGAAAGGCATTTTATTCTGATAGAACATCGAATCTGTATAATCGGCTATGGGATGGTACCGGAAGCAGCAGTGATGAAGACTATAAAACGAAGCGATATGGCTTTGATTTACAAAAAAACTGGTATATGGACGAGCGGCACCGATTCATTGCCGGCATGATGGCAGAAAAGGAAAAATATACGGAATTAGTAGGATCTCATAAAGGTGACAGAACCCAATATGCTTTGTACGGGCAGTATACGGTACAGGTGAATGACCGTTATAAAAACATATTCGGATTACGGTACCAGTATTCTAGTGATCAAGTAAAAACGTATAATGAATGGATTCCACAGTGGCAGCAGTTATATAGTCTCTCATCTGATGAAGTGATTTATACGAACATTGGGAAATCGTTTATCCTTCCTAGAATTTATGATTATTTTTATACGGTTGCAGCTGTTGACTTGAAGCCGGAATGTGGATGGAATTATGAACTTGGATATAAAAAGAATTTCGCGAATGGATATCTGCGGGTTTCTTCTTTCTATATTGATGTGGATAATAAGATCAAGGTTGTAAAAGAAACACCGAAGAAAAAGATTAAAAATGTGGGGCGTTTTAAAAATCCGGGGATAGAAATAGAATATGGACACATAGTTAATGACGCATGGAATTGGAATGTAGGACTGACCTACGCCAATCCGAAAAATAAACTGGAAGATGGTACTTGGGAACAAACCTTCCCTAAACTGCAATGTTCTGCCGGGATCACATATAAAAAAGACAAATTGGACTCCTCATTGACTCTGCAGTGTGCCGCCAAAAGACCTCATCAGATAAAAAACTATTTAGATCTTTCTTTCCATGCAGGATACAAGGTGTCAAAAACGGATTATTTTGCCATAGATGTGTATAATGTACTGAATCGGAGAGATGTCACGACAGAATATGATTGGATTTCTTACTATGGAGATCCACGGACTGTTGTTGTCCGATATCGGCATACATTTGGTTGATAATAATTTCAGTATGTTGTGTATTTGGAAAGGAAAAAAACATGAAAAAGAAACTGATTGCGTGGATTGCTGTTGCTTCTGCAATCATGCCTTTAACCGCAAGTGCTCATTCCATATGGATCAATATGTCAAATTGGAATCCATCTTTCGGTTATGAAAATAAAGCTTGGTCTACAATGTATATCGGCTGGGGTCATCGTTTCCCGGTGGATGGGTTCACTAATAGACAAACCTTTGATTTTATTGATCTTATTACACCTGATGGAAAAAGAGAAAAGGTAGAATTGGATTACGAAGGCATATCCGCTTCTGAATTGTCAAGAACAGAAGAGGGGGCATATGTCCTTTCTCTTACAAGAAAACCGTCTGTATATAATACATATAGAGAAAACGGACAAATTAAAAGAGGATATGGAAACCGTAGCGATTTTCCCAATGTAATTGATTCTCTGCGCACCCAACAGTTCAGCACGGCTCATTTCCGTGTAGGCAGGAGAGTGAGTGGTTATAAACCTCAACCAGCAGGAAATGTATTAGAACTTTTACCGCTGGAGGATCCTTATGCTGCAGACAAAAATTATATAGGAGCCCTTCTCCCCGTGCAGCTTCTTTTTGATGGCAAACCGGTTCCCTATGAACAGGTAACAGCAACTTATGCAGGTTTTTCTTCTTCTGATGCGATGGCAGAGCGGCTTCTTACTGATAAAGATGGAATTGCTTACGTGAGGATTACCCATTGGGGAGAATGGCTGCTGAAAGCAAAGGCGGAAAGACCGGCCTCTGAAAAGTTTGCAAAAATAGCGGATAAAGAAGTGTATTATACAACCGTGACTTTTGAGATATAAGGCTTGCTGCGTAAAACGGTTTTTCCTTAAACTGATGACTGATTTCTGACGGCATTCCTTGGACAGATTTAAAACATAGGGGAAATATCCGTACGGTATAGATAAAAACGCTTCCTTTATACGGGGAGCGTTTTTACATGGGAAATGCGGTATCCGGCGGCCGGATTTCCTGCTCTTTGCATACAACGGTCCGCTCGTCTATTTCTTTATGAGTATTTCCTATACGGTTTAAGGCAAGCTATACATTGTGCTTATAAGGTGTAGACACAGGAATGAATAATGATACAATATACATGGTATTATTTAAATAGGAAGTTTACTTACGATGAAAGGCAAGGAGGATTGTCATGAAAAGATTGAAGAAAGCAGCTTTGGCGGTGGCATGTGCTGCTGTGCTCTGTTCCGTGTTTTCCGGCTGCGGCGGAGATAAAAAGGATACCGCCAAGGCCGCTCCCGCAGAGGAAAAAGTGCTGACCGTTTATACGGCGCGCAGCGAAAGCTTAAACAATCTTGTCATTCCCGCTTTTGAAAAAGAAACGGGGATCAAAGTCAATGTTATTGTGGCGGGGACAGGACCCCTCGTAAAGCGTGTAGCATCGGAAAAGGACAATCCCCAGGGCGATATTCTCTGGGCGGCTGACCAGACGATGCTGGATTCCCAGAAGGAACTTTTTGAGAAATATGTATCTCCGGAAGACGCGAATATGATTGATGCCGCCAAAAATAAGACGGGATATTTTTCTCCCGCGTTTGCCGATCCCACCGTTTTTATCGTTAATAAAAAACTGGCAGGCGATATGAAGATTGCCGGGTTTGACGATCTTCTCAATCCGGCGCTGAAGGGCAAGATTGCCTGCGGCGACCCTGCCAATTCCAGCTCCGCGTTCCAGGTGCTCATGGCGATGCTTTACGCCAAGGGCAAGGATGGAGATCCCATGTCCCCCGAAGCCTGGGCGTATGTGGATAACTTCATTAAGAATGTGGACGGGAAATTTCTGAACAGTTCCGGTGCTGTCCATAAAGGCGCTGCCGACGGCGAGTATACCGTAGGGCTTACCTGGGAAGATCCGGCTGCCACCTATGTAAAGAACGGCGCTGACGTAGAAGTCGTATTCCCGAAAGAGGGAGCCATTTTCCCGGGCGAATCCGTACAGATCATCAAGGGAGCGAAACATATAGAAAATGCGAAGAAATTTGTCGATTTCATGCTTTCCCAGAAGATCCAGGAAGCGGCAGGAAAGACGCTCACCGTCCGTCCGCTCCGCAAGGGTGTGAAGCTTGCTGACTACATGACACCCCAGGACACAATCGCTTTGTTCAAGAATTATGACGAAGGCTGGGTAGCTGCCCATAAGAAAGAAGTCGTGGCGGAATGGAATAAACATCTGGAAAATTCCAGGCAGTAATAAGTAATCAGGTCATCAGAGGGCGTCGGGCATTTCGCCTGACGTTCTTTTTTATAGATGACGCTTGAATCGCGAGGTTATGAGGTTATTATGAGTGTTTCTATCAATATAGACAAAGTAGTGAAGAAGTACGGAGATACGGTGGTGGTGAACGGCCTGTCCGTGGATATTATGCCGGGCGAATTTTTTACCCTTTTAGGGCCGTCGGGCTGCGGTAAAACGACACTGCTCCGTATGATTATCGGATTCAATTCCATCGAAGGCGGTACGATTTCTGTCGACGGGAATGTCATCAACGATGTGGCGACGGATAAAAGAAATATGGGCATGGTCTTCCAGAATTACGCCATTTTCCCCCATATGTCGGTGAAAGACAATGTGGCTTTCGGTCTGCGGATGCGGAAAGTGCCTGAAAAGGAAATCGAAGAGCGGGTGGATAAAATCCTCAAGATCGTGAAGATCGACCACCTGAAAGACCGTATGCCCACAGCGCTTTCCGGCGGGCAGCAGCAGCGTGTCGCCCTTGCGCGGGCGATCGTCATCCGGCCGCAGGTACTTCTGATGGATGAACCGCTGTCCAACTTGGATGCGAAACTCCGTATCGAAATGAGGAATGCCATCAAGCAGATCCAGCGCCGGGTGGATATAACCACGGTGTATGTCACCCACGACCAGGAAGAGGCGCTGGCGGTGTCCGACCGTATAGCTGTTATGAATGGCGGGGTCATCTGCCAGATCGGCAGACCGGCGGATATTTATAAAAGGCCGAAGAATGTTTTCGTTTCGACTTTCATCGGGCTCTCCAACCTGCTGGACGGACATATCGTGAAAAAAGGAGATAAGACAAGCATTTCCTTTAAAGAAAATGAAGACTGGCTTGTAGACATGGATAACTTATCAGGCGGCGTAGAGGACGGAGAAGGAGTCATCATTTCCGTCCGTCCGGAAGAATTTGATATGGAACCCGGCACGAAAGAGGGGATCCGCGGCGTGATCCGTTCTTCTGTCTTCCTCGGACTCACCACCCATTACTTCATCACCACTGACGGAGGGCAGGAATTAGAGATTCTCCAGACCCAGGAAGGCCACGATATTCTTCCCGACGGCAGCGCCGTCACGCTCACCGTCAAAGCCGGGCGGATCAATGTCTTCCGCCGGGCAACGGAAGAAACATTGATCAGAGAGGAAGGACTATGAAAAAGAATCTGACTGTCTGGAACCTTTTCAGTGTCGTCATTCTTGCGGCTTTCGCCCTTTTCATCATGTATCCCATATTCCTCATCCTGTACCGGAGTGTCATTCATGGGGATACGGGGGCGCTCACGCTTCAGAATTTCGCCCATTTCTTCGCCAAAAAATTCTACTGGGGAACGATGGTAAACTCGCTGAAAGTGACTGTCGTTTCCACGATTTTATCAGCGGCTCTCGGCCTCCCGCTGGCATACCTCATGAGGAGCGTGAAAATAAAAGGAAGCAGTTTCCTGAATATCCTCATCGTTATCTCCTATCTGTCGCCGCCTTTCATCGGGGCATACGCGTGGATACAGATGCTCGGGCGGCAGGGCGTCATCACCCAGTTCCTGAACGACACCTTTGGACTCCATTATGGCGGTGTGTACGGCTTTGCCGGCATTGTCCTCGTCTTTACGCTCCAGTCATTTCCCCTCGTTTACATTTACGTATCGGGAGCGCTGAAAAATCTGGACAACTCTTTGAATGAAGCGGCGGAAAGCCTGGGGTGCAGCCGCATGGGGCGCATTTGGAAAATCATCGTGCCTCTTGTCATGCCCACGCTCCTTGCCAGCTCCATGCTCGTTTTCATGCGTGTCTTTGCTGACTTCGGCACGCCCATGCTCATCGGCGAGGGATACAAAACACTCCCCGTCCTTATTTACAACCAGTTCATGGGAGAAGTATCGGGCGATGACGGCTTCGCGGCAGCCATCTGCTGCATCGTGATCGGGCTCACCATCGTCATGTTCTTCGTCCAGCGTTTTCTCGCGGGAAGAAATACCTACGCCATGACCGCCCTGAAACCCATGGCGGCGGAATCACTCGGCGGCCTGCGGAATATCCTTGCCCATCTGGCAGTCTACATGACCGTGGGACTGGCGATCCTGCCCCAGTTCGTTGTCGTGTACACCTCTTTCCTTGCCACAAACGGAGGGCAGGTATTCACCGGCGGATTCGCTCTTCAGAGTTATGACGCGACACTCTTTGCCAAGGATAATGACGTCATCTGGCATACCTACTTCCTGGGGCTTTGCGCCATCGCTGCCGTCCTCGTCTTGGGTGTCCTTATCGCTTACCTTTCCGTGCGGAAAAGAAATACACTGAACAGCATTCTTGACGTCATTACGATGTTCCCCTTCATCATTCCCGGCTCCGTCCTCGGTATCGCTTTCGTCTTTGCTTTCAATAAATCGCCGATTATCCTTACCGGAACGGCGCTGATCATGATTATTTCTTTCGCGGTGCGGAGAATGCCCTATACCGTCCGTTCCTCCACCGCCATTTTGGGAAATATCAGTCCCAGCATCGAAGAAGCGGCTATTTCCCTGGGCGCCTCCGATATGACAACCTTCCGTAAAATCACGGTTCCCATGATGATGCCCGGCGTTCTTTCCGGCGCCATCATGAGCTGGGTCACCATCATCAGCGAGCTGTCGTCATCCATCATCCTGTACACGAACAGCACGCAGACACTCACCGTATCCATCTACACGGAAGTCATCCGCGGCAACTACGGGAACGCTTCCGCGTATGCCACCATTCTCACAGTGACATCCATCCTGTCGCTGCTCCTTTTCTATAAGGTGACAGGCCGGCGCGACGTGTCGGTGTAAAGCGGGAGAATTTTATAAATAAAAAGTTAGAAGTTTATAATTCCGGAAACATGGCATAGCCGTTAAATGCGGCTATGCCAATTCTTATTTGCAAAAAAAGCATGAGTAAGGGGCTGTGATATAACGCGGAAATGTTTTATTACAGCCTTTTATGATCGTCTGCCGATAAAAATGGAATTCATGATAAGATGTCATTCGGAGTAATAGATTCTTCACTCCGTGTCACTATCCCGTTTTCTATTTTTCTCGCAAAGCATTCTTGTCTCTGTTTAGAATGACAGGAGTCGATAAGACGTTATCCTAAGCACAGCAAAGAATCTGCTGCTATGATGAGGGGAACGTTAAACGTCATCCTGAACGAACGTGAAGGATCTGTACCCGCTGTGTCATCGTTCCGCTTCCCTGCTTTCTCATACAGCATTCTTATCCCCGCTCAGAATGACACCAGACGGCAAGGCGTCATAATGAGGGAAACATTAAACGTCATTCTGAGCACCAGCGAAGAATCTGTTGCCGTGGTGAGGAAAGCCGGTAAGCTGTCATCAGAAGTCATAGATTCTTCACTCTGTGTCACTGTTCCGTTTTCTGTTTTTCCCACAAGGCATTCTTGCCTCCGTTCAGAATGACGACGGACGGCAAGCGTCATCCTGAATGAATGTGAAGGATCTATGACTGTGGTGAGGGAAATGGAAAGAGCCTAGTGGGAAGTTATGAGCGGAATAGAGTCATTACTCCTCATCACATAGATGCGTTCATGTTTTATCGGCAGCAGACATGCTGTAAATATAACTGAAAAGTACCGCTTAACAGCGGTACTTTTTTATTGCATTGTCGGGATAAAAACGAGAAGAAAAAAGAAGTGTGGGAAAGTATTTCAAAAAATTTTCAAATTATTTTTTCTGTTTCAGCAAATTTAAACTCGAAAGGGATACTATAATGGCAGCGCTAAGGACTGTTCCTTTCCGGAGAGGGAACAGGGAAAGGAGAAAAGAGTATGGCTAAGAAGTTGGAACTTAAATTCCTGACTTCCGCGAATACGGAGCTTATTGTGAGCATTGCTGATCCGAAGGACGGGCTCGCATTGTCCGCCGTGCAGGCGGAGGCCGCGAAAATCATGCCGGTGCTGGCAAACGGCAAGGGCGTAGGGGCGGCTTCTTTCGCTAAGGCGGTCATGGTGACCACTACGGAAGAGGAAATTCATTAATTTTGAAAGAGAACTATAAGGAGAAATATATTGAAAAGGAAAGGAGGGATAATGATGGCAGTTTCCAAATCTGTGGAAAAGACAAGGCTTCTGGTACGTGTTGAAAATACGGACGGTTCTTTGAAGAATCTGGCTTTCAACAATATCAGGGAAAGCGCGTCTGATGAAGAGCTGCTTCATGCGGGGAAGGCGATCGCCGGACTGCAGGTGAAGGCGCTTGATTCTGTCCGCCGCTCTGATGTGGCTGTTCTGACTGACGGCGAATAATCCGCCGGAGACGGGCAGGGAAGGGCCCGGGTTACGGACTCGGGCTTTTTCTTTTTAGGATAGGACGCTCTCCCGTCCGGTTTTGAAAATAGGGTCCGCAGGGCTGCGGAAATGCCTATTGACAGACGGGGGAGAAAGTTCTATTCTTAAATTAATATAGAACATATGTTCTACAAAAAGGAACGATATTTTATAAAAGATGCAAAAACGAGGAATTTCTTGTAACGGAAGTGGATATTTCTTAAATGAAAGTGAGGATTGGGAATGCGTTTTGATTATATCAGGCTTCGGGCACGGATCCGTGAAAAGCTGGGGTCTGACGTTGTTTTTGCGGCAAGGCTGGGGATCAGTAAGACGTCTTTGTCTCTGCGGCTGAATAATCAGCTTCATTTTTCCCAGCGGGATATTTATAATTCCATGCGGATTTTGCAGATCAGGCCGGATGAGGTAGGGGCGTATTTTTTTGAACGGCCCCGGTGTGAGGAGTTTTATTTTTGACGGAAAGGAGGGCCTATGGATGCAGGTTCGTGGATGGAGGCTTTTGAACGGGCTTCGGAGCGGCTTGTGGCGGACTGGCAGGTGAAGCTGGTGACGACGGGTCTTTTGGCGGAAGGGATTTTTCCTGTGGAGCTGATCAGTTTATTTGCACTGGCGGTATTTATTGATCTGGTGACGAAGTGGATGGCGCTTGCCCACAAGTATCTGGCGGCGAAGGGGGAAGAGGATCGTGATATGGTATCGTGCATTCTGGCGATTCCCGCGGCGCATCGGGCCGGAATGATTTCCAGCAGGCAGATGAAGCGGCAGTTTGCCGGAAAGATGGTGCTTTATATTCTGCTGACCGTCGGTGGCGGTGCGGCAGACCGGCTTCTGGCAAGCGTGGGACGGCCGGACCTGTTTATGGAAATGTGTGTCAGTTATCTGGCGGCGTCGGAGATGCTGAGTATCGTGGAGAATCTGAATGATGCCGGTGTCGGGGTGCTGTCGGGGCTGGTAAGGAAGTTGAAAAGGAAGTGATGAGGAGAAGGAAGTATTTCTTTCCGTAAAATATGGATAAACGGATTATGACTTTGGATGAAATAGGAGCGCGCCTGGAGGCTGCCCGCGGTAGGATTGACCGTATTTACTGCCACTGGACGGGGGCGCCGTACCAGCTGGTGGAGTGCCTGGCATATCATGTGGTGATTGACCGGGGCGGGTACTGCCATGTGATTCATGAGGATTTCACGGAGTGCCTGGCGCATACGTGGCACAGGAACAGCCGGTCGATCGGTGTGGCGCTGGCGTGCTGCCGTGACGCATGCTGCTACTATGACGCGCCGAGCGGTGTGGATCTGGGGTGTGAGCCGCCGACAGAGGCGCAGGTGGAAGCGCTTGCGATGTTCTGCGCGAGGGCTGTGGAAGAGCTTGGACTGTCGGTGTCAGATATTTACACACATGCAGAGATGGCTGCTTTTGACGGGTACGGGATCGGCAGCGGTGATCCGGATATGCGCTGGGATCTGCTCTATGTCCCCGATTACGGTGACGGCGGCCGGCTGGTTCCCGGAGGTGAGCTGATCCGGGGGAAAACGAAATATTACAGGAAGCAGAGGAACGGACTCCTGTGCTTATAAGAAGAAACGCTGTCTTGTCAGGAGACGGCGTTTTTACGTGGACATAAAAGGAAATATGGAAATGAAAAAGAGTATCTTCTCCGCGCAGGAGTGAAGATACTCTTTTCTTTTAATCGGTGATGGTTCCGATCCCCGGCTGATCCATTTTTTCCACTTTCACCGCTTCCAGATGGTAGAAGGGGGCGGTAAGGTGGTCGTTCAGATGGACAGTGGCTTCGCGGAGGATGCCATACACTTTGATCCATGTGACGCCGTCTTCATAGCCGGTGAAGTCGCCGTCAGAGGTAAATTCAAAATCCACATAGCCGCCTGTGCAGTAAGGACAGGTGGGGCCGTTTCTTCCTACGAAGTAGTGGCCGTTGATGGAAATGAAATAGCCTTCGATGAGGACAGTTTTGTCTTTGTAGTCGCGGAAGTTCATGAACCAGTCGTTGATCTGTGTCATATACCGCTTATCGCCGACGACGATGTCTATGTTGTTGTAATCAAAGTTTTGCCGGTCCGTTTCCAGATTGTAGGGATATTCAAAGACAGGATACTTCGATTTTTTCCCTTCAGGAGCAGCCGGTTCAGGCGCCGGCTGTTCTTCTTTCTGCGGAGCCGGCTCCGGTGTTTCTGCCGGCGCCGGTGTTTCCTTGGCCGCCGGAGGAGTTTCCGCTTGTTTTGCTTCCTGCACGGTTTTCCTGGTAATGATCTGCGGCGGATCCTGCGCTTTTTCCTGTGTGCCGCAGCCGCCTAAGAGAAGAAGCGGCAGGCAGAGAAGCCATATTTCTTTTCTCATTCAAAAGCCTTCTTTCATTTTCCGTATGCCCGCGGCGATAAAGAGGAGGACAATGTCAGTGACGACAATGGACGCTCCTGTGGGAATCGAGCCCATGTAGGAGATGGTCAGTCCTGCCATGAATGTGGCCACGGAGAAAACGGAGGAGAGGATGATCGTCGTCTTGAACTGCCGGCAGAGCTGCATCGCGGTGAGCGAAGGAAATACGATCAGGCTGGAAATAAGGAGCGCGCCCATCATGCGCATGCCAAGGACGATCGTGATGGCTGTGAGAAAGGCGATGATCATATTATAGAGCCTTGTCCGTGTGCCGGTGGCGGAGGCGAACGGTTCATCAAAGGTAACCGCAAATATACGGTTATAAAACAAAATGAAAAGGAGTACGACGGAGATGCCGAGGATGACGGAAAGGCGAACATCATCGGCGCTCATGGCAAGGATGCTGCCGAACATGTAGTTGCACACGTCGGTATTCATTCCCGTACTTAAGGAAATCGTCATGACGCCGATGGCAAGAGCGCCGCTGCAGAGAAGAGCCGTAGCAGAGTCGCCTTTGATCTTCGCGCTGTCTTTCAGCTGGAGAAGAAAAAAGGCGGCGGCGATGCAGGCAGGGATGGAAATGGTGAGGGGCTCCGCGTGAAAAGCATAAGCGATGGCGAGGGCGGCAAATCCCACATGGGAGAGTCCGTCGCCGATCATGGAGTACCGTTTCAGTACAAGGCTGGTCCCTAAGAGGGAAGCGCAGAGGGAAACAAGGCAGCCCACAATGATGGCGCGCACCATGAAGGGATAGCTGATCATTTCAATAAAGATATCCATCATAGCCCGCCTCCTGCAAATCTCTGCCCCACGGGGCTTCTGAGATACTCTTCCGTCGTTCCGAAGAACTGCTGTGTCCCGCCGGACAGGTGGAGAATACGGTTTGCCTGTCCCAGGGTGCCGCGGATGTCGTGGGAAACCATGATGACAGTGACGCCGTACTTTTCTATGCAGTCTTTGAAAATATGGTAAAGCTCACCGGTCATGATGGGATCAAGGCCGGTCACCGGCTCGTCCAGGAGCAGGAGTTTTCCCGTGGCGCAGAGTGCCCGCGCAAGGAGTACACGCTGCTGCTGGCCGCCTGAAAGATCGCGGTAGCATCGTTTCTTCAGGTCGGCGATGCCGAGCATTTCCATTTTTTCTTCCGCGTCTTCCTTATCTGATTTTCGATAAAAAGGATACATGCCGCAGCGGTTCAGACGGCCTGAAAGGACGACTTCCCAGACACTGGCGGGAAAATCTTTCTGCACGGGGGTCTGCTGGGGAAGGTATCCGATTTCCGTAGGCTTGAAGCCATCGGCAGTTACGATTTCCCCGCCCGATATTTTTTTCAGGCGCAGAAGCGCTTTCACCAGTGTGCTTTTTCCTGCGCCGTTTTCACCAACGATTCCAAGGTAGTCCCCTTCATCGACGGAGAAATTCAGGTCGGAAAGAACCGCTTTTCCATCATAAGATACGGAAAGATGGCGGCATGTAAGCAGACTCATCAGTTGAGCGCCTCCTTGAGAACTTTCACATTATGGTTCATGAGGTCAATATAAGTTACGCCTTTTTTGAATTCTTCATCGCTTACGTTGTGGACGGCGTTCAGAAGCTCATTTTTCGCGCCTGTGGCTTCCGCGATGGCTTTGCTCATCTGTTCATTGGACATCTCGATGTGGAATACCACCGGAATATGGTCTTCCTTCACCTTATCCACGAGGAAAGCAATAGTTGCCGGATTGGTTTCCGTATCAGTGGAGCAGCCGGGGAAAGCGGCGTAGTAGGTCAGGCCGAATTCTTTAGCGAAATAAAGGAAGGGGAAACGGTCACCGACGATGATTTCTTTTCTCTTCGCGTGATCAATGACGTCATGGAAATCCTTATCCAGTTTTTCCAGTTTCGCAATGTAAGCCTCAGCGTTTTTCTGATAAGTCTGGGCATTGTCCTTGTCGAGACCGGAAATGGTTTCGGTGAGGGCTTTTACGATCTGGATAGCGTTGGCGGGAGAGGTCCAGACATGCTCATCCATTTCAGGGCCTTCTTCGCCGTCATGGTGGTGGTGCTCCTTGTCATCATGATGATGCTCTTTATCATGGCTGTCCTTGTCATCGTGGTGATGTTCTTTGTCTTCGTCATGATGATGGTCCTTATCTTCATCATGGTGGTCTTTGTCGTCGTGATGGTGTTCATGTTCTTCTTCCTGCATGCCTTCAGACATTTCTTCTTCATACAGTTTGACGGTATCCATCATTTTGAGTGTTTTGAGCTTGCTCTTGTCTATGGAGCTTAACATGCCGTCCACCCATTCATCGGAGTCGCCGCCGGTGTAAACGAAAAGATCGCTCTTGCCGATGGCCTGGATGTCTTTCGGAGACGGTTCATAACTGTGGGCTTCCGCGCCCGGTTTGAGAAGCATAGTGACCTCTGCTTTATCGCCGACAATCTGGCGGACAAAGTCGTAAGAGGCGAAATTGGTACAGATGATTTTCAAAGGTTCTTTCCCCTTGGAATCGGGAGCGCCGCTCTTGTTTAATGAACAGGCGGCAAAAGCAAAGACGGCGAAGCACGCCATCAGGCAGGCAATTATTTTTTTCATGGAAATCCTCCTAACTAATACAATGAAAATAAAAATGCAAGCGCCGGGTTTAATCGGTGAGCTTGACACGGAGTGTGACCAGTGTGGAGGAAACCGTGAGAAGAGAAACGGCGGAAAGGGAAAGAACGGCGGAAAAAAGATGGGGGATGGAAACGGATTCTCCATTGTCCGCCGGGATCGTGACAGACGAACAGACGGAAAGCGTCCGGAGGCACAAATCGATCTTTTCGCAGATCGGGCAGGGATCGCTGCCATGGCCGTGGTCATGGGACAGTTCTTTTGCAATGAAAAAGAAGGATAGAGCCAAAGTGAGAACGAAAGCGGCACTGATGAAGAGCGCTGTCAGTTTTCTGCGGTATGCCATGATCCCTCCTTTTAATGATGGAAAATAAAAAAGCGCACGTTTTAAAGGCGGTGCGCAGTCCCGTAAAGTTTCTCAGCGGCAGTCTTTGCAGACGCCGTAAACCGTCGTTTTCGATAAATCAATGTCAAACTTGTCGCCGCGGAGGACGTCCCGGAGCAGTTTATCGGAAATTTTCTGTGTCATATGGGTCGTCCGGCCGCATTTCAGGCAGGTGATGTGAAGCTTGTCATCACAGGTTTCCGATGAGACATAGCGGTACACATTTTCCCGGTTGTTCTTGCCCGGCGAGCGGAGAATAAGGCCTTCCCGCTCCAGCATGGCGAGATTCCGGTACACTGCGCTGACGCTGATTTTCGCGTGCTCTTCCGCAACAAGCTGCGCCGCCAGGTCCCGCGCGGAAATGGTCATGTCAGGGTGGCTTTGGAAAAATTCAAATAATTTTTTTCTCTGTTCGGTCATATACATGGGAGCACACTTTCTAAATATGCGATTTTCTCGCAAATTATTATAACACAGTGGAAACGAATGTCAAATAAATAACGGAATGGAAAAAGAATTTTTTAAGAAATATTTTCGCCGGATCGGGAATGGGAAATCATTTTTTCCAGTGCCCTCTTCACCACCTTTTGGAAGCGTTTTTCCGCTTTTTCATAAACCTCATGGGGAGCGACGGATTCGCTGTCCGTCCGTTTGGCGACGACGCCGCAGATGGAAGCGGCTTTCAGTCCCAGCACGGCACAAAGTGTAAAAAGGGTGGCGTTTTCCATCTCATAATTTGTGCATCCCAGATGCCGGAAATCTTCCAGAGAACCTTGCAGCCGTTTCAATACATAGCCGCCGAAGCTGTCATACCGTTCCTGTCCCGGCCAGAAGCTGTCGGTGCTGATGGAAATCCCCGTTTTGAAAGGGATGCCTGATTCCTTTGCCGCTTCGCGGAGCGCAAGGACAGTATCCATGTCAGCTGCTGCCGGAAATTCGATGGGGGCGTATGCACGGGAAGCGCCGTCCATGCGGACCGATGCCGTATTGATGACCACATCGCCCAGGTGCAGATCCTCCTGAATGGAGCCTGTCGTGCCGACGCGGATGAATGTTTCCACGCCGAGGCGGGCCAGCTCCTCTACGGCAAAGGTGACGCAGGGGCCGCCCATGCCGGTGGACATGACAAGGACAGGCGCGTTTTCCACCCGGGCGAGCCATGTGGTGTAATCTCTATGGGAGGCGACGAACAAAGCGTTTTCATCCAGTGCTTTGGCAAGACCTTCCACACGGCCCGGGTCGCCGGGGAGAAGGGCGTATTTCGCGCCGCGGATCATGCCGGCAGAAAGCCCCGTGTGGTACATGATTTCTGTGGGACCGGCGTAATTTTTCACATGGTGCTCCTTTCATAAAACCTGTGCTTTTTTCTATTATAGCACTCATCAGGCATATAAAATAAGAAAAATAATTATAAGATGTGAAAGGTGCCGCTGGCGCACATAGTGCGATTGAGGATACTCTCTTGTCGTAATGATTTAAATCGTAAAAGAATAGTTAGCTTGCAGCTGACAGCTAACGGCTAACAGCTAACAGCTAACAGCTAATAGCTAATAGCTATTACCCTTTTTGCCGGCTTCCTCATCACGGTAATAGATCCTTCACATTCGTTCAGGATGACGCTTAACGTTTCCCTCACTACAACAGCAAATCCCTTGCTGTTGTTTCGTATGACACCTAACGGAAATCATATGCTTCGGCTTTTAACTCACAGCTCACAGCTAACAGCCCACAGCTGATAGCTTTTATCTTCTTACCGTATCCCGTCATTCAGAGCGGAAGTAAGAATGCTGTATGAGAAAACAGGGAGACGGCTATGTGATACGGAGCGAAGAATCTATTACTCTGATGACACCTTACCGTTAGTGACATTTTTATCAGCCGATAAAAAAGAGCATCCGTAGCAGCGGGAGAAAATGCTTTTCTGTTTCACCGCACTATTCTGTGTCTATCGTTTTCGATACAGAGGGGAATGTATGGTACAATGGAAAAAATACCCTTTATTTCATGAAGGAGCAGAGTATGTACGAAGAGACAACGATTGCCGCCATCGCTACCGCGCCCGGTGAAGGGGGAATCGGCATCATCCGTCTGAGCGGCGTTTCCGCATTGGAGATCGCAGATAAAATATTTCATACGGGAAAGATTAAAACCTTTAAAGAAGCTGTGCCTCGCATGATGTATTTCGGCCATGTGACGGACGGCGAAAAGAGGATTGACGAAGGCCTTGCGGTGTACATGAAAGCCCCTCATTCCTACACGGGAGAAGACGTAGTGGAAATCCAGATCCACGGCTCGGCGGAGGCGCTTCGGGAAACACTGGCCCTTGCTTTGCGCAGCGGCGCAGTTCCCGCCATGCGCGGCGAATTTACCAAACGGGCTTTTTTAAACGGACGTCTTGATCTGGCGCAGGCGGAAGCCGTCATGGATATTATCAGCGCGAAAGGGGAAGCGGCGCTTACCCAGGCGGAAAGCCATCTGTCTGGCGCGCTTTCCGGTTTTGTCCATGAGGTCATGGAAGAACTCAAAGACCTCATTACGAAATTGGAAGTGACCATCGATTATCCTGAAGAAGATTTGGAAGACCTTACCATGGAAGAAACAGGGGACGCTTTGGAGAAAATTGACAAATCCCTGTCGGCGCTTCTGAAGCGGTCCGAAGAGGGACGGGTTATCAGGGAAGGACTCCGCACCGCGATTATCGGGAGACCGAACGCGGGGAAATCATCCCTGCTGAATGCCCTCCTGCAGGAAGAACGGGCGATTGTCACCGATGTGCCGGGGACGACGCGGGACACCATTGAAGAAGCGGTTCGCATATCGGGAGTTTCCCTCCTTCTTATGGATACCGCCGGTCTGCGGGAAACAGACAATAAGGTAGAGCAGATCGGGATCGAACGGGCGCGGGCATCCATGGAAAAAGCAGATCTCATTCTTGCGGTCATTGACGGTTCGTCACCTCTGGATGAGGAAGATAAAACCATTCTCCACAGCCTCGGCGGAAAAAAGGCGATTGTCATTTTAAATAAATATGACCTCACGCCGGAAGTCAAGGCGGAAGATATATGGGAAATCGCGGGACATGTTCCTGTTGTTTCTCTTTCTGCCCGTTACGGGAGCGGGATGGACGAACTGCGGGACGAACTGCGGAAGATCACCGAAAAGCAGGATGCCGATGCGGGCCGTGTCCTCTTCCTGACCAACCTTCGCCATGTGGAATTGGTACGGAAGGCGCTGGACAATGTCCTCCGCGCGAGGGCGTCCGTCCGTGAGGGCCTTCAGGCGGACTTCATCGTCATCGATCTCACGGAAGCCTGGAAAACGATGGGGGAAATCACGGGCGATACCATGGATGATGAACTGATCCATTCCATTTTCAGCCGCTTCTGCGTGGGGAAATAAGGTGCTTCCATAAATCATGGGGCAGAGAATCAATCGGATATGTTTGGATAAGGCGGCGGAGCTGCCGGGCGTTTTCCGGCGGGCTTCCCGCTTTTGCATTGACTTTTATTTTTTCTTATGGTAATAATGAAAATATCTATCATTATCATATTTACCTGAAGAGGGGTGTATATAAATGAAAAAGTATGTAAGCAGTTCTATTCTGCTTGTCTTGAGCCTTCTTTTTGTCATCGGGGAGCAGACGGTGGCGGGACCGTGCCCTGTTATGCCGGACGGCAGATTTATGGTGTGCCATTGGGCGGGGCAGGCGGTTCTCGGCGTGGGGATCGTGCTTGTGGTTCTTTCGCTGCTTCATCTGGCTTTTAAAAATGATGGTATGAAATTGGGCTTAGATCTGGCAGTCATTGCCGATGCCGTCCTTTTACTGATGATTCCCAACCGCCTTATTCATCTTTGTATGAAAAACCATATGCAGTGCCATACGGTCATGGAGCCTTTTGTTCTGATTATGGGGGTATTGATGATCGCGGCGGCGCTGGGTGATTTCTTTTTCCGGCGCCGCGTCGTGAAGAAAGAGGCCGCCCATGGATCTTAACCGGCTGCCCTGGAAGAATCTGTCCCGCAGGCCGCTGCGGACGGCGGCTCTCCTCGTGCTTACCTTTTTCCTGTCCTTTGTCATTTTTGCCGGATCCATGGCAGTCGTGAGCCTTCAGAACGGTCTGGGGACATTGGAAAATCGTCTTGGCGCGGACATTATCGTCGTACCGAACACGGCAAAACGGAAAGTAGATCCTAAAACGATGATACTGGACGGGACACCGGGTTATTTTTACATGGAACGGGAAAAAATGGTGCTGATTTCCCATATCGAAGGCGTGGAAAAGGTATCGCCCCAGATATTTCTCGCGTCCCTTTCCGCTTCGTGCTGCTCTGTTCCGGTGCAGATTATCGGGTTTGAGCCGGAAACAGATTTTATTATCCAGCCGTGGATCCGTGAAAGCTACGGCAGAGAACTTGCCCATGGCGATGTGGTGGTAGGCTCGGCAGTTAATGCGGACGTGGGTGATACGATCCGTTTTTACAACAAAGACTGCCGCATCGTAGCGAAACTGGCAGCGACCGGTACGGGGCTTGATACCGCGGTCTATACGAAAGCGGAGACCATACGGACGCTCATCGAGGCATCGTCGAAGATGGGGCTGAATCCGCTCTTTGAAGGCGATGTGGAAAATGTTATTTCTTCCGTTTACATCAAAGTAAAAGACGGTTATGACATTAAAAAAGTGACGGAAAATATCAATCTCCGTGTACGCCGTGTGAAGGCGGTACAGATGAAAGACATGCTTTCCGAAATAGCGGGCAGCCTTTCAGGGATTTCAAAAACGATCACCCTTCTTTTCGCGGCGGTCTGGGTGATGGTGTTCATCGTTCTGGTCGTTTCTTTCTCCGTCCTTGTGGGAGAAAGGAAAAAAGAATTTGCCCTGCTCCGCGTGATGGGAACGTCACGAAGAAAACTGGCAGGGATTTTATTGAAAGAAACTCTTATTCTGAGCGTTTCCGGCGGCGCGGCAGGCGTGTTCATGGGACTTCTTGTGGTGATTCCTTTCAGCGGGCTTATTGAAACGGGACTGAAACTGCCCTTCCTTCTTCCCGGGATCAGGGAAACGGGATGGCTGGCGTTTGCCGCGATGGCGGTCATCTGCCTGGCGGGCCCCGCGGCATCGGCATATGCTGTGCTGCGCCTGTCCCGTGTCGATCCTGCAACGATTTTAAGGGAGGGTGAATAAATGCGTCTGGAAGCGGAACAGGTAACGAAACAATACCAAACGGATCCGAAAAAAGCACGGTTCACTTATGCCCTTTCCGGAACCGATCTGGTGGTGGAGAGCGGAGAATTTGCCGTCATTACAGGAAAATCGGGAAGCGGGAAATCCACGCTCCTCCATATCCTTGCAGGGCTGCTTCAGCCGACATCGGGCTGCGTGCTGGCGGGAGGGAAAGATTTGTACCGTATGGCGGACGGTGAACTGTCAAAGTTCAGAAATGAAAATATCGCCGTCATTCCCCAGGGCGGCGGAGCGATTTACAGCCTGACGGCAGAAGAAAACATCCGTCTGGCCCGGAACATCTGTGGAAGACAAGAAGAAATAGACATCCTGCCCCTTATGAAAGAACTGGGGATCGAACAGCTGAAAGACGCATATCCCTCTGAACTTTCCGGCGGCGAGCTGCGCCGCGTGGCCATCGCGAGAGCGCTCTTTCAGGGCACAGGGATCCTTCTTGCCGACGAGCCGACTTCTGACCTTGATGAAGAGAATACGGATATCGTCGCAAAGCTCCTCCGCCGGGCGGCAGACAGCGGAAAAACGGTTTTTGTCGTCACCCACGAGATGGATATACTGCCCTATGCCGATTCCCACTACATTATGAAAGAGGGCGTTCTGAGGAAGGCCGATGAGAAGATAAAAGCTATCAGCTGTGAGCTGTCAGCTGATAGCTAAATATTCTTTTACGATATGATCCTTGTATAAGACGTTAAGGCGTCATCCTGAGCGGCAGCGAAGGATCTGTTACCGTAATGAGGAAAATCGGTAAGGCATCATCAGCATAATAGATTCTTCACTCCGTGTCACCATCCCGTTTCCTGCCTTTCTACCACGGTATTCTTGCTTCCGTTCAGAATGACGATTTTGGGAAAGCGCGTCATTATCAATGGGGAACAGAAAACGGCATGATGACGAAGACCGAAAGACATTGCCCAGAGCGATAGCAAAGAATCTGCTGCCGTGGTGAGGGAAACGGTAAGGTGTCATCAGAGTAATAGATCCTTCGCTCTGTTCCACTGTTCCGCTTTCCTGCTTTCTCATACAGCATTCTTACTTCTGCTCTGAATGACAGGATACGGCAAGGCGTCATAGTGGCGGAGGGACGCTAAGCATCATAATGACAGAGAACATTAAACGTCATTCTGAGCGCCAGCGAAGAATCTGTACCCGTGGGGAGGAAGCCGATAAGAAGATAAAAGCTATCAGCTGTGAGCTGTCAGCTATTAGCCGTTAGCTGTGAGCTGTCAGCTGCAAGCTAACTATTCTTTTACGATTTAAATCATCTGTGATGCGGGAAAAGAGGAGTTCTTGTATAATATGTTTATTGAGAAACAGATGTGTTGAAGGAGGACTCATCGTATGTGTGGCGGATTGAAGAAAAGATACATTTTGACGGCATTGGTGTGTTTCGGCGCTGTTATGTCCGGCGGGGGTTTTGCGCAGGCGGAAAGCACAACGACGGAAAGCCGCAGTGAGACGCGGACGACAGTGGACAGGAATGGAACGATTGCCGAGCGTGTCCGGCGGACAGAATCGCGCACAACGGTTTCCAGCGAGACAAAGGACAGTGATGCGATTCGGAATATGGCCGCAGAACAGCGCCGGCAAATGGAACGTATGGGATTGCCGCATACGGGAAACCGGGAGTTTAATGAGAAGGTGGAATATCAGTATGAGTCCGGCGTGGTGCTGAATGAGCTCCTTGCGCCGCTTGTGGTACCTAATCGAAATGTGCCCAAGTCGATTGGGACATGGGCAGGAATGACTTTCCAAAATGACAGGATTATAGAGCAGGGGATCCTGGCAAAATGCAAATCCGGCGGCAAGTGGGGTATTCTTGGCACAGACGGGAAAGAGCTGATTGCTCCTGCTTATAAGGAAATCCTGGATGTGAATGACCGCACCGGTGTGATTCATGTCATGGTGGATAAGAAAACCACCCGGTTCATTTCCAAAACAGGCGAACAGCTGACACCGGAGGCCGCCGATGAATCGGACCGCCGGAGCAGGACGGATGCTGCCGGGCAGGAAGACAGCCGGGAGTATTATGACAGCGACGGCTATACGTCCTTTAAAGAAAAAGGAAAATACGGTTTCAAAGACGGCATGGGGAAGGTGGTCATCTCGCCGCGGTATAAGGATGTGCTTGCCGAGTTCAGTGAAGACCGTGCTTTCGTGAAGAATGAGAAAGGGAAGATCGTTGCTGTTGACGGCAGCGGCAGGGAACTGTTCCAGGCGCCGTCCAATCAAATGTATGCGTATGAAGGCGGTTTGGCCGAGTACCGCCGTAAAGTAGGAGGCTTCAATGTGGGCAGTCTGCTGGGCTTTGTGACCGGCGGCCTGATATACGGAGGATTCGGCTATAACGGCATCGGTCTTGGCGGTTTTACCTATGACGGAGCCAAGCGCGGTTACATAGACCGTGACGGAAATATCGTCATTGACAGCAGGAATGATAAAGTATGGCCCATGACCTGGTATGGTACAGTCATTAAAAATGACGGGAAAACCGGTTTTGTAAATCGGAAAGGAGAATATGTTATCCGGCCGGGAGATTATGATGTAGGCGACTTGGACGAGATTAACGGCCTTTTGGTATTGAAAGACGGAAAGACCGGAAAAAGCGGGATTTTCAGTGTGGAAACGGGACAGAAGGTGATTCCTTTCCGGTATGACGGTATCACCTTTGCCGGTTCCGACCGTCTGGTCGTAGAGAAAAATGGGGTCCGCAGCTTATACAATATGAGAACAGGGTATTCTGTATTTTCCGTATCTACCGACATGACGATTGATCCTTTCCTTCATGACCGGCTGACATGGGTGCACCGGGGAAGCAGCAATTACGAGGTCATCAATGATCAGGGACAAATCCTGTTTGCCGATAAAGAAGGCCTTATTGAAGAGGCACGCCCGTTCAGCCATGGATACAGTGCAGTGAAAGCCAAGGGAAAGTGGGGAATCATGGACGCTTCCGGAAAATGGCTTGTACAGCCTGTTTATCAGGATCTCGATATATTATAGAAAAATAACTTTATATAAAGAATGTTTGTCAGAATGACAGCGGACGGCAAGACGTCATAGTGAGGGAAACGGTAAGGCGTCATCAGTATAATAGATTCTTCGCTCCGTATCACATAGCCGTCTCCCTGTTTTTCCCACAAAGCATTCTTGCCTCCGCTCAGAATGACGGGATACGGTAAGGCATCATAATGACGGAGGGACGCTAAGCATCATAATGACAGAGAACATTAAACGTCATTCTGAGCGCCAGCGAAGAATCTGTACCCGTGGTGGGGAAGCCGGTAAGAGGATAAAAGCTATCAGCTGTGAGCTGTGAGCTGCAAGCTAACTATTCTTTTACGATTTAAATCATTACGACAAGCGAGTATCCTCAATCGCACTACGTGCGCCAGCAGCTCCTTCTGACGGCCGACTCCATGATCCTTGTATAAGACGTTAAGGCGTCATCCTGAACAAACGTGAAGGATCTGTTACCGTAATGAGGAAGACGGTAAGACGTCATCGGTGTAATAGATTCTTCACTCCGTGCCATCATTCCATTTCCCGTTTTTCCCACACAGTATTTTTGCCTCCGTTCAGAATGACAATTGGAGGAAAGGGCGTCATAATGAGGGGAATGTTAAGAGTCATCCTGAACGAATGTGAAGGATCTATACCCGTGGTGAGGAGGTCGGTAAGACGCTATTCTAAGCACAGCAAAGGATCTGCTGCTATAATGAGGAAAACGTTAAACGTCATCCTGAACGGAGGTGAAGGATCTATACCCGTGGTGAGGAAGCCGGTAAGAAGATAAAAGCTATCAGCTGTGAGCTGCAAGCTGCAAGCTAACTATTCTTTTACGATTTAAATCATTACGACAAGCGAGTATCCTCAATCGCACTACGTGCGCCAGCAGCTCCTTCTGACGGCCGACTCCATGATCCTTGTATAAGACGTTAATCGTCATCCTGAACGAACGTGAAGGATCTGCTATTGTGGTGAGGAAGCCGATAGGATCACTTCCTCCATTTGGGAGTCTTGGAAAATTCTTCACGCCGTCCGTAAATGACATGGTATAATAAAAATAAATTTGCGATGGAAAAATCAGGGAGGGCGGATGAGCCGGGCAGATACACAATACCTTGGAATTATAAAGAATATACTGGACGCAGGAAGCTTAGGCGATAACCGCACGGGGATGCCGGCATATAAACTGCCGCACCAGATCATGCAGTTTGATTTGGAAAAGGAGTTTCCGATTCTGACCACCAAGTTTGTGGCATTCAAGACATCGGTGAAAGAAATCCTTTGGATATGGCAGAAACAGTCCAATGATGTGCGTCTTCTCCAGCAGTGGAACTGCCATGTGTGGGATGAATGGATGCGGGAAGACGGCACCATCGGAAAGGCTTACGGCTACCAGCTCGGCAAGTATCATCAGGTGGATACGCTTCTGGAAACGTTGAAAAAAGATCCTCAAAGCCGCCGTATGGTGGTAGATCTGTGGAATGTGAAGGATCTGCCCGATATGGCGCTGTATCCCTGTGCGTTTCTTACGATGTGGGATGTTTCCGACGACGGCCGCTTAAATTGTATGCTCGTCCAGCGCTCGGGGGATATGGGTCTTGGCGTTCCTTTTAATATGGCGCAGTATGCGGCTCTTGTCCACATGATTGCCCAGGTGAGCGGACTACGCGTCGGACTTTTTACGCATGTTATCAATAATGCCCATGTGTATAAAAACCACGTGGACGCTATGAAGACACAGCTGGCCCGTCTGCCGAAGGCTTACGATGCGCCTGTCCTGAAACTGAATCCCGATGTTCATGATTTCTACGACTTCAAGCCGGAGGATATCGTGCTGGAAAATTATAAGCACTATGAAAAGATTGCCATGGAGGTTTCCGTATGAGCCTGTCCATCATCGTTGCCCGCGCGGCGAACGGCGTCATTGGTAATGATAATAAACTCATCTGGCATTTGCCGGACGATTTGAAAATGTTTAAATCCCGCACGATGGGACGCCCCATCATCATGGGAAGAAAGACCTTTGAGAGTCTGCCGAAAGTGCTTCCCGGCCGCGTCCATTATGTGCTGACAGGAAACAAGGCATACAGCGTGCCGGAAGGGATTTATGTGTTCCATACTGTAAAAGAATTGTTCTCTGCTCTTCCTGAAGGGGAGAACTTTATCATCGGCGGGGAAAAGATGTACGAAGCCATGTTTCCCTATGCGGATAAAATGTATATCACGGAAATAGAAAAAGAGTATGACGGCGACGCGGTATTTCCTTCTTTCCGCAAAGAAGAATGGAAAGAGACGGAATCTGTCATGGGGAAGGGAGATCCGGTCCATCGCTTTGTCACTTATGAAAGAGTGAGGGGATAAGCGCTGCGGCAGCGAAAAGATATAAATTTGATCAAGAGTGGTTGCGGTTTGCAGACGGGGAGGATGTATGCGGAAACGTCAGGGGTTCGCCTTGCTTTGGGCGGTATCGGCGGTAAGCATCGTATTTCTTCTCGGAGGGACCGCTTTTTTTATGCTCCTGTCAGCGCTGCGCTCTGAACAGGCCATGGAGATTGAGGCGGATGAAGCTTTTCTGGTACAGGAAGTCATGGAAACGATCAAGTATAACAGCCGCCTGCAGGGCGCGCTCCCTGTTCCTTCCGGAGACGTGGCGCGGAACGGACGGCAGTACCATATTTCAATAGAAGAAAATCATCGAATGATAGAGGGCGTGGAAATGCGGGAGGTCTCCTGCACTGTCGCCGATAAGACAGGCACGTCCTTTTCTGCTGTCATGCTTTTGGAGGCGCCATGAAGCGGAAAGGGTTCATTTTTATGGAAGTCCTGCTGGCACTTCTGCTCCTGTCAGCGCTGGCGGCGGCTGTTTTTCCGATTCTCGGGCAGACGGCGGGAGCCATGGCATTTATGGATCGGCGGGGGCGGGCAGTGAACGAAGCCGTTTTTGCTGCCGATTTCATGATAGAGAAGATACGGAACAATCTCAGGGCAAGCGCGGCGCAGATGAGCGGGAACGTGTACAGGTACGAAGCGTATATATGGGTGAAGGATGGCAAGGATAAAAAGAAAAAAGTACGGGCTCCTTACAGCTTTTTCGTAGAGGGAGAAAAACTCAAGGTCCGTCTTCATAACGGCATGAGTGAGCCCGTGACAGGAGAGAATACGGGGGGCACGGAAATGACGGCGTTCCTCCCGCCGGAAGAAGGATCCGTATTTCAAGTGCAGCCGAAAGGGCTGGTGAACGTATCTTTCCGGATGGAAAGCCGGAATCCGAAAGAAGTATATGCTGTGAAAACGGCGATCCTTCCTTATCGTGACTTTTACGGGGTGCAGTAATGAGCAGGCGGAAAGGATTTATGGCGGTATCGCTTCTGCTTCTTCTGTCGGCGCTCACGGCGGTGCTGGGAGGGCTTCTCTTCTCCCTTTCGCGGGGGCGCGGCGGGAGCCTGGCATATAGAAACGGACTGTCTGCCATATACGCGGCGGAGAGCGGAGCAAACTGGGCGCTCGCCTCTTTAAAACAGGGACCTGTAGAAAATAAAGAAAGAACCATCCCCTTGGATGGCAGAGAAGCGCGTGTCCGTATTTCTTCCGTGACAAAAGAAGGAAATACATGGAAAGGAAAGATTTCTTCCGACGGCGTGGATTTACAGACGAAGGCGATGCGCTTCGTGAAAATTACTTTTACTGTAGAAGACGGTGGAGAACGGAAAATTATGGTGGAAAGCGTGGAGAGTGACCGATGAGGTTGTGGACAGAAGGCATAGTATCACGGGTGAAGGCTTTCCTGCCTGCAGGAGGACGGAAAACCGTGGTCATGGCGGCGGCAGGGCGGTTATGGCTGGCGGAAATGGAAAAAGGAAAGTACCTTGTAAAGAAAAGCGCAGCGCTTCCGAAAATAACGGAAGAATCCCTTGCGGAAGCGTTTTCCTCCCTCAGCGGTATAGGGGAACGTGAGATAATCTTGATTTATAATTCTCCTGATCTTCACACGGCGTGCAGAACATTTCCCGCTATGGCAGAAGAAGAACTGGCGGAAACCATGTACTGGGAGCAGGACAGGATTTTTGGCGTCCGCGAGGATTTACGGCTTTCATGGAAAGCGCTTTCGAAAGATGCTGCCGGCTGGACAGTATCTCTGGCAGGAGTGCGGGAAGACTCGGTGGCATGCTGGCAGTCAGCGGCGGAAAAAGCGGGGAGAAAAATAACCCGGTGCATACCCGTGACGGCGGTGGAACTTCCGCGGGAGCGGCGGCCGCTGTATTTGTATGGGAAAGGAAAGTCTGCACTCTTCCTCTTCCGTGAGGAGCATGTGCAGGAATCACGGATACTGAATACAGCCGACGCTGATAAAAAATTACAAGTATTTATCCGTCATATCTTAAAATCCTATGATATGGAAGGGCGGGATATCGTTTTCATCCCCATGAGCGGCGGAGTGAAAGAAATGCCTTTCTGGAAAGATTTGGCGGAAAGATGGCGGGAGAAAATCAAAACTTTATCCCTGTCGGACGAAATAGAACCGGGACCGGATGATTTTACGGATCCGGCTGATGAAAGAGAAGCCTTTTCTGAGGAAAGCGGAGAAGAGGATCATCTTGTAAAAACTTTTGCTTATGGAGAAGAAATGGAAGAGGGGTTGTGGACGATCCTTCTTCCTGTCATGGAAGCGGCGGACGGAGCAGAGATGGATTTTCTTGTCGGGAAAAAGAGGAAAGTACTTCCGGCCGGTGAAGTGAATTTGCTCCGTGTAGGGCAGGGGGTGTCGACACTCTTTGCCGCTGCGGGGATTCTCTGTTTTATTCTTCTCGGATATACTTTTCTTGAAGAACGGGAGGCGGAAGCGAAACTGGCGGGACTGTCCGCCGTACGCATCGAAATGGATGCGGAACGGAAAGAACGGGAAAAAGAAAATCAGCTCCTGTCGGAATTGAAATCCCTGGAAGAAAATGATCTCCGGTGGGAACAAAAATTGGTAGCACTGTCGGAGTGCACGCCGCAGGGGATCGTCCTGTCCGAAATAAACGCCGGCGAAGGAACGGTCCATATCACGGGTACGGCGGATTCCCCGGTGACGGCCATGCGGTTTCAAAAGGAACTGGAAAAGGCCTGGGGCGGTAAAACATATATCGAAAAGCAAAAACGGGAACCAAACTTAAAAATGGCGGCGTTCACTCTTTTGTGGAAAGGCGGTCAGCCATGAGCCTCAATGAATTTCTGAATGATAAAAAATACACTGCCGCCTTCTTTCTGCTGGCACTGTGTTTCTTTCTCCTCGACTGGTATCTTTTTGCTGCCGTGGGGGAAAAGGAAGAACACATCCGCCGGCTGGAGACAGAAACCGCTCTTCTGGAAAACCGGGCCAAACTTCCGAAAAGAAGCAGCCGGATGCCCTTTCTGGAAACTCTTCTCGAAGATACTGCGGCAGATACGGTTTTCTCCGCCTTTATGGAGAGCGGCTGCGTTGTGGAAGAAATAAAGGAAGAAGAAAATGAAAAGTTCCATGTATTTCATGTAAAAGGGAAAGGTTCTTTTTCACAAATCACCGCGGCCTTTGGTATAATAAAAAGCAAAGAGAGATGGTCGGCGGCGGAGCTTTGCGCCCTGAAACGGGAAGGAAACCTTCTTGCCTATGAAGTAGAAGTCCGCGCCGTCCGAAACCGAGGTACGTATGAAAAAGAGAAATATAGTCCTGATCGGGCCTATGGGGACGGGAAAGAGCCGGGCGGCCAAAATACTCGCTGACGGTTTTGACTGGCAGCTTGCCGATACCGACCGCATGATGGAACGGGAAACGGGAATGCGGATTGCCGACTATTACCGCGCAGCAGGCGCCGAAGCCTTTGAAGAAAAGGAAATGGCGCTGATTAACCGCGTCCGGTACTACCACGAGGCTGTCATCGCCATGGGCGGGAATTATCCCATGACGGAAAAGAAATTCAGGCTGCTGTCCGAGCATGGCCTTGTGATTTTGCTTTTTGCCAAACCTTACCGTCTGGCAGAGCGGGTACGCCGCCGTGTCGGGAAACGGCCGACTATGGACTATTCCGACGTCGACGGTTACGTCCGGCAGATGCTCCGCAAATGGACAAAATGGAAAGACCGCGTCGATCTCGTCATCAACACGACAAATACCCATCCCGAGCAGACCGCACTCCTCGTGGCCAGGTACATTGACCGCCATCATGTGGAATTTGTAGAAAGAAATTAAATTAGCATACAGAAATCAGCTGACAGGTTACAGAAAAGGCTCCAGATATCTTATTAATGAGGGGATTCATGAATTATCGAAATCTTGAAGTTTGGAAGAGATCTTTAGATTTAACTGCAGATATCTATCGTTTAACTAAACAGCTGCCTAAGGAAGAATTGTTTGGATTGTCGGATCTGAATGAGAAGAGCAGTCGTATCGATTCTATCAAATATTGCAGAGGGAGCAGGTAGAAACTCTGACAAAGAATTCAAAAGATTCCTGTTCATTGCAAATGGTTCAATTGCGGAATTAGAAACGCAACTACTTATCTGTGAAAAACTCGATTTTGCAGATCAAGCAGATATATATAGTTTATTAAGACGAACAGAAGAAATACGAAAAATGATATTTGGTCTGAAGAATCGGATTGATCTGAAATCTGATAACTGACAACTGGTAACTGATAGCTGACGACTGACAACTGACAACTGACAACTGACAACCATCTTTATCAAAGGAGAAACTATGAAAAAAATAGCTGTGCTTACCTCCGGCGGGGACGCGCCGGGCATGAACGCGGCCATTCGAAGCGTGATACGGATGGCGGGTTTTCTGCATTGTGAAATCGTGGGTATCCATCGGGGGTACTCGGGACTTTTGGAAGAAGATTTCCGGCTGCTCACGAATCGTGATGCCGGCGGGATCGTCCTCCGCGGCGGTACGATGCTGAGAACCGCCCGTTGTCCCGCCTTTTTTGATGAAGACAATCAGAAAAAAGGCGCGCAGATCTTAAAAAATCACGGAATAGAAGGGCTTGTCGTCATCGGCGGCGATGGTTCCGTCCAGGGGGCGGCGGCCTTGTCCAGCCTTGGCATACCCACTGTAACCATACCCGGCACCATAGACAATGATATGCACGGCACGGATGAAACCATCGGCCATGATACGGCGGTCAATGCCGTGGTGGGTGCGGTCAGCCGTATCCGTGATACCGCATCTGCCCACGACAGGGCAGCCATTATCGAAGTGATGGGACGGTTTGCCGGAAATATAGCCCTTGATGCGGGAATTGCCTGCGGTGCCGAATATATCCTTGTCCCCGAAGTTCCCTTCAGCCGTGAAAAGCTGGCAAGGAGCCTGATCGGGCAGATGAAAGAAGGCAGGACAAACAGCATCATCATCTGCGCGGAAGGCGCCGACGATGGCAGAGCTTTGGGAGACTGGCTGAAAGAACGGACGAATATAGATATCTGCACCACCATTCTGGGATTTATCCAAAGAGGCGGACGTCCCAGCGCCAGAGACAGCATCCTCGGCTCCCTCCTCGGTGCGGCAGCTGTGAAAGCCCTCTTAGACGGACAAATCACTTCTCTTATCGGGATGAATAAGGGGGAAATCCGTATTCTGCCGTACAGCGAAGCGGCCAAAGAAAAAAAGATATTCAAAAAAGGACTCTACACCCTAGCCGGTATACTGGGCGCCGCGCAGGAAGATGAGGATATAACGGAAAGCGGACTGTAAAACATAGCGGAGAGTAAACGGTGATTGATAATGTTTTTACCGGAATTATAAAAAGTACACATGTCCTGTTTTGTAAAATGCTGATTCAGCGGAAAGGATGGTGTACTTTTTATGTACGATATACCGTCTTTTTTTTTATTCATGAGTATTTAAAATTTATTTCATGTTATTTTCCTTTGATAAGGAATATGGCAGGTTGCTTTTTGTGTGTCCTGATATGGTTTTTATCACCTGGGAACGTTTTGCTTTGTAACTTGATGTACCGACAGTAAAGAACTGTATCTATTCAGAGATGTGTTGATCGATCGGAAGGATTTGGGTCAATCGGCACATCCTTGATTGATTTTATGAAATTTATTATGTCCCGGCTAAAAATGATATTACACTTGTGGAATTATTCCTTTTTAGCGGAACTAAAGAATTTTTGCAGATTTAATTCATACCTATAGGCTCTGTGAGAGCGATGAACAATAATATAATCAGACTCTTCCTGAAGACGTTGTAAGTTTTTTTGTACCGTATTTTCATGTTTTCCCAAGGTTTCAGCGATCTCTTTGACGGTAGCGCCTAAACCGTCCGAAAATAAAGCGGCTTGCAGCAGTACATTGTATATTTTCTTATCTTGCTTTTTATCATTTCGTTCAGATAAGAGTTTCTGATAATGGTAAAATTGATTTGCTTTGCGTTCAAGAATTTCAATGGTTTCTGTCAGGGATCTTTCAAAAATGACAAGAAAACCAAGAATAAAATAGGTAAGTTCGCCTCTGTTAAGCAATTGATTAGCATCATCGAAGAGTTTATAGTAAAAGCGCTTAGCGCGTTTAATTGTTACAGACAGCCGAATTGCCAGAAGCGGACTGTTACTGCGGGCTAAGTAGTAAGAGGTGATAAATCGAGAGGTACGTCCGTTGCCATCATAAAACGGATGAATAAAACCGAACAGATAATGGTATAAGCTTATACGAATTAATAATGGAATTTCTTCGTTGTTTAATATATTTAACGCTGCTGTCATGGCAGAAATGATTTCGGTTTCAGGATAAAGTCCTGTGTGGATATCTTTTAGTCCGTCTGATACCGACACACTTCTTTGTCTGAAATAGATGCCGTCGGGAGCGTTATCGGGATCGGCCTTAATTACTTCATCCAATGCGAAATCATCATAAAATCTTCGTAAGTCTTTACAGGTTTTAAAGGCGATATTTTCCTGTGTAATTAATTTTTGATACTTATTTACTATGCCCCAAAGCCGAGTGTTTTTTCTTTCTTCCGGATTAAATTGTTGATCTAAAGCGTGATCAATCTCTTTTCTTGTACTATGAATGCCCTCGATATCATTTGTAGCTTTTATTTCATCTCTTAAGCAGGCAGTGAAAAACTGTTTGACAGCAATAGGTGGAATAGGGTTTATTACACGTTCAAGCTTTAAGGTTAAACTGCTAATCTTTTGGGATAGCAGCATCATTTCAGAAGTAAGGCAGGTAAACATTTCATAAGAATGACCGGCAGCTGTTTTCTTAGTGTGGATACCCAGTTTGATGCTATAGGGATTATTAAATCTATCATTATAAACCAAATCAACAAGAGAGTCGTCCATATGGAAAATAGTTTTTAATTGTTTATTTTTCATATTAACCTCCAACGTTTTTGAAAAAATAGGGGAATAAAGAAATGCACCTCCAACATTTTTGAAAAAATAGGGGAATAGAGAAGGGGATTCCCCTGATTGAGTGAAAATGAGGGAGCTGTTATTTCTTACATTTCCTTTCTTTACGAGTTTCACGGTGAAATTACATATCTTCGCTCGTATCTCTTGCTGCATTGAAGAGAAAACGGAGCAGGAATGATGAAAGCATTCTGCGATTTTGTTTAATCTTGTGGGGGCTGCTGTCTTTCAGGTTCGTTCTCTTTGTCTATGAGGTTGGTGACTGCAGCATTTAAGAAAACACAGGTCTGTTTACAGAATCCGGTTTTATAAGAGTTTTTGTACGGTACTGCGTCATAAAAATTCTTAAATAACTTGCGTTCTATTCCTTATATCATATAAAAACCCAATAATAAATCAGACAGCGGTTTAATCAATACATTCTGATTTTATATCTAATTTACTGATTAATAAGTTTTTGTATATTCTTTAAATCTCCTTTTAAAGAATAGTATCATGCGTTTTTGCTGCATGCAAGAAAAATCAAATAAAAAGGAATCTTGCAGTTTATGCTTATTATGAATATTTTGGAACGGACTTCTTATATTAAACAAGCCGGTATAATGCACAAGAAGAGAGAGGAGAGCAAAAACCTTTTGATTAAGGCTGCTGTTCGATAGATACTTCTTCTGCAGCATCTTCGCGGCGTTGGTATCTTTCAGTGAATGCCGGAGCAGATACAAGGAAGCGGCCATCCATTCGCGGAATCCGATTTTATAAGAGACAGCTTTGGCGGTACATTAGTAGCGTGTGTGAAGCAGATACGTTATACTGTAAAAAATGTAAAATTTATAGTGATACAAGATTATTCTTTGAGGTAGAGGATGAAACAGGAAAACAGTCAGCCTGTAAAGCAGCATAAAAAAATGAACGGATTTGCGGACAGGAAACTTCTGGCAGGCCTTGTCTTTGCTGTGGGAGACTATATGGCATTGACCCTTTCAGCGTGTTTGGCACTGCATCTCAGAAACATCGTGATGACTTATAACGTATATCATATCAACTTATCTTATATATTTTTCTGGATTCCTTTGGTTTTTATGCCCTTTATCCTGTACAGCGGGCTGTATACCAAGCGGATGCTTACTTATAAAATGACAGAGAAACTGTTCTATGCCTCTTTGTATGGAACGGTGTTTTCCATTATCCTTATGTTCATCGCCCAGGTGGCGGGAGAAGTATCGCGGCTCTTCGTGATTTTTTTTGTATTATTTAATTTTATGCTTCTCTGTTTCGTTCGTTTTCTGACAAATAAGATCCTTCGTAAACTCCGCCTTCTTCAGATTCCTATTCTTATTCTCGGCGCCGGACTTTCCGGAGAGGCCATTACAAAGGAAATACGGAAGGATTCCGGCATGGGGTACAAAATCATCGGATTTCTGGAAGATAATAAACCGAAAACACAGTATGTCAGCCGTTACCCTATCCTTGGCGGATTCGGTGATTTAGAAAAAGTAGTGCGGGAAACAAGTGTGGAATCCGTCTTGATTGCCGCGCCCGGATTGTCCCAGTCCGCCCTGTCGGATCTCATTTACCGGGCCCAGTTTTTAGTGAAAGACGTGGGTGTCATCCCGAACCTGGTGGGGGTGCCGATGTCCAACATAGAAGCGGAGTCCTTTTTCGATGCGAAAATCATGGTGCTCCATATCAAAAATAATCTGGCAAGGAAATCGAACCAGATAGTCAAGAGGCTTTTTGATGTCGCAGCAACCATAATCGGCGGCATATGTATTCTGCCTGTCCTTTTCATAGTGGCTGCCTGGATATACCATGATTCGCCGGGACCGGTCATTTATAAGCATCGGCGGATTGGGAAAAATGGGAAAGAATTTGACTGCTATAAATTCCGCAGCATGTGTGTGAATTCTCAGGAAGTGCTTGAAGAAATTCTGGCATCGGATCCTGCGGCAAAAGAAGAATGGGACAGAGATTTCAAGCTGAAAAATGACCCCCGCATTACCAGAAGCGGAGCCTTCCTCAGGAAAACAAGCCTTGATGAACTTCCGCAGCTGATCAATGTATTAAAAGGGGAAATGAGCCTTGTAGGACCGAGGCCGATCGTCAGACAAGAAGTGCCCCGCTATGAAAAATTTATCAAAGAATACTATAGCGTCCTTCCAGGCATTACCGGTATGTGGCAGGTAAGCGGACGAAGTGATATAGACTATCCGGAGCGTGTCCGCATGGACAGCTGGTATGTCCATAACTGGAGCATATGGCTGGATATAGTCATGCTTTGGCGGACAGTCAGTGTGGTTTTGAAGCGTAAGGGAGCGTATTGAGATAGGATGATTAGATGAATTGGCTGTGCGGATAAAAATTGGACTGCTATCCGATCGCTAATGAGATAGATATTTACATAGAAGAACAATATCGTGAGGTATGGTCACGGAAAAGCAGTTTTGTTATTGAGTCGTTTTGTGATGAATAGTTGGAAGGTGACTTATGAAAGCATTCTTATTGGCCGCAGGTTTGGGAACTCGTCTGCGCCCTCTTACTTGGACGGTTCCTAAGTGCTTGGTGCCTATCCAAGGTCGTCCATTGCTTGCATGGTGGATGGACTTGTTCGAACAGCATCGTATTTCAGAAATTCTTATCAATACTAATTATTTACCCGATCCAGTTCGAAAATTTATTAAAGAATATAATCAAACACGAGGAAAGGTGAAATTGGTGGAGAGCTATGAAAAGGAACTATTGGGCAGCGGTGGGACCGTGTTGATCAATCGTAATTTTGTAGAGAATGAAGAAGATTTCTTTATCTGCTATGCGGATAATCTAACTAATGCCGATTTATCTTCGATGATGGATTTCCATAAAAAAAATCATGCTCTTCTAACGATGGGTCTGTTCCATACGAATAATCCTACAGGTTGTGGCATTGCTGTGTATAATAAAGAGGGGAAAATTACGGAGTTCGTGGAAAAACCGAAATATCCCAAAAGTGATTTAGCAAATGCGGGAATTTATGTAGTCAATAAGAGAATTTATGATTACATTCCAAACAAATCATTTGTTGATTTTGGCGGGGATGTTCTTCCTGAATTGGTGGGAAAAATGTATGGTTATCCAATTAAAGAGTATCTTTTAGATGTAGGCACATGGCCTAATTATGAAGAAGCACAGGAGAAATGGCGTAAATGATTATAACAAAAACCCCTTTACGAATCAGTTTTATTGGCGGGGGGACTGATTTGCCCGCTTATTATGAAAATGGCTATGGTGCAGTAGTAAGCACGACTATTAATAAATATATATACATAACGCTCAATAAGAGATTTGATGATACGATTCGACTGAGCTATTCACAAACAGAAAATGTTGATCATGTTGAGGATTTGAAGCATGATATTGCTAAAGCTTGCCTTAAGATGGCTGGCATTACAGGGGGAGTTGAAATTACTTCCATTGCCGATATTCCTTCCGGTACGGGGTTAGGATCATCCAGCAGCTTTACGGTGGGGCTTTTGAATGCTCTTTATACATATCAAGGTGAACGTCTTTCTTCAGAAGAATTGGCTGAGAAAGCATCCCATATTGAAATTGATATACTGCATCATCCAATTGGAAAACAAGACCAGTATGCAGCTGCATTTGGCGGGGTGAATTACTTCTCTTTTGAGCGCCATGGAGATGTGACAAGAGATAAGATTAAGCTATCCGATTATGATATCCGGAATATGGATCGTAAATTCATGATGTTTTATACCGGCATCCGTAGAAGTGCAGATGGTATTCTTGCAAAACAGAGTGAAGAAACCCACAATAAATTGTCGGTTCTTGATTTCATGCGGAATCAGGCTAACACGATGCGGAACTATTTAGTCACAAAAGGGTTTGATGAAAGTTTTGCTGATATGCTTGATGAAGCTTGGAAGAAGAAAAGAACTATTACATCTGGAATTACTAATGGAGAAATTGATACACTATACCAGAAAGCATTGGAAGCAGGAGCCAAAGGTGGAAAGCTGCTGGGAGCCGGTGGTGGCGGATTTATTCTGCTTTATTGCGATGAACAGTATCAGGATCAGGTCAGACAGGCACTGGGGCTTAAAGAAGTTGATTTCGAACTGTCGACCTATGGCAGCCGAGTAGTTTATTTCGAGTAAAAACCGATGGATAAAGGGGAAAAAACCGTCTTTCTTGATAGGGATGGAGTTATAAATGTACAGGCTGCACCACATGACTATATTAGGAATTGGAGTCAGTTTTATTTCTTGCCTCATGTGGAGGAATCTGTTAAGAGACTTAATGACCATGGATTTCAGGTTATCATAGTGACCAATCAGCGTGGAGTCGCTCGCGGACTTATGACTCTGGCAGACGTGGAAGACATACATAGCCATATGCAAGAATGTTTGAAAAGGAACGGTGCCCATGTAGATGGTATTTATATTTGTCCGCATGAAGAGGGAACTTGCCACTGCAGGAAACCGGATATTGGGCTTTTTCTTCAGGCAGAGCGGGATTTTTCTGTAAATAAATCTTGGTCTTATATGGTTGGTGATAGTGAAAGTGATATTATTGCAGGAAAGCGTTGCGGTATAAAAACTATTGCTGTTAATAAAGAATTAATGGGTGCAGATTTTCGCTGTGAATCGCTTAAAGAAGCGGCAGACAAGATTTTAGAGGAGGAACAAAAATGAACGTACTTATTACAGGAGGCGCCGGTTATATCGGCAGTCATTGCAATCGCTATTTCAATGAAAAAGGAATTTATACGGTGATTGTGGATGATTTGAGTGATGGCCATGAAGAATCCGTAGTAGCCGGAAAATTCGTGAAAGGCAGTTTTGGTGATAGAGCTCTTATGGAGAAGATCCTTAAAGAGGAAAAGATTGATGCGGTTATTCATTTTGCCGCTTTTGCTTCTGTGCCGGACTCCGTAGCCCGGCCATCCCGTTATTATCATAATAATGTTTCCAACATGCTGAGTCTTCTGGACGCCATGGTAGCGACAGGGGTGAAGTACATCGTATTTTCTTCTTCTGCTGCTACTTTTGGTGAACCGGTATATACACCGATTGATGAAAAGCATCCGCAGAAGCCGATTAATCCCTATGGCATGACAAAACTTATCGGTGAAAAAATGCTGCTGGACTATGAACAGGCCTATGACATCCATTCCTGTGCGTTCCGCTATTTCAATGCTTCCGGCTGCTCCCATGACTCCCTTATCGGGGAAGCCCATAATCCTGAATGTCATCTGATTCCTCTTGTTATTCGGGCGGCCATTCATGGTGAACCCCATCTCAAAGTATTTGGCGATGATTATGATACTCGTGATGGTAGCTGTCTCAGGGATTATGTCCATGTTGAAGATCTGGCAGAAGCTCATTATCTGGGGCTCAAATACATTATGGAACATAACTGCTCTGAACAGTTTAATCTGGGCAGTCAGACAGGTTTCACGGTATTGGAAATCATCAAATCCTTTGAAAAAGTCAGCGGACTTAAAGTGCCCTATGAGATTGCTGGCCGCCGTGCGGGGGACCCGGCCGTTCTTGTGGCTTCCAATGAGAAGGCAAAGAAACTCCTTGGCTGGGAACTGAAGCAGAGTTCTTTGGAAAATATCCTGAGGACTGCCTATGGATGGGAAAAAAATAAACGGTATTGATAATAGCGGAGAGAAACCTATGAATTATATTGCAGGCATGAAGAACTATTTCGAAAAAGAAAAGGCAGCCATTGATTCCCTAAATCTGGAAGAAATGAATCGGGCCGTGAATGCCGTGTATGACACATGGCAGAAGGATGGAATCATTTATACCATGGGTAATGGAGGCAGTGCAGCCACTGCAAGCCATATGGTTTGTGATTTTAATAAAGGTGTTTCCATGGAAACCGGAAAACGCTTTAAGATGATATGTCTTTCTGATAATACGCCTATTATCACGGCTATTGCCAATGACATTGCCTATGATGAGATATTCCGCGTCCAGCTTCGTGATGTAGTAAAGAAGGGAGATCTCCTTATTGCGGTCTCCGGCAGTGGTAATTCTGCGAATGTACTGGATGCTGTTACCTATGCAAAAGAGCAGGGTGCCCAAGTCATAGCGATGACAGGGTACAATGGGGGAAAGCTCATGCAGTTGGCTGATTATAACCTTCACGTTCCTGTAAATGATATGCAGATAGCAGAAGATATCCATATGGTTTTTGTCCATTTGATGATGCGTCTGTTCAATGATGCCTATGGTAAGGGCAATAAATAAGGTGGGGAAAATAATGAAAAGATATGATTATCTTATCGTAGGCAGCGGTCTCTTCGGTGCTGTATTTGCCCATGAGGCCAAAGAACATGGTAAAAGATGCCTAGTTCTGGAAAGGCGCAGCTATAAAGGCGGCAATATATACTGCGAGAATAGGGATGGAATCAATATACACGCCTATGGTGGACATATATTTCACACATCCAATAAAGAAATCTGGGACTATGCCAGTCAGTTTGTAGAATTTAATAATTACATAAACAGTCCTGTTGCTAATTATAAAGGGGAACTGTATAATCTGCCCTTCAATATGAATACTTTCCATGAAATGTGGGGGGTCATTACACCCCAGCAGGCCGCGGATAAAATTGCCGAACAGCGGGCGGTCATTACCCATGAGCCTCGGAATCTAGAAGAGCAGGCTATTTCCCTCGTTGGTACCGATATCTATGAGAAACTCATCAAGGGATACACTGAAAAGCAGTGGGGCCGTCCATGTACAGAACTTCCTGCTTTCATTATTCGCCGCCTCCCTGTGCGTTATACCTATGATAATAACTACTTTAACGATCGCTATCAGGGTGTGCCCGTTGGTGGTTACAATGTTCTGGTTGATGGGCTTCTCGAAGGAATAGAAGTGAAGACAGATATAGATTATCTGAAGGACAGACAGCATTGGAACAGTTTTGCTGATAGAATTATCTATACCGGTGCCATTGACGAGTACTTTGATTATTGTTACGGTGAGCTGGAATACAGAGGTCTGCGCTTTGAACTGGAACGGCATGAGATTTCTAATTATCAGGGCGTGGCAGCGGTAAACTATACAGATAGGGAAATTCCATATACCCGTATTATTGAGCACAAACATTTTGAATTTGGTATCCAGCCTGTAACCTATATTACAAAAGAATATCCAGCATCCTGGAAGCGGGGAGAAGAAGCTTACTATCCTGTCAATGATAAGAAAAACCAGGATCTCTATCAGAAATATGCAGAACGGGCCAGAGGTGAAGAGTCTGTTATTTTTGGCGGGAGACTTGGTGAGTACAAGTATTACGATATGGATAAAGTCATTGCTTCTGCACTGAAATGTGCAGCACAGGAATTGGAGAGGAGATAACATTCGAAATATGGACATCAAGATTCTTATAGCCATGCATAAGCCGTACTGGCATCCTGATGATCCGGTATATATGCCTATCCATGTAGGGAAAAAGGGAAAGGCATCCATTGGACTTCCAGGAGATGATACCGGAGATAATATTTCGGACAGGAATCCGGCCTATTGTGAACTGACCGGAGTATACTGGGCCTGGAAAAATCTCAAAGCCGATTATGTTGGACTTGTCCATTATCGTCGATATTTTACTCACAAGGGATTTTTTTTGCGGTCTATTCTTGAAAAGAGAAAAGATATTCTTACGGGAAAAGACTGGGAAAAAATCCTATCTTCCCATCCGATTGTAGTAGCGGATAAAAGAAAATACCGCATCGAAACAAATGAGGCCCATTATCTCCATGCCCATCCAAGAGAGCAGCTTGATGTGGCACTGAATGTTATCCGAAAAAAATATCCGGAATATGAAAAAGGCTGGAATATACTGATGAATCGTACCTGGGCTCATATGTTCAATATGTTCGTTATGAGGAAAGATTACTTTGACGAATGGTGCGCTTGGTGGTTTAGCGTAATGTTTGAGGTTGAAAAACAGGTAGATTTGTCCGAATATCCAAAGCCGGAGCAGCGATGGTTTATTGATGAGTTACTTTTGGATGTGTGGCTCGAAACAAAAGGCTATCCATACTATGAATGTAATGTAGACTATTTCGAAAAACAAAACTGGCTCAAGAAAGGATGGAGCTTCATAGGCAGGAAGTTGGGTAGCAAATAATCATTTATCTTAAGAGGGGGTAACTACAAGTAATTCAGGTTCATCATATTTGTAAGAAAGAATTTTCTAAATTGCAATTAAAGATTGCTTCAATAGCAAGAGGAGATCTTTTATCATATATTTATATTAGGTGGTTAAGCTGACAGGTATAAAGATGGAACGTAAGTTTGCAAGTGAAGAGACGAAGCAGCTATTATTTAGTGTTATTATGCCTGTTTATAATGTTGAAAAATATGTATCACAGGCGATTGAGAGTGTATTACACCAGGAATTTATAGACTTTGAACTTATTATTGTGAATGATTGCTCACCGGATGGAAGTCTTGCTATTTGCAAGAAGTATGCAGAAAAAGATCACCGTATCACCATTATTTCACTTGATAAAAATGGTGGATTATCAAATGCGCGTAATGTCGGAATGAGTGCTATGAGAGGTCGGTATGTATTGTTCTTGGACTCTGATGACTGGTGGGATGAGGATTTACTGCAATCTGTAGCCGATGTTATAGAACAGGATGAACCAGATATCGTTTTTTTTGGATATAGGGATGAATGGTTTTCCATGGATGATAGGCAATTACAGACAGTACACAAAATTCCTAAAGCAATATCTATAAAAAATAACCATCTGGAAGTCCTTAGGATGTCTATTATTTTACAGGCTCAGGACAATGATATGTATTCCTGGTCAGCAAATAAAGCAATAAAAAATAAAAAGAAACCCTCCCGGTTCATCGATGTACCATTAAGTGAAGATAAAGAATATATTGGTAGATTGTGGGAGAATGCATCGTCCCTTTCTGTAATTGCTAAATCGTTATTACATTATCGTAGGAAAAAAGCCGGTAGTTTACGGAGTAAATATCAGCCCCATTTTTTTAAAATTCATAAATTGATTTGGGATTATCGTTACAATCAACTTTTGGAAGCGGGACTGCTTGATGAAGGTGCGGATGTATTAAAAAAGCAGTATTTGCAAATTGTATACTTGACAGTCCAAATGATGTGTTATCCCGAGGCTCATAAAAGCGTAGCTGATAAAATTCAATTTATTCATACTGCGGAAAATGATAAACATTGGGATGCTATTCGTGATAAGTCTATGAGGGGAGCCTTCCAGTTTCAAATTATGGGTTTTTTCTTCTCTCATAATATTTATCCGGCTGTTCTCTTTTTAGGGGAGATGATTTATTTTATTAAAGTACATTCTTTTTGGCTATGGAGGCATTTGCGGTAAAGAGTCGAATATTTCAGATTATATTGCTGACGAGAGTTCTTTTCCAATTGCTGCTTTGTTACAGGAATTTATTTTTGCTTGAAGAAGATAAGACTTAAAAGAATCTGACCTGTGGGATTAATAAAATGGTGAATGATATGTTGGGTATGAAATTCAGATATCTAAAACTGAAAAAGTCAAAGAATATGCGGCATTGTAGTAATGGTTTAGTTTGAATGTAGTGGTTAATAATTGCATTTATATTACATAAAAGTCGGAGGAAATCGAGTGATACCTAGAATTATTCACTATTGCTGGTTTGGCGGTAATCCTATGCCGGTAGATGTAAAAACATATATAAATTCATGGGAAAAATATTGTCCGGACTATGAGATACAGGAATGGAATGAATCAAATTTTGATGTTAGTGAAAATAATTATTGCCGTGAAGCCTATGAATCTAAAAAATGGGCATTTGTTTCTGACTATGTAAGATTGAAAGTTTTATATGAATATGGTGGTTTCTATATGGATACTGATGTAGAAGTGGTAAAATCATTGAATCCACTTCGCATCTATGATGCGGTGTCTGGATATGAGTCGAAGACTCATATCCAGACAGGCACTTTAGGTGCCTGTCGGAATAATGAGTGGATTGGCATGCTACTGAAAGATTATGATGGAAGACATTTTATTCGTAAAGATGGAAGTCTTGATTTAAAAACGAATGTACAGAGTATTACTAAATTAACGTTGAAGAGATATAGAATGAAACTTCTTGGTCAAAAGGTAACTTTTGGAAAAAATATGGTTATATTACCTTTTGATTACTTATGCGCAAAGCATTGGGATACAGGTGTGATTGATAGAACATCGAACACATTTACCATTCATCACTTCAAAGGATCATGGGTTACTGATGAAATGAAAAGATATAACAATTTATTAGATAAATATTATAAAAAATATACTAAGATGGGGATTCCGGCAAATATTGCATTTTATTTGTGTAGAATTAAAGCAACTTATGAAATGTATGGCATGCATGACGTAATTCGAAAAATAGGGCATAAGATTTAGATTTATTAATAAAGATATGCCTACTTCAAGCATTCGTTTAGCCTAAGGAGTATTTATAGCAATGTCACGAGTAGTATATATACGTGAGAAAGCCCCCAACCAGCAGCATGGGGGAAATAAAGGTGTTGAGGATATCAATACTGTTCTGGGAAAAAAATATGATGAAATATCCGAGTTGTATACTTTGCCGGGACGTAGGCACTTATTTGATTATGCAAGATCTTTTACCAGAAATTGGAGCAATTTAAATACCATCAGGAAATCTGTTAAAAATGATGATATTTTGATTATCCAGTATCCACATTATAATTTTCATGCGCTTGGGGAAAAATTAATAGATCTTTTTAGAATAAAAAATACAATTTTACTGGTCCACGATGTAGATTCTGTAAGATATCAAACTGGGATAGATGAAGAAATTAAGCTTTTGAATTTAGCAAAGGTTGTACTTTTGCATAATCAGAAGATGTCGGACTATTTAGTAAAACATGGACTGAAAACGAAAACCGTTAATGTCAATATTTTTGACTACTTGCTTTATAATACTCCATCACAGGAGTCGTTTTATTTCGGAAAACAAATCGTATTTGCAGGGAACTTGGGAAAAAGTCATTTTCTTAATCTAATGGGGCAGGATAGTTTGGGACTATCATTGTCTCTTTTTGGTCCTGGCTTATCTGAAGAGATGAAAGAAAGCAGCCATGTCCATTGGATGGGGAGCTACAGCCCGGACGAAATCCCATTTAAATTAAAGGGAAGCTTTGGACTTGTTTGGGATGGAACATCTCTTGATGAGTGTGATGGGCTTATGGGAAGGTATATGAAAATCAATTTCCCGCATAAACTGGCATTGTATATAGCAGCAGGTATCCCGGTTGTTACCTGGAGCCAGGCAGCTATTGCTGACATTGTAAAAACATATAAAATTGGTTTTGTGGTTGATAGTTTGCGTGAGGTGAGTAACTATATTGACTCAATTAATGAAAAGGAGTATGCGGAGTATAAAAAAAATATACTGAAATTACAGAAAAAGGTAATGTCTGGATATTTTACAGCGTTAGCATTTGAAAAAGCAGTAACAATGATTTCACGATAAATTAAATGGACGGCATGAGGAACTTAGCAATTATGAAATCTATGAGTTGGAGTATTTCCTGGCAGTTCTTGCAGAGAGTATTCTTTATTGTTGGACTTGCTACTATGCCAGTTATGACTGGAAAGTTTATATTTCCGATAGCGGGCAATCATATTGGCCTTTTATTTTTTACAGCAGGCATACTTATCTGGGGTATAGAAATGTATTGTACCCGTAAAAGTTTAACAGCGGGAGAGAAAAGGGGATTCCTGTTTTTAGGGCTCATGTTTCTATGGGCGCTAATTTGTACGGTGGCGGGAGTCTTATTTTATCCGTCTTTTGCCAATATGAATCTAAATCAGATGGTCAATTTTAGAAATTTGTATTATAACGTAATTGGAATATATCCTGAATTAACAGAATTAGATTTTGTTAAGGGGTTTCTTCTATATAGAGGTATTCGTAATGCTTTTGCCTCGGTACTATCAACTTATTTTATTTCCTTATGGATATATCATATTTATCAGAAAGATTGGAAGATGGGGTTTAGGGATCTCCAGCGTGCACTTGTTGGAGCAGGAGTTTTTCTTATTACCTATTCTATTATTGAAGTAGGCTTCTTAAGTGGTAATTATACTTGTAAAGAGATTTTAGAGATAATAAATGGAAAAGTTTTTGATGTTGCTGGAAGTCAAGGATGGTGGCCGCCTCTATTTTGGGACCATTTACAGGTAAGGAGTCTTTTTCCGGAGCCTAGTCACTTAGGAATCTTTTTAGGTATGGCGATCCCTGCTTTTTTTTCTATCTTTTTCCTATCTAAAGATAAAACTTGTTTTGTATATCTGTTAGTGTATTCTTGCTATGTAATGATGTTATTTATGTCCAAAGCACGAACTGGTACAGTTGTTTTTTCTATTGAACTTTTTATGTTTATTGTATGGTTGTTATTTTATAGACGATTTATAAGTGGGAAGCGAATTATTAGCTTTTTATGCATTACGTTGGGGGCATTCCTAATATCATTTACGATTATGACTAATTTTCATCCTATTGATAATAAGGTAAAAGACCGGAATGATGTTACTTCGGTTAGCAGTTACGTTCAAAATAATATTGCATCCGCAGTAGGTAATCAACGTAGTAATAGTACGCGGAAAGTTAATATGTTGGCAACACTGAAAGTTGGGCTATCTCATCCATTGACGGGAACTGGTATATATATGGCTAATGAGTATATTGAAAAACAAATACCGCAAGAAGATAAGCGGGGAGAAATTGCACTTTGGATTGATTACATGATAAAAGAAGGACCAATTCAGTCTGGTTTTCCTGATACTAACCATTTTGTCACAGTCCTTGCTGAGCAGGGAATAATTGGAGAAATTCTTTTCTTAACTCCACTAGCTACTGTATGTATATTACTTTACAGACAACGTTATATACTAAAAAAGATGGAGGTTACTGCTTTGTTTGTTTCTTTTGTAGGTCTAACTATGGCGCTATGTGCTAATTATGACCATATTTGGCTTTTTGTTATTACGGGATTACTTTTTAGTACCCTTTATCCGCGAAGAGATAGGAATGATTATAATGGATAGCCTTTCTAATAAAATACTTAAATTTTCAAGGAAGTATTTTGGGGGTATGATTTTATTTGCTGTGTGCTTTGGCATTCTTTTAACTGTGACGAAGTATATGTTTTCTGATACGGCTGTGCGAACAGGAGATTATTTATTTACCAGAACAATTATGATACAAAATAAAACTGGAAATGTAGATAATAATTTTGATTATGTAGGGTTTTGGCGCTCAACTGCCAATATTGATAAATTTTTAAGTTCTGTCTCGAGTACCGATTTTGATTTCAGTAAAATCGATAGTGCTTGGAATAGAAAAAATCGTTCGCAGCAGATTGACTGGATCAGGAATAGTATCATAGTTTCTTCATTCCGGGGAAATGTTTATGAGATAGGGTTTAAATTTGATGGAAATATTACACCGGATACTGTATACATGAATTCTCATTTGGGGATTTTATGTGATCAATTGGTAAAGCAGAGTGAAAAGGCACTGAAAGAAGCAATGACGGAAGTTTCTTTTCAAACAATCAGTACCAGCGATATTCGTCCATCTGTTGTGCCTGTAGATCGGAGGAAGGCTGCTATTAAATATGGGATTCTTGGGTTTGTGGTAGGGATAATTGCTGCAGAGATTATGGTTGCCCTGACAGTTTTGCGTCGAAAAAACTCTGCGTAAATCAGACAAGTGTATTTTTAGAATGACTTTGCTTAAAATAGATGTTCAAATGATACTTACACAGGTAAAACGTGTATAAGCATTTAATCTGTAAATTGCATTTTGAAAAGAGGTATGAGGTTGAAGGAGATTGGGCGGCTCTGGGAAAATATTTTTTCTATGGTCACGTTACGTGGTATGGAGTATATCCTGTCTTTTCTTTTGGTGCCATACCTTCTTCGCACACTTGGACCTGCTAATTATGGAGCCATTGCTTTCATGCAGGGAATTGCTGCATACTATAACCTCTTTATTGATTTCGGCTTTAACCTGACAGCACCGAGAAAATTGGCCCGTTCACCGGTAGAGGGAATCCCCCATATTTTCTCTATATTCATGTGGTCAAAGGTGTTGTTGCTGGTTATTGTTACTGTTGCTTTTGGTATTCTCCTATGGGGAGCAGATAGAATTGGTATTATTTCATTGAATCCGTACTTATTTGCTGCTATATATACTGCAGTTATTGGGAATGTGCTGTTTCCTGTCTGGTTCTTTCAGGGAATCCAGGAGATGAGATATATCACCACTATTAATCTTCTGGGGCGTTTTTTCTGCATTTTGGGGATATTTACATTGGTAAACACGGAGGCTGATTTTATATTAGCAGCTTTCCTGCAATCCTGCACACCATGTATTGCTGGTTTTCTCTCTCTTATTTTGATTTCTCGTAGGTATCGGGGGGCGTGGAGATGTCCTGCTTTTCAGGAGATTAGGTCTGCAGTCAAGGAGGCCAAACAAATCTTCATCTCCAATTTAGCCATTAGTTTATACACAAATACGGATATCATAGTATTAGGAATTCTGACTAATGATACTGTGGTTGGTTACTACAGCGGGGCAGATAAGCTTTTGAATTGTATCAAACGAGGGGTCAGTGCTGTCAACGATGCGGTTTATCCCTATATCAGTCAGACGTTGACGGTAGATAGAAATCAAGCCATCCGTTTCTTACGAAAGCAAATGATGGTTTATGTTGCTGGTGGTATTGTTGGCGGAATGATTCTTTTATTTGGTGCACCCCTCTTTATTCCATGGCTGTTGGGGTCGAAATACGTGGCTTCTATCCTCCCACTGCAAATCATGTCATTTGTACCACTCATGGTGGCACTTAGTAATATTTTTGGGTATGAAACGATGCTTCCATTTGGAATGGAAAAGATTTATAGTCGTATTCTTGTTCTTGCATCTTTTGTAAATTTGGTCATTATAGGACCTTTTGTGTGGATATATCAGGAAAGTGGGGTATCCATGGCTATGTTTATCACAGAAACCTTTATCACAATAGCACAGGGATATGTTCTTCATAAAAGAAGGATTTTACTTTGATATTTGCATCTATATCGTGCAGTATCGATTTAGTATTATATTTGGAGGTCTCACAGATTGGAAAAATTGGATTCGTTACAGGGACTCCGTTTTCTTGGTTTCTTTCTTATTTTTCTGAATCATGCCGGATGGCTGCTGTGGAAGACGAAGTACTTTGATTTTGGTGCCAGAGGCGTTGAAATCTTTTTTGTGCTGTCCGGATTTTTGGTGGCCTATAACTACCGGGATGCAGACTTTGCCTATGACCTGAAGTCATCTTTTAAGTATATGTGGTCCAAGCTGCAGAAGTTCTATGTGCTTCATATGCTTACTTTTCTTGTGGTTCTCTGCCACATGGAGCGCCATGGATTCAAGTATCCCGACGGAGTTCATGGATTTATCCGTGATGTATTCCTGAATGTAACGCTTCTGAAAAGCTGGTATGATCCGGCTGAGTTTACCTTTAACGGGGTGACTTGGTTTCTCTCCTGTATTCTTTTCATTTATTTCTGTGTACCCTATATTATTCATTTCTTTAAATCTAAAAAATGGAGGGGTACCGCCCTTCTTTCATTCCTTATCCTGTTTATGCTGACGATGACTTTTGATACCATGGGATACAAAATGGGTATGAACCCCTGGCCCGGTGTCTTTGGCTGGTACTGCAATCCGGCCTGCCGTCTCTTTGATTTTCTCTTGGGCTATACGGGCTTTTTAGTACTGAGCGGATTTTCTGGAGAATTGTTGAAGAAGAAGGCTTCGTTGCTTCAGGTCAGCATGCTTACTTTTACTTTGCAGCCTGCAGGCTGTTTGATACGCAGTGGGTACCGGCACCATTTATCCTGCTTACGGTTCTATTGATTTTCACGTTTACATTGTCCGGAGGGATCTTTGACAAACTGTTTGGTAATAAGCTTCTCATCCATCTTGGTAATATTAGTTTCGAATTGTATATCGTACACCAGGTCAATATTAATCTGATGAACCATATGTTGGATGAGCTGCTGGATCATAATCATCTGGCTGTATTCCTGATATTGCTGGTGATATCTATACTCATGGCAGAATTTTTTTATTGGAAACCTGTGAAAGAATTTATTACAAAGACTATTTGGTGAGAGAATTAGGGAGAGAGGGTGAAATGGTCAATTTTGGTTGGTATTTTTCACACAAAAAATTAGCGTACTTATGCGACCTTAGGTAATGACTCATAGTAGCGTCTGCGTTTTACAGCAGGGGAATCTCATCCATTGGCGGAGTAGATTCGCCTGTTATTCCAGCAGCTTATGAAGTATCTCTAAATCAGAATTTTGACTTCGTCTGCGGGCATTTTTCTGTGTTATATCTGCCATAGAGAAGTTCTGATTTCATTTTCGCCTATATCGACTTGCACTTCGCATTTTTATCAACTTAGTTTACATAATCAATCAAGAATAACATTCTTGACGTATATAAACGTTTTTTTCGCTTATATTATTGACGGCAATCAGGCTGATTTGATATAGTAATGACAGGAGGTGATAGCTATGATTACGTATTTTTCTATGGAAGGATTTCTTTCTGTTAAGAAAAAGGTGGAGCTTTATTTCGTTCCTAAACCTCATACACGGATTACAAATACCCGTTTTGAAGATAATTTTATCCACACGCCAAAGTATAAATTAATGAAAGCGGCTGTTCTTTTTGGAATGAATGCATCCGGCAAGTCTAATGTGCTGCTTGGCATGAAGCATCTTATTTCAATGATTAATCACGGATTGAATTTAGGTGCTGTTGATGATATGCGTCGAAATCTGATTAATTTTGATTGCAAAACGATTGCTTTTGAAATCGGTTTATATGATGTGAAAAGTAATCAGGATTATGTGTATCAGATTGCCTATGACTGTGAGAAAATCGTTTCCGAAAAGTTGGTTTTAAATGAACAGGAAATTTTTTCTTTTTCTGACGGGAAGTTATCTATCACAAATCTGAGCGGTATAAAAGAGCGGGATGCCCTTATCCGCTTATTTTCCGGTGTTTCTACGGAATTATATCTGCTGAAGCTGAAAGACTACATGGGGGAGTATATTACTTCTTTCCAAAAATTGGCAGCCGCCGTAAAAATAAATATTCGGGATATTGTACCTCTGCTGGATAGGGATGATATCATAGGTGTGAATGAAGAACGCAGGAACTTTTGGGAAAATAATAAAAAGCGTATTTTATCTGTTTTTCATATGCTGGATGGAACGATTACGGATATCGGATTTGAAAAAATCCAGGCGGACAGATATGAAGTTCTTATTTTCCGGGGAAAAAATAAATACCATTTGGGAATAGAATCCAAAGGGATTCAAAAAATATGTCATTTAATGGATGTTTTGATAACCAATATGATCAATGGGGAGGTACTGGCTGTTGATGAGTTGGACTCTTCCATCAGCACGGGTTCTTTGATTGAATTATTTAATGACTTGATAAATACGAAGGAAAATAAGGGCCAGTTTATTATTACTTCTCATAATCCTTTTTTGATGAATCAGAATATTTTTCATCCCCAGCAGTTGTACATTGTGAATAAAAAATCTGATTTGTCATCGGAAATCTATTCTTTTGATGATTTTGATCTTCGTAATGATAAAAATAAATTATATGAAGATTATCTTAAAGGAAGGTTTGGTGGAGCCGGTGAGTAGATCCATTCGAAGGCTTGCTTCGCCCAAAAGGAAACTTAAGAAAAAGATTCTATTCCTGGTGGAAGGGAAGACTGAGAAAAATATCATTTTCCATCTTTTTGATCAAAACGATTATCCGAATATATCGTTTAGTGTAAAAGAATACCGGGGCGGCGGATATGCCGATATAAGACATTGGGTGGCAAAGCGAAGGGATAGCCTTGATATTGTTTTTGTTATTTGTGATTTGGACCGGGCACAGGAAGACACGGAAAGGAAAAGTCTTATTACAACGATTAAATTTTTAGAGAATGAAAATATTAGGAACAATATATTCTTGTCGTGTCCTGATTTTGAACAATGGATGCTTTGCGGGCTGCCCGGCAGTAATAACAAGCCGTTATACCGCTGTCTCGGATATGCTAATAAAGAAGAGCAAAAGGCGGATGAACATTTGTTTTCCAAGTATACAGGTGCGGGAGGCAGCTTTTCCACAGCCGAAAGATACTTTTCCGGAAGACCTTTATTCTATATGAAAAAGAATTTCTCCCAAGGAACTATTCAGAACGAATACGTTAATGCAGAACAAAGTTCATTATATTATTTAAGGGATTATTTACAAATACTGGATCATGCATGATTTATTGTATTTTGTTATGGAGGGAATAGATGGAAACCTATCAAAATGTAAATGGAAATTCCGGTATAGCAGGATATGAGATTGGCGATACTTATATCGAGGTGGAATTTGCGGATACGGAGAGTGTGTATCGCTATTCTTACGAAAGTGCCGGACGGGAGAATGTGGAGGAAATGAAGTGTCTGGCTACGCAGGGGCATGGACTCAATTCGTTTATTAACCGGCGGGTAAAATATTTATATGAAAAGTGAGAGAGTCTTGTTTTAAAGGGCTCTCTTTTTTGTTGCAGTATAATGATTTTAAAAGATACGGACAGAAAGGAAGTGTATATTGTGAAAACAGCGCGCAGGGAAATAGAAGGCAGGCCTGTGCTGGCGGTCTGCTATGATTTCGACCGGACGCTTTCCCCTGAAAATATGCAGGACGGATATATCCGTGCCGTGGATTATGACGTGGACAGCTTTTGGGAGGAATCGAACCGGCTGGCGGAAGACCACTGCATGGATCAGAACCTGGCGTACATGTATAAGATGCTTCAAAGCGCCAGAGGGAAGGAAATACTGAACAAGGAAAGGCTGAAACAGTACGGCGGCAAGGTCAGGCTGTACGACGGCATCAGAGGATGGTTCCGCCGGATCAATGCCTACGGGGAAAGGCGGGGCATTCTCGTGGAGCATTACATTATTTCCTCCGGCCTGCGGGAGATCATAGAGGGAACGGCAATTGCGAAAGATTTCACCCATATTTACGCCAGTTCCTTTTATTACAATGAGCATGGAGAACCCTGCTGGCCGGCGCAGGTGATCAATTACACGAATAAGACGCAGTTCCTTTTCCGCATAGAGAAAGGGATCCTGGATATCAATGACAATGCGGTGAATGACCACTTTGCGGAAGGCGAGCTGCGCGTCCCGTTCAGAAATATCGTATACATCGGCGACAGCGCCACAGATATCCCCTGTATGCGCCTTGTCAATTCACTGGGCGGCCATTCCGTCGGCGTCTATGATTCGGAAAATACGGACAGCAAAGACACGGTACGCCGGATGATTCGGGACGAACGTATCCGCTACTATGTACCGGCGGATTACACCAAAGGAAGCGAAATGGACACGCTCATGCACCGGATTATAGACAAAACGGCAGCCTACGAGGTACTGGAGGAGAAGCATTTGAGGGACAGGAAAGAAGCGGTGGCAAAGTATTGAGTGGGGGGAAAAAAATATATGATAGATATAGGATTTAATATATTTGATGGTTCTTATATGGGGATAACTTTTTTACTTAGCCTTAGCTCAATTTTTATAACAACATTAGCTTTAGTCTCAATGTTTCCCGCTATTGAGCTCGAAAGACGTAAAGGTGTTCTTGCGAAGAAACTTAATGATTTATGTGACTGCGTGTTTTATACTCCTACCGATATTGATGAATATAAACGAACTAGAGAGAAAATCTTGTTAATATTGTCTGCTTATCAATATAATTTTGAACTGTATCAGCAACTACAAAATAAATATCAATATATTCTAGAGTATAGTAAAAAAATAGTGCAAGGATTTAAAATATTAATTTTAATGGGAGCTTTCGTTTTTATTGTTTTAGTGATTGTCACCTTGATTTACAATACTATTCAATCAGAGCTTGCTATAATAGAAAGCTGGGGTATAGTTATTCTTCTGATTATTGGACTATACGTGTGTTATAAATTATGTGGAAAGTTGGGGCGTTTTATTTTACTTCCGGCTAATTTAATAGGAAGAATCCTTGAAAGTAACGAGACGGTCGGTAAGATAGTCGAGTTTCCTGATAGTAAAAGTTTATTTTATCCCAATAAATTTATTCCTGATAAATTTATTGATGCGGCAGTGACTTCATGGAAGATTTCCAAAATGTTATCTGCCCGTACTTTTCGAAATTGTGCATACTTTGAAAAGTATGAAAAGAAAGATAGTAGTAAATTTGATCATTTATCAGATGAAATCGAAGATAATGAGTATAATTCATTTTTATGTTATAGGTTGCCTAATTTGTCTGAGTTGGAAGAAGAATTAGAAATTACTGTTAAGTATACGGATACCAATAATAAAGCACAACGCGATAAGTTTCATATAAGGAAAAATGAGATAGAGGATTCAATAGAAGAAAATGGTTGTAAACTTATGTTATGGACTAGGGCTTTAGTGGAAAATATAGAATCCATAACAGTGAATTTCACGGAAACAAAAATAATTTTCCATTATCGTTGCTTATTGAAAAATTCTAAAAATGAATTAACTACTTCATCGTTTGGATGGTTTGTTGGTACACATTACTATTCATCAAAGAGACAGTTCTTAAAACCTATTAATTAAAAATAAGGAGAATTTATCATGAAAAAGAATTTTAAACCGAATACCTGGCTGTATCCGCAGCCGGTGCTTGTGATTGCCTCTTACGATGAAAATGGTGTGCCTGACGGGATGGTGGCTGCCTGGGGCGGGATTTATGATACGAACCGGGTGGGATTCATGCTGGACCATACCCATAAGACCGTGGCGAATCTATTGGAAAAGAAAGCCTTTACCGTAAGCATGGCGACCGTTTCCACGATGGCGGAAGCGGATTATCTGGGAATCGTATCGGGAAATCGTGTACCCGATAAGGTGGCGCGTGCCGGACTTCATGCGGTAAAGAGCGAGTTTGTGGACGCACCGGTACTTTCGGAATTTCCTTTGACCCTGGAGTGTAAAGTGTCCAAGGTGACGAAAGTGGGCGAGGATTACCATTTCGTCGGGGATATCGTGAATATCCTGGCCGATGAGGACATTCTGGCTGATGGAAAGATTGACGTGAAGAAATTGCAGGCGATTACCTTTGATCCGGCCGGCGGGAAGTATATTGCTCTCGGTGACGCGGTAGGAAACGCATACCGGGAAGGCAGAAAGTATATGGAGTGACAGAAATTATCTATCGTGGCAAGGAAAGAAGAATCCTATGAGAGTCATCAGAGGAATAGATTCTTCGCTTTGTGTCACATTGCTGTTTCCCGTCTTTCTCACAAGGCATTCTTGCCCCCGCTCTGAATGACGAGGGATGGTAAGGCGTCATCCAAAGTGCCGGCGAAGAATCTGTCACCGTGGTGAGGGAATCGGTAAGAAGATAAAAGCTATCAGCTGTGAGCTGAAAGCTGTTAGCCGTTAGCTGTCAGCTAAAAGTGCTGAATGACACCGAACGGCAAGACGTTATAATAGGGGGGGATATTAAGCGTCATCCGAAGCGAATGTGAAGGATCGGCTGCCGTGGTGAGGAAGCCGGAAGGTGAAAAAGAAGTCAGGAAGGAGGCGGGTTATGACAAAAGAAGTAAAAACCGGCATGATGGCGTTTATTATTTTGGTTGTTGCCATGGCGGTGTTTCTTTTTGTCCGTCCGAAAGATTGGTTTGACGGGAGTTATTTCCGCATGACAGCATCCTTTTCCAGTGTACAGGGGATCAAAAAAGGAAATGAAGTGCGTTATGCCGGTGTCCGTGTGGGGGAAGTGTCCAAAATTTCCACGGAAGGAAATGAAGGGATTCTTGAGATGCGTATAAAGAAAGATGCGCAGATTCCTCTGGACGCGGAGTTTACCGTTTCGCAGAGCGGAGTGATTGGTGATTATTACGTGGATATCCGCGGCGGTCATTTTGACGGCAGTTATTTCGGGGAGGGGATGCGTGTCGAAGAAAAAAGATCGAATCGTTTGGATCAGATGATGGAAAGAGCGAAGAAGCTGATGGATTCCGCAGCGCAGATGAAAGAGAATATAGGGAAGATGGAGGGAAAGTAGGCAGCTGAAAAGCCGCTTGGCATGCTTGGGAAAGTATGGCCGGCGGCTTTTTCTTTACTTATGGGATTCCTGTTCCATTTCCCAGCTCCATGAGCGGGTGGGAGTCATCTTTCCGTCAGCACCGAAGGTGTACCTGGTGGTGCCGGGGAGTTTCGGCGTGAGGGGGCTGGTGAAGCCGCGGCCGATGACGTCGGTGGTATTCATGATGAAAAGGAAGGCGTGGGGGTCTATGTCCTCGATGAAATGGCGCAGTTTGGTGACTTGCGTCAGATCCACGATAGCGAAGACGATTTTCTTGTCTTTTCCGCTGAACCCGCCCTGTCCGTAGAGAAGGGTGGCGCCGTGATGAATATTTCTCAGAATGGTGTCCGCCACTTCAAGCGGTTTGTCGGAAACGATGAAAGCCGCTTTCCTTTGGGCGAAACCGATGACGATACGGCTGGAAACGGTGGCATTGATGTACATGGCGATGAGGGTGCAGATGGCAGGTTCCAGTGTAAAGATCCACGCGCTGGACATGATGATGATGAAGTTCAGGCCGAAGACGACGTAGCCGATTTCCAGATTGTAAAATTTTTTGATAACCGCGCCAATGACGTCGAGGCCTCCGCTGTTTGAATTGTAACGGTAGAGAAGTCCCAGGGCGGCGCCGAGGACAACGCCCCCCGATATGGCAGCGACAAGAGGATTGCTGATGATACACCAGTCCGCCATGAAAGCGGTGAGGTCGATAAAGAGCGACAGGCTTACTGTGCTTAAAATGGTGACGACCGTATAGAATTTTCCCATGAATTTCAGGGACAGGATGAGTACAGGTATATTCAGTACCAGATTGGACAGGCCGATGGGAATGTCCATGAGGTAGTAGAGGATCATGGCGATGCCTGTGACACCGCCTGCGAGAAAGTGATGGGGAACAAGGAATATATTGAGTCCGGCGGCATAGATGAAAGTGCCGATGAGGGTGATGACAAGTATGAAGAGAACGCGCTGTATGCAGACAGGATCGTTCCAATGCTTACGGATATTGGCGTCCACGATGATCTCCTTTGGGATGTGCCCATGGAATAAGGGAGTTCTCCCTGTTTAAATGTGAACACATTATATCACTATTTTCTCTTTAATGACACCAAAAGGAATTGTGGAAAAAATATTTTTGATGGTATAGAATAAGAATAAAATTAATTTCTTATTATAAATGCAGGAGCGGATGAATCGTATTTATTTTGAAATGCCGGCAGGACGCACGGATTGAAAAATGATTTCCATATATTTTCCGATATGATATAATCTAATTGAATTACAACGTATACTATGTAATTTGTCGTGAAGGCAAAGAGCGGTTTCAAGGGGAGCAGACGAATGGACAGTTTTGAGGAAATACTTCAAAAGAAGCATTTAAAACGTACGAAAGCGCGTGTCATGATCTTGAAGGTGCTCCAGAAGAGCCTGCCGATGACCGCGGGGGATGTATATGAAGCGGTGCGGAAGAGAGATACTAAGCTCAGTCTTTCTACGGTGTACCGTAATTGTGAAGCGCTGGCAAAAAAGGGACTGCTTCTCCGTTCGACGATGCTTGCTGACGGATTGACGAGGTATGAATATACGCAGGGTGACCATGTGCACCACGCGGTGTGCCTGTCGTGCAATAAGATTTTCCCTGTCGAGGTTCGTCTGGAACCGGAGTATAAAGACCGTCTGGCAGAAGAAAACGGATTTGAAGTGACGGAGCATCGTGTGGAAATTTACGGTTTTTGCAAAGAATGCAAGGCGCGGGGCATGGATAAGGAATTTAAAGAACGGATGATTTAAAGAAAGACAGGAAAGGCGGAGCGTATACGATGCGTTTTTTATTCCGTGCGTAACTGAAGGCGGGATTTAAAAAGTAAAAGGACATGAGGCGGCAGAGATGCCGTCTTTTTATGGTGCCCGCATTTCAAAAGAGGTGCCGGAAGGAAATCTTATGTGTATTTGTCATGCAATAATGATGAGTAAGATTTTTTCTATATCTGCAGTGCAGGGAATCTGTGGATAAATAAGGTGCTTACATGATAAAATATAAACAGATGTATATATAATTAATTATTTATGAAGAAGGAGGAGAGTGTATGGGTCTTATTAAAGCAGGAATGGGCGCGGTCGGAGGCGTACTGGCCGATCAGTGGAAGGAATTCTTCTATTGTGACAGCATGCCGCCTGATGTCCTCATGATGAAAGGACAGAAACGGACCGGCGGCCGCAGCTCGAACACAAGCGGAGAAGACAACATTATTTCCAACGGATCCGTCATTGCCGTCAACAACGGGCAGTGCATGATGATTGTGGAACAGGGCAAGGTCGTCGATCTCTGCGCCGAACCGGGAGAGTATACCTACGATCAGTCATCGGAACCGTCGCTCTTCACGGGCGGTCTGAATAAGGAAAGCGTCATCGCCGTATTCAAACAGATGGGAAGACGTTTTACCTTTGGCGGCGATACGGGGAAAGACCAGCGCGTTTATTTCTTCAACACAAAGGAAATCGTGGGGAACAAGTACGGTACGCCCAGCGAGATTCCGTTCAAGGTGGTTGATGCGGATACCGGGCTGAAATTGTCCGTCCGTATCCGCTGTTTTGGTGAATACAGTTACAAAATCGTAGATCCGATCCTCTTTTACACCAATGTGGCAGGCAACGCGTCGGACAGTTATGAGCGTTCCCAGATTGACGGCCAGCTGAAATCAGAACTGCTTACGGCTCTCCAGCCGGCATTTGCCAAGATTTCTGCCCAGCGCATCGACTACACCGATCTGGCGGGACACACGTTTGAAATTGCCGAGGCCCTGAATGAAGTGCTTTCCAAGAAATGGACGGAGCTCCGCGGCCTTGCTATCGTTTCTTTCGGTGTGAACAGTGTCAAGGCCAATGAGGAAGACGAAGCGAAGATCCAAAAGATCCAGATGGGCATGGCCATGTCAAATCCCGCTATGGGTGCGGGCGTTCTCGTAGACGCACAGTCTGACGCTATGCGTACGGCGGCGGGCAATGAAGGCGGCATGGGCGCGGCATTTGGATTTATGGGTATGAATATGGCAGGCGCGGCAGGCGGTATGAACGCGTCCAACCTGTACGGTATGGCAGGCCAGCAGCAACAGCAGATGCCCCAGCCGGCACCCGCGCCGGCACCTGCTCCCGCTCCCCAGCCGGCGGGCTGGAAATGTGCGGAGTGCGGTACGGGAGGAAATACAGGCAAGTTCTGCGCCAACTGCGGAAAACCCGCTCCCGCTCCTGCGGCTGAATGGACCTGCGCGGAATGCGGCACGAAGAATACGGGCAAATTCTGTGCCAACTGCGGCAAGCCCGCTCCTGCGGCTGATTGGACCTGCAGCGAATGCGGTACGCAGAATAAAGGCAAGTTCTGTGCCAACTGCGGACATCCCCGTCCGTAATGGAACAGTTGAGAGAAGGGCGGCGGGCATAGATTTACTGCTGCCCTGTCCCTATTTCACACTGCCGTTTTGTTTCCTTTATGGAAAAGGCGGCGATTATGGAAAAGGAGGTACTTATGGCTGATACTTCAGTAAGCTTTAAATGCCCCAATTGCAGCGCTCCTCTTGCATATGCTCCCGGCGCGGATCATGTGACCTGCGAATACTGCGGCACGGAACTGTCCATCGCTGATCTGGAAGCGTTCTACGCGGCGAAGGAAGAAAACGCGGCAAAAGCGGAAGAAGCGCGGCAGAAAAAGTGGGATACTGACGGTGCGGGAAAGGAATGGAGCGAAGACGAGGCGAAGATTCTCCGCGCCTTTACCTGTTCTTCCTGCGGAGCGGAAATCGTCTGCGATGAAAATACGATTGCCACGGAATGCTGCTACTGCGGAAACCCGACGATGATTGCCCAGCGTTATGATGGCGCTCTGCGTCCCGACTATGTGATTCCGTTCCAGAAGACGAAAAAGGATGCCCAGGAAGCCTTTAAAAATTTCTACAAGGGGAAATTACTCCTGCCGTCCAATTTCGTCAGCCAGAACCGGGTGGATGCGATTCAGGGCATGTATGTTCCTTTCTGGCTCTTTGACTCCAAAGTCACCGCTACCGCCAGCTACAAAGCGAAAAACATAAATACTTTCGTTGTCGGAAAGAATCAGATCACGGAAGAAAGGGTTTACCGGTGCGACCGTGAGGGAGAAATGAAATTTAACCGGGTACCTATGGACGGCAGTAAGAAAATGGACGATACATGGATGGAAAGTATCGGACCTTTCGATTATTCCACCATGGTTCCTTTTACCACGGCATACCTGGCAGGGTACCTGGCCGATAAGTATGATGTGCCGGCGGAAGAAATGGCGCCCCGCGCCGATGAGCTGGTAACAAATACCGCGCTTGCGCAGATGGACGGTACCGTCACCGGTTATACAAGCTGTAATCGGGAAGATGGTTTCGTGTCCAAAGATGAAAACACCGTTTCCTATGCCCTTGCGCCGGTATGGATTCTTTCCACCACTTATAACGGCACGCCGTACACTTTCATTATGAACGCCCAGAGCGGCAAGTTCGTGGGAAGCCTGCCGGTGGATAAAAATAAAGCATCCATGTACACGGCGGCGGCATTTGTCGTCTTCGTTCCCATCCTTTACTTCCTCATTAAAATGATGTTCGGTTCTTTATAAGGAGGCGGGACTATGAAAAAAATATTTCAGATCTTAGCGATGCTCCTTGCCGTCCTCTTTCTGCCCGTGATGTCTGACGCGGCGGAGATGCCGTCTTTCCATGACGGGGCGGATATCGTGAAAGGCGAGGCGGCCGCGGAAGTAAAGAACGCATTGGAAGCAGTAGAGAAGAAACATAATGTCCGTATCGCTGTTGTCACCCAGCCCTCCGTGGAGGGAATGAAAATCGGCGATTATGCCGATAAACTTCTCGGCACTGTGATCAAAGGCGGGGAAAAAGGAAATATGGTTCTCGTTCTTGATATGCAGGAACGCGACTGGTACATTGCCACCGATCCCAAAATGAAGGCGATGATTACCAATGATATAGGCATCAAACTTATGAAAGACGCCTTTGTAAGCAAGCTTTCCGCAGGGAATTACGCGGAAGCGTTCAAAGCTTATGCGGAGAAGGCAGACTTCCTTCTTTCCTACTATGAGAAAGAAGGGAAAGCGTACGATCCTGACGATCAATTCAGTTTTCTCGGACTGGGGATTGCCGCTGTCCTTTCCCTGCTCGGCGCCTTCGGCGTAAGGAACTACCTGATAGGAACGATGAGCAATGTGGAGCCCGGTGTGAACGCTTCCCACTATCTTGACAAAGACAGTTTCGCCGTGACCGGTGAGAATGACTACTACCTCTATACCAACCGTATCGTCACGCCCCTTCCTGAAAAGAAAGATGACGGTGTCGTCGGAGCAGGCGGCTCCATGGGCGGCGGAAACGGAGGCAACGGCGGAGGAGGCGGAAAGTTCTGACAATGCCTGAAAAGAAATAAATTTGTTATTCATGAAAAGTTGCCTCACCGGCTGGCGGGGTAACTTTTTTATCCATGAAGAAGAAAATCGAATCGCAGGGAACAGTTTCCATGGACCGCCTTTGCTTTGGCGGCCGTTACAGAAATCATGTTTCATTCCTGTGTTATAATGGGGAAAATCAATCCGTTTATTGGATGATGGAGAAAAACATGAATCTTCTTCTGCTTATTTTTACTTTTATAACCAACTGGATCGTGAGCGCTTCTTTTTGGGCGCTCTATTTTTTGTTTACTGTCCCTTTTTTCCATGAAGAGCTGGCAGGAAATTATGAACTTCTGACGGAGCGCATCCTGCAGCTTTCTCTGGCGTGTGTTCTTGTGCCTGCCGTTTTATCGGGAACAGGCGTCATGCAGTATTTCTTTGTCCGTGAAAACGGCGGGCGTAGGGCTGCGGGAGAAACGAAAATGTATTTGGAACGTCTGATGCGCGATATCTGCCGTCGGGGCAGACTGGAATTATCCGATTTCCGTCTTTATACGGCGAAAGCAGATGATTATAATGCCTGGGCAATCGGCGGAAACCATATCACCGTCACGGAACGTCTGCTGAATGAATTTCCCGAAGAAGAGATAAAAGGGATCCTTGCCCATGAGGTGGGACATCTGCAGAACGGGCACAGCCGCTTCGGTCTTTTGCGCTATGGTATGGAATGGTTCAGCGGTATCATTGTCTATGTTTACAGTGTGGTGACACTGCTCCTGGCATTTTTCCGCTGGATCCCGGTCTTGGGGATTTTTATAGGCATTGTCAATTTTTTTATCCTCATACAATATTATTTCCTGAAAATATTTCTGCAGATTCCTCTTTGGTTTTTCACACAGTTCGGCAGCAGGAGAAATGAATATGCCGCCGACGAATATGCCTGCGGTCTCGGACTGGGGATGGAACTTGCCGTCGGACTGGTCCACCTGGAACATATTTTCCACAGCGGCAGGCGGGACTGGTTTTCCCGTCTTTTTGACGACCATCCCGACATTCCCAGCCGGCTGGAACGGATAAGGAAAATCCTGATGGAAAGAGAACGCGGCTCTTTGGCGGGATAAGGAAACGGGGGAGTAAAATACAAAGCGGGAAGGGAATTTCCTCTTTGCGCTTTTGGCAGGATCATCCTTGCATCGGATTGAAATATATGGTATACTATGTACAGCAGAGGTGACTGTTAGTCATGTTGCTTCTGCGCCTCTTTTCAGCAAATGTTCCCCGACATTTGCAAAAAAATATACAAGGAAGTCGTCCCGGATCCCCATAACCCCCCGGGACGTTTTCCTTGCATGAGAAAACGGATATTTCCTGACAGACTTTGGTCTTGAGAAATATCCGTTTTGTTTTACCATCCGTTTTTTCTCCAGAAAGAGGGGAGGAAAAGGATGAGAAGCGTAAAAGATTCAAGCCGGCCCATAAGCATGGACAGGGCGACGACCATTTTTGTCATGGCAGGCATGGCCGACCAGTTGCAGGTGGCGCCGAATTGTCCCAGTGCCGGCCCCGAGTTGCTCATGGTGGCAATGGAAAGGCCCAGGGCAGAAGGAATATCCGCACCGCTTGCGGCGATAAGGGCGGTCCATAAAAAAATGGACATCGTATAGATGAAGAAGAAACAGAAAACCTCGAGGAGCATGGATTCGGAGAAGTTTTCTCCTCCTGCACGGGTCTGTATGACGGCCCGGGGGTGGAGTTTCTGGCGGAGAACGGCGGTCATGGATTTGAAAAGCAATATGATGCGCGTTACTTTCAGGCCGCCCGAAGTCGATCCGCCGCAGCCGCCGATGAACATGAGTATGAGCAATATGACCTGGGAAAAATGGGGCCATGTTTCAAAGTCGTAAGAAATAAATCCCGTGGTGGACGAAAGAGACGCCGAGGTAAAAAGCGCTTCCAGCAGTGCGGAAGGGGCGTACAGTCCGCTTTCCAGCATTAAATTTAAAGAGATAAGGATAGTGGCGGCGGCTACGATGGAAAGATAGACTTTAAATTCCGTATTTTCCCAAAGAACACGGATGCCCCGTTTCCATGCAGCCACATAGATGCCGAAATTGGCGCTGGAAATAACCATAAAAAATATGACGGACAGTTTCAGAGGCGTACTGCCATAAAAAGCGATGCTTTCATTCTTTGTGGAGAAACCTCCGGTGGCGATGGTGGAAAAGGCGTGATTTACCGCGTCGAAAAAGTTCATGCCGAGGAGTGTGTAAATCAATGCGGCAGAAACAGTAAAAAGCAGGTACACTGCAAAAAGAGCTTTCGCCATTTCTTTGATCCGGGGAACGGCACGGGAGGAATAAGGCCCCGTGCTTTCCGCATCAATCATGCGGGCGCTTCCTTTTCCGGCCTGCGGGAAGAGAGCCACAAAGATGACGATGATTCCCAGGCCGCCGAGCCAGTGGGTCAGGGAGCGGAAGAAAAGAATGCTTTTCGGCAGAACGGTTAAATCGGAAAAAACGGTGGCGCCGGTGCCTGTCAGACCTGAAATGCTTTCTACCAGAGCGTCCAGCGGAGAAAGGAGACCGGACAGGAAATAAGGGAAAAGGTAAAGAATGGAAATACATATCCATGACAGCGCGGTCACCGCAAGACCGTCGCGGGGATTCAAATTGATGACTTTTTTCTTGCCCTTATACCGCAGGAATGCGGACAGTAAAAAACAAAGCGCCATGGAGTAAATAAAAGGAAGAACCGGTTCTTCCCCGAACAGGGCGGTCAGCAGGGGAAGCAGGAGGACGAGACCGCATCCCGCAGTCAATTTGGCGATGAGTGCTGAAACGACGGTGGTATTCATAACGATTTCCTGCCTTTAAAATAAGGAAGGACTTTTGCCGAGCAGGGGGTACGGATCAGGATGATGACCCGGTCTCCTGCGGCAAGGATAGAGCGGCCGTCAGGGATATGTGTCGTTTCATTCCGGACATAAGCGCCTACAAGACATTCCGCCGGCAGACCGGCTTTCATGAGAGGAATGCCTTCGGCAGGAGCGCCGCTTTCCAGGATAACTTCCACCGCTTCCACCTGCGCCGATTCAAGAAGAGAGACGGAGACGACACTGCGGCTCCGCACATAACTCAAAACCTCGCCTGCCGCCAGAAGCCTGACTGACAAGGCGATATCCACGCCTACCTGTGTCATGAGATCCGCGTATTCCCCGCGGACGACGCGGACGATTGTCTTTTTCGCACCCAGGTGCCTGGCAAGGAGGGCGACAAGGAGATTCAGCCGTTCATCTTTCGTCGTGCAGATCACCACATCCGCTTCAGAAACGCCTTCCTGCATGAGAAGATCTATATCTGCCCCGTCGCCGCAAAGGACGATGGACTTTTTTAATTTGGAAGAAATATGCCGGCACTGCTCCGGATCAAGATCAATGACTTTTACGGATATACCGTCGGCTTCCAGCATGGGGACAAGCGCCGTTCCTGTCCGTCCCGCGCCGATAACAATGGCCTTTTTGATGTGTCTGGTACTGCTTTCCGCCATACCCTGGCTGAATTTTTCTATATTTTCCGGCGCGCCGATGAAGTAAGCGTTGTCGTAAGGGAGCAGGCAGTCATTGCCGTGGGGGATAATCATCTGATGATCACGGAAAATCATGGCGGCAAGGATTTCATCAGGCAGTTCCAAATCTTTGAACGGTATATGAATATAAGGAGATTGGCGCTGTATCCGTGTCTCATACAAACGGACGCGGCCATTGGCGAAATCTCCCACGTTAAGGGCGGCGGGCGTCATGAGGATGCGCCGTATTTCTTTTGCCGTGACCAGCTCAGGACTCAGAACCAGGTCAATGTCAAAATTTTCCTGGAGATATTCGGTGGATTCCTGAAGGAATTTCGGGTCGCGGATGCGGGCAATCGTGTGGGGGATTCCATTTTTCTTCGCCAGCATGGAAGCAAGAATATTCACCTCATCCATTTCGGTCACCGCCACGAAAACAGATGCATCCCGTATATCGGGATCCCGTGTGAAATCCGGACTTGTCCCGTTGGCGGTGATCGTGAGTACATCCAGCGAGTCGCGGACTTTGGATAACTTTTCTTCATCAGAATCGGCGACAACCACATCATGCTGCTCATTGGAGAGAAGCTCGGCAATCGTATAGCCCAGATGCCCCGCGCCTAAAATTACGATACGCATGAAAACTCCTTAATCATAAAATGACAGGTAAAATATCTTGGGTAATTCATCTTTTCTTATTTTATCACAGAGAAAACCGCAATGAAAAAATCCCGCCATATGGGGGAGCGGGATTTTTTCGGATCGAGGAGATCCGTATGAATCTGCCGGGGATGGAGGGGATCCTGTATACCGTTACCGATTCATCAGACTTTCATTAAATCAGAACAGTGGGTTTACAGTATATTAAAAAATATCTATTGAAAGGCACACAGGAGAAAATCCCCGACACGATGGTGGAAACAGTACTCTGCTTCCATCCCCATTGTACCACAAAAAGAAGAGGAATCAAACCGAAAGAAGAACCATGCAGCAAGCCGGTTTTCCCCTGCTGAAATCGGTACGTATGGCAAGAAGATAAAAGCTATCAGCTGTGAGCTGTCAGCTGTTAGCTGTGAGCAGTTAGCTGTGAGCTGTGAGTTAAAAGCCGAAGCATATGATTTCCATTAGGTGTCATACGAAACAACAGCAAAGGATTTGCTGTTGTAGTGAGGGAAACGTTAAACGTCATCCAAAGCGAACGTGAAGGATCTGTTGCCGTGATGGGGAAGACCATAAGACGTCATCCTGGGGGAGGAAGACGGTAAGACGTCATCAGAGTCATAGATTCTTCACTCCGTGTCATGTTTCCATTTTCCGTCTTTCCCGCAAGGCATTCTTGCCACCGTTCAGAATGACCGGAGACGGTAAGGCGTCATTCAAAGCGCCAACAAAGGATTTGCTACAGTGTTAAGGAAAGGGATTCTAACGGGAAGAATAGGGATTGGGTAAGCCTCCTTGTTTATAAGGAGGTGGCCGGCGAAGCCGGACGGAGGATACTGGTTTGGGGGAATGACGCAAAAGAATAGAATGAAGATTCTTTTTTTGCCCCCGTTCTGAGTGATGACGGACGGTAAAGCGTCATCCTGAACGAACGTGAAGGATCTGTATCCGTGATGAGGAAAGCCGTAAGAAGATAAAAGCTATCAGCTATCAGCTGTGAGCTGTGAGCTGTGAGCTGTTAACCGTTAGCTGTGAGCTGTCAGCTAAAAGTGCTGAATGACATCGGGAGACATTGAGGCCGTGGATGAGAAAGCGGTGTGAGTAAAGGTATTCGTAGAATAGTACATATTATATAGAAATAAGATAAATCTTTTGTTATAATGAGAACAGAGGTTGTTTAATAAAATAAGTGTTGAAAGGAAAGCGGGAGAAACCGGCAGGAATTTTCCTGTTTACAGATTCTGTACCCGGCTTTTCAGGCAAATGAAGTGTCACGGGGAGAGGTGGTATGAAGGCAGTATCGGCAGCATGGGGATGGTGCTTCTTTTTATTGCGTTTCTAAATTATATTGTTTTTTTATGGGAGGAAAACATGAATCACATCTACAAAGTCATTTGGAGTCGAGTGAAGAACAGCTATGTGGTGGTTTCGGAAATCGCGGGGACAGCGAAAAAAAGTGGGGGGGGTGAGAGTCTCTAAAAACGCGCTGGCAGCGGCATTGACAGCTTTTCTGCTGACCTCTTCCGTCGCGGGGGCTGTTGATAATGTAATAGTAGGAAATACGGAAGCGCCCAATGCGGTAACCGATACAACTGACTCTACAGTTGTCGGAATAGACAATGAAGTCAGCAAGGAAAAGGATGACGTGATTGTCGGCAAGAAAAATACCATTGAAGACAGTGAAGAGGTGCGGGTTGTCGGCAAAGGAAACACGGTGACAAACAGTGACCGGCAAAATGTAATCGGCGATAATAACAGCATCACGAATCGGGATGCCGGTACTGTTTCCGGATACCATGGCATAACACGTAACGGCACTTCAGACTTGGTCATCGGCATGGGGAATAAAATTAAAGGCAACGACACCTACATGACAGGGCATGAGAGCCTGACTGTTATCGGGAATAATAACGAAACAAATGCTCCCACCTCGGGTATCGTAATCGGGGATAATCAGACTTTTCATACGATTAAGGAATCTGTTATTATCGGTTCCATGACACCGGAAGAAAAGGCTTCCGGAAAAAGAGAGCAGGGCGATGGAAGTGTCGTCGTAGGGTATAATGCGCAAAGCGGCGTCGGATTGAATGTGGCAGTGGGACACAGCGCGCTGGCTCTGGGCTATGAAGGAACCGTGACAGGGCACAATTCTGTCATTGAAGGCAATGACAACTCTTTTTCGAATGTCTGGTCTTCTATTTATGGGGTGAATAACAAGATCACCTCGGACGGTAACACCTCAAATGGCTTAGCGGGCAGCATCATCGGTACCTGGAACAAGCTGGATAACGCGGACAATTCGATGATATTCGGTTCTGGGAATATCCTTTCCCATGCTACAGTAGATATGTCAAGCGGACTGGAAGGAAATTTTGGGCAGGGCTCTATGACAGAATTGCTTTTCCGCAGCGGGTATCAGGAAGGGTATTCGGATCAGGCGGCAAAAGTAATGGGGGACTTTGCGAATACCAGCGGATCTGTTCTTATCGCAGGGAATGGAAACCGTTCTGATTATGCCCGGCGTTCCCAGATCGTCGGAACGGGAAATATACTGAACGGCACGGCAAACGGTACCAGTGCCAACAATACAATGGCGGGATTCCAAAATACAGGAACCAACGTGAACCGTGTGGCTGTAGTGGGAACCGGAAATAAGATATCCGATGGAACATCGGATGTTGTGATTGGCGATTATCATGAAATGTCCGGCGGAACAAATAATGTCATTCTTGGTGCCATGGCAACAAAGGAAGACGTCGTGAGCAAGACTTATACGCCCAGTTTGGGGAGCTCTTCCGGTACGCCGGGCGGGTATACAGGGATACCGATTCCATACAATGTGAGAGCCACCGTTCCAACTAAAACGCATACTGCCAATATCAGCAATGCTGTCATGCTGGGCTACAATACGGATGTGCAGAAAAATGGCGGTGTAGCTCTCGGCAGCGAATCTGTTTCTTCTGTGGATGCCGGTGTATACGGTTATAGTCCTGACACAAATCAAAATATCCAAAACGATACGGAAATAGCAAATTTAACTGGAAAAACGGCAAGACTGGCACAGTTGAACGGAGATTTGCCCGGCCTCTCCTCTGCTTACACGGCGAAAAAAGCGGACTATGAAGGAAAAGTCAATGATTTCCTGGAGAAGAGCGCCGCATATACACAAGCCTACCAGACCTATCACAGCTATGAGCATTCCGGCGATCAATACGATTTGGCGCGCAAAAAGAAAATGGACGATGCCAAAATAGTTATGGATACGGCGCAGACGGCTATGAATTCCGCTAAGGCCGATTATACGGATGCGGAAACGAAATATAATTCTGCTCTTGGCGAGAGAAATCTGATTATAGGGACTTGGAAAGCGACGGCCGCCGCTGTTTCCGTAGGCGATGTTTCAAGAGGAATTACCCGCCAGATCACAGGTGTAGCAGCCGGTACACAGGACACTGATGCCGTCAACGTGGCGCAGCTGAAAACGGTGAATACGAAGTATGATACTAAGCTTAGCCGGGGATTTATCATCAAGAAGGGCGGAGAAGCAGTTGGTGAAACGATTTCTCTTAATGGAGATACGGCGCCGGAAATTACCTTTGACGTAGCGGAAGCCAATAAAGGCCTGACTGTAGACCGTGATGGGAAAACCATTAAATATGGCATTGACGGTTCGAAAATTGACCTCAACGGAAATGATACGATTCCCGGTTGGACACTGGAAGTCGGAGTTAAACCCGGTATTCCGACGAATACAGGCAGTGCGGAGGGCAATAAGAAAGTTATAAAGCCGAATGATACAGTAACGCTTCGTGCTGATAATGGAATCAGATTGAAGCAGGAAAACGGCGTTGTGGATATCGGCTTAAAATACATGGCTGTGGATACTAAGTGGACAAATATCAATGATGCTGCAGCAACCAATGGCGGTATGGCGATCGGCGCGAACAGTAATGCGGATGGAGAAACATCAGTAGCCTTGGGATGGGGTTCGAATATATCGGCATCAAATTATGCTGCCGCGTTGTCTCCCTTTTCTTCTGTTGTGAATTCGGAGTATGGCCTGGCCATGGGCACAAAGGCAGCAGTTAAAACATCACCGTACGGGATGGCGATGGGCGCTCTTTCCTCTGTGGATGATTCAGAATATGGTGCGGCCATAGGTGCTAATTCCACCATAGTTAATTCAAACTATGGTGTGGTTATAGGAACCTCGGCAACTGTAAAAGATGCTGATAATGCCGTGGCGATAGGCGTATCAAGCAGTGCAGCGGTAAAAAATGGCGTAGCCATTGGAGCTTTTTCTAAGGCGGATACAGCAGCGGGGGTGAGCGGCTATGACCCCTCTACCAAGGCGGCTTCTACCGATACGTCTGCCGCCTGGAGATCGACTGTCAGTGCCGCTTCTGTGGGGGACAAGACGAAAGGCTATACCCGCCAGATTACAAACGTGGCGGCTGGCACGCAGGACACCGATGCTGTCAACGTGGCGCAGCTGAAAGCCTTGGAAAATAAGACGGCGGCAGAAGCCGCTAAACATACCACCGTGACAGCAGGAGACTATGTGACCGTCACGGAGACAGACAATAGCGGACAAAAGAACTATACCGTGACCGGACCTAAGATGGGATCTGCAGACGGGACAGTGAAGATTACGGATAAAGTGGAAAACGGCAAGAAAGTCGGATATAATCTGTCTGTCGATACAAGCAAACTGGGAATCAAGGACATGCATGTCAAAGAAGGGACAGCGACATACCAGGCTGATGGAACAGGAAGTATAGAACTGACCCATCAGGATGGACAGAAAGCGACCGTTACAGGACTCAAAGACACCAGACTGAAAGAGGGAACCGGAGCGCTGACCTTAAGCGGGAACACATTGTCCATGAAAATCGAAGACACCAGCGGGAAGAAAGTAACAGGCAGCGTAGACCTGTCAGCCATCGCGGGACAGATTGATACCAATACCACCTATACCATGAGCGGCACACAAAACGCGGATAACACCACCACCATTACGTTAAAGGGCAGTGACGGAAAAGAAAACAAAGTTACCGTGGCCACGAAAGACACAAGAAACACCGTGAAAGCCGGTGAAAATGTGACACTTGCCACAGCTCCCAATACGTTTGGCGGAACGGAATACACGGTCAACGTGAAAGCCGACGGAAAAGTGGAAAACGGAAACACAAAGATTGTCAGCGGAAATACGGTGTACCACGAAACCCATGTGAAGAATGACGGCAACTATGTGAAGAAAGAGAACAGTGCCGGAGACAACCTGACCATACTGGACAAACAGGTCGGCAAGAATACAACCAATATTACCAACCTGGGAAATACTATCAACAATCTGAACGGAAAGCTGGGCACCCTGGACAACCGTATCAGTAAAGTGGGAGCGGGAGCCGCCGCACTGGCAGCCCTCCACCCGCTGGACTTCGATCCCCATGACAAGTGGGACATCGCGGCAGGCTTCGGCAATTACCGCAATGCCAGCGCTGCGGCGGTAGGCCTCTTCTATCGGCCGAACGAAAGAACGATGATGAGTCTCGGCTGGACCATGGGAGATGACAGGAACATGCTCAATGCAGGAATTTCTGTAAAGCTGGGACGCGGCGATGTTTACACCCGTTATTCCAAAGTGGAAATGGCGAATCGTATTGAAGCGCAGAATAAGAGGATCAACGATATGGAATCCGAATTGGAAGAATTAAAGGCACAGATAGCAGCTCTCGCTGCCAAGAAATAAGCAACTTTTAGTAAGAAAGGAGCAGGCACCATCAGCAGTGCCTGCTCTTTTTTCGTTTTCCGGTAAAAGTGGAACTCCTGGTAGTGTGTTTGCCAGAACCGTGCGAAAAATCTGTACTCATGGTGGGGAAAGCGGTAAGAAGATAAAAGCTATCAGCTGTGAGCTGTTAGCTGTCAGCTGTGAGTTAAAAGCCGAAGCATATGATTTCCGTTAGGTGTCATACGAAACAACAGCAAAGGAGTTGCTGTTGTAGTGAGAGAAACGTTAATCGTCATCCGAAGCGAATGTGAAGGATCTGCTGCCGTAGTGAGGAAGTCGGTAAGATGTCATCCGAGTCATAGATTCTTCACTCCGATTCATCGTTTTGTTTCCCGTTTTCCTACAAAGCATTCTTGCCTCCGTTCAGAATGACGTTAAACAGACGGCACAGCTGGGATTCTAACCACTTTCGGGCCTGCCGATAAAGTAGCACCCATGGTAAGGCGTCATAATGAGGAGAGCGTTAAGCGTCATCCTGAACGAACGTGAAGGATCTGTACTCGTGGTGGGGAAGGCGGTAAGATGTCATCCGAGTCATAGATTCTTCACTCTGTGTCACATAGCCATCTCCCTGCTTTCTCAAACAGCATTCTTGCCCCCGCTCAGAATGACGATTGGAGGAAATGGCGTCATAATGAGGAAAACGTCAGGCGTCATCCTGAACGAATGTGAAGGATCTATACCCGTGGTGAGGAAAGCGGTAAGAAGATAAAAGCTATCAGCTGTGAGCTGTCATCTGTCATCTGTCAGCTAAAAGTGCTGAATGACACCGAACGGTAAGACGTCATCCAGGGTGGCAGCGAAGAATCTGCTGCGCAAATGAAGGAAAAGGAAACCATACTGCTTAGCACATACTGCATATTATATGTATTATAGATATATAGTAAGATACTTTTAAGTCATTTGTATGGGAACCGTAGACTTCAGGTTTGAAGCAATTAAGAAATAAAAAGACTGAAATTTGTCAAAATCTAATAATTGTGGTACACTGAAGTTGCTAAAAAGGCAGTCCTTCTTTTTTAGTGCGGAGATTCAGAAAACAGGCAGAGGAAACACGGTCACTCGAGCGAGATTTTCTGATTCCTGCTGAGCTAAGGACGCAAAGTTTTTTCTCAAAGGAGGAAGAATCATGAAAAAGATTCTCGCAATCGCAGCAGCAGCTGCACTCACCGCAGGCGTATCCGCATACGCTGCAAATCCATTCTCTGATGTATCCACCGATGATTGGGCCTACCAGGCTGTATCCGATCTTTCCGATCAGGGCGTTGTAGAGGGGTATCCGGACGGCACATTCAAAGGCGAAAGAAACATGACCCGTTATGAACTGGCTCAGGTTATCGCCCGTCTGATGGCCCGCGAAGACCAGCTGAACGCAGAACAGAGAGCTACCTTGGATAAACTGGCAGGGGAATACGCAGATGAACTGGCAAACCTTGGTGTCCGCGTAAGCAACCTGGAAAAGAAAGTCGGCAACATTTCCTGGTCCGGCGATGCCCGCATGCAGTACCAGCATAACCTTGATGGAGCTAAAGATCATACAGATGCTTGGACAGGCCGTCTGCGCATCAATGCGGACGCCCAGGTCAATGACCAGGTCGTTGTTTCCGGTCGTTTCGTATCTGAAATGAATTTCAAGGATAATAAAGATGCCAATACTATCATGGACCGCATCCATGCGCGCTGGACACCGAATGACGCTTTCTACATGGATCTCGGCCGCCAGGGTGTGGCACTGGACCAGACCGGCGTGTTCTGGGATGAAGATGGAAGGTTTGATGGTGTCGTAGCAGGTTATGACAATGGCAAATTCGGCGCTGAATTCGGTTATGGCCGTTTCCAGGACGCTGAGCGCAGCATGGATCATTATCATTGGGAAAACAGCGCGTCCATTGAGTCTTGGTATGGTAAGCTGACAGGACACTTTGGTGAATCCTCTGCGGTTTCCGCTTTCTATCTCAAAAATGTACAGGGGCTTGATGGAAATAGTGTAGATCCTGATATAAAGGGAGCACATGTCCACGCCTGGGGCGCCGGTGCGACCATCGATCTGGGGGATTCCGGCCTGAATATTGACGGTGATTTCATTCAGACAAGAGGCAATCGTGACCTCGGGCATGCTAATCTGTGGACAGCTGGTCTGAATTATGGGAAAGTGGATCTGAATAAACCGGGCAGCTTTACTCTTGGTGTCCACTATGTAAGGGCTGACGCAGGCGCTTATCTCCTCGGCAATTCTGCTCTGGACATGACGGATCAGCTGGAATATGGCTGGGACAATGGTACAGGCGTGAAGTTCTGGGTGGCAAAAGCAGGTGTTGCCGTACAGAAAAATGTAGAACTGGATGCTTACTACAACTTCGGTGCCAAGGCATTCGACCGTTATGATGATTCGACAAAAGATCCGGCGAATACATGGGGCGTTGAACTGAATTACGCTTTCTAATTCGTGATTGTAAGCTAACAATAGAAGACCTCTTCGGGGGTCTTTTATTTTGCGAAAAGACAGCTGTTGGAAGAGAATTCCCCGCTTTCTCACAAAGTGTTCTTATCCCGCGCAGAATGACGATTGGAGGGAAGGACGTCATAATGAGAGAAACGGTAAGAAGATAAAAGCTATCAGCTGTGAGCTGTCAGCTGGCAGAAAAGTGCTGAATGACGGCGGACGGCAAGACGTCATTTAGCGCATCGGTGAAGAATCTATACCCGTGGGGAGGAAAACGGAACGTGTGGTCTTGTAATGGTAGAAAGAATAGAAGCTGATGCCTGATGTCTAATGCATTAAACATATTCCATTACGGTATATATCATCTTTTCTTATACAATATATTCCTATATGCGTCGTTGGATGTTTTTTACACAGGCCGACTGTGTTACAATAGGTACACAGGTAATGAGAGAGGTTCGTATGTTTGACGAAAAGTTATTGAATAAGGCGGAAGCGCTCTACATCCGGTGCCGGCTTGATGAAGCGTTTCCTTTATTTATGGAGCTTGCCGGTGCAGGCTGCGGCCGGGCGATGTACTTCCTCGGTGAGTATTACAATCACGGTCTCGGCTCGATTAAAGACAGAAATGAAACGGAGGCCCGCTACTGGCACGGGAAAGGCGCGGCGGTCGGCGAACTATTGTCCCAGTTGAATCTGGCGTACATGGAGGATCCCCGCTCTGAGGAGAGGGCGGTGCTTTGCCGCGGGTATTTTCCGTCTGTCGTGAAGGCGGCGGAAGCGGGGGATATCGTGGCTGCTGATGAGCTGGGCGATATGTATCTGTACGGGTTCGGTGTGCAAAAGAGCGGGAAGCAGGCTGTCTTCTGGCTGGAGAAAGGCGTAGAAAAAGGATATTGGCGTTCTCTCAATGCTCTCGGCGATATGTACCGCCTGGGGGAAGAAGTGGAAGAAGATGGAAAAAAAGCACTTTCCCTGTACAGGAAGGCGGAAGAAATGCATTCCAGGGAGGCGCTCACATCGATCGGCTTTATGTACTATGCGGGGCAGGGTGTGGATTTTGATGAAGGGAAAGCTTTTTCCTATTTCCGGAAGGCGGCAGGAGCAGGGGACTTGGACGCTCTCTTCATGATGGGCCGCTGCTATATGGAAGGCAGCGCGGTAGAGAAGGATGACAGGAAAGCGGCAGACTGCTTTAAGGAAACGGCTGACCGCGGCTATCCCATGGGCATGTGGGCGCTGGGACAAAGTTACCTTCACGGCATCGGTGTACAGCGGGACGAAAAAAAGGCGGTCGCTCTCTATCAAAAGGCGGCGGGTATGAATCTGGCGGCGGCGTATTCCGCTCTTGCCCAGTGCTACCGCTACGGTGCGGGCGTTACTGAAGATAAAGCGGCCGCTGTGGAGATGTACAAGCAGGCATTTGCCCTGGGCCAGGGTCTTGCGGCGGATGAGATCGGAACGATGTACCTTGTGGGAAATGAAATCCTTCCGAATGTGGCAGAAGCGTTCCGCTGGTATGAAAAAGGGGCTGAAATGGAAGAGGCGGCCAGCTGGTACCATTTGGGAATCTGCTATGCCGAGGGCCTCGGTACGGAAATCAATCGGGACAAGGCACTGGAGTACCTTTACCGGGCGTATGCCGCAGAGTATCCCGGCGCGCTGGAATATATCACGGATAATATGCAGATCCGGCTGCAGTAAGGAAACTGCTCTTCTTCGGAGGAGCGGTTTTATCATGGCGGAAAGACGCAGATGAACGGGGCGGAAAAAATCCTTTCGGCGCAGGGGGAAGCTGATTGCTGTCATTATCCGAAAAAATATTTCTATACAGGGAAAGAAAAGATACTTTTGCTGGCAGAAAAGCGGTAAAATAATATAAATCAGAGTATAAAATATAGGGGATATATATGGAAGATGTTTTCTGGGGGCTTATGATTCCCCTTCTTGGTACGACACTGGGTGCGGCGTGTGTCTTTTTCATGCGGGGACGGCTGCACCGATCGGTTCAGCGCGGCCTTACGGGATTTGCATCGGGTGTGATGGTGGCTGCTTCGTTTTTCAGTCTGCTCCTTCCGGCGCTGGAGCAGTCGGCGCCTATGGGGCGGTGGGCGTTCCTTCCCGCGGTGATCGGTTTCGGTGTGGGTGTGGTGTTTCTTCTGTTTCTGGATCACATTATTCCGCACTTGCACATGAATGCGGAAACGGCGGAAGGGCCGAGGAGCCATCTCAAGAAGACGACGATGCTCATTTTGGCGGTGACGCTCCATAATATTCCTGAGGGAATGGCGGTAGGCGTGGTATATGCGGGGGTTCTTGCCGGCAGCAGCGGTCTGACAGCGGCAGGGGCGATGGCTCTTTCAGCAGGAATCGCCATCCAGAACTTTCCGGAGGGCGCTATCATTTCCATGCCGCTCAAAGCGGCGGGCATGGGGGGCTGGAAATCCTTTTTTGGAGGCTTCCTTTCGGGCGTTGTGGAGCCGGTCGGCGCGGTTCTGACGATTCTGCTTACGAGCCTTGTCGTTCCGCTTCTTCCCTGCTTTCTCAGCTTTGCCGCAGGCGCCATGATTTACGTCGTCGTGGAAGAGCTCATTCCTGAAATGTCGGCAGGGGAACATTCCGATATAGGCGTGGTTTCCTTTGCTGTCGGTTTCATGGTCATGATGGCTCTCGACGTGGCGCTGGGATAATCTTATTTTCTTTTTTCATGGCGAATTTTCCGCTTTTGAATGTGATATAATTAATTGTAAATATTTTTAGAAAAATACCGAAACGCGTTTTTGTTTTTCGGCATTTCTTTTGTTTGAAGAAGGACGGGGTACCGTGGAAAAGCAGGTCATGATCCGCTGCAAGTCGATTCAGCGGGACGAACGGGGAAAGGCGGAGGAAGTGGTACTGGAAACGCCGGGCGTATACGGCGAAGATGAAAACTGCCGGTACCTGACTTACGAGGAAACGTCTCTTTCCGGCATGGAGGGAACGACGACGACGATCCGTATGTACGGTGACCATGTCACGCTTTCACGGCAGGGGAGTTTTCTCCAGGAAACGGAATACCGTCCGGGCACTGTGGCAAAGTCGGAGTATATAACGCCGGCAGGACCTGTGGAGATCACTGTTTCTTCGAAAGAAATCACTGACACGGTGAGCGGGGGAAAGGGGCAGCTCCGTCTGGTTTATGACATTGAAATGAAAGGGCTTTTCAGCCATTTGAACGAAATTATTATTGATGTGCGGGAGGAATCGGAAAGTTCATGGAAGTCAGAGAAGAACTGAAGGAAATTATTGAAAGGGCAAGGGCGGCGGCAGAGGCGGCGGGAGAACTTCCCCGTGGGGAGTATGCGCCTGTGCAGCGCCTGGAAATACCGAAAGCGAAGGAGTTCGGCGATTATTCCACCAATGCGGCCATGCAGTGGGCAAGGACGGCGCATAAAGCGCCTCGCGCCATCGCGGAAAGTATCGTGAAATATATTGACGCGCCTCTCGTTTCCAAAATGGAAATCGCGGGAGCGGGGTTCATCAATTTCTTTCTGGCGGCAGACACGGTGTATGCCGAGTTAAGAAATATCCTTTCCGCCGGCGCTTCTTACGGAGACCTTCCGAAAGATAAAAAGGACAAGATCCTTGTGGAATATGTGTCCGCCAATCCCACAGGACCGCTCCATATCGGGCACGCCCGCGGCGCGGCTTATGGTTCTGCTCTGGTGAACCTGCTCCGCGCGGCAGGATATGATGTGTATGCCGAGTACTATGTGAATGACGCGGGCAGCCAGATTGCCCACCTGGCGGAATCGGTCAATGCTCGTTACCTCCAGCTTCTTGGAAAAGACGTGGATGTGCCGGAGGACGGTTACCACGGATATGATATCGTAGAAACAGCCAAGTCCCTCATTGACCGTGAAGGCGATGCGTATCTGTCCATGGATGAAGAAGCGCGGTTGAAGGTATTCAAAACGGTAGCGCTTAATGAAAAACTGTCTATCCTGAAAAAGGATCTGGCCGATTTCCATGTCACTTTTGACAATTGGTTCTCTGAAAAATCACTTTACCCCAAGCAGGTGGACGACGCTCTCGCTGCGCTGAAAAAGGACGGATATCTGTATGAGAAAGACGGCGCCTGGTGGCTTGCCACGACGAAGAACGGTGATGACAAAGACAGGGTCGTTATCCGCGCGAACGGCGAACCGACCTATTTCTGTTCCGACATCGCCTATGTGCCGAATAAGGAAAAACGAGGCTATAATAAACTGATTGACATATGGGGCGCGGATCACCACGGATACATCATCCGTATCCATTCCGCCATGAAGTTCCTCGGCTACAATCCGGAAGATTTTGAAATCATGCTTCTCCAGATGGTGACACTTCTTCGTGACGGGCAGCCGGTGAAAATGTCCAAGCGCACAGGACAGGCGGTCACGCTCCGTGAACTGATGGACGAAGTGGGAAGCGATGCGGCGAGGTATTTCTTCTGCAGCCGCACACTGGACAGCCAGATGGATTTCGATATTGATCTGGCGAAAAAGCAGTCCAGCGACAACCCTGTTTACTATATCCAGTATGCCAATGCCCGTATCCACAGCCTTTTTGCCCAGGCAAAAGAAGCGGGCGTAAAATGGGGCGACTGGGAAAAGACAGATTTTACAAAACTTATTGAAGAATGTGAACTGGATCTCGTCAAGAAAATGGAAAACTATCATATGCTCATTGACGGCGCAGCGATAGAAAGAGCACCCCAGCGGGTAGCGAAATATGCTTATGAGCTGGCAGGGCTTTTCCATCATTTTTACCGTGAATGCCGCATTCTGGGTGTTGAAGAAGGCGTGACACAGGCAAGGCTCGGCCTCATCACCGCCGTACAGCACGTGCTTGTCCACGCGCTTTCTATTCTCGGTGTTTCCGCACCGGAGCGCATGTAAAGGAGGAACCATGACAAAGTATATTTTCGTGACCGGCGGCGTCGTTTCATCTTTGGGGAAAGGCATCACCGCCGCTTCCCTAGGCCGTCTTCTGAAAAACAGAGGGTACAAAGTTACCATTCAGAAATTTGACCCTTATATCAATATTGATCCCGGTACCATGAGTCCTTACCAGCACGGCGAGGTCTTTGTCACTGATGACGGCGCGGAAACGGATCTTGATCTGGGACACTACGAACGTTTCATTGATGAAAATTTGTCCAAAGCCTCCAACGTGACGACAGGCAAAATCTACCAGTCTGTGATCAATAAAGAAAGAAAAGGTGAGTATTTGGGATCCACCATACAGGTTATCCCCCATATCACCAATGAAATTAAAGACCGTGTTCTCCGTGTCGGCAAAAATGACAATGCGGATATTGTTATTACCGAAATCGGCGGTACTGTGGGAGATATCGAATCCCTGCCTTTCCTGGAAGCAATCCGCCAGGTCAAGAAAGATGTGCCCAACAGAAATGATGTCATCTATGTCCATGTTACACTTGTACCTTATATCGCGGCGGCGGGCGAACTGAAAACGAAACCCACCCAGCACAGCGTCAAGGAACTGCGCTCCATCGGTATCCAGCCGGACATCATCGTGTGCCGCACTGTGGAAAAACTGTCGGATGAGATGAAAAAGAAAATCGGCATGTTCTGCGATGTGGAACCGGAAGCCGTTATCAATAACCTGACGGCTGACAGTATTTATGAAGTGCCTCTTCTTATGGAACAGGAAGGTCTCGACCATATCGCCCTGAAAAAATTGGGACTTGAAGACCGTCCGGTGGATATGGAAGACTGGAAAGCCATGGTAGAACGCATGACCACGGCAAAAAAGGAAGTGCAGATCGCCCTTGTCGGTAAATATGTCCGGCTCCATGACGCCTACCTTTCCGTAGCGGAAGCGCTGTCCCATGCGGGATACGCCATGGGGGCAAAGGTGAACATCCGCTGGATCAATTCTGAAATCCTTGAAGAAGAAAAGCCGGATCTGGATGAAGTATTTGCCGGTGTTGACGGTATCGTCGTCCCCGGCGGCTTCGGCTACCGCGGTGTGGAAGGGAAAATCGACGCCATTCGTTATGCCCGTGAAAATAAAATTCCCTTCCTTGGGCTCTGCCTCGGCATGCAGTGTGCCGTCATCGAATTTGCCAGAAACGTGTGCCACATGGAACAAGCCAACTCTTCCGAATTTATTCCCGACGGGAAATATCCCGTCATCGACCTCATGCCCGATCAGGAAGACGTCACGGAAAAAGGCGGTACCATGCGCCTCGGCATCTATCCGTGCAAGCTGAAAGAAGGAACAAGGGCGAGAACTTTGTATGAAAATCAGGAAATTGTCTACGAACGCCACCGCCACAGATACGAAGTGTCCAATGAATTCCGTCCGCAGATGGAAGCGGCGGGTCTTGTCATTTCCGGCACCAGCCCCGATGACCGTCTCGTGGAAATCATCGAATTAAAAGACCATCCCTACTTTGCAGCCACCCAGGCCCATCCGGAATTCAAGAGCCGCCCGAATCGGCCCCACCCCCTCTTCAACGGTTTTATGGAAGCTGCCGTGAAACAAAGCGGTGAATAAAATATGAAAAGAAAACGCTCCCTGCAGGGCGTTTTTTTGATGGAGAAATGTGAAATGAAAGGATTAATAAAAACAGATTCGGTGATTGTCATTTTGTATTTTGTTAAAATTTATACAAGAAAAGAGTTTCAAAAATATTTATTATAAAATACAAAGTTAAAATTAAATACAAGGTGTGATATAATTATACATATAATTATGATTAAGTTGGTTATTGTTTAAGGGAGGTTTTTTCATGAAAAAAAGATACGTACTGTTACTTTGCGCGGCTGCTCTGTCTATTGGCGCGGCTTGCTCTTCCGTGTCTGCCCACGGCGTGTTTATTGCAAACCGTTTTGACCAGAAAGCCCTTGTCCTTGGGGAAGGACCGACAGACAACGCGTACAATCCGTCCTGTGTAAAGGCGGTGGAAGCTTATGATAAGAATTTCAGCTCTATGGATGTGGAAACTGTAAGTTATAAAGATCATATTTCCATCATTCCTACAGATGAATTGGGAGTAACGGTGACTTTCTTTGATTATGGCTTCTTCACGAAAGACAGCTCCGGCAAAATGCACCAGGCTCCATTTGCGGAAGTGGCGGACGCGGTGAAGACGACCCACGCGATCAAATGGAACATTAACTACTGGAGTCCTGATGTAAAGCCGGGCGGTATTTATAATGTGCCGATCCAGATCGTTCCCCAGGTGAATCCGCTGACGCTCCGCAAGGGCGATACGTATAGAATCCGTGTATATAAAGATGGCAAGCCCTATGCGAATGCGCCTCTCATCAAGGACGTCATCAATGACCTGACTAATGAATCCACAGCTGATGCGGATGGTTACGCTACAGTTACTGTCAGCGCAAACGGTCTGAACGTAGTAGGTGTGGAAGTGGCAGGGGAGAAAGAGGATGAACATACCACGCCGAAGTATTTCTCTTCTCTCTCTTTCATTATTGATCCTGAATAATCTAAAAGACCGTGGGACATACTATAAATACAGATGTTCCGCGGTCTTTTTTTATGCTATTGATACTGTTTTGATACTATTGCGTCCTATATCATTTAATTTAGCGGTTAATTCCTCTTGCTTAGACGGGTATAAATGGGAGTAGGTTTGAGAGTTGTTTTAATATCTTCATGTCCTAAACGTTCTTTTATAAGTAAGGGAGAAAAAACCATTTCAATTAATAGGCTTGCGTGGCTGTGGCGCAGATCATGAATTCGTATCTGTTCTGCACCCGAAAGCTTGCATCCTAATTTCATATGGCGGAAAAGTCAAAATTTACTACAGGGAAATATGCGTTCATTCTGCTTAATATATGGCAGGCGGTTAATATAATCGGCGAGCATATCCACAATGAATTGTGGAAGCAGGATGACTCTATTTCCTTTTTCCGTTTTTGGCGATGTTATGATGTCTTTTTTATGCAGGTGTGAATAGGTTTTATTAATACGTATACTTTTTTCTTTTTCATAAAAATCTGACAGAGTGAGTGCTAATAATTCTTCTGACCGCATTCCTGTATAAAATAGCAGGTTAAAGACGAGATATTCCTATTGATACATACGTATACACGTGCTACAATAGAATCAATAAAGGAGGTATGGCAGGGTGAAAGACAAAGACTTACTGAAATTGCTTTTGAAAAATGGATGGCAAGACGTGAGACAGCGTGGAAGCCATCACAGGCTTGTCAAAGGCGATAAGTTTGAAGTTATAGCTGTCCACGGCAAAGATATGCCGATAGGACTGCTGAACGCCATACTAAAGAGAACGGGATTGAAATAAGCCCCGCATGGGTGACAAAGGAGGTAATAAAAATGTTATTTATTTATCCGGCGGTTATACACGAAGACGCAGATGGAATGTGGGCAGAGTTTCCGGATTTAGAAGGGTGCACTACATACGGTGATACAATGGAAGAGATTTTGTCCGGAGCCGCGGAGGCAATGGAGCTGTACGTATTAGGAATGATGGAAGACGGAGTGCAGCCTCCTATGCCGACTGACATTAAAGAAATTAAGAGACTGGATAAAAATGCTTTCGCAACGTTGATTCAATCTGATGTGGATCTGGCGAAAAACACGAAATCGGTTAAAAAGACATTGACAATTCCAGCATGGTTAAATCAGCGGGCATTGGACAAAGGTATTAATTTTTCTAAGGTACTTCAAGAGGCGCTGGTTGCGAAAACAGTTTAATATAAATACAGGTTACGGCCGTCCGAATGGGCGGCTTTTGCATTTTCTATACATTTCCGGCGGTACGTACTGCTCAATGGGCGGGATTTTTAAATGGGGAGAGAAAGTCCGATGCCGGAGAGCAGCGGTCCGGAATTGAGTGATAATGATACTGTTAATGATTAAAGCGGGTATCCGATTTAATCATTGACAGCGTATGTTTTTCTTTTCGTATTGTGAAGATATGGATATATTCCCTCCTGTTGCCGATTTCTCGTTCCCTGACGGTTACAGTGAGGCAGTGGCCGGCTTATTCACAATCTGTTTATAGAGTAGCTCTTCTTCCGAATTTTCTTTCACTTTTTTCCATCCGAAATCCGATTCATGGAAAGTTTCAATTTTCTTGACGTTCCCGTTTCGATCATATTCAATTTTGGAAGCAAGGGTGTATTTCTTCCGGTGGGTATCAAAAAGATAATTGTACTCCTCTGCCTCGCCATCCGCCTCCCGTTCCTGCATGGTGACGGCAACCAGGTTGCCCTGGCGGGAAACGGAAGAGGTATCATAATAGATTCGGTCGTTTCCGTCCTGTCCGAGGTAGACCCAGTTTACGGCGTAGGAAGTCATGCCTGCGGCGGTGAGGGTCAGGGCGAGTGCTGCGGAAGTCAGTAATTTTTTCATAATAGTCTCCTTTACTGTCATAACTATTTTGTCCAGTCGTGGTTGTAAATATCCCAGTCTTTCATTTGGGACAGATAATCGATGCTTTCCTCTATGTCCTCCATCAGCTGATCTTTCTGGGCGGGGAGTGTTGCTGCCAGACGGATATAGTTGGACACGTGATTGCTTCTGAAAATCATACGTTCGCTGTCAGGAAGATGCACGTTCTCCATGATCAGTTTGAGTTCTTTCATCAGTCCCGCCGGCGGCAGGGGATGGAATTCGCCTCGTTCAAACTGGTCTTTCAGTTCGCTGCCGCGATAGAGCATGAGGGACAGCGCAGAAAGCATGGTCGGTTTGATTTCATTGATGGCATGGGCGGTGGCAAGAGCGTGGCGCTCCGATCCTTCTATGCCTGCGATGCCGAGGATGACCATGATGGAGAGCTGCATTCCCGCGGCGATGGCGCGTTTGCCCACTTCGATGGACTGCTCACCGCTTACTCCTTTGCGAATCTCTTTCAGTGTCTGGGAATCGCCGCTTTCCATACCGTAGTAGAGCAGGGTGAGGCCTGCTTTTCTGAGAGCGGTGAGTTCTTCCACGGATTTGCGGAGGATATCTCCCGGCGCGGCGTAAGACGCTACTCTTTCTAAGTTGGGGAAATATTCTTTCAATACTGCCAGGATTTTCAGCAAGCGGTCGGTGGGCAGTACAAGGGCGTCGCCGTCAGCAAGAAATACGCGGCGCACACCTTCCGCGTCGGTGGCACGGGCAAGCTCAATCTGGCGCATGATCTGTTCATCAGAAAGCTTTTCAAATCTGACACCGCGGTACATATTGCAGTAGGTACAGTTGTTATGCGCACAGCCGCGGGTCACGCGGAGAATAAAGCTGGCCGCTTCACTTGGCGGGCGGTACACAGGGGTATCATATGTATCAAAAAACATGCCGTACATAAAATTCATCCTTTCAATTTCGGGTTCTTCACAAAAGATTTTGTTTACAATTCAATATATTTACAATGTTCTATATATCGAATTATACGGGAAAGGAAGTCAAATGACAACAAATCATTTCGATATAGAAGTATTTCATATCTATTATGCCGCTGGCGGAATGATATAATAGAGCCATCAATAACGAATGGGGATCATAATGATTGCAGAAAAGGCTTATGCGAAAATCAACCTGACTTTATCGGTGGGGGAAAAGAGAGAAGACGGGTATCATGAGATTGACAGCGTGATGCACAGTATATCCCTTTGCGATGAGGTGACACTTACGGAAGCGGGGGGGATTTCTCTTTCCATTAAAGAAGGGTTTGCGCCGGGGGGAAAAGCGAATCTCATGTGGGAAGCGGCGGAATTGTTTTTCAGAGAAACAGGATTTTCCAGCGGTGTCCACATGGAACTGGTGAAGCAGATTCCGTCAGAAGCGGGCATGGGCGGCGGTTCCTCCGATGCGGCGGCTGTCCTCCGCGGATTAAACAGAATGACAGGGCAGCAGCTTTCTCTTATGGCATTGGCGGATATGGGGGCAAAGCTGGGGGCTGATGTTCCCTTCTGCGTGGCGGGCGGCTGCCGGCGTTGTGAGGGAATCGGTGAAAAACTTACTCCTCTTGCCGGTTGGGCGGGGCTGCCCGTAGTTATCGTCCGGCCCGGTGTTTCCATTTCCACAGGGAAAGCTTACGGACTGCTGGACGGTTTTTCCCGCCGCAGGGCAGGTACGGCAGAAAGCTGTATAGAGGCTTTGAAAAATAAAGACCGCGCTGCGCTGCTGGCATCTCTTTCCAATGATTTTGAAGACGTTCTGTTTAAGGCGGAGCCCGTTCTTGGGGAAACGTTTTCCTATCTGTCCTCTCTTTGCAAAAAAGCGATGATGACAGGGTCAGGATCCGCTTTTTTCCTGATGGTGGAAAATGAAGTGCAGCAAAGAAAGCTGGCGGCCAAAATAAAAGAGGAACGGCCGCAGTGGTATGTGGGCACGGCGGAAACGATTTTGTGAGCGAGAGTATGAATAAGTCGAAACAGAAAGCTGTGGGGATGATGTCAGGCGTCTTCCCCTAAAGCGTCATTCTGAACGGGGGTAAGAATGTTTTGTAGGAAAAACAGGAAAGCGGAACGGTGACACAGAGTGAAGAATCTATGACGCTGATGACATTTTACGGCTTTCCTCACCACGGCAATAGGTCCTTCGCATTTGCTTCAGGATGACGCTTTACCGGCTTCCTCATTATGTGTACAGATTCTTCGCTGGCACTCCGGATGAGGTTCTGTCATCAGTATTACCTTTGCCGGTAAATCAAAACGGAAGGCTATGATGGGCTTTTTGGAATCCGAGGTGCAGTTTCATTAGAATAGGAGAGCATAAAGAGTCAATTTCTTTGTGCTTTTTTTGAAGAAATAAAGGCAGATGTACGATTTTTGTCAGAGAAGGAAACATGGCTGCTGCCATTTTCTTACAGCCAGGTAAAAACCCGTGACAGAATTACCATCACGGGTTAAGTATTTCTTTTATTCCATTATTTGATGTAAGCGGTCGCTTTCAGCATGAACATATTATCCATTTTTTTGCCGCCCATATCTTTGGCGTTAAAGCCGTAATCAGCTTCCACGATAAGGCCTTTCATGGGAACATAAGATGCTTTGGCGAGGAAGAACTTGGCGCCGCCGAAGTTCTTGTGGTCGTTGGCGGGGTTGCCGTCAGTCAGGGCGTCCATCTTGTCGGCAAAGTAGGCAGGGACATTTTTCATGCCGTGCCAGTTTTTATATACATGCCCCATGTACTGGTCGGCGATATCATTGCCGGAGCCACCGAAGTATGTGCCTGCCTGGCTGTAAATATAATCTATGCCGATGGAGTAAGATCTGGGTTTGAGTACGTCTGCCGTTCCGTAGGAAAGACCGTAATTGAAGCTGTGCGGCTTCTCATTATTCAAAGGAAGGACACGGAGATTCTTGACGAATTCGCCGTGGATATTCCATTTTGGTGTGACATAGTAAGACCCGGCAAAGCCGTAGGCCTCGCAGATGTGTCCGACAGGACCGTTTGCTTTCATGGCATACGCATGGAATTCCCATTGATCCGGAACCTTGTAAATATAGGAGGCGTAAGTGACAGGCACGTCTTCATCCTCGCCCCAGTCCATTACGACATCTTTTCCCATGGGATAGAGGGTGTCATTGGCGGGATTGTAGTACATGGTGCTGGCGGAAACAAGGGAGTTGAGATTGAGAGTCCCCAGCTTGGCAGCGACCGCCTGTGCTAGCTGCGGATTCTGCGTCTTGATGAGATTGACGATCTTTCCTAAATTATTTTGCAGCTCTGGCAAATTATTGCTGCTGTTGATCAGGCCGGTGGCTTTTCCCAGTACGCTTTTGAGTGCCGGGTTGGCGGCAACGGCAGCGGCCACCACTTTGTTGGTGGAAAGCTCGCCAATCAGCTTGCTCTTGGCAATCGGCGTGACCTTTATTCCGTGCATCATGGGACCGGTATAATTATAGTTGATATTGGTGGCGCGGCCATAAGCGATTGTCAGACGGCCTCCCTTTATGTAGTCGCCGAAAGTGATGAAGGCGCCTTTAAATTCACCGTCATAGGTATAGCCGGTAACCCCCATTTTGACGGGGAACTGTCCGATACCGATGAGGTTCTTTGACGGTCCGAAAGGAAGGTTCGTGGTGTCCTGTTTCTTACCGAACTGGAATGTGGTCCAAAGACGGTTCAAATGAAGCTCACCATCGCTGTGTCCGGCGCGGACACTTTCGTTTCCGTTTTTATCGTATGTGTATTTATTGATATCGTAAGGGTCTCTGCCGTTCATGCCCATGTAGGTCTCAAGCTGCCCGTACAGGGTGCTTCTGTCATTGATCTTGGTCATGGTATTTAAACGGACGCGGGCACCCAGTTCATAGTGTTTTTCTTTTTTGTCTTTGAAAATATCATCGTAGCGGTCGATGCCCTGTACACGGAGTTCCGTGAGAAGCGATGTTTTTCCCGTTTTTTTCTCCAGTTCGGAAATACGGACGCCGAGGCTGGAGAGATCATTAGCATACTCTCTTGAAAGCTTGTCTACGACGGACTGCTGATCAGCGGAAAGAGAGTCTCTTTTTGCCAGCAGGCGGGCGGTAATCTGCGCCATTTCGTAACGGGTGATGTGCTTGTCGCCTTTGAATGTGCCGTCAGGATAGCCTTCGACAATGTTCTGGTCTGACAGGGAAGCAACGGCTTCGTATGCCCAGGAATCGCTTTCTACATCAGAAAATGGGTTGGCCGCGGAGGCGGTCATCGCTGCGCCGGCAAAAAATGCGCAGACGGCGGCTCTCAGTATGGTATGTCTCATTGAATAAATCCCCTTGTTGTCCTTGGTTCTCATTTAGATAGCAAGACTTAAACGAAATATAAAAAATGAATGAAATATGTCTCAAAACAGACTTATTATATCTGATGGAAATAAAAACTGTCAATGGTTTTAACGCCTGATGTTAATTGCACATACAAATCGTATATGATAAGCGTGCAGCCGTCATTTTCGTGCAAAAAGAAAGAGGCCTGAAGGCCTCGGAAAGTCAATTTTGAAAGAAATATTATTTTTCTTTTATCGTATTTGTTTGAAAAATATGGATCCCTTTGAGGACGATGAAAGCAATGAGGCACCCGGCGCCGCAGGAAACGGAGAAGAGAGAAATATAGAAAAAAGCTCCTTTTGTCGACCCCATAAAGAGAGCGGCCACCGGATAAGAGACAAGGCCGCCGATGAGCGATGTGCCTGCGAATTCTCCAAGGACGGCTGCCCACAGTTTTTTCGTGCGGCTGTACAGGTATCCCGACAGGAAGGCGCCGATCATCGAGCCGGGGAAAGCGAGGAGCGAACCGGAGCCGATGATATTCCTGATCACCGATGTGGTAAAGGTGGCGGAAACACCATACCGCGTGCCGCAGAGAACCGCAAGAAAGATATTGATCATGTGCTGGAGCGGGAAAGCACGGGTCACTCCCAAAGGAAAAGAAAAGACCGGTGAAAGAAGGACGCCTGCCGCAGTGAGGAGAGCGGCAAAAATCCATTTCCGCAAAGAAGAACGGCTGTCATTTTCAAACATAATAATCTCCTTTGTAAGAAAATATATTTTCGAAAGATGTTTTTTCCATCATAGCACAAATAAAAATGGAATTTATACAGAGCAGTATAATTTAAACAGGCAGTAAGGATTAAGGAAGCATCCTGTCTGCTATATTTTTAAGGTGTATTTAGCACGAACTGATATTTAAAAAAGAGCTCTGACGGTAAGAATTGGGATTGGGTGAACCTCCTTGTCTATAAGGAGGGGGGCACGTCAGTAGTTCAGTAGGGAGCTTTTTTAAATGAGCCTGCGACGCATAAAGCAGCGCTCATCACTGATGCAGTAGCTGGAGGATACTGGCTTGAGGAAATGGCACGAAAAAATAGAGTAGAAATTCTTCTTCCAATCTCCGGATGCGGTCTTTCGTCATCCATAAGCTGACAGCTTTCTTGTTTACTGATAAAAGTGCCACTAACGGCAAGGCGTCATAATGAGGAGAGCGTTAAGCGTCATCCTGAACGAATGTGAAGGATCTATTACCGTGGTGAGGAAGCCGGTAAGACGTTATCCAGAGTGGCAGATTCTTCACTCTGTGCCACATTTCCTCTTCCCTGTTTTCTTATACGGAATGTTTGCCCCCGTTCAGAATGACGTTAAACAGACGGCACAGCTGGGATTCTAACCACTTTCAGGCCTGTCGATAAAGTAGCACCTAGGGTAAGGCGTCATTCTGAGTGACAGTGAAGGATCTGCTGCCGTAGTGAGGAAGACGGTAAGGCGTCATTCAGAGCGCCAGCGAAGAATCTGTACCCGTGGTGGGGAAAGCGGTAAGAAGATAAAAACCAAAACCATCAGCTGTGAGCTGTCAGCTGCAAGCTAACTATTCTTTTACGATTTAAATCATTACGACAAGCAGCGAGTATCCTCAATCGCACTGTGTGCGCCAGCAGCTTCTTCTGACGGCGGACGGTCAGGTATCACCCGGAGCGATGACGAAGGCTTGCTGTCGTGATGAGGAAGACCGTAAGGCGTCATCCTGAACGAATGTGAAGGATCTGTACCCGTGGTGGGGAAAGCGGTAAGATGTTATTCAATATAAAAAACCGCTGCCTTTACAGGGAACGGTCTTTTGCTTTCAGTCAGGACAGGTAATAGCGGCGATTTTATCAATTGCGTAGTGGAGCTCACTCACGATTTCCGTATCGGCGGCTTTGTAATACATTTCTTTTCCGTTGCGGCGGGATGTAATCAGTCCGCAGGCTTTCAGTAGACGCAAGTGGTGGGAAATGGCAGGACTGCTCATGTCCATGATGGCGGCTATATTGATGACACATTCTTCCATGTGGCAGAGAATCCAGAAAATTTTCAGCCGCGTGGGATCGCTGAGCTGTTTCAGCAGGATGGATACATCGTCGATTGTCTCTTGGGACGGCAGGCGGCTGATGATACGTTCTTCATCATTTCCATGGTGGTGCGGAAGTCCGCATTTATTTTTTGTCATATGGTATACCTCTTTAGAAATTATTTTTCTTAATTGTAACATACATGGGAAAATGGCAGGATAAATTTATCGGAAAAGAGTCTTGACAAAAGGTAAAAGAATAAATATAATATAATTAACGATTAAATGATTATTTAAGCGTAGAATAAAGGAGAAGAAAATGAAAAAAAGTTACAAGATCGATGTGGACTGCGCTGCATGCGCGCTGAAAATGGAAGATGCTGCCAAAGCAACGGCCGGCGTTAAAGACTGCGTGGTCAATTACATGCTGCTTAAAATGAATGTGGAATTTGAAGACGGGCAGGATCCGAAAACCGTTATGCAGGAAGTGTATAAGAACTGCAAAAAGGTGGAGGATGACTGCGAGATTTTCCTGAAATAAGATGGTCGGCAGAATGTTTGAATATTGGCCGGCAGGGGAAAAGAGGCTGACATGAACAAGAAACAGAAAAGAAATTTAATGCGCATTATCGTGGCGGCAATCCTGATGATTGTCCTCCATTTTGCGCCGGTAAGCGGTATGGTACGGTTCGGGCTTTACCTGGTTCCTTACTTGATTATCGGGTATGATATTTTGTGGAAAGCCTTTAAAGGCGTGAAGAACCGGCAGCCTTTTGATGAAAGCCTTCTTATGGCGATTGCCACATTGGGGGCGATTATCCTGGCTGTTTATGAAGACGGTGATTATACGGAAGCCATCGGCGTCATGCTTTTCTACCAGATCGGCGAATGGTTCCAGAGCTATGCCGTCGGCAAGAGCCGCAGAAATATCAGCGAACTGATGGATATACGTCCTGATTACGCAAATGTGGAAAGGGAAAACGGGCAGCTGGAAGCGGTCGATCCTGACGAAGTGGAAGTGGGGACAATCATCGTCGTGAAGCCCGGTGAAAAGATTCCTATCGACGGCGAAGTGGTGGAAGGCAGTTCTACACTGAATACCAGCGCCCTGACAGGAGAAAGCCTGCCCCGTGAAGTGGAATCGGGCGATGAAGTCATCAGCGGCTGCATCAATATCAATGGTCTTCTGAAAATCCGGACGACGAAAGAGTTTGGGGAATCGACGGTTTCTAAAATTCTTGATCTTGTGGAAAACGCCAGTTCCCGTAAATCAAAAGCGGAAGATTTTATTTCTAAATTTGCCCGTGTATATACTCCGGCCGTGGTAGCGGCGGCGATTGCTCTTGCCCTCGTTCCTCCGTTTGTCCGTATAGGATTCATGGGGGTGCCGGCTGACTGGGATGTGTGGATTTACAGGGCGCTTACGTTCCTCGTTATTTCCTGTCCCTGCGCGCTGGTTATCAGTATTCCCCTGAGTTTCTTCGCCGGCATCGGCGGCGCGAGCAAGGCGGGCGTCCTTGTGAAAGGATCGAACTATCTGGAAACGCTCTCCAAGGTTAAGACGGTGGTTTTTGATAAGACCGGTACCTTGACCAAAGGGGTGTTCCAGGTGACTGCCGCCCATCCGCAGGAAATGAGCGAAAAAGAACTGCTCCATCTGGCGGCCCATGTAGAACGGTATTCCACGCATCCTATCGCGGCTTCTCTCCGCGCGGCGTATCCTAACGAATCGGACAGCTGCCGTGTGGAAGCAGTAGAGGAAATAGCCGGGGAGGGGATCCGTGCCCATGTAAACGGCAATGTCGTATGTGTGGGAAATTCCAAAATGATGGAAGCCGTAGGCGCCGAATGGTATGACTGCCATCGTCATGCTGCGGGTACGGTCATCCATGTGTCCATCAATGGAAGATATGCAGGTCATGTGATTATTTCCGATGTGGTGAAAGAAACATCAAAAGCGGCCATTGCCGCTCTGAAATCGGTGGGTGTCGCCAGGACGGTCATGCTCACAGGTGATGCGAAAGAAGTCGCTGATGCTGTAGCAAAGGAACTTGGCATCGACCAGGTACGCAGCGAGCTCCTGCCGGCTGATAAGGTGCAGAACGTGGAAGAGCTCCTTCTGGAGAATAAAGGAAATGGAAATCTTGCCTTTGTCGGTGACGGTATCAATGATGCTCCCGTGCTCACCCGTGCGGACATCGGTATTGCCATGGGCGCGATGGGATCTGATGCGGCAATTGAAGCGGCGGATGTGGTTCTTATGGATGATGATCCCATGAAGATTTCCCAGGCGATTCGGATTTCCCGTAAATGCCTGTCTATCGTCAACCAGAACACTTGGTTCTCTATCGGTATCAAGCTGGTTGTGCTCCTCCTGGGAGCGGTCGGCATTGCCAATATGTGGTTTGCCATCTTTGCCGATGTAGGCGTCATGATTCTTGCCGTACTGAATGCTATGCGTGCTCTCTTTGCAGGACGGACCGCATAAAAAGAAAGTGGATCTTGTGAAATAATAAACAATAATAATGAGAACAAATAATAACATCGACCGCGGAGGTTTCCCTGCCCCGCGGTTTTTGCATGGAAAGCAGAATGGAATCGTAAAAGAATAGTTAGCTTGCAGCTGACAGCTCACAGCTGATAGCTTTTATCTTCTTACCATTTTCCTCACCACGGGTATAGATCCTTCACATTCGTTCAGGATGACGTCTTATGGTCTTCCTCATCACGGCAGCAAGCCTTCGTCATTGCTCCGGGTGACACCTGACCGTCCGCAGTCATTCAGCACTTTTAGCTGACAGCTGCCAGCTAACGGTTAATAGTTTACAGCTCACAGCTGATAGCTTTTATCTTCTTACCATTTTCCTCACCACGGGTATAGATCCTTCACATTCGCTTCGGATGACGCTTAACGTTCCCCTCACCACACCGGCAGATCCTTCACGTTCGCTTCGGATAACGCCTTTCATTCCCTGTCATTATGATGCTTTCCGTTCCCCATTGTTAGTGACGTGCTTTCCCAAAATCGTCATTCTGAACGGTGGCAAGAAGGCCTTGTGAGAAAGATGAGAAACGGCAGCGTGGCACGGAGTGAAGAATCTATTATTCGGATGATGTTTTACCGTTTTCCTTACTATGGTAGCAGATCCTTCACATTCGCTTCGGATGACGATTAACGTTCCCCTCTCATTATGACAGCAGACTTTGCACGGCTCAGAACGCTTTACCATTCCCCGTTTGTATTCCGCGGAAATGCAATAAAAAAGAACCGAAGTGAATCGGTTCCTGATGGACATAAGTCAGACGGTATCCAGATTTTTCAAAATTTTTCCAAGAACACCCTGGAAGATTTTCATATCCGTATCCGATACGCCCTGGTAGAAACGTCTGTCCAAGGCGATGGCTTCTCTGCGGCTGACTTCTTCCACTTCTTTTGCCCGGTCGGTAAGGAAGAGGCGGTATTTCCTTGCATCTTCTTCTACCCGCTCTTTGCGTATGAGGCCCTTTTTAATCATGGTCCGTACCATGACGGTGATCGTGGGGTTGGTCAGGTGGAGGTGGTCTTCCAGTACCTTCTGGGTGACCACTTCCTTTTTATGTGTGGACAGGTAGGCGATGATAAGCGCCTGGCGGGCGGTGAGCCCGTATTTCTTCATGATGGAAGACTGTTTCAGGAGCATGCGTTTATGTGCCTGCCCCAAGTTATACGTCAACCCCATCTGGTCGCTTTTTTTCAGGTCGTCAGGGTGTAAATGGATTTGCTTTTTCATGGATACCACCTGTCTCTGTTTATACAAAACTCACATACGGTTATAAAGGAAATAAAAGGGTACACGAGCGGAATTTACGGTAAAAAAACGTAAGTAACTTGCGCGGGAATGTTACGGCTGTTCTGCAGTTCCTGCTGAAGCAAGGGGAATCATGGTCTCATCGCGGGGGGCTTTTCGGGGTTCCGTCATAATCCATCTGTCCCGGCTGTCAATTTCCCCGACCAGGATCCGTTCTCCTACATGGATGCGGAACAGGATATGGCCGTCTGTATCAATGCGCTCTACGGAAAAATGATTACTTGAGACGGTATATGTGTTTTTCCAGACGATATTCATGTTTTGACGGATTATAATCGTCATCCTGCCGTCTTTATATTCTTTTTCAAACGCGGTAAGCCGGCCGAACCCGTCATTGAAAAATACGGTAGACGCTTCATCAGCGCCGTCATCGGCGGAATAAAAAGAAGAATATAAGATTTGATTATCCATACCGGAAACGCTGTTATGGATAATAACGGCTGTCCCTTTTGCGGTATTGGCAAACGCGGTGCAAGGCAACAGAACCGCCACTGTAAAAATGATCGGTAAATATGACCGGACAGACATGAAAAGTCCTTTCTGTAATCGGCTTTCTGATTTTGTACTGCTGCATACTAAGCTGCATGGAGTCATAAAGTTAATATTCCATCATTATTTTACCATGTTTTTCATGAAAAATGGATAGCCTGCATTGTATTTTTATATAGAGGCTAAAGAATTTTTCTTATCCTCGTTATAAAAAAGAAACCGACCGGGGTTTGACTTTTATGGTACCGCCGTAAAATTGTAATATTTCAAGTCAGTTGGTATACTAAAAGAAATATAGAGAAATTCAGCGGGGAGCAATATGAAAATTTTGGTCAGTGCCTGTCTGCTGGGAGAAAAGTGCAAGTACGACGGCGGAAGCAATTTCAATGAAACAGTGGCAGCGTTTTGCAGAGGGAAGGAAGTTATTGCCGTCTGCCCTGAAATTTCTTCCGGTATGGGAAGTCCGCGGGTGCCTGCGGAAATCGTTAACGGAAAAGTAACCGATAAAAATGGGAAAGACGTGGATGAAATCTACCGCGGCGGTGTGGAAAAGGTCATGGAGGAGATTAAAGGCGAAGAAATTGGATTAGCGGTTTTAAAAGCGCGGAGCCCTACATGCGGTGTCCGTGAAATTTATGACGGCACATTTACGGGAACGAAAATCAAAGGCGCCGGTATTTTTGCTGAAGCGCTTATAGAAAAAGGAATTTCCGTGATGGATGAAGAGGAGTTGGAGACAAATTTCTTTTTGAAACATAAGGAGGAACTATGAAAAAATTATTGGCAATCACTGCATTATCAGCGGCGCTTTTTTTCGGGCAGACTGCTGCGGCGGAAGAAAAAGCGGCGGAGGAAGTAAAACCATCCCATGTGGAAATGGTCCTTGTCCTTGATGAAAGCGGTTCCATGAGCGACCTGACCCGTGATACGATTGGCGGTTTCAATTCCATGATTGAAAAGGAAAAGAAACTGGACGTAGACGCCCATGTGACGACCGTTCTTTTTAATGATCAGTATAAGATGCTTTATAACCGACGGGAACTCAAGGATGTCAGAAAAATGACGGATAAGGATTATACGCCCGGCGGCATGACGGCGCTTTTGGATGCTGTGGGACGTACGATCCACAAGATGGATATGGTAGCAGGGATTCATCGTAAAGATAAAGGGAATAAGGTCCTTTTTGTCATTATTACCGATGGAGAGGAAAATGACAGCAAAGAATATACTTATGCCGATGTGAAGAAGCTCATTAAGGATCGGCAGGAAAATGCGGGCTGGGAATTTATTTTCCTCGGCGCGAATATCGATGCCGCAGCGGAAGCGGAAAACCTGGGGATCGACAGAGACCGTGCGGTCAAATATAAAAATACGGGCAGCGGTGTCCGCGCCAACTTCATGGCAGTGGCAGAACTGTCGGACTCTCTTGCCAAGTCAGGCAGAGTGTCGGATGAATGGAAATCACAGGTAGAGGAAGACACTGACGAAAACGTTATGGTAGCTCCGGCAGATACGAAAGAACATACTGCACCATCTGCGAAGCCTGTGAAGAAACATCTTGTAAGCAAAGTAAGAAAAGCAAAATAAAAAATGAAAAAGACTTTCCTTTGACAGGAAAGTCTTTTTCATTTTTGCTGTCATTTGGGCAGAAATGGAAATTCACTGCGCCGGGGCACTCCCACAAAATGGTCATTTTTGTCTATGCAGACAAAAAAAAGAGCCTTTACAGGCTCTTAATCCTTTTCAGTTACCAAAAGGATCTTTTCCTTCGCCGCATTCTTCCGGTGTCTTGCAGTATTTAATCTGCCGGCAGATGCATTTATCTTTCAGCTTGTACAGCTCCGGCATGAAGTCCATGATCCTGTTGAACGTATCATCGTTGATGGAATATTTCGTCCAAAGTCCTTCCCTTCTGGCATCAACGACGCCTGCTTCAATGAGAATCTTCATGTGGTAGCTCAGTGTAGACTGGGACAGGGTGAAATTGGAGAGAATATCACAGGCGGACATTTCCTTGCAGGAAAGCATATCAATGACGCGGAGACGCGTTTCGTCGGACAGCGCTTTGAAAATGGTGGCAAATTCTTTGTAACTCGGTTCGTAATCCATAAAATCCTCTTTTCCGCGGAAATTCCATAAGCAGATTTCCAAGCAGTTCTATCGATACATTTAAATATGTAGCCATTGTAAATGATATAAAAAGTATTGTCAATAAATAAAAGCGTATGTATTCGAAAGTTTCATAATAAATGGGAATGAAATGCGTTTAAGGAATGGATGACATGGTAAATGTGTATGAAATTATTTCATTATAAAAGAAAGAAAAACAGCTTATTAAAATGAAAATGTATATACCCGTTTGAAAAAGGTTACCCGGTTTTGCAGATTTTATGGTTTCGCTTTTTCCAGCATTTTTAAGGCCCATGCAGCGGCATTTTTAAAATCTGTTTCGTTCGGGTGCTTTTCCGCTTCCTGTAAACGCGCCAGACGTTCCGGTGTCATGGGGTGGACTTTTTCCGCATGCTCATTCCGTTTTCCGATGTGGAAGGAGTGGACGCGGCCCTGTGACATAAAACCGCCTAAAAATATATTATCTTTTGCCAGCAGCTCTGATGAACTTTTCAGGTAGCTCATTGCCGCAGGAGAGTCGGGATAGGTGCCTGCCGTGCCGTAGATAGCAACTTTCTTTCCATGGAGGGAAGAGAGGACATTTCTTGATGGCATGTCGGCGCCCTGGCGGTAACCCCAGAATCCTACGTAAATCAAATCATAACAGGAAAGATCGTTCGGCTGACGGCCGGATTCAAAAATTTCCTTTTCACAGGGAAGAGCTTCATAAATCGCTTCTCCCACGGCTTTCGTATTTCCTGTGCGAGATGACCAAAGTACGAGTGCTTTCATGATACCTCCTCGACACTGTATATCTAAATTTCCCTATGTAATATAGTAACCGATACTGACATTTTCGTAAAGACGGCAGTTTGACAGCGGGCGTATTTCTTCATAAGATGAAATACGGAAATATTTGCAGACCGGAGGAGGCGAGGGGATGAGGCGGTGGATCATGCACGTAGATATGGATGCTTTTTATGCGTCTGTAGAACAGCGGGATCATCCGGAATGGCGGGGAAAACCGGTCATCGTGGGCGGCCGTTCCCGCCGCGGCGTGGTGGCGACTGCATCTTACGAGGCTCGCGCGTTCGGCGTCCATTCCGCCATGCCCGCGGTGAAGGCGAGAGAGCTTTGCCCTGATGCCATTTTTACAGCGCCCCGCTTCGAGGTGTACAAAACCGTTTCAGCTGAAATCCGTGAGATTATGCTGCATTATGCGGTGGAAATCGAGCCGCTTTCTTTAGATGAAGCTTTTATGGATATTTCAGGTCTTTGCGGAAAGTATGAAACCTTGGGAGCAGTAGGCTGTGCCATCAAGGCGGAAATAAAGGAAAAGACGGGGCTTGTGGCATCGGCAGGCATCGCGCCCAATAAATTCCTGGCAAAGCTGGCAAGCGATCTGGATAAACCTGACGGTCTCCGTATCATCCCTTATGGGAAAGAAAAGGAAATCCTTGCGCCTCTTCCCGTGCGCCGTCTGTGGGGCGTAGGACATGTGACGGAAAGGAAATTGCAGAATGCGGGGTTTCTGACGATCGGCGACATACAAAAAGCGCCTTTCGCAAAATTGGCTTCCGTTTTGGGAAACCAGGCTTCTCTCATACAAAGGCTGTCTTTCGGCATAGATGATCGTGCTGTAGAGGCGTCACGGCGGATTAAGTCCATCGGCGACGAGTCGACTTATGAAAAGGATTTGACGGAATCTGCAGACATTGACCGGCAGATCGCCATCCACAGCGATGTGGTGGCAAAGCGGCTCCGCAGGCACAAGCTGGCGGGACGGACGATTTCCCTTAAGGTACGGTTTTCTTCATTTCGTACAGTGACGCGTTCCCTCTCTCTGGAAGAGGGGACAGATTTGCAGGAGGAAATATATGCCGCCGCGCTGGAACTCAAAAAACGGATTTACATGAATGAGGGGGTGCGCCTGATCGGGGTGACAGCATCCAACCTGGCGCCGCCGCTGGAAACGGTGGATCTTTTTTCGACTGTGAGGGAAAAGCAGGTCAAAGCGGCAGCAGTGATGGACGCCATACAGGAAAAATTCGGGGAGCATGCTTTGCGGAAAGGCTTCTGGCTGGAGGAAGAAAAAAGGAAAGAGATGGAAGAAAAGGAAAAAGAAAACGAGGAAGCGTCCGAAGAAGAGTAAGAGCTCCTTCATAACGGATAAGTTTTACAACAGACACAGATACATGTCACAGGAGGTTAGCATGGTCAACGAAAAAAGAATGAGAGAAACGTTTGAAGAATTGGTACGCATTTATGCGCCCAGTAAAGGGGAACGGGAAGTGTGCGACCTTTTGAAAAAGAAATTGAAAGCGCTGGGGGCCTCGGAAATCATCGAGGACAATAACGGTTCCGTAGAAGGGGGGGACAGCGGCAACCTGATTGCCGTTTTTCCTGCAAATGCGGAAGGGCTTCCGTCAGTGGCGCTCACGGCACACATGGACTGTGTGGAATGCTGCCGGGGGATTGATCCTGTTCTTGAGGACGGTGTGTACCGTTCCCGCGGCGAAACCATTCTCGGGAGTGATGACAAAGCGGGCGTGACGGCTATTTTGGAAGGACTTGCGCTGATGAAGGAAAATTTCATTCCCCACGGGAAGGTTACCGCCATCTTTACGGTACAGGAGGAAATCGGACTTGTCGGTTCAAAGAATATAGAGGAAAAATATCTGCAGGATATTGATTTCGGCTATACGTTTGATGCGGACGGAGAAGCAGGGCATGTTTTCACCGCAGGGCCGTCGCATTACGCGATGAAATTCACATTTCACGGAAAAGCGGCCCATGCCGGCATGGAACCGGAAAAGGGATTGAATGCCATCGCCATGGCGGCAAAGGCCATTGCTTCGTGCCCGTCGGGACGGATTGATGAAGAGACAACCTGCAATATCGGAACGATTACCGGCGGGCGCGCGACGAATATAATTCCCGAACTTTGTGTGGTGGAAGCGGAAGCACGGAGCCGTGACGAAGGAAAACTGGAAAAGCTGGTCGGTGAAATTGTGGCCGCTTTTGAAAATGCCGCCGGGACATTTCCTTCCGGCACACTGGAAATAGAAAAAGTAAAAGAATACGACGCGTTCCGTATCGAAGAAACCGCGCCGCTTATGAATTTATTCCGCATGGCCTGCAAAGAAGCGGGATTTGCTGTAAAAACAGCGCCCTGCGGAGGAGGAAGCGATGCGAACTTTTTCTGTGTGAAAGGATTTCCTTCCGTCCTGGTCGGCGTGGGAATGACAGATTTCCATACCAATCGTGAAAGCCTGAAAGAAAAGGATTTATATGATGCGGGGGAACTGGTATATCGCCTTTTAGAAGCGGAAAGTCATTTTGCGGGAGAATCGGAAGCGTAATTGTCTGGCCCGGGAGTTCCGGTCTTTTGGTATAAATGCGCAGAAACGGGAAGCCGCAGTCTATAAAAGAATAAAATTCCCGGATTTTAACGGAGAGAGAAATTTATGGAGAATATTAAAGATTTTTTGTCAATGAGTGAAGAAGAAAAAATAAGAAGGATCAAATCTCTTGATTCGAAAGAAGTCATCTATATTCTGACATCTGTCGGTACGAATGCATTAAGTGCGGAACTGCTGAATCAGCTTGCCGTTGCTTATAATAACAGCATTCAGCCTGAAAAGGCGATGGAAACGCTGGACTTGGTCAAAGAACAGGAGCGGGATGCCAAGTGGTATTACCGGTACGGCTATGCCTGTGCAGCTATTTCTTTGCGTCTGCAGGAAAAGAAATTTTTGTACCAATGGAAAGCTCTTGAAATGATTGAAAAGGCGATCATAGGCAGTAAGACACAGGAAGTGATTGACTGGTGTCTGGAAATAATGGATCTACGGCCAGATCTGACTGAACTGGCAAAAATGAATCCGTCGTCATTTCCCCGTCTAAGTGCCTATTATTTGAAGGCGCGGCCGGACAATGAGGGCAGTGAGGAAAAGGAAAAGTATAAAAAAGTTTCCGCCATAGAATGGATTTTTAATCAAAAGGAATACTTACCGGATGCATTTGCCCGTGACTTCAATATGTATATGGCGAAACGGTATCCTGATGACTGGTCGGAGGGCATGGCCGATGAGTTTGTATTGGAGGAACCGGAAATCCTTGTCACCTATGAAGCGTGGATACGGAGCCCGGCACAGCTGCATGACAATGAACGGCTGAATGAAGAAGATGACCTGAAAGAGGAAAATAAGGATAATGATATGTGGCAGGTAGAAATCATGGCACATTTGAAAGCGGATAACGGGAAAGAATTTACTTTGCAGGAACTCATTTTTAAGTTACAGAACCTGATGGCGGATAAAGAGCTGGGGGATCATGTATTTTTGGAAGGAATGGAGTATGAAGGGCATGAATGTGAAGGGAACGGGCTTATCGATGATCCCGACGGGATTCCTGTGTTTTATGTCTGCTGCGGGAGTTGAGAGTCATCGAACGGCAGAAGAAATGATAGATCCGGTTCATGAAGGGAGAATGGGGAATGAATACAGAAAATAAAATGAAACAGATTGTCATCATAGCAGGGGTGGTTATTATATTTCTTTTGGCGGCGCCCTATCTTTACAAGGTGTTGCTGTATGGAGCGGGGTGGGTGATATGGGGCTTCATGGCGTATTTTGTCGGTGGGGTTCCATTGAGTGACATACTGAGTTGGTGGCATATTTTTCTGGAGTGATATGTTGGACCGGCGGTATATCTGAAACGGAGGAGCAGATGAATCTCATAGAAAAAATAAAGGCAATAGAGACATATGTATGCGAAAATTTTGAAGAACTGGGGCTGGATGATCCTGTAGAGGAAGAATATTTTTCTGCTTATGAAGAAATAAAAGGCGCTTCGGAGAAAGAGCTTCAAATCTTTGAGGAAGAATATGGCGTTTTTCTGCCTGAAGACTGGAAAGAGCTTTACCGTTATAAGAACGGCAGCGGTTTTTTCAGCATACTGCCCTGCGTATTGGGAAAGGGGGAGTATGCATTTTCTCTCTTGTCTTTAGAACAGATAAGGCGTGTAAAGGGATACTTTCAGAATAGGGATGCACTTCTGACAGATTTTCCTGATTATTTTTCCAAAGAAGATATAAATCAGATGGCAGATGAAAAATTGCGGCCTTATTTATTTCACACGAAATGGTTTCCCTTTGCGGAGTATTGTGGCAGCTGCTACCTGATGCTGGACTTTGCGCCCGGAAAGGCAGGGAAAGAGGGGCAGATTCTCTGCTATGTGCATGATCCGGACAGTGTAACTTATGTGGCGGAAAATATAACAGACGTGGTGGGCAGCATAATTAAAGATAATCATATAGTAAAGAGAGACCGGCAATGAGAGGAGCTTTGTCAGAATGGACAGTATGGAATGGTTTCTGGGAAGCGTCGCTGTATTGACTGCTGTCCTTCTTGTTGGTCTGGATACAGTACGCTCCCTGCAAAGATATCGGGTGAGACTCGGACGGCTTCTGAAAAATCTGACATTGACAGAACGGATAGAGATTGATTTGGGAGCATGGCTTGCCGTTACGGTTATTCTCGGTATGAATACATGGTATTTTAATGAGTCTGATGTGGGCATGATGGCAGCTCTCCTTCTGGCGTATATTGTCTGCGATGTAATTAACAGTGTGCCTTTGGGATGGTGGATTCTGTGGAAAGCCCGGCAGTCTGAGCGCCTTGATTCCGGAATTGTGCCCGAATTGCGAAGAACCTTTTGCTATTTTTCCATTATTCTGTCCATAGGGGCTACGACCGCTGTTGCTACAGGAATGGCTGCGGCCAGTCTGATTTTTGTAAGATGGATGGCCGGGCGGTAAAGGAAAAGCCTTTACATGTCCCTTGCCGCGGCAGTGTTGCCGATGTGCTTGTTTTGTGGACAGGGGATCCGTTTGTGGAAGAGGGGATGCGGAAGGATCCGGCGAATTAAAAGAAGGGGAGAGAGATGTTTTCAAGCGTACCGGCGGAAATTTTGGGATTGGTGGCGGGATGGGGATTTCTTCTCATCGTGGCAGCTTTTTGCTTTCCTATACGTTCGTCTTATCAGAAACCGATAGGGAAGGGGAAAATCGTAACGGCGGCTGCAGTTTCTTCTATTGTTCTCGTGTTGGGGATAGGAGCACTTTCTAATCTGTTTCTGTCATGGGAGAAAGCGGGGCCGTCATTTCTTTTGTGGCTCACAGGAATTGCAGTACTTGAGATAGGTTTATTGCTTGCTTTTACTTACAGAAAAACACGGAGGTGGCGTAAACAAAATCCTTTATATGCTGTCGTCAGGATGGAATACCGCTATGGGTTGTGGAAAGAGCGGGGCGTCATGCTCCTTTCCATAAACCGGATTCCCGTTCAATATTCCAATGATGCGGTTGTTACGGGAAGGACAGCATATATCCGCGCGGGGGAACACACTCTGGAGCTGGCAGGATATACAGCAAGGCATGGCTATAAACGGCCTTCATTTCCTGTGGAGGAGGGGCGGTGTGAAAAGACCGTTACACTGAAAGCCGGCCGACGCTATCAAATTATATTTGACAGGAAACGTAAGATATTCAATATTAATGAGGGAAAATGACAATCATACGGATAGGTGCATTCTGTCTGTCAGCGTTATCTTCAGGAGGATTAAATGGAAAAACGGCCTGATTTTGAGACATTGGCCTCTTATGAAGAGTTCAAAAAATATTATTGGTACCGTAAAGAACTATCCGGTATATGCAGAAGGCTCGGAATCGAATACAGGGGAACCAAACAGGAACTGAATCATCATATAGAAGAGTACTTTTGCGGGAAATTGGCGGAAAGGAAAGGTGTACCGCGCCTTTCTAAAAAAGTATCTGATATAGAATTACATACGCCGCTTTTGGACTGCGGTTTTTCCTTTAACGCTTTTTTCAGGGAGTATTTTGTGAAACAGACAAGAACCAGGCCTTTTAAATTCACGGCGGATATGGCGGCGGCATGGCGGAAAGTAAAGAGGGAAGAAGACAGATCGTTTACCATGCAGGATATGCTGGATGTATACCGGGGGAAATCGGACTATGCAAAGTATGACACATCGGTTTGTGAGTGGAACCGATTTGTAAAAGATTTCTTCCGGGATAAAAGGAACACGGGATTTCGTTATCCGCTGCGGATGGCGGCTGCCCTATGGCAGGCAGTGAAAGAATCTGACTTGCCGAAAGTATATTCTTCTGATTTAAGAGAAAGGTATAAAATGCTTTTGGCAAAGAAGGAGAAAAGCTTCTCCAATTTTAAAACATCCAAGGAGAATAAAGGTCATGAGTAATTCCATATCTCTGCCGTTCCTGATCATGGCAGCGGGGACCATACTCTTTGTGTATATGAGTGTGGTGATCATGGAGCTCCGTTCTGCTTATGAAGAGAGTTTCTGGAAGCAGGCGCTGAAAATAGGAGGCATCATTTTCACCTTGATAACCCTGCTCTTTTTGGGATTGGATTTTGTGCTGACCCGGTTTAGGGAAAAAGCATTTTTACTGGCGCCCGGCATGCCTATATTGGGTATCATCCTTGTGTACATGAGAAGTATTGTGCTGGCATGGCGGTGGCGGAAAAGGAATCCGTCCCATGCCCTTATCCGGATGAAAAGACGCGGCGGTTTCCTGAAAGCCGTCGGCGCCGTGATCCTTTCTGTAGACGGCGTGCCGATTCAAAAATCGAAAGCGGCTGTTGTGGTCGGAAAGAGCGTATATATTCTTCCCGGGGAGCACAGGCTGGAAATGGCGGGATATACCTTGCGGCACCAGCTGTCGAATATACCGTCTTTTCCAAGTAAGGGAAAGCAGCAGGAGCGGACGGTCCGATTTACCGGCGGCAGGCGCTATATACTCCGCTATGAACCGGCGGGCAGAAAGCTTGAAATAAGTGATAACGGGCCGATCTGATTTATACCGCTGCCGTTATGTTTATGCTATAATCAAAAACCAGAGGGGAGTTATCCCGCTGAATAAAATCATGGGCTTGTCATAAAAATCATTTTGAAAACGTTATAGGTGCATAGGAGGAAAAACATGATATCTGTATTTGATACGCAGCCCGTCATTCTGGAAGAAAAAGACGGACATGTACTGACGGTCAGCAGAAACGGTCTGCTGTATAAAGACAGCAATGGGGAAGTTTTAAAAGATGTGGACTTTGAAGACGTAAATGGGATTCTGCCTTTACGTTACCTGAATTCGAACATCAGTTATAACCTTATTTTCCGCGGCCGGAACTGGAAAAATATGGCTTCTGAGCTGGATACGGATCGGTACAATACCTCTGGCGGCCATAATATACGGGAGACCAAAGCCATTATTACCGCCTTTGCCCGTCATAAGCTGACTGATGATTTTCCGGACAATCTGGACACACTGGACTTGCCGCTGGATTATTCTTACTTTAAAAAGAGGGAAACCCGCCTGTCCGGAGGGGTGATTACAAATGGGAAAAAGGAAATCCCCATCCGTGATATCCGCCGTGTCAAATGCATTACAAACGGTACGATCAGCAATCTGTGCATCTATACTACGGATAAAGGAGGATTTTTCTTTGACATGCCGAAGATGACCGTTACCCTGAACGCTTTGACCGTTCCTTTGCTGGAAGCCGTCATGACCAGAAATACAGGGCATGGAATTGATTTCTCACGGGGTGACGGTTTCGGGCAGAGCACTTCGGAATTTGTCATCATCCGTTACCTGGATTCCGGATACTTCCTCCATAAGGACGGCACGGCTCACGAGGATTGGCAGAAGACTGCCTGCGACCGCACTGCCGGTTATGGGTACGATTTGAAAATGCTTCTGCAAGAATGAATAAGACGATGACATATAAAGAGAGTCTGCAAGGCGCGGCTCTCTTTTTTGCCTGGAGCCGTTTTGCGGGATCGGCCTAAGAAATGAAGGTTCGTTTCTTTTTTTGTGTGTCCGGACGGCGTCCGAAGGAGGAGAAAGCATGGCGGATGCGTATGATGAAATGGAAAGATTGATGAAAGAGTATGAAGCGCTGGCGCAAAGCGATCTCCCTGCCGCTCTGGAAAAAATGATTGATTTGTATTTTGATGAAACATATGAAAATACGTTCAATTATGATGTATATGACGGTATCGAATTATGGCTGCAGGAAAATGCGGACGGCAGGCTGCTGGCATCTGTCCGGAAATACAAAGGCGCGCCGGGATATGCCAGGCTGGCGGAGACAATCCGCACAGGTATGAAAGGTTAGCCTTCTGCGTAAAGGATTCCCTTGGTGCCTGTTTTTGATTCAGGGAACGGCCGGATATTTCCGAGGCCTTGTTTACAGAAATAAATTATCTTGTGATTTGAGGCATTATATGGATGAATTGTTTGAATGTTTGGTTTTCATTTTTGGTTTTCTGTATATTTTTAAATGGATGCTGGATTTCTTAGTGAAGAAATTTCATTTGCATACCGGAATCTTTACCATAGAAGGAAATCAGCTGGTCGTCCGTGCGTTATTTTCTGTCAGGTATGAAAAGGATAAGATAGCAACGATCATTTTTTCCTGCATGCACAGCTGGCGCATTCCATGGGCTCATGCGGGAAAGATGTTGATTATCATGAAAGACGGGACAAGAAGCGGACCGTTCCAGTTTGACAGCGGATCCCTCACCGGAGAATTCTGCCCGATCCTCGATTCCGGAGAAGATATCGAGCGAACCATAGCGTATTTACGGGAGGAGTTAAAAAGACATGGTATTTCTTCTGTCTATAGGAAATAACGGCAGGCAGAAAAAAGTGGCAAAACGGGCTGAAGAGACAGCAGAAGATGTTTATCAGCGGGGTATGAAATGATGGAAACGGTATTATTGGCTTTTATGCTGATAGCGGCTGTCTGTATAGGAGCCGCGACGTATAATTTAATGAAAATCTCCTCTCTTCCTGCGCGGGAACGGTATAAAGTTCTCCGCTTCAAAGGAGACAGCCTGACCATAGGATACGGACTGTTTGCTCATACATATAAGCTGAATGAAATTTTAGAAGTACAATTTGTAAAATTTCCTATAAGAGGCCGTTGGAGTCTGGGCGGTTATGTGGGTGAATTACGGGTGATTAAAATGAATGGTCATCGGTGCCGGTGGATTTCTTTTGACGGCAGTGTGTACTATGGACATATAGTTTGGATTACCAATGAACACATCATTGATTTATCCACGGATTTACTGATGAAAGAGCTTCGGCAGCATGGGGTCCAATGCTTTAAGGAACGGAATTGGTGTTCCTGAGCTGCACTTGTGCGGATGCATGGAGGTACAGGATTTGATAAAAGAACCGTGAGATATGCTTCTGAAAACTTGTGATGACATAAGGGCGGTGTGTAGATGATGGACATTAAACGACTCTTTCAAATTCCTTTGATTTTTTTGCTGATTCCCCTGTTCTTTCTGGTTATGTTAATTAAGATATATATACTTCAATATATAATCATGAACCGCATTGCCGTTTGGGGAGGTTCTTTCTGGATGGTACTGTTTCTCTTTTGCCTGCCTGCGTTGGAAGTACTCCCCGTGTGGAAGATTATTGTGTACCATTACGGTTGGAAAGTCCGAGAAAAATTCATCTCTTCGTCTTACAGCAGGGGAGATATCCTGGTGCTCTATCAAGCCATAAAAAGTTGGGATACAGCCTATCTGGGCGGAGCGCTTCTGGATGCAGCCATAACGGCAGTTGAAGCCGTGTGTTTCCTGGCGACACCTTTGTTTCTTTTCCTGCCCTGGGTTCTGTATGGTGTGATTGCGAAATGGTTTGGACTGCCTGCCGTTATTTCTTTCTAAAGGATTATAAGAGGACGAATGTAATATTCATAGTCCCTTGAAGTTTTATACTGCTTCTGATGCGCGTTCCAATCCTGACGGTCAGCTCACTGTCCATAACAGAACCGGAAAAATCTTTGAGCGTGTGAAGAAACGCCATGGTAGGATTTTTGACGCAAATGATGAAATCAAACCCAGTCCGTGCAGCTTGGCGTTGGGACAGCATTACTATACGTTGTAATGATCATCTGTGTGTTCAGGGCATTAGACTCGTTCTTTATGCTATACGATACGAAAGCAGCAATAGAAAAAATTTTCTTTGATGGAAAACGGCTTCAAAGAGGAAAAAAGAACCTTACAAATCTCGTTTGAGTGATGGATAAATTGGGATTTAAATAATAAATAAAATGAAATGATAAGTGAGAAAGGGTAAATTATGGGAGTAGATCATTTACAGGATGAACCAAAACTTATCTTGACATATCCTCATAAGTCTACATTTAATAGGATAGGCTTTTCATCCATGGTATCTTTATCTTTTATTGTTCTGTGGATACTGAATCATCTTATGAGTTATAATACTGATTTTTCAGATAAAATTATTATGGCAATAGTGCTGGTTGGCGCTCCGCTCCTTATATGGTTTATGGGATATTATCTCTTCATAAATGGAGTGAAATTAGAAATTTACGAAAATAATATCGTTAAATATTATACTTATGGAAGCAGAGGGCGGAGTGTATTGCATTTTAAATTTAAACTCGAAGATATAGAACAAATAAAATTTAAAAAGCGTCCGTTTAATTGTCTAAAGCTGACCATCAAAGTTCGGAATCCTGTTTTTTATGGGTTTCATGAGAAGAAGCTAAATAAATTAATGAGTATAAATCTCATCACAGATAGAAAAAAATCGGAATTTTTTATGCAGCAGATGAAACAATTCCAAAGACAACAAAGAAGAATGATTGAATGATAAAAGTCCGCTGGAGAATAATTGGTATGGATTAAGGAAAGCACTTCCAATAATTGATGAATGGTCAAGAAATAATAATCCTGATACAAGGAGAACAGTTACAGAAGGCCGTTGCACCGTTGCGCATGAACGGGAGAGAAAGCCTGAGGATGATTAGACACCTGATATTTCCTGCATTTTTTGCTGAATGGAAGAAACAATAAGGATTAAGATGGTAAACTCAAATCCCGCCTATAAAACCGATGCCATTCAAGAACCGGAAGTTGTTGATAAATTGTTGCGTTGCTTTTGCAAAAGATGATGATTTGCCAGTCTTGCATAACAAACTTCACGAATATTATGGGATAGTATTCAACCGCAGAAACTTGCTGCACAGATTAAGACAACCGTAAGAAGTGCCATAGGTGTTGTCGATTCTGTAAACGAGCTGCGAAATAACAACACTGTTGCACATTCAAATGGAGAACTTATTCAAAAACGAGAAGCCCAATTGGTAATAAGGCTTGTAAATACGGTTGAAAATTAGGTCATGTCAACAGCCAATCCGCAACATCCACGATTTTTACGCCTTCGTACTGATACATTTCCTGCCTTGTGCGGGTGATGATTATCTTCGGGTAGGCATCTGCGATTTTGAGCAGCGGCGATACTTCGCGCTCAAAGGTGGCAGGCTCATCTATGGTATTAGCAACCTGGATATAGAGCTTCTCACTGCGCCTGATCGCTACGAAATCGATCTCTTTTTTATACAGGACTCCGGCGTACAATTCGTATCCGCGCCGTAAAAGCTCAATAGCGACGATGTTCTCCATCAACCTGCCGTAATCCGCGTTCTTTGTGCCAAGACGGGCATATTTGAAGGAATGATCGCTGAGATAGTATTTATCATTGGATGCAAGATAGCGTTTCCCCCGAATGTTATACCGTCTGACTTTATAAAACGCAAATGCATTGCAAAGATACTTGATATATGCACTGATAGTACGATCATTGGTCTTGAATTGTTCTTTGGTGAAAACTGCGGCGACGCTTCTGGTGGAGGTCAGATTTGAAATATTGTCAATCAGAAAGTCGCACAGGCGATCCATAAGCGGCATATTGCGGATTTTGTATTTCTTCTGAATGTCACGCACAATCAGTGTGGAAAATACGTCTGAAATATAGTCATATTTTGCTTCTGGCGTTTTATAAAGAAATGATCCGGCCATGCCGCCTTCGGTCAGATAACGGTTAAAGGCTGCATACTGGTCTGAAAGTTCATAATATTGCATGAATTCAGCGAAGGAAAACGGATAGACCTCAATTTCAAAAGTTCTGCCGGTGAACAGCGTTGCAAGGTCAGAACTGAGCAGAAACGCATTGGAGCCTGTAATATAAATATCGTACTTCTCAGCAGCGTGGAAATTGTTGATGGCCCTTTCAAAACCTTCGCACATCTGCACTTCGTCAATAAAAATATAGTTCGTTTTTTCCGCCTGATATGCCTTTTCAACATACGAATTCAGCTTGTGATACTCCAGCAGCGGTTCGTATTCGCTCAGGCTGTAATTGACGTGTATAATGTTAGCAGCCGTATCCGCCTGCCGGACATACTCCATAAATGCTTCCAGCAGCTTTGACTTTCCGCTGCGCCGCACTCCGGTAATGACCTTGATATCCGCTGTTCCCATCACGTCTTTCAGTTTGTCAAGATAAAAAGTTCGCTCAATCAATTTCATGGCATTCTCCTCCGTCGTCAGAAGCATAGCACATCTATTTCGCAAAATCAATTTAATATAAAAATCGCGAAATAGGAATATTGATAAAATAGCGGCAGGAATTCCTCCCCGCCGCCGTGCGCCCGTTATGCGCAGAGCAGATTATTATCGACAATTTCCGTTGCCCTGTCCCGTACAGCGTTCATCTGTTGTACCTAAAGCATCTGATCCTCGGCTTTGAGCCTTTCGTTAATACTATCTTTCTCAGTGAGTTGCTTTACCAGATGGAAGAACGTTTCCTCCAATTGCTCCTGCAAAATCCCCCGTATAATAATGTTTGCGTATATGTCACGTGTTTCCGGCTGCCATATGTTGTTATATAGTTTTACCTGATTTTTCTTCACAGCAGCCGCTAACAGGTTGATTCCGATAGATTCAAAATTCGGTTTGAAGAGTGGGGTAACTGGCTTCTTAATACTCGTTTTCTTAACTCGAACCTTTCCTATAATATATTATAAGGAATGAATATAAGAATGAACTGTTGCGGTATTCCCTTTAATGTCTGTTATTCCTTATTATTAATGGCTTTCCTGATGTTTCCGAGCCGTTTGGGAGGCTCTTTCTGGATGGTGCTGTTTCTCTTTTGGCTGCCTGCATTGGAAGTACTCCCCGTGTGGAAGATTATTGTGTACCATTACGGTTGGAAAGTTCGGGAAAAACTCATCTCTTCGTCTTACAGCAGGGGAGGTATCCTGGTAATCTATCAAGCCATAAAAAGTTGGGATACAGCCTATCTGGGCGGAGTGCTTCTGGATGCAGCCATAATGGGAGTTGAAGCCGTGTGTTTCCTGGCGACACCTTTGTTTCTTTTCTTGCCCTGGATTCTGTATGATGTGATTGCGAAATGGTTGGGTCTCCCTGCTGTTATTTCTATTAACTGTCTATAGAGGTGAAATATGGGCTGTTTTGAAAATATTATGATGAACCATAATGAAAAGAAAATTATTGGGCTCTGCAGAAGATTAAACAGAAAGTGTTCACTGACATGCAATACGGATGTCACGGCATTATGCGAACTGGCATACCGGCTGTATGTTTCAGGCGATAAGAAAAATGCGCTTCATGTCTGCGAGTGTACGCATACGGGTATTCCCAAGAAGATTAACTATAATGTATGGGATTTTATCCTTTGGATCTGGGGATTGGAAGCATATATTTATGATGAAGAGGGAAGGAAAGAGGATAAAGACTTTCGCATCACACGGATGAGAGAGGTGTGGTCAACACCTAAACGCAGTGATGAGAACGAGAAAGAAGCCTGGGCGTTTGTTCAGAAAATCATGAAGAGAGAAAGCTTTGCATCTGTCTGTAAGACAGAAGAAATTAAACAGGCGGCAGATGCCGGAGATAAAAGATTAGAGAAGAAGTATTGTTTTATCGCGCTCTACGGGATGATTGGATATGGGGTGACAGGCTTTTATCCTGATTTAGAAAAAAATAAAGCAAAGCTAAATGAAATGATTGGTGAATATATGATGCGGTTAAGATCCATGTGAGCAGAATTGATCGGAAGTAAGAAAAATGATTTATTATAATATATGGAGAAAGAATGATGAAAAATGAGCAGATAAAGGTATATATGGGCAGAAAAGCGTTTGCGGCGCCGATGATGTAAATGCTCCCCATCCGGAGGCTTTTTGCCTGCCCGACAACCTGTATGAATTTGTGGCGCTAATGAATCAGATACTTCCCTTTAGCGAATGGACCTGTTACAGGGGAACATACGGTACCAATATAAAGGATGTTGAGGATGGCATTCTTGTCTGGAGAAAAGCAGATACGCGGAGTCTGATTTCGATGGCATATGAACATAGTGCGAATACCTGCAAAAGTATTATAGAATACGACAGGTATTGGCATGCGCTGATACAGGCGCATCCTTATTTATATTTTGAGTAATACCGTCCGCTGTAAGGCGTATGGAGAGAGGGATATATGGACAGCTTCTTTTGTAATAGTATAGGAAAAAATAAAGAATTGAATACCATGCTGATGCATGAATGTGATATTTATTTTTATGAACAGCTTCAGGACGTGCAGTTTTCGGAAAATCAGGAAACCTACTCCATGCTGTGCAGGGCTTTTGCCTGTGACGGCAGCGGAGGAGAATATGTTTTTCTTGAAGACGGCAGTATCGGTTTCATCAGCAGTGAAGGCAGTGTCGGGAGAGTAGCGGAAAACATGGACGAATTATTGACGTTCCTGCTCCATGCCGGATGTATTTCTGACTTTGATTGTAAATATCTGTATGAAAATCAAACCTTGCTTCATACCTTTTGCGCGGCATATGTGTCAAAGGTAAGAGACGATTATAAAGAGCGGAATCGGGACTGGGACAATATTCGCAGTGCCATAGCTGAAAAATTATCTCTTTCTTTTAATCCCGATCAATTAGCCGGTTTGGCTATGAAGTTTTATGAAGCCGCTGTAAGGGAACCTGCTTTTTCCTGTACATACCCGGATGGAGAAAAGGAATACAGGTGTGACCCCGTTCTTTCCGATATCATAGGAATGTGGGTAACCGGGCTTTTGAACATGACAGAAGAAGAAATCAAGGGATATAAATAGGAATCCGGTTATAAACTCTGTGAAGAAAATATATGGTATCCTTATATAAAAACAGGTTGTTAAAAAATTAGGAGGCATTATGGGTATTGTACGTGTAAAAGAATTTGAAGAGGAGTTTGAGCAGGAAGAAATTGAAATCTATGCACTGCTTCGAAAGGTGCCCAATGGTGTCGCAGTTTACTCGAAGGATTGTCTCAGGCCTCTTGCCTATACGGAGGCTACCGTAGACTGCAAAACAGGGGCGCTGGATCGGCGTGAGGGGATTCTTACCTGGCTTATTTCGTCAGATCATGAAGTGGGCTGGGGCTATGACTTCAAGCAGTATGGGATTTACAGGCTCTTAGTCAGAAAAGCGAAAATCAAAATATTAGATGAGAATAGGTTGGCGTCATGGAACAATCGGTACCTGGTACTGAAAGTTCTGGAATGGGATGCCGGACAGAAGGAGCTGGAAGCCCTGGCAGCCTACTTACAGCAGCCTAAATACATTCACACACAGCGGGGAGACTTTCTGTTAAACCGGCAGTATAAATGGTACGAAATGAAGACACCGGACTGTGAGTTTACCTTAGATGCGGATGAAGGTTCTGGCGAGACCTGTGAAGCTGCATTAGCCGCATATAAGAAGCACGAAATGAATATGCCCGAACTGGATCGGCAGCTTCGCGCCTATGCTGCCGGTCATATGCTGGATACGGCTAATGACTGGCTGGATAATGATGGTGAAGAACCAATCACGGCAGATCAATTTGCAGATCGGATCACCTTGTCCGGATTGGCTTTCCGTAACGACGGATCAATAGAAGCGTATTATGATGACGGGGATATTTTCTGGGGACACTGCATCATTGTGCATATGGATAAAAACGGAAACATAGAGGATGCGGAAATCGCCGGGTGACCGGAAAGGGAAGAGTGAAGAAAAGAGAGCAAGTATATGATTTGTGGCAGATATGCGGATTGGCATGATTGGCCTCGATTTGATATAAGAGATTAACCGAAAGATTGATGAGACAGATTGATATGCATGATAAACCGGCCAATAAAATTGAAAATAAAACAGAAGAAAGGGACGTGGACACGGAAAAATTTTACGTAGCCGAAGAAGGTGTTCCCTTATACATTTGCGATCAAAATGCGGTTATTGCTTATTACGGAAGCGAAATAGAATTGAACAGGACGATTGTATCGTCTCGGGGAGATGGAATTTATTCGGCAAGACTTCCGCTGCTGGACGTCACTCTTCCCTTTTGGGTGTATGGAAGGGGCCTGCTGTTTTTAGATGCCTATTATTTACTGGCAGAAACAGTTAATAACAATACATGGAGTCCAATAACCAGTGTCATGATTGACATTCATAGAGGGAAGTATGCCGGCCTGGAACACCGGTATTCCCGTATATCTGTGGAAGAGAAGGGGATAGAATTGAAAAACGGCCATGACGGACATTCTTTAAGGTTGCAGGATGTTCATGGACTGAAATGGATTCGGTTATAGGATTGGTTTGCCGCATTTGAAGCGGCGGATATGACTTACGAAAAGAACAGATCTTTGTGAGGGGGGACAATGATTAGAATCTGTTTTTATAATTATGGCGGCGGTATGCTCCATGTGAGCAGGGAGTTGGAGATTGACGGGGAAGTCGATGAGTATCTTATCCGGCATATTCCCGGCCTGCAGCTGGAAGCAACGGACAGTGAAGCGGATATGGATGATAACAGTATTTATTATTTTAGCGGTAAGAATGAAGCGGAGGCCTGCGGTCTGGCAAAGGAGCTCATAAACAACCGTATCCGCAGGCAATCGGAAATGAAGTATACCATTGAGATTGTGGATGGCTTGCTGTAATACTCACTATGGTTTATCCGCTGTACTTAAAGCCGGTTACTCAGATTTATTGCTGTGCAGATATTTGCGGCTGACTGAAAAAATGGTGCGGCAGGCGGATAGTTTTGTGCTTTTATAAAGTTTTATTTGAGAGAGGAACATGAAATACTTATTTTGTTTATTGATACCGGCAGGACTGTTCCTGTTGATTATAAGCATCAAATATGTTATTCGTTTTGCTAAGTCTGAAATGATTTACGAAATGCCTTATAGCAACGAAACGGGTACATTTACTCTTGCTGCAAGGGGGAAATATGGCTTATGGATCAGCGGAAAAAAGTTTAAAAAAGCGCCACTCGGAGAATTTGGACTGACTCTTGTCAACCGGGATACGGGACAATCCGTTCCCCTGTGTGCTCCTCTTTTGCGTACCGCTGTGACCGGGCTCAGCAAGTCCAGGCTGAAATTGTATTCCTTTCAGGCAGAAGCCGGCACATATACGGTTTCCTTAAATGATGAAGTGCGTATCAGAGACAAAGCATGCGCGTTTCTTGTGAATGCCGTAACTAAGCGTCCCGTAGATTACAGTTTGTTTTCTGTTCAGGTGTACCGTCATACATCCGGTATGGTTTTATCCCTGTGTATACTGGGGATTATATTCGGCGCCGTCATAATGGTTTCGGGAGCTGTTCTCCCGGCTGTTTTATAGAAGGATCAGGGGATTCTGTGCGTAGAGAATATCTGCGTATGTAACATAAAAGGTGGGGCAGATGAAATTTTTAAAACCGATAGTCATTTTATTCCTGCTGTTCAGTACCGTTTTATCCGGCGGCTGTGGTCATACAAAAGAAGATCAAGAAAGGATCATCCGGTATTTGGATAACAGATTTGGAAAGGATACATATACAATTAAGCAGGATGAGAGTTATTATCGCTGGTTTGTGACATTGAACCAATATCCGGATCTTACTGTTTACTATACGGTATCCCGTGATCCTCTTTCCATGACATCACCTTCCATAACGACAAATTTTGATAAGGTTTTCAGTGAGCATGCAGTTGAAGAATACAAAAAAACGCATGCACTTGGTGATGATGATCTTGTTTTTGATGATTCCATTGATTTCGTATATCACACAAAAGTTAAATCCCTTGAAGAATTGAAAGTGCCTTATGACAGGGTGATGGGATTTATTGCCTTTGTTTCCGAAAAATATCCGGTTCTTATTGATGAAGGGTTATTGAATATACGAATGGATATTACCGGTATCCGTTTGAAAGGCGCAGATGATGACGATACCCTGATATTTCAACACATATCCAAAGCAAAAAAAGACGGTCTCAGCATTGTGTCATACGAAGAAATTTGCCGGGAATTAGCGCCGAAGTTAAAAACGCATGCGGATAATCCAGACGGTTTTACATTTCACGCAGATATAGGAAAGTCATTTATTTTGGGCAGCGATACTTTTGGTGACTGCTTTCACAAAAACCTTATTTTAGAGAACGGCACGCCTGAAGAATTGGACAATATCATCTTGCAGCCCGGAGAAATAAGCAGACCCTATATTTTCAAAAGTGAGAGCCGGTATGAATTTACAACGATAACATTACAGGCTGAAAACGTATCGGACTCGCCCTGTTCTTTGCCTGAGGCAACGATTGTAAAAGCGGTCATAGATGATGCGAAAGAAATATATGTCGATCCGGTAAGGATTGATCTTGCTTTTGATGAACGGAGGGAATGGAAGGATCCCTATGAAATGCTGGGGATTTCTCCGCCGGAAACAGAGGAGGAAAATGCGGAAGGCGTGCCATATAAAAATATTAAGATTTTATTTACAATGAACAAATACTACAAAGGCGTAAGAAGGGTTACCTTGACTTTTAATAAGCATACCGGGTAATGGTTGTTTGCTTATCATTTCAAACTATCTGCTGTTTCATTTATTGCGGCGACTGGGCTTCAACCCTTTTGCCGCTTTGCGGACTGCCTTGTGCCGTGGAGTTGAAATGCCCGTGATTTTATGGATGGCAGACGGCTTGCTGTAAACTTATGCGTGGAGTAAAACGGATTGATTTCATGTCGGATAAGGGGGAGAGAGTATGCGGTTTGATGAAAACCTGCGTCAGTTTGTTTATGAGTACGAAGGGATCGTCTTTGCCTGGGATGAGGAACCGGGGAAAGATTTTCCTGATACGGTGAAGAAACTGGCAGCAGGTTATTATGAAAGGCTTGATGACATCGTCGGGCATATTGCCCCCGATTTGAAAGAAATGTATGGAATTACGGATCCCGGGGAGATAAAGAGCAAACTGGGGAAACCTGTCATCGACCTTACGATGGGAGAAATTAATTATCTGGAGCATACGTTTGATTACGAACATATCTTTACGCTGGAATACCTGGATGACGAGTTTAAGCAGTTAAGTCATTTCAGCGTGGACGGGTGATGTGAAGAGAGGCAATTCATGAGTAAGATGAAAGAAAGAACATTGGTCACGCTCAAAGAAGAAGCAGCAGTTGATTATCCGTTTTCCGATGATCTGCCCTTAGTTTACCTGGGGGAACTGGCCAACATGCCGGAACATGGAATTTTTATAGGCCGATCGGGCAAATGTTATTTTGGATATCATCTTTGGAATTTCAGAGAGTTAAGGGAAGATGAAGTATAGCCGGTAAGGTTTGTTATGACATGGCGTTTTATGCTTTACTGTACCGATTCATCATGATATAAAAGGATTCAAAACATAAAGGAGAATGGATATGGGGTATGACATCACTTTCCATCCGATCAGCGAAGCGCAGATGGATGCATGGTATTTTTCCCTGCTGGACAGCCTGGCGAAAGGGGATACGTCCCGGCTGGAGGCGGTGGCGGAAGAAGCGGGGATGGATCCGTTTTACATAAATAAATACAGGGATCTGATGAAGTATGCCGCCGGGACGCCGCCTTCAGAACGATTTGAAACCACCCACGGGTTTTATATGGCGGTGGTGCAGGGTTTTTTCCGCAAGCATTATTATGTGCGGGGGACTGCCCTTTCTTTCATGGCGGAGGAGTACCCGCTGATGAAAAGGTATATCACGCCATGGAAGGATATTCTTCCTGAAGGTATCTTCCCCCCTGCACAGCAGGGAATCGTCGAAAATTATTCTGCCGGCGTTTATCTGTCCGCAGAACAGGTGAAAGAACTTCTTTCCGATTATGAAAGAAATAAGGAAGTACGGGAAGCGGTCGATGATTATTTCATGGAGAATGGAGCCGTACTTCTGAAAGCGCTCCGGGATGCGGCGGAGAATGGAGCGGGACTGCTGGAAGCGACAGATGTGGTGGAAGTGGAACCGCTGGATCTGAAAAAAACGACATCCTATTCAGACCTGAATCAATGTGATCAGGAAGGGGCTTTTATCTACCAAAAGGTAGCGAGGGCACAGATCAGCGAGTTTATGAAATCGAAAAAATCTTAAGCAGGATATATCGCGGAAAGAAGGATATGATGGGAGAATACAGACAGGAACGACTGCTGCTTAAGGGACGGGTGAAGCTGATCATAGACCCTATGGAGTTCCGTATGGCGCTTTGGATCGATGGGTTCGGTTTGTCCGATGCGGTGACGGGAGAAGAAATCACGCCCCTTTGCCATTCCTATAACCTGGAGCATGTGGAAGAAGCGGGGAATCAGCTGGAAATAGATTTCCGCATATATCCGGAAGGACATGTATATTACCATGTGGCGGTGGATCCTTTTGCAAGAACATTTACTTATAAAGGGAAAGTATACAGTACGGATGATTTCAGAAAAGTGATAGAAGCTGACCGCGTGGGGATGGGAATCAAAGCGTGAAACAGGACATTCTATCCTGTGAGCAGGCCTGCCGCCATTTCTTACGAATCATAAAAAACAGTCTGTATCTGTGTCCGGAAAATCGGGACTGGCAGAAACGGACTGTTTCTCTTTTGTCTTATTGACGGCGCCTATGCGGTGAAACGGAAAAAAGCGGTGTTGTTATCCGATGAGCTTTCCGTTTTCAATGCGGAGAACCCTGTTGTGCCATTTATCCAAGGTGGAGCGGTGGCCGATGCTGATGACCGTTGTGCCGGGGAGCGCCGTCAGAAGACGGTACATCTTTTCTTCTGTTTCTTCGTCCATGGCACTGGTGGCTTCGTCAAGGAAGACCCATTTCGGTTTTCTGAGGAACACGCGGACAAAAGCCAATTTCTGCTGTTCCCCTAAAGAGAGGATGTGGCTCCAGTCCGCCTCGGTATCCGTCTTTTCCATTAAATGGGAGAGGCCGCATTCCATAAGGAGCGGGGAAAGTATTTCCTTGTCCGCCGTTTCCAGAGGGTACGATGCGGCTTCGGCAGAGGTGCCCATAGGAATGTAAGGTTTTTGGGGAATGAACATCATTTCAGAGGGGGCGGGCATGGAGATATGTCCTTTGACGTAGGGCCAGAAGCCCGCCAGCGTACGGAGAAGGGTGGATTTCCCGCTTCCCGAAGGGCCTTTTAGGATGACATGTTCTCCCGATTTGATTGTACAGCTCGCAGATGAAATGATTTCCCGTGTCCTTTTGTTTTCATCCATGGCAGGTACGGAAATGGTGACATCCGTGAGACGGAGCCTGTCAGGAGTCTCTTCGCGGACAAGGCTGCTTGATTTTTCTTCGGTCTCTTTTTCGATGGCCGCTATGTGCTTGTCAAAGGACAGCAGACGTTCCGCGCAGGACTGCCATTCCGCCAGAGACGCATATACATCGACGAAGTAGGACATGGCGTCCTGGACTTTGCCGAAGCAGTTGGCAATCTGCATCAGGCCGCCTAAGGAAATATTTTGAGATAGATATCTCGGCACAGCGACGACAAAGGGAAATATAATGGCAATCTGGGCGTAGCTGTTTGTCAGCCAGGAAAGCTGTTTTTGCTTTTTGATGATGAAAAGGGTATTTCTGAGGAGGGTCATGAAACGGTTTGACAGGAAGGATTCTTCTTTTGCCGCGCCGTTATAAAATGCCACGCTTTCCGCCGTTTCACGGAGACGGACCATGGAGAAACGGAAGTCGGCTTCCAGCTTTTGCTGGAGGTAATTGAGGGAAACGAGGCGGTGGCCGACTTTATGGGTGATCCATGTGCCGAGAACGGAGTAGGCGAGCGCCGTCCAGACAAGGTAACCGTAAATATGAATTTCCTGTCCTGCGGCAGAAAACGATAGGACTTCCGATAAATTCCAGAGAACAAAGATAAAGCACACGATGGTCGTTGCCGAGCGGAGCAGCCCGCTCATGAAGGAAAGCGTGCGTGCCGTAAAAAGATTGATGTCTTCGGAAATACGCTGGTCGGGATTGTCTGCCGTGCCTTGGGAAAACATTTCAAGGCGGTAGTACATCTGCTGTCCGGTCCATTTGGCAAGGTAGTTTTTCGTCATCCATTTCCGCCAGCGGAGCGCCAGGCGCTGCTGCAGGTAGTAGCTGTAGACCGCAAAGGCGATATGGGCGAAGGCCAGTCCCGTGAAACGGAGCAACCCGCGGTAAACTGCGTCGCTGTCATAATTCTGCAAAGCGCTGTAAAAAGAATTGAACCATTCGTTTAAAAGCAGTGTCATATATACGGCGGCAATTGTGAGGGTAATGATACCTGCGAGATAGAGCCGTGCCGATTTCTTTTCTTCACTGTTCCAGTAGGGGGTGATCAGATGAAAAAGCCCCGCAATAAATTCCCGCGTCCAATATCCTGATTTCATAGGGTCTCCTTAATTTGTAATGTTTTCATTATACTATAGGAACACAGGGGATAAAAATAATCTCAGCAGAGCTTTACATCGAAAGATATCTATATTATAATAATTGCATAGAAAGATGTGGATATAAAGTGATTTGAAAAGGAGAGATGATGATGAGCAAAGAAATTCATTCTGCAGCAGATTTTGAAAAGGAAGTAACCAATCACAAAGGATACGCCCTTGTGGACTTCTGGGCGACCTGGTGCCAGCCGTGCCGTATGATGGCGCCTGTGCTGGAAAGCGCCGAGAAGCAGCTTGGCAGCCAGATTAATTTCGCAAAGGTCGATGTTGATGAGCAGCAGCAGCTGGCCGCTGAATTTGATATCATGTCCATTCCGACTCTGGTGGTTTTTAAAGACGGCAAGCCTGTAAAGCGCATGTCCGGCTATCGCCCGCTCGACGCTTTTGTAGAGGAACTGAAAAGCGCAGTGGAATCATAAGGCTGAAAAACTGGAATTTATAAAACCGCTTCCTTTATAATACAAAGTAAAGGGGCGGTTTTTTATGTGCATGCCCCCGCGTACGGCTGTGACCGGTTTTGGAAAAAACTGCTGTAAACCGGCGGCCGTTTGAAAAGGAGAATTATGATGGGCGGAATGTTTGTGGGGATGCTTCTGTTGCATCTTGTCATCTTTATATTGATAGTTCTGCTTTGGATATACAGGAAACCGCTGGCAGAGGTTGCCGCGCATGATAAGGCGATGGCGGACAGGGAGCGGAAGAGGAATCCTTCGCGCAAAAACCGGCCTTATGCGTGGGTGGTGATGATCAGTTCCACGGCGGTGCTGGCTTTAGATATGTATTTTGATATGCCGTCAGTCGGTGTGCCGGGGCTGATCTGGAAAGGGCTGCTGGCGGGACCGTCACTGACTGTGGCTGTCACGTCTTTCATGTGGGTCGTATTGGCCGGTCCGCAGAGGATCCGGCAGTATGTGAAATATGCGCTTTCGGCAGGGATGTTTGTCCTGTTTGGTATAATGTCGTTTACCGACTGCTTTGGCGGCGTGGAGGATGTCTTTTCGGGAACGGTGACGAAAGATATGGCGCTGAGCCATGTGATGTATGAGAAGACCTGGGCAAGAGGCGCCGGTATGTACAGCCGGTTTTTGCCTTCGCAAAGTGCAGGGCGGTTCGAGGTGATGATGGACGGCGGAGACGAATATATCCATTTCCATATTGCGCGAAGAGACAGGGAGGTTCTCGCGTCCATGATGGAGGGGCTGACGGTCAGAGGGAAAACGATACGGATAGAGGATCTGATACCTGCCGTGGAAGAGGGACGGAAGAGTTTTGCGATGTACGACGGCGGACAGATCGGTGGAGGGAAAGATGTCATGTACCGGATAACGTACTACCCCCATACAAAAATACTGGTATCGGCGGAAAGGATACAGTAACGATGTCTGCCGGGCGGGATATTATCAAAGGAAAAGGATACATTCGGCAAAAGGTATGTGACAGGTAAAAAATACCGATTCATGTGATACATTTTCTTTCATACAGGTAAGGTTCATTGTTTATGATATGAAGTGTGCCGTCGGGCGGGAAGGAGTATTTTATGAAATTTTCCAAATGGCTGCGGATATTGGCCGTATCAGGATGTATAGCGGCCACCGCCGTATTGGCAGGAGCGTTCAGCTGTTCCGATTTTGAAAGGAGCGGAGGCGGGCCTTATAAAGAAACGCTGGATGCACTCTATGAGAATTTGGCTGCCGGAGAAGGTTCAAATGATCAGCTGGCGGGTTCGGTAGGGATTATGGAGACGGTGAATGCCCTGGGACGGGAAGCGGCGCTTCAGGGGACAGGTTTTTCCATAGAGGATATCACCGGCGACGGGGTTCCCGAGCTGCTGGTAGGGAGTATGCCCGGTTCCGGAGAGTCTGTATATGCCGTGTATACGATACGGAACGGTATGCCGGCAGCCGTTTTCGACGGGTGGGCAAGAAACGGGTATTATGCGCTTGGCGGCGGACGGTTTTATTACCACGGTTCCGGCGGCGCGGCGTACAGCGCATTCGGGACTTGTCATCTTTCTTATGACGGCAGCCGGATAGAGTGGGAAGATTTTTACTTCTCCGATATCAAAGACAGCAGTGCGGGAACAATCGGGTATTTCCATAATACAACGGGCGTATGGAAGAAGGCGGAAGCAGAAGAATTATTTATTTCACGCGGCCGTTTTTTTGAAATGGACGAAACATTACGGACAGGGATAAGAGCGATAGGAAAGGTTCCCTTTTCGGAATATGCCTGCAGCCATGAAGCGGCGGCAGATGGAACGGTGCAGGCCCGTTGGGCGGAGGACGCACTTTCCGATTATGGGGAGTACGATGAATTTATGGCGGAGACGTCAGAATACCAGGTGCGGATCCTGTTTTCTACGCAAGGTGCGGTCGGGGATTTCAGAGTACTGCGTTTGGTTCCTGATCTGGATGAAGAAGGAAATATGACGTTCTCTGAAACGGAACTCTACTATGCCGGCCGGCTCACGGCGGAAAGACCGCTTGTGCTCGGCATGGTATTTCACGGAGACACGCCGGGGTACGGGATTTCCTATACGGACGGAAACGGAAGAACCAGACGGTTCTATATCGGCATGAGCGGGGACGACGGCTCTCTCTTTTTGGGGGAATTCTGAGACGGCTGGGCCATCCATTGATCTTGAGTTGTGGGAAGGGAGGCGCTGAAAATGAAATTTTTCAAACGGATTATAGGTCTGCTTTTATTCTTCACCTGTATGGGATCTCCGGCAGAGGCGAAAGTGATTCATCAGGATATGTGCCAGATGAGTACCGCCTATGAGGACCAGATGCATAAGATTGCTGATTTTGAAAAAGGAGCATTTAAAGGCCGTTTTGCTTTGATGGACGGACAGTGCAGCGGGCATACTTCTTATATGGCGATCGTCACTTATTATCATGGAGGGGTCAAAACGACTTTTCTTAATAATGAAAGAATACAGAAAATGAAGAATGTGCAAGTGGGAGAGGTGCTGGCGAATCAAAAGGGCGGCGTGTATCTGAAAATCATTCTTTCCCAATGGTACGGACTGGACGGGCAGGGGAAAGTTGTCGCTTCGGCAGAAGATAAAAAGTCGGTCGGGAATACGGATATTTCTTTGTATGTGGAAGGTATACGAACCATATACGGCAGTCTTGTGAAAAATAAGCCCGACGGAATGCACGGCAGCATGGATGAGATGAAGCTTGAGGCGAAGGAGTGGAGCCTTCCCGGATTTAAAATCGTAGTGGATGAGGAATGGGCAGATTATGTAAGGCCTGATGTAAACTTTGTCATGTCTGAAAGGGGAGATGCGTGATGCGTATGAAATGGCTGCCGGCAGGCATCGGGTTGTTCCTCGTCGGAATGTCGGTGGTATCCTTTGCTGGTGAAAGGGTTTATGAACAGGCTGAATTTCCCCATGAAATCTGCGGGACATGGATGGATATTCATGGAGGAAGGACTTTGGAGATTACCCCCCGTGCCGTGGACGGAGATATTTTGGACGGCATGTATGATGTGGCCGGCGGAGGAGTGCAGGGGGCAGTGAAAGCGGTGCTTCTGCGTGAGGGACAGCCGGTCACGGAGCAGATCAGCTGGAATGTGATGAGTCCGAATTATAAAATACTGGTGTATGGAAATCAGGTATACTGTCGTCTCACCGGAAAGCATTTTGAGTCTGTGGACGGCATATATCTGGGAATGGAGATGGAAGAGGTGCGCCAGCTCTACGGAGAACCGGACCGCAAAGATGGGACATTTCCATACCAGAGCTGGAGCTATGTAAAGGAAGGGGTCAGTGTATATTTCTATGGAGGGATCGTAGACGGCATATGGATTAACAAGGGAAGCAGGAAAACTTTCGATCGCTCCGGTTTGAATGCGGACAGTCCCCGGGACAGTTATGCCGCGTACTATAAGGCGGGAGGCCCGATGAATGAATTTTTTACGTCAGGCGAAGATGAGTCGGAATATATTAGCCTCTATGAAGACCGCGTCTGTTTGAGTTCAGGTCCTTATTAAAAAGAAAGAGCTGATGGAGATATTTCTCCAAGCAGGGAAATTTAAAAAGCGTACCGCGGATAAAAGTGCGATACGCTTTTTTTGTGAAATTTTACCAAAAGTAGGAGAAAAGGCTCGCGCCTGCTACGGTCATGATACCGGCGACGCAGATGGAGAGAGAACTCATGGCGCCTTCTACCGGCCCCATTTCCATCGCCCGCGCCGTACCCATGCCGTGGGCGGCCGTACCTATGGCAAGACCTTTTGCAATCGGGTTGGTGATACGGAGCGCTTTCAGGATATATTCGCCCGCTATGTTTCCAATAATCCCCGTAAAAATGATGGAGGCGACCGTGATAGGAACATAACCGCCCAATTCTGAAGAAATACCCATTCCGATCGGCGTGGTAATGGACTTCGGCAAAAGTGTCACATACGCCGCATGGTCAAAACCGAAAAGGACACATAAGAGGAAGATGGAAACAAGGCTGGACAGGACGCCGGAAAAGATACCGAGGAAAATGGCGGACATGTTATTCTTCAGAGTCTTCATCTGCTCGTAAAGAGGCACCGCAAGGCAGATTGTCGCAGGTGTAAGCAGGTAATTGATATACTCAAGGCTTCTGTCCATGGTGTCATAATCGTAACCTGTGAGTTTAATGAACCCGATGATGAGGATGGCGGATACCAGGAGCGGGTTTAAAACGGGCGATTTAAATTTCTGCTGGAGGTACATGCCCAGCCAGAAGGTGGATATACTGAGAAATACGCCGATATAAACGGAATTTTCAAGAAGAGAAATCATGAAACGCCTCCTTCGAGCTTTCTTTTTTTGGTGAACGGGACAGGAGGAGCTGCGCGGCAAATCCTGTTCCTGCCATGCAGGCAATGAGAGAAAGCACATTGGCTGCTATATATTGGAGAATAGCTGCCTTCATGACGGGCCACGCCACCACAAGCCCCACAGCGGCGGGAAGGAAAAGGAATGCCATGATGCTGATGAGAAACATGGCTGTTTCCTTAATCTGCGCTACGTGGAGAATTTTAAACCGGAGCAGGGAAAATAAAATTAAAATGCCGTAAATACTGGAAGGCACAGGCAAAGGCAGAAAATCATGGAAAAGTTCTCCGGCAAAAGAGACGGCCATGATGATGCCGAATTGTAAAAGATATTTCATGGACAACCTCAGGCAAGCACAGCGGAAATATACTGTATAATCAGTTGGGCTGTGTTCTCATGGCCCAGACGGATTGCGTCTATGCAGAGGTCGTAATATTTCGCTTCTCCCCAGTTTTCACCGGTGTGGAATTTATGGTAATCTTTTCTGTTCTGATCAGAATGGAAAACGATATCTTCCGCTTCTTTCCGGGAGAAATTCCAGTGCTTCATCTTGTAAGCAATCCGGGCTTCTTTGTCGCCATGGGTGAAAATACTGACACAGTCTTTTCTGTTTCTGAAAATATAATTTCCGCAGCGTCCGATAATGATGCAGTCCTGATGGCCGATGAGTTTCGTCATTGCTTCCGCAGTGGGTTTGTTGATCTGTTTCACCGACGCACCCATGGATAAGGCCAGGAGAAATCCCTGGGCGGGAAGTTCGTCGAAGAACATGGGCATAGTGTCATAAATACCCTGCTCCCTGGCAAGCCCGGAAAGGGAGTCCCGATCATAAATGGGGATGCTGTAATGTTTTGCAAGCATGGCTCCGACGGTATATCCGCCGCTGCCGCTTTCGCGGGCGATGGTAATAATCATAGTGGACCTTCTTTCTTTTTGAATACTTTTCATTATACTACCAATGGCAAGCCAGCGAATTTCCTTTATTTTTGGAATAAAACCATATATTTCTAAACGAATAGACCGAAAAAATTATAATAAAATGTGAAATAGATTGATTATACATATGGATATAAGTATAATAGTTCATGTGGAATAGTAGCAGACGGGGATGAATGATACTTTTCCGCACGGATCAGTTTGTTTATGAACCTGAGGGAATATGGCAGAGAAGGAAATTTGGAGACTTCGGCGCCGTCTCTTACAGGTATTTTTTATATGCAAGGAGAGGAGTATAGTATGAAGAAATCAGGGGTTTTAGGGCTGGCGGTATTGCTTGCCCTGGCAGGCGGCACGGCCCATGCGGCCGGTGTTTATGAGTTGGAAGGAGTTGTCGTTACAGCGACTAAAATTGAAGAGTCTGCGGAAAAAGTGCCGGCCAGTATATCTGTGGTAACGGCAAAGGAAATTAAAGACCGCGGGTACCAAAGTGTAGCCCAGGCATTGGGGCAGGAACCGGGGGTTTACCTGTCGCCTGTAGCAAATGGCGGGATTTCCCTTCGCGGTTTCGCATCCAGCGATATCCTTGTCCTGGTAGATGGACAGCCTGTCAATTCCGGTTGGAACGGTTCTGTAGACTGGACGATGATCCCCGTGGAAAATATAAAGAAGATTGAAGTGCTCCGCGGTGCGGCCTCTTCCCTTTACGGCGGCCGTGCGACAGGCGGCGTCATTTCGATTACGACAAATACCCATGAGGAAGGGGTTCATGGGAATATGACGCTTTCTTACGGAAGCAACAGTACGACAAAACAGGTTTATGATGTATCTGTCCGTAAAGATAAATGGGATATCGGCGCAGGGTATGAAAAACGTAAAACTGATGGTTGGCGGGGCTACTATGTGGACTCCCGCGTATCAGGCAGTACGGCAAATACACCGCAATTCGATGCGGGTAATTTACCTATTGACGGCCGCGGCAGGGTCATCCTTGGGGGACGCGGCGAAAAAGCGTGGACTTCTGAAAGTTACCATGCCAAGCTGACCTATCATTTCAATGATGACAAGTCTTTAACTTATTCCTACCTTCATACGGATCATAAATACAGTTATGAGCATCCCTTCACTTTGATTAAGGATGCTTCCGGAAAGAGCATTTTCTATGGCAGCGTTGTTTACCCCAACGGGAAAGGTATAGATTTTGCACCGGGTGATTTTCTCGGATATGTGGGTGCAAAAGAATGGGGTATGCACAATATTTTTTATGATGATAATAAAAACCGGTTTCATGTCCATGCAGGATATACAGATATCAAAAAAGACGGCTACAGCAGTGCCGGCGGAGATGATGCGTGGCTGCCCATGACGGAAGAGGAGACTTATGCGTGGAATGGGGAAGGAGTACAGTCTTTTTATCCGAGCAAGACAAAAGACTTTGATTTGAATAAAACCTGGGAATTGGGGTCCCATACCCTGATCGGCGGCTTGGCATACAGGGCAAATTCTTTTGACCAAACGAGATACAATCTGGCCCATTACAAAGATCACGGCAGTAAAATAAATGCTTATGAAAAACATCGCGGTAAAGACGAATCCCTGTCCGCTTATTTCCAGGATAAATGGCAGGCTTCTGAAAAATTTGCCGTTTACGCAGGCCTCCGTTTTGACCGCTACAAGAAATATGGCGGGCATCATGAATTCCTTACGACCGGTTATGTGAAGGACGATGAAGAAGGTATTTATAATGCATGGAGCCCGAAATTATCCTTAGAATACCTTGTGGGAAATGATACCGCTGTATATGCAAGTTATGGACATTCCTTCACGCCGCCTATACTCTACCAGGTATATCGTTCTGAAAGATCACCCATCAAGATTGTCAATGGCGTGCCTACGGCTTCTACAAGGGGATCTTTGCCCAATCCCGATCTTGACCCGGAACAGACGGATACATATGAACTGGGATTGAAGAAAAAATGGAAAGACACCACTGCGAATATTGCTGTCTACAAAGCGGATACGAAAGATGCTATCCGTTATTTCTCCACGGGCAAAGCATCTGTTTACAAGGGGGTACTCTATAAAAAAGGCTATTCCCAGTACAGGAACTTCGGCAAGGCAAAGAAGAAAGGCTTCGAACTCAGTGCCACCCATCAATTCTCCGATAAGGTAAGCGGCTATTTGAATTATGCGTGGGAAATAGAATCCATTGATGGCGAACATAACTGGGATATTCCGAAACACCTTATCCACTTCGGCGCGGAGTTTACCGATAAGAGATGGGATATCCTTGCTGATGCCCAGTATGTCAGCGCACGCCAGGAACCTGATGCGGCGACAGGCGTGTACTACTCTGCGGGAAAATTCTTCATTGCCAGCTTATCGGCCAATTACAGTTTCACGAAGAACACTACCGCCCAATTCTATATTTACAATCTTTTCGACAAAGTGATTTATGACAGCGAAGCGGCAAGCGGAAGAACGTACACTCTTACACTGCGTCATTCTTTTTAAGGAGAATATATGAAGAAAATACTTAGACTTGCTTTAGCTGCCATCCTTTTTGCTGCCGGCACCGTATCGGCGAGGCTTCCTGAACCGGTATCCATGCCGCAGGATATCAAAGGGACGAGCCCTCATAAGCCGGAAGCGGCGGTGTACTATCTGGCGGAGCTTGTGAAAGAAGGAAAGATAACGGCAGAAGAAGCGGAGCGGACGGAAGTGTACATGATTTTCAGGAATGCCCGCCGTATGCAGGATTTGCAGGATGTGGAAGGGCTTTCCGAGGAAGACCGCCGGGCATATATGAAAAAGAAACGTGAACTGCGGGGAAATCCCCTTGTGGAATACGCCAACCGATGCGGATTCACTTTGGAGCGGGCCAAAGAACTCATGGATCTTATGCATGACTCTGACAAAGGCACTTCATACTACGGTAAAACCCGTCATCATGGATAAAACATAAAAAGGAACCTGCCGGCTATGCCGATGGGTTCCTTTTTACATTGCAGCTTTTAAATTTTTGTCATTTTTGACATACTTGTGTCGCCCGGATTCCAAAAGCACAGTTCTCCTGCATGGAGAGATTTCTGTACGTCGATGGTCCGCTGGTTGGAAGAGCCTTTGAAGAGAAGGGTGATGTCTTTTTTCGCGAGAACAAATTCACCGTCCACAAGGATGTCTATATATTTTAGAAGTTCCATTGTTTCAGGCATAATCTTTGCGAAATGACCGAGTATTTCCTTATCGAAAAGATAGCCGGAGAAGCACCAGAGATCTTTTTCCGGATAGGTTTCCTTGAATCGTTTCACCAAGGGGAGAAGTCCCTTTTGGTTGACCGGCTCCATGGGCTCGCCGCCGAGGAGAGTCATGCCCTGGTAGCAGTCCTGCCCCAATTGTCTGATGATGTAGTCTTCCGTTTCTTTCGTGAATGGCTTGCCGTAGTGAAAAGACCATGTATCCGGATTGAAGCAGCCTTTGCAGTGGTGGGTGCAGCCGGAAACGAAAAGGGAAAAGCGGATGCCCGGCCCGTTGGCGATATCATATTCTTTGATTCCGGCGTAGTTCATAAATACCTCGCGATAGGGAATAAAAACGGCGCTCATACAGGATGGCGCCGCCTTATCTTAATAATGATGATTAAAGGTGGAGGACTCTGTCTTTGATTTCCTGTGTGCGGCCCTGGTTCCAGAATTGGGTGCCGATGTATCCGCATGTCCTTCTTGCCACGGACATGGTGTGCTGGTCGTGGTTGCCGCAGTTCGGGCATTCCCAGATGAGTTTGCCGTTTTCATCATCAATAATCTTGATTTCTCCGTCGTAGCCGCACTGCATGCAGTAGTCGCTCTTGGTATTCAGTTCCGCATACATGATGTTTTCATAGATGTACTTCATGACGGCAATGACAGCGGGGATGTTGTTCTGCATATTCGGCACTTCGATGTAGGAAATCGCGCCGCCCGGGGAGAGCCGCTGGAAATCGGATTCAAATTTCAGCTTATGGAAAGCGTCGATATGTTCGGCCACATGGACATGGTAGCTGTTGGTGATATAGTTTTTATCCGTGACGCCGGGGATCATGCCGAAACGTTTCTGGAGGCATTTGGCAAACTTATAAGTGGTGGATTCCATAGGAGTGCCGTAGACGGAGTAACTGATATGTTCGGCGGCTTTCCATTCGGCGCATTTATCGTTCAGTTTCTGCATGACTTTCATGCCGAATGCTTTGCCTTCTTCCGTGGTGTGGGAAACGCCCAGCATTCTTACGCACATTTCATAAAGGCCTGCGTAGCCGAGGGAAATGGTGCTGTAATTATTGAAGAGCAGTTTATCGATGGCTTCGCCTTTTTTCAGACGGGCAAGAGCGCCGTGCTGCCAGAGGATGGGGGCTACGTCGGAAATGGTGCCCAGAAGTCTTTCGTGACGGCAGCGGAGAGCCCGGTGGCAAAGCTCGAGACGGTCTTCAAGGATTTTCCAGAATTCATCCATATTTCCTTCTGCCGAGCAGGCTACGTCTACCAGATTCAGTGTGACAACGCCCTGGTTGAAACGGCCGTAATATTTATGATCACCGTTTTTACCAAGACCTTCCGTGTCGGGGGTGAGGAAGCTGCGGCAGCCCATACAGGGGTATACGTCGCCGTTTTTGTATTCCTTCATGATTTTCGCGGAAATATAGTCGGGGACGAGACGTTTTGCTGTGCATTCCGCAGCAAGTTTCGTCAGCTCATAGTAGGGGGAGTCATCATGGATATTATCTTCATCAAGGACGTAGATCAGTTTCGGGAATGCCGGTGTGATCCATACGCCTTTTTCATTCTTTACTCCCTTCATTCTTTGGAGAAGGACTTCTTTGATGATCATGGCGAGATCGTCACGGGTGCGGCCTTCTGGTACTTCATCAAGATACATGAACATGGTGACGAAAGGAGCCTGGCCGTTACAGGTCATCAGAGTAATGAGCTGGTACTGGATTGTCTGAATACCGCTCTTGATCTCTTCATGGAGACGGGCTTCAACAATTTTGGAAATGATTTCATCATTCATGGATTCGCCGGTCAGCTTCCGTTCTTCGATGACTTCCTTTTTGATTTTCTGACGGCTGATATCGACAAAGGGCGCAAGGTGAGAAAGCGTAAAGGACTGGCCGCCGTACTGGTTGGACGCCACCTGGGCAACAATCTGGGTCGTTACATTGCAGGCGGTGAAGAAGGAATGGGGTTTTTCAATCATCGTCTGGCTGATGACAGTACCGTTCTGGAGCATGTCTTCCAGGTTAATGAGATCGCAGTTATGTTCTTTCTGCGCGAAATAGTCGGCATCATGGAAGTGAATGATGCCTTCATCGTGGGCCTTGACGATTTCTTCAGGAAGAAGAAGGCGGCGCGTGAGGTCTTTGGATACCTCGCCGGCCATATAGTCGCGCTGGGTAGAATTGATGACAGGATTTTTATTGGAGTTTTCCTGTTTTACTTCTTCATTATTAAGTTCGATCAGAGAAAGAATACCGTCATCGGTGGTATTGCTCTTGCGGGAAATTTCGCGTTTATAACGATAACGGACGTATTTCTGGGCCACTTCATAGCCGCGCATTTCCATGATGCCCGTTTCTACCATATCCTGGATATCTTCGACATTAGCCGCGTGGGGATAATTGGAAATTTTCTTCGCGATATTATCCGCAATCGCACGTATCTGGAAATCGTTCATCTGATGGATGCCGGCGACTTCATGATTAGCTTTGCCGATAGCATTGATGATTTTCGTGATATCGAAAGTGACTTCCTGCCCGTTTCTTTTGATGACATTCGTGCGGACGATGACGTTCTCTTCATTTCCCTGTTGCATGACTACACTCCCTATTAATGATTGGATATAATAAAATTAAAATAACACGTACAAAATATAGTTTTTACTTCTGTTGTAATACAACATATTGTATCGTGATTTATAGTACAATATATTTACAGGAAATGGAATAGGAAAAACGAATTAAAAAAATACCATTATTTTTTAAAGCTGCGGAAAATCCAAAATATGGAAAATGCAGGCATGTCGATATGGGGCGGAAAGGAGACAGGAGGCTTTGGCGTTTCACGAAACGTTTCACAATGGAGGTACTCATTCAAGATTTTTTCTATAGGTACCTATAGAAAAGAGGGTACTATATATAGTAGGAAAAGAAATGAAATTTCCATAAATGGTATGAGGGGATAAAGTCTTGTACCGGGGATGGAAGAAACAGCGGCAGAAAAGAAAAGGGGAACGATGATTTTAAAAACGATGATTCTAAAAAGGAAGAGAAAGCCTTCTTTCTTCTTTGCCGGCGGGATTGTGCTATAATGGAACAAATATTATTATCTTTTGGTTTAATTGTTCATATTTTGAGTAAAAATTTTTATATGAGATATACATTGATTAATCAGAGGAGCGCCGGCTTTCATGAGAAATTCTGAAATTCGCAGACAGCATAAAGAAAAATCTTCCACGGTAAAAAAGATTTTTCTTTTTCTTTTCATTATTGTTTTTATTGCAGGTGCCGGGGCGGCGGCAGGTTTCTTTCTGTCGGTGAGCAGCGGGCTTCCGGATATTTCCGCAAATATTGCACCGGATGCGTCATCCCGCATTTATGATGCCAAGGGGCGGCTTATTACTACGGTTCACGCCGAGGAAAACCGTCTCCCCGTGTCCATTGATGAAGTGCCGGCTAATTTACAAAACGCATTTATTGCGGTAGAGGATAACCGCTTTTATGAACATCACGGCGTGGATCCTCTCGGTATCATCCGTGCCGTTTTCAGAAATATCATCAGCGGCAATGCTACGGCGCAGGGGGGGAGCACCATTACGCAGCAGCTGGCGCGAAACGCTTTCCTTTCGCAGGAACAGACGTTGAAACGCAAGCTGCTGGAGGCTTTTCTTGCCCTAAAGATAGAGCGGCAGTATACCAAAAAAGAAATTCTGGAAATGTATATGAACCAGATTTATTTCGGACAGGGCTGTTATGGGATCCAGACGGCGTCTAAAGTGTATTTTGGAAAAGACGTGAAGGATTTGTCTCTTGCCCAGTGCGCACTTATAGCGGGTCTTCCGAACAGTCCAAATTATTACTCTCCGTTCCACAGTGTGGAAGCGGCAAAACAGCGGCAGTCCATTGTTCTTGATCAGATGGTGAAGTACGGGTACATTACCGAGAATGAGGCTGCTGCGGCAAAAGAAGCGGATATTCATCTGGCCCGGCCCCAGGAACAGCGGGGAACGGATAGTGTGGCGTCTTATTTTGTAAATTATGTCATTCACTTGATCAGCGAAAAGTATGATTCCGATGCGATATACAAAGAGGGCCTGCAGATTTACACTACGCTGGATCTTGATTTGCAGAAGGAAGCAGAAGCGGCTCTGAAGAAAAATCTTCCTGATGCCTATACCGATGATAATAATCTGACTCAGCCCCAGGGTGCCCTTGTTTCCATAGAAGTGGGAACGGGATATGTCCGTGCCATGGTAGGTGGCCGCGGACAGGATCATTTTAACCGTGCTGTGCAGATGACCCGCCAGCCGGGTTCGGCTTTCAAACCTTTTGTCTATCTGACGGCATTTGCAAACAAAGTAACGCCTTTCGACATTCTTAGTAATGAAACGAAAGATTTCGGCGGCGGCTGGACACCGAAGAATTACGGTGGCACTTCCGGCGGCAGTGTAACCGTCATGGAAGCGCTTGTGAAGTCCATGAATATACCTACGGTCTATCTGGCGGATCAGGTAGGTATGGGAAAAGTTATTCAGACGGCAAAAAATGTGGGAATTTCCACCTTAGTTACCGAGGGTGAATACAGTGATACGAACTTGGCAACAGCTCTCGGTGGTCTGACTTACGGCGTGTCCGTCTGGGATATGGCAAAAGCATACAGCGTGTTTGCAAACGGCGGCAAACTGGTAGAACCGACAGTCATTATGAAAGTTGTTGACCGCAATGGAAAAGTAATTGAAGATCATTCCGGTGCGCGGGAAAGTACACAGGCCGTTGATGAAGCCTCGGCATGGACATTGACGAGCGTGCTGGAAGAAGTTATCTCCCGCGGAACTGGCGGAAATGCATATATCGGACGGCCGTCGGCAGGAAAGACAGGGACTACTGATGTTGAACATGACGCATGGTTTGTCGGATATACGCCGGATCTCTCCACGGCTGTCTGGGTCGGCGATGACACATCCACCAATGCGGGGTATACCGGCGGCACCATTCCTGCAGCGATCTGGCGCGATTATATGTACGAAGCGGAAAGCAGTTACACCGTGAAGAATTTCGAAATTCCTGCCTCCGTAAGAAGCAGTATGGAAAAAGCAAGAGCCGCGCGGGCAAAGCAGGAAGCGGAAGCGGCGGAAAAGAAGAAAAAGGAAGAAGCGGAGAAAAAGAAAAAAGCATTGAAGGATAAAGTGAAATCTGCGGGGAATAAACTTCTTGATAGGATTTCGGGCCGGTCGGCAGAAAAGTCCGGGGAAAAACAGTAATGGGAAGAATATAAATTGACAAAGGACAGGACGTTTCGTAAAAGGCGTCCTTTTCTTTTGCAGAAAATATGAAAACGGGAAAAGGAATATGTGTTATGTAATGATAAAAAGTAATGAAAACAGCATACATTTATGCTAAAATTACAACGGACTTTCTTTTTATAGTTAGTGTCTGGGATATATGCTAAAATTGCTTTGGTAAGTAAACATATTTAAGATTTGAGAGGAGATGTTTTTCATGAAATGGAAGGCTCTTGCTGCGTGCACCCTGGCCGGACTGGCGTTGATTGCTGCCGGCTGCGGCGGCGGTGACAAGGCGGCTGCAGGCGGTGCGAAAGCGGGCGGTCAGGATCTGAAAGGCAAGAAGTTGGTGATGTATGTGTCTTTCCATGAAGACACGGCGAAAGAACTGGCGGATCTGTTTAAGAAGCAGACCGGTGCAGATGTAAGCTTCATCCGTCTGCCGACCGGGGAAGCTCTTGCCCGTATCACGGCAGAAAAAGACGCACCGAAAGCGGATATCTGGCTCGGCGGCACGGCGGACGCCCATGCGAAAGCGGCGGCTGACGGACTTCTGGAAGCTTATAAATCCAAGAATGCCAAAATGATCATGCCTGAATACCAGGACAAAGACGGTTTCTGGTATGGCACGTATCTGGAAGTTTTGGCAATCGGCTACAATGAAAAACGTTTCAATGAAGAATTTAAACCGAAAGGCGTCGCCGCTCCGACGACACTGCAGGATCTTCTGAAACCGGAATTCAAAGGGGAAATTATTATGCCTGATCCCCGTAAATCCGGTACAGGCAACACCTTTATCAGTTCCGTTCTCCAGAATATGGGTGAAGAAAAGGGCTGGGAATATCTGAAAGCGCTGAAACCGCAGATAGCGCAGTTCACTCCTTCCGGATTCACACCGGGACAGAAAGCCGGTGCCGGCGAATATCTTATCGCTGTCAACTTTATTTCCGATCAGAATCTGGTCAGCGCCAAGGGACAGAAATTGGTGAGCACCATTTACGATCAGGCAGGCTGGACAGTATGTCCCGTAGGCAAGATTAAGAACAAAGCCAATGAAGATGTGGCGAAAGCGTTTATTGATTTCGTCCTTACCAAAGAAGCGGGAGATATCCTTGTAAAGACGACGAACGGCATTGCCTGCAATCCGGAAGTGGCTCCGCCCCAGGGCATGAAGCCGCTGAAAGAGCTGCCGCTGTTCAAGACTTATGATTTGGTCAAGGCGGGCGCCGATAAACAGAAGAACTGCGATACATTCTTTGCTGAATAATATGTCTGTCAAAAAGCTGCCTCCACCAATGACGGTGGGGGTAACTTTTTATCTATTACTTTTACTTATTTAAGAAATAGTCTGCTTTATACCTGCCCTTCCCTCGCCGATGGAAAAGCCGGAAGGCACCTGCTGTTTTAAAGAAATAAATCCTTTTTATATCTAAGGAGTTTTGTATGAATGAAAAAGAGTCCGGCCGCGAACACACCGGAATCGCAGCGGAGATGAAAGTGCTTCTTCGGGAGCCGCCGCTTCTCATCGGTATTCTTGCCGTATTCCTTCTGTTTGCCGTATTTATTATTTATCCTTTTGTGAAAATTCTTCTCGTTCCGACATCGGTAGACTGGATGCGCGCCGTCACGGATAAGGAGTTCATCGAGGTATTCAGCCACACGATCTTCTCGTCCTTTGTTGCTACGGCGACGGCTATCGTTTTCGGATTCATTTTCGCTTACGGTGTGAATTACACGAATATGCCGTGCAAGCGTTTCTTCCAGGTGGTGGCTCTGCTTCCTACCATGGCGCCGTCCGTTGTCAGCGGTCTGGCATTCATCATGCTTTTCGGCCGCCGCGGCTTTATTACATGGGAAATGCTTCATTTGAAGGTGGATCTTTACGGACCTGTCGGGCTTTGGGTAGCGCAGACTATCGCTTTTTTCCCGCTGGCGTACATCACTATTTCGGGTGTCTTGAAAAATATCAGTCCGAATTTGGAACTGGCGGCACAGAACCTGGGGGCGAAAGGGTGGTACCTTTTCCGTACGGTGACCCTCAGACTGGCGACGCCGGGGCTGGCAAGCGCGTTCCTCTTGGTCGGTATCAACTCATTGGCGGACTTTGGCAATCCCATGCTGGTCGGCGGTAATTACCATGTTCTGGCCACGGAAGCATACACACAGGTCACCGGTGCCTGGGATCTTCCCATGGGCGCCACGCTTTCTGTATTCCTTGTCATTCCGACACTCATTGTTTTCTTTGTACAGCGGTATTATCTGGAAAAGAACTCTTACGTTACTGTTACGGGAAAGCCCGTGGCGGGCCTCATCCGTGTGACGGCGGGACCGGCGGCAACATGGTGTTTCTTTACTTTCTGCATGCTTCTCAGCCTGGGCATCCTTATGATTATCGGCGTGGTCGTGCTTTTTGCCTTTACCGTTTCTTTCGGTGCGGATTACACCTTCACTCTTGAGTATTTCAAAGAAGGCGTCATCAACTCCAATGTCATGGTGAACTCCTGGGTGGCATCCATGTCCACGGCGGCAATCAGCACGGTCTTCGGCATTGCTCTGGCGTTTCTGGTGCTCCGTAAAAAATTCCCGGGAAGAACAGTTATGGATTTTCTTGCCATGCTTCCCGTCTCTCTGCCGGGGACGTTTATCGGTCTTGCCATGATTCTCGCCTTTAATGACGGACCGCTTGAAATGACGGGTACGCTTGCTATTATCATTCTCGGTATGGCCCTCCGCCAGCTGCCGGTAGGATATCGGCAGGCCGTGGCGGGGCTGAAACAGATCGAAGGCTCTTTAGAGCAGGCGTCTACCAACTTAGGGGCAGGCAGCTTCACGACTTTCCGGAAAATTGTGCTGCCTATGCTGAAAAATTCACTTTCTGTCAGCTTTGTATACGCGTTCATGCGTTCCATGAACACCTTAAGCACCGTTATTTTCCTCGTGTCACCGGAATGGAACCTGGCGTCCATCAATATCATGAGCCTGGCAAATCAGGGATTCCTCCCGACTGCCAGCGCCACTGCTGTAGGCATCATGCTTGTTATTTACCTGACTTTCGGTGTGGTAAAACTGATACTCCGTGACAAGATTAATATCTTTGATTTATAATCGCTCAAAGTTTACAACAGAGGTGGAAATATGTCAGACTTAGTATTGCAGCTGAAACAGATTAATAAATATTTCGGTCAGAGCCATGTCATCAAAGACGTGAACATTGATTTTGAAAAGGGGCATTTCGTTACTTTCCTCGGACCGTCAGGCTGCGGTAAGACCACGCTTCTCCGCATGGTGGCAGGTTTCTATGAGCCGGATGACGGGGAAATACTTCTCAACGGCAAACGTATCGAAAGGATCCCTCCTTACAGCAGAAATACGGCCATGGTATTTCAGGAATATGCTCTCTTTCCGCATATGAACGTTTTTGATAATGTTTCCTATGGACTTCGTGTGAAGAACCGTCCGAAAGAGGAAATAGAAAGACGTGTCAAAGAAGCGCTTGACCTCATGCAGCTCAAAGGCATGGAGGACCGTTTCCCGAACCAGATGTCCGGCGGACAGCAGCAGCGTGTCGCTGTGGCCCGTGCCCTTGTCATGAATCCTGAAGTTCTTCTTCTTGATGAACCGCTGTCCAATTTGGATGCGAAGCTGCGCGAAAGCGTCCGCGTGGAACTCCGTGATATTCAGAAGAAGATGGGGCTTTCCACGATTTATGTCACTCATGACCAGTCGGAAGCGCTTTCCATGTCGGACATGATTGTTGTTCTGAAAGGCGGCGTCGTCCATCAGACAGGATCGCCCCAGGAGATCTACTTTGAACCGAAGACGCCGTTCGTGGCGGACTTCATCGGCACGACAAACCTCCTCAGCGTAAAAGGGCTGGGAGAAAATACTGTTTCTTACGGAAACGACAGAATTCCCACTACGAAGAGCGTAAATGCAGGGCAGGAATACTGCCTGAGCATCCGTCCCGAATGTCTGAAGTTGGTGAAAGAGGCCGTTGACGGGCAGGTGAATGTAAAAGTCACCATTCAAAATAAAATGTTCCTTGGAGAAAAAATCCGCTACTTTGTCAATGACAGTCTTGGCAAGGAATGGATTATCGATATTTACGACCCCGGCAGGACGATCCTGGAAGGCGAAGCATATGCCGCTTTCCCCTTTGAAAAGGCATGGCTCATTGAAGATCTGACGGATTGAAATGAAAAAAGAGCGGAGTTTCCGTAAAAAGAAACGACGCTCTTTTTTGTCTGCCGAAAAGGCATGAGTGGAGGGGCTGTGACAAGGCACAAAAATATTTTGTCACAGCCTCTTTATAATTGGCTATGGCAGATCCCTCAGCAGATCGTTTACATGAGAAGCAGCTTTCACGTTCCTGTATTCTTTTACCAATACGCCTTTTTCATCAATGATGAATGTGGAGCGCTCGATGCCCATGTATTTTTTCCCGTACATGCTCTTTTCTTTCATGACGCCGTACAAATTGCATACCGTTTCCTTTTCATCGGAAAGGAGCGGGAAATTAAGTTCATACTTGTCGCGGAAATTGCAGTGCTTTTTCACGCTGTCGCGGCTCACGCCAAGTACGGAATAACCCCGCTTCTTAAATTCTTCCAGATTGGCGCGGAATGCCTGCGCTTCCAGCGTGCACCCGGAAGTATTATCTTTCGGATAGAAATAAAGAATCACCTTCCCGCCCTTGTAATCGGAAAGGGAAATATCCTGTCCGCCGTCAGACGGAAGTGTGAATAGGGGCGCTTTTTTGCCCACCGTAAGATCTGCCATGATAACCTCCTTAAAGAAATATATTTTCTTTCATTATAGTATGGGGGAGACAGGATGTAAAACGGAGAAAAAGCCGTAAAAGTATTTCTTCTCCGGCAGATGGATAGCAAAGCATAAGGCGGACAGGTTTTTCGGATTTATTCCGTATATTTAATTTCTTTATTGACATATAGACCCCAGGAGGGTATAGTCTAATCAGAAAGAAGATTTTCGATTCAGCAGTAAGAATGAGAGAGAGTACGGAAAAGCAGAGAGGGAAATGAAATGGAAGCGAAGGAGACAAAGCAGATGGCCGGTATGGAAACAGAGGAAGCCTGCTGTCGTACGGAACGGACACCGGCAGAACAAAAGAAACTGCTTACCCGCCTTAAGACGGTGGAAGGGCAGATCAGGGGCATACAGAAAATGGTGGAAGCCGACGCGTACTGCCCCGATATCCTCATACAGGTATCGGCTGTATCCAATGCGCTGAATTCTTTTAACAAACTGCTTCTGGCATCCCATATCCGAGGCTGCGTTTCCGATGATATCCGCGAAGGCCGGGACGGAAAAGTGGATGAGCTCTGCACCATGCTCCAAAAACTGATGAAATAATTTTTTGACAGGAAATGAAAGAGGTAAAAAATGAGACAATATACGGTTACAGGCATGACCTGCGCAGCGTGCCAGTCCCATGTGGAAAAGGCAGTTGCTGAAGTGCCGGGGGTCTCTTCGGTGGCCGTGGCGCTCCTGACAAATTCCATGGCGGTCGACGGCACCGCATCAAACGAAGAAATCATCCGCGCCGTTGAAAACGCGGGGTACGGAGCGCGGCTCAAAGGTGAAGAAAAGAAAAAGAGCTCCGCTTCAGAAAAACTGGCACAGGAAGCGGAAGCACTGGCCGACCATGAAACACCGAAGCTCAAAAGGCGCCTCATATGGTCTGCCGTATTTCTTGCGCTCCTCATGTATATCACCATGGGGCACAATATGCTCGGCTGGCCTGTTCCCGCATTTTTTGACCATAATCATCTGGGACTTGCTCTGACAGAAATGTTCCTTGCCCTTATCGTGATGTATGTCAATAAGGATTTCTTTCTTTCCGGCGGGAAATCCCTCGCCCATGGCGCGCCGAATATGGATACCCTCGTGGCGCTCGGCTCGGGAGTTTCCTTTCTCTGGTCGCTCTATGTCCTTTATGAGATGACCTACCTCCTTACGCAAGGCACATCGAATGCGGATCTCATGGGATTTTACCATGACCGGCTCTACTTCGAGTCCGCCGCCATGATTCCTGCTCTCATCACCGTAGGGAAAACACTGGAATCCCTCTCCAAAGGCCGGACCACCGATGCTTTGAAAAGTCTGATGAGGATGGCGCCGAAAACGGCGTTCATCGAAAAAAACGGGCAGGAAGTATCCGTTGCCATCGACGAGGTGCAGCCGGGAGATATCTTTGTCGTAAGACCGGGAGAAACCATTCCCGTAGACGGCGTGATTATAGAAGGTACGACAGCGGCGGATGAATCCGCTCTTACGGGAGAATCCGTTCCGGTGGACAAAGCGGAAGGCGACCCCGTGAAAGCCGCCACCATAAACCGTTCCGGATTCATCCGTGCCCGTGCCACCCGTGTAGGCGAAGACACGACCTTCTCACAGATCATCCGCATGGTCAGCGATGCGGCTGCTACAAAAGCGCCGATTGCAAGAATCGCTGATGCCGTGTCCGCCGTCTTTGTACCTGCCGTTATCGGTGTAGCCGTTCTCGTCATGATCGTGTGGACACTCCTCGGCGCGCCCGTGGCGAAAGCATTGGAATACGCCATCTGCGTCCTCGTCATTTCCTGTCCCTGCGCGCTGGGACTGGCAACGCCCGTTGCCATTATGGTCGGCAGCGGCGTAGGCGCGAAAAACGGCATTCTTTTCAAAACAAGCGAATCTCTTGAAAATGCGGGGAAAATACAGATCGTCGCGCTTGACAAGACCGGTACCGTTACGGAAGGAAAACCGGAGGTCACCGGCATTTATCCTGCGGGACATATGACGGACGATGAACTTCTCCTTCTGGCATATTCGCTGGAATGGAAATCCGAGCATCCCCTTGCCCGGGCCGTTGTGGAAAAGGCGGAAGAAAGAGGCATGAGTCCGAAAGAAACTTCCGGATTCCAGGTTCTTGCGGGAAACGGCCTTGCCGCTATTATGGACGGGGACACGATTCACGGCGGGTCGGAAACCTATATTTCCACGCTGGCGGATATACCGCAGGATATGACAGAACTCTCCCGGGCATTGGGGGGAGAAGGGAAAACGCCGATTTTCTTTGAACGGAACGGGATCTTCTTGGGGATTATAGCCGCCGCCGATGTGATTAAGAAAGACTCCGCCCAAGCTGTTAAAGAACTGCAGCATATGGGGATCGAAGTTATCATGCTGACAGGAGATAATCAGCGGACGGCAGACGCCATCGGGAAAGAAGCAGGCGTTGACCGTATCATTGCCGGTGTTCTTCCTGACGGAAAAGCGGATGTCATCAGGAAACTGCAGGAACGGGGCAGAACGGCCATGGTAGGGGACGGGATTAATGATGCGCCGGCGCTTACCGGGGCAGATATCGGGATTGCTATCGGCGCAGGGACGGATGTGGCTGTCGACTCCGCCGATATCGTTCTTATGAATTCCAGGCTCACCGACGTTTCCGCTGCCATCCGATTAAGCAGGAAGACGCTGAAAAATATCCATGAAAATTTATTCTGGGCCTTTGCTTATAATATTCTGCTTATCCCCGTGGCGGCCGGTGTATATCCCATGATTTCCATAAATCCCATGTGGAGCGCGGCGGCGATGGCTCTTTCCAGTGTCACCGTCTGTCTGAATGCCCTTCGGCTGAATCTGTTTAAAGTCCATGACAGCGGGAAGGACAAGCCTCTGAAGAAGAAAGCGCTTCTGCCGGCGGAAGTGCCTGGCGCAAAAACCGGCACTGCTATAGAGAAGAAAGAGGCGGCAGGAAAGGAAAGGGCGGCTATTATTTCCGTAGAAGGCATGACCTGTGAAATATGCGAGCACCACGTGGAAAATGCGTTGAAGAAAATAAAAGGTGTTGTGGAAGCAAAAGCGGATCATACCACAGGAAAAGTAAATATGACCTGCTCGGCCGATCCTAATGAAGAAACCGTGAAGAAAGCAATTTCCGAAGCGGATTACATTTACAAAGGAATGGTATTTCCAAAGGAGGAAATGAAAATGAAAGAAACAGTAAAAATTGAAGGCATGATGTGCGGCCACTGCGAGGCGGCAGTAAAGAAATCGCTGGAGGCCATTGACGGCGTGGATCGCGCGGAAGTGTCCCATGAAACGGGTACCGCCGTGCTCACCCTTTCCAAAGAAGTCGCTGATGCGGATGTACGGAAGGCTGTCGAAGACAAAGATTACAAATTCGTAAGCATCGAAAAATAAAATCAAAAATGAAAAGCCCGCGGGAGAAAAAAGCTCATCGCGGGCTTTTCACGTATCCGTCTTGGACCAGGTTTGCATTAAATGTTTATTTTCGTGGTTAGGAATGCGGGAACGGAAAGCTGATGCAAAACAGTATAGAGGGTGGAATCCGTTATCGTAATGTATTGATATGAAATGTCCTGTAAGCCTTGTTTGCCTTTTCAGAAAAAACGGGAGAGCGGTATTTCTGGAAGCCGATTCCCTTATACAGTAAAAAAGGACGGCTCGCACCGTCCCTTTTCAGGAGTATAAAAAAATAAAGGAAGTTGGAAAGGAGTGATTTTCGCTTGGGAGTGCGAAAATTTCCCAACGGCAGAACCGTTTCATGAATCCGCTTCTGCCTGTAAGTAGTATATCACAAATAAATGATTTTGAAAACTACTTTCAATTATTTTTTAAAATTTTTTATGGAAGCGGTATTTACAGGAAAAGAAATAACAAAGAACTATTTTTTTCTTATGATTGATGCAGATGATTTCCAAATCACTGCCGGAGGAGATTATTCTGTACCGGCGGTTAAAACACCCTGTCCGGCAGCCGCAGGAAGAAGCGGTTTCCGTCGTTTCATATGAACTTGTCATTCAAATCATTTAGCCATAAAAATCCTCAGTGATTGCGGAGGTCTTTTGATTTTTTAAACGTGATCATCGTGTCAATATCTCCCAGAGGTTTTTATTAATAAAATAATACTCTCTGCCTTGTTTTGTTTTATCTAATAGTCCGGCTGCAACTAATCGGTTTAGATACTTAGAAGCGGTTTGCTTTTTTGCGATATGCCGATTTACAAGAAAGGAAATTTTACAGTATGGCTGTTCAAAAAGAAGTTCAATTAATTCTCTGCTATAGATATCAGCCATTTCATTCTTTACAAATGTTTCTGTTTCTAATTGTACCTTTCGGATTTCTTGAATCATGGATAGAGTCTTTTTAGCGGTCACTTCCACCGCGTCTAAAATATAAAGAATCCAGTTAGTCCAGTCTGCGTATTCAGTTACATCTTGCAGGGCTTTATAATAATCGGATTTGTGTTCAATGATGTAGCTGGATAGGTATAGAATAGGAACATCAAGGAGCCTTTCCTGTATTAAGTAAAGAACATTAATTATACGCCCAACTCGTCCATTCCCATCAGGGAAGGGGTGGATGCATTCAAATTGATAATGGATGACTGCCAATCGGATTAAAGGATCAATATTTCCCTCATTTATATTAATATAGTTTTCTAAGTTGGAAAGTAGACGAAGTATATCATCCTTGTTATCTGGCGGAGTGTAAACGGTCTCACCATATGAATTCTTCAGTACTGTTCCGGGGAATGAACGAATTCCGTCTGAACGTTGCTTTACTTTATGGAATAGTTCAATAAATATATTAATTCCTAATGGACGTTGCTTGATTTCATTGAATCCATACCAAAGGGCGTCTTTATAATGAAGGACTTCTTTTGTAGATGGGGAAATGATTTTACTGTCCGGTGCCGAAAATGCTTTATATAAATCATCGTTTGTGGTAACAACATTTTCTATTTCACTGGAAGATTTTGCTTCTTGTAATGATACCGTCTGCAACAGCAAAAGCGGATTTGCCTGCATGTAAGTCCATCCGTGCAGTTCTGCCAAGGCCTTATTAGCAGAAACCGTTTTCTTCAGTATTTGGACTGTTTCCAGTTCTGCATGCGGAGGTAATATCGGAAGGTTATTATATGCTGTTTCTTTTTTATATGGCATAAAAGCTCTCCTAATAGGTATACATTATCATCCTATTTGGGTAATAGGGTGATTTTTGGAGTAGAAATAAACCTATTTGAATAATAGTATGATTGAATAAACCTGTCAATAAAATAGGGTGATTTTTAAGGTGAAAATAAACTTGATAAAAATTGACACAAATGATTTCAGTATATAAATGGATTTTTGTTACTAAATGGCAATATCAAATCAGACAGCCACTCAGAAAAATTATGCAGCAGATGAAAGTCGGGGAATCTGTTTTCTTCTAACGTGAACTTGTAATTCAAATTTGAATTTGATACCATGGAGAAAAGAATGGAATTCATGAAAGGGCAGCGTTCAGGAAGAAAGGATACTTGAAAATGGAATGGCTGGGACGAAACAGGAAATCGGTCATCATTGCCGTGGTTTTGGTGATCGCCTTTGCTGCGGGATATTTCTTTTATAAGAGCAGGAATGCGGAACAGAGAAAACTGATCCTTTACGGAAATGTAGATATTCGTCAGATTTCTCTTGCTTTCAACAGCAATGGGCGGATCGAGGAAATGCTGAAAGAGGAAGGCGATGCGGTGAAGGCAGGCGATGTGCTGGCGCGGCTGGATACCCGTCCGCTGGAGCTGGCGATTGCCCAAAAGAAGGCGGTGATTGCCCAGCAGGAAGCGGTGGTGGCAAAGCTGCACAACGGTTCTCGTCCGGAAGAAATTACCCAGGCGGCAGCGCAGGTGGAATCTCTGGCGGCCGCGGAAAATAATGCCCGCGCTTATTATCAGCGTATGGCATCGCTTCTTGCCGACGGTGCGGTAAGCAGGCAAAGCGCCGATGATGCGGAGGCACGATGGAAAGCGGCGGCTGCCAATTTGGAAAATGCGAAGGCTGCCTTGTCTTTGGTAAACATGGGACCCCGCAGTGAAGATATCGCGGCGGCGGAAGCGCAGCTTTCCGCTTTGAAAGCAGGTCTTGAAAATGATCTGTACAATTTGAGCCAGGCAACGCTTATCGTGCCGCAGGACGGCGTGATCCGTTCCCGTTTGATGGAAACGGGGGATATGGCATCTGCTGCGAGGCCGGTGTATCTTATCGGTCTGTCCGATCCGAAATGGATCCGTGCGTATGTGCCTGAAAGCCGTCTTGGCGAGTTGCGGGAAGGTATGGAAGCGGACGTTTATGTGGACAGTTTCCCGAATGAAGCGATTCAGGGGAAAGTGGGATATATTTCCGATACGGCGGAGTTCACGCCAAAGTCTGTACAGACGGAGGAACTCAGGACATCGCTCCTTTATGAAGTGCGCATTTTTGTGGATGACGAAAAGAATCGCCTCCGCATGGGAATGCCGGCAACGGTGAAGTTTTGAAATCACGGAAAGTTTTTAAATAACGGGAAAGGATGTATCGTGGCTGACGGATATGTGGTGGAAGCGGCCGGTGTGACGAAACGGTTCAGGGATTCCCGCGGGGGAGCACTGCTGACTGCCGTGGACTGTCTGGATATACGGGCGGCGCGGGGGAAGATGACAGCGCTTATCGGGCCAGACGGCGCGGGGAAGACGACATTCCTTCGCATGGTCTGCGGGCTGATGTTTCCAACTGAAGGGATTCTTTCCGTACTTGGCATTCCTGTGGCGGACAAACCTGCAGATGTGCAGAGGCGTCTTGGATACATGCCCCAGAAGTTTGGGCTCTATGAGGATCTGACGTGTATGGAAAATATGAATCTTTACGCTGATCTTCATGGGATTTCAACAGAGGAACGGAAAGAACGGTTTGAAAAATTATTTCATATGACCGGTCTTGCACCGTTTGCACAGCGTCTTGCGGGAAAGCTGTCAGGCGGCATGAAGCAGAAACTGGGACTTGCGTGTACTCTCGTGCGGACGCCGGAGCTGCTTATTCTTGATGAACCGACAGCAGGTGTCGATCCTCTTTCCCGACGGGAGCTTTGGGAAATATTGAAAGATCTCGTGGAGGGCGGGCATATTTCCGTCCTTGTTTCCACAGCCTACATGGAAGAGGCGGAGCTTTGTGACGAGGTATACATCCTTAACAAAGGGAAAGTTCTTGACAGGGGCACGCCGGAGGAGCTGAGGAAGGAAACGGAAGGCCGCTGCCGGATGGCGAAAACGCCGGAAGGGATACCGTCCCGCGTGCTTCAGGCGGCATTTCTGGATGATTGGAAGTCTGTGGAGGATGCCGTTCCCGAAAAGGGAAATGTACGGTTCGTTTTAAAGGAAGGGGTGCCGCTTGAACGGGTAAAAGCGTTTTCCTGTTATCCCCGTTTGGAAACGGAAAGCGTGCCGTCCCGTCTGGAAGACAGTTTTATGTGCTGTCTTGGGAAATTAGAAAGAAAAGAAAGTCCTCTTGAAGGATTTGAACTGGATTATAAAGAACCGGCACATATTTCCGGCAAAGTGGATATTGAAGTAAAAAATCTGGTGCGCCGGTTTGGTGATTTCACCGCTGTGGACAATACATCATTTCAGGTTCATGAGGGAGAAATCTTCGGGCTTTTGGGGCCGAACGGCGCAGGCAAGTCGACAACGTTTAAAATGCTTTGCGGACTTCTTCCCGCAAGCAGCGGCGAATTGTCGGTGGCAGGGGTAAACCTGCGGACAGCACGGGCGGCGGCCCGAGCCAATGTGGGATATGTGGCACAGAAATTTTCTCTCTACGGTATGCTTACTGTCCAGGAAAATCTGGAGTTTTTCGGCGGTGCTTACGGACTGCCCCGGCAGAAAATAAAAGAAAGAATGAAAGAGGTGCTTTCTCAGTTCGGTCTCAGCGGCGCGGAAGACAGGATGGCCGGCGATCTGCCCGGCGGGTACAAACAGCGCCTGTCCATGGCGGCGGCTCTTCTTCATGAACCGAAAATATTATTTCTCGATGAACCGACAAGCGGCATTGATCCCCCTGCCCGGCGGATTTTCTGGCGGCAGATAACAGCGCTGGCCGCAAAGGGAACGACAGTGATCATCACGACGCATTTTATGGACGAGGCGGAATACTGCGACCGCATCATGATACAGGATCAGGGAAAGATGCTTATTCTTGGGACGCCCGAGGAAGTACGGAACAGGGGCGGGAAAAATCTCACCATGAATGAAGCGTTTATTGCCATTGTGGAAAACAGCCGGAGAGAGGAGGCGTTATGATGGAGACCTTCCGCCGTATTTCTTCATTGGTGAGAAAGGAATATAACCAGCTTATCCGTGACCGCAGCAGTCTGGTGATCGGGATCGTTATTCCCATCATGCTCATTCTTCTTATCGGGTACGGCCTGTCGCTGGATGTGAAAAATGTGCCTGTGGCGGTGGTCATGGAAGATGCATCACCCACGGTGCAGGATATACTTTCTTTTATGGACGGCTCCGACTATTTTGATCCCCGCTATACCACGTCCATGAAAGAAGGTACGGAAATGATGAACCGGCGGGAAGTGGACGCCATAATCCGTGTGCCGACGAATTTCACGGAAAATCTTTTCAGGGGCGGCAGCCATGTGCAGATTATTCTCTGGGGCGTGGACGCGGCTTCCGCACGGACGGCAGAATCTTATCTTGAGGCGGGCCTTGCTTCATGGCAGGCGGCCAATGCGTCAAAGTACATGACCGTATCCGACGGCCTCGGTTTTGTATCCGTCACGCCGCGGCAGTGGTTCAATGACGCCAATACAAGTACATGGTTCTTTATTCCCGGGCTCGTGGTGCTCATCATGACGCTTGTCGGCCTGTTCCTGACTACAATGGTCATGGCGCGGGAATGGGAAAGGGGCACGCTGGAAGCTCTTTTTATCACGCCGGTGAGACCGATAGAAATCCTTTTATCGAAGATGATTCCTTACTTCGGTATCGCCACAATCGGTTTCTGGCTCTGCATGGCGGCGGCGCGTTACTTATACGGCGTGCCTGTGCACGGTTCATTCTTAATGATCCTTCTGGGATCGGTTATTTACCTCATCGTGACGCTGGGCATGGGACTTACGATTTCGTCGGTGATCAAAAACCAGTTCTTTGCGTGCCAGGTGTCTATGCTGGTGAGTACGCTTCCTACGGTCATGCTGTCAGGATTTATTTTCGATCTGCGAAGCGCGCCTGCCGTGGTCTATGCCGTGGGACATGTCCTTCCTGCTACATACTACATGGAACTTTTGAAATCGCTCTTCCTTGCGGGAAATGACTGGGCGCTTATCAGGGAGAACTGTCTGATCTTAGGGGGATACGCTGTGTTCTTTACGGGACTCTCCTGCGTGGTAACGAAAAAGAGGCTGGAATGATGGAACATATTATGCTTTACATCCGCCGCATCCTTTTCATGGTGCGGAAAGAAATGCTGACCACCCTGAAAGATCCGAAAAGCCGCATTATCCTTATTATGCCTGTCATTATCCAGTCCCTGCTTTTCGGTTATGTGGCATCGTATAATCTGGACAGTGTGGATTATGCTGTCCTTGATTTAAGCAGGAGCCGCTGCTCCGAAGAATTGATTGCCGAATTAGATGGAAGCGGGATATTTAAACGGGTGGCGACACTTGGGAGCACATCGCAGATCGCCCGATTCATCGACGGGCGGGAAGCGGGCGTCGTTCTTGTCATCGGTCATGATTTTGCGGATAAGATAACCGCAGGGGAAAACGCACCCGTCCAGGTGATTACTGACGGAAGGAATACGATGACATCGAGCATTGCATCAGGATATATTTCCGCGGTGGCAGCGGCGTATAACAGCCGGCTTCACGGCGGTCATCAGCTTCTCCATATAGACCCGGTAGCATGGTATAATCCGAACCTGATTTCCCGATGGGGGTTCCTCGCGTCGCTTCTTCCCATGGTCAGCCTGACACAGGTAATGATCCTTGCGGGGCTGTCCGTGGCGAGGGAAAGGGAAAACGGTACTTTTGACCAGCTCATGGTGACGCCGCTCCTTCCCATGGAAATACTCATCGGCAAAGCGGTACCGCCGCTCCTTATCGGTATGGTCCAGTCTTTCATCGTACTGACGATTGCTGTTGCATGGTTCAAAGTGGCTCTTGTGGGCTCTCTCTTTACTCTCGCCCTTGTCATGGCGGTATTTCTCCTTTCCTGTGTAGGAATCGGTCTTTCCATTTCTGCTGTCGCCAAAAATATGCAGCAGGTTATTGTGTACAACTTTGTGGTGCTTCTTCCCATCATGCTCCTGTCAGGCATGGCGACGCCTGTAAGGAATATGCCCACAGTGCTTCAGTATTTCACCTATATCAATCCCATGCGCTTTGCCATCGACGGCGTACGGCGCGTATATATCGAGGGGGCTTCTCTTTCCATGATTGCCTCCGACTTCATTCCCATGCTTATCGTGGCGGCGGTGACAATGCTCCTTGCCGCGTGGATGTTCAGACATAAATTAGGATAAAGGAACTGCAATGAAAGAAAATCAGAAAAACGGACGCCGTATGGACGGGCGGGAAACCGAAGAGAAAATCATCAAATGCGCGGGACAGCTCATTGCAGAGAAAGGATTCGCTTCCGTGACAAGCAAGGAAATATGCCGGGCGGCAGGTGTGAATCTGGCGGCGGTCAATTACCATTTTGGAAGCCGTGACGGACTCTATCTTGCCGTATTAGAAAACGTCCAGCAGTACCTTGTCGGGCTGCAGCAGCTGATCAACCTGTATGAGTCGGATCTGGCGCCGCGGCAAAAAATGGAAAAACTTATTGACTTTCTGGCAGGAAATGCCTTCCGAAAAAATGAATGGCAGATCAGCGTGTGGGTACGGGAAGTGATGAATCCTTCTCCCATGCTGGAAAAAATATTTCAAAAAGAAGCGCTCCCGAAAATCTCCGTCATCGTGAAAATATTTTCAGAATACACAGGCTATACCGCCGATGATCCCCGGCTGTACAGCGGAATTATTACCCTTGCCGCGCCTTTTGCCGTGTGCCTCCTCGGACGGTACCATTCCCTGCGCAGGGAAATGCCTGTCCATATACCGATAGAAACCATGGCGGAAAACATCAAACAGCTGGCTCTTGCTAATTTGGAAAATTTAAAAAGGAATAAAAGATGAACATGGAAAAGACGACAGAGCGGTACCTTACAGCATGATTACCGTAGCCAAAGACAAAAAAGATAGAATAAGTGCAGCAGGGGAAATGTCGTATTTCTCTTTGCTGCACTTACTTATATGGTACTAATGACAGCTGAGGGACGGAAAGGGCTGCCGGTTTCTGTTGTCCGTCCTTACAGAGCGTGGGACGAATGATGTATTCTGCTATGCTGTATCGATTGACACAAATAATCGTTTCTTAGTACACTACGGGCAGGAAAGAAATGGCAAGTTGTTTTGAAAAGAGGGATGCATTATGGCAGAGGTATATACATTCCGGGTAAGACTTTGTGAATTGAAAAATGTTATATGGAGGGATATAGAGATCACGTCCGTCTCCTCCGTTGCGAAACTTGGATATGCTGTATTGGCCGCATTTGATAGCACGGCAAGCCATTTGTTTAATATACGGTTCAAAGGCAGACGTTATGAAATCATGTTTGACGAGGATGATTTTTTCGGTGAGCCCGTTTTTGATCCTGTCCATACGAAACTTTCCGCGCTGAAGCTTAAGGCGGGAAACCGGCTGAGTATGGAATATGATTATGGTGCAGGCTGGGAATTTGAAATAAAATTATTATCCATTACTGGAATGGAACGGGGCAGAGGGAGACATTATCCGTATGTTGCCGGCGGAAAGGGAAAAGGCATTATTGAAGATACTTCCCCTTATGAACTGGCTGAAATCATTGAGAAAACAAATAAAGACGGGATTCTGCCCAAAATCACGGATGGATATTCGGGAGAAGAAACAGTATGGGATTACAGGGATTTTGACCTGGCATACTGTAATATGTTTTTTAAAAATGATGTATTGGGAATACAGACTGCATACGAAATGTATGAATAAAGCCGAGATAAAATCATAAGGGCAGACTTGTCTTCGTGCTTTAGCAAACAGAAAGGGCAGAACCGTTTTTGATGGCGCTGCCTTTTTTATTGCCCGGAAATTATAATAAAACCTGCTTCTGCGAAAGAGAAGACTGTTCATTTTGCGAAAGGATTTTGCTGCTTGCGATATATTTCTTCTATATCATGGCAAAAGACAATACGGCAGGAGTTGCCGCGGCGGGGGAAGTCTGATACGATGGAAAAATGAAAGCGAGGAGTTATGAGGACATATTATGATATCGGACTGAATTTATTTACCCGTTCTTTTCCTGATCCGGAGCGGATCATCGCGGACGCGGAAGCGGCGGGGATCTGCTGCATTCTTACGGGCTCGAAAGCGCGGGAGAATGAGCTTGTGGATGAGTTCGTGAAGACCCATGATGTTTATGGCACGGCGGGTATCCATCCCCATGCTGCTGATGACGCTGCGGACGAGGATCTGGAACGGATCGAGGAAATCATTCTTTCCAATCCGAAGATCGTGGCGGTGGGGGAATGCGGACTGGATTATGACCGGATGTATTCGACGAAGGAAAACCAGCTTTATTATTTCAAAAAGCTGATTGCTCTCGGCGAGAAGCTGAAGAAGCCGCTGTTTCTCCATGAACGGGACGCGGAGGAAGATTTCATTTCCTGCTTTGCCGGGCATGAAGACATATGCAGGCGTTCGGTGGTGCATTGCTACACGGGAAATAAAGAGACGGCGGAGACGCTTTTGGACATGGGATTTTCCATCGGGATCACCGGATGGATCTGTGATGAGCGTAGGGCGGAGGCATTGCGGGAAGCGGTGAAAATCATTCCCCCGGACCGCATTCTTTTGGAAACGGACGCACCCTACCTCACCCCGCGGGGGATTCCCGGCCTTAAGCGGACGAATGTGCCTCAGAATATCGTATATGTCGCCCGGACCCTTGCCCACTACATGGGGGTCAGCGAAGAGGACGTGATCCGTCACGCGAAAATAAATACGGAGCGGATTTTTGGTTTATAGTGCTGTTCCTGAGAGAAAAAAATTTGGAATTTGCAGAATTGAAATAACTTTCGGTTTTGCCTAATAAGTTTATGAAACAGGAGGATATTTATGAATTACAGCACAGACAGACCGATTGATAGGGAAGAGCAGGATTTATTAGGAAGATCATTTTTTTCAAAACAACTTGGTAAAGCAATTTATGAATACAACGGGAAAGATGGGTTGGTAATAGGTTTATTTGGGAAATGGGGAACCGGAAAGACTTCTGTCATTAATATGGCAATAAATGAGATTAATAAATTGGCAGAAAATGATAAAAATAAACCAATGATTATGAAGTTTGCCCCATGGAATTATTCAGATAAAAATAATCTCATTAGCTTATTTTTCCAAAGTTTAAAAAATAAGATAGAAGTTCAAAACAATAAAGAATTTAAAAAGAAGGTGGGGAAAGCATTAAGCGATTATTCTGGTGCTTTTGATACATTATTGCTTGTACCAGGAGTCAATTCAGGTTTTATAGAGAGTTTAAAGTCTTTAGCTCGAGTACTAGGAGATAATCTTAGGGAAAAAGTTGACTTAGATCGGACAAAGGATATCCTTGAAAAAGCGCTGATTAAAGCCAACAAGAAAATTATTATTGTAATTGATGATATAGATCGACTAACCAATTCACAGATTAGGGATGTATTTCAATTAGTTAAACAGGTGGCGGATTTCCCTAATGTAATATATGTACTAGCTATGGATAGAGAAGTTGTTCGTAGCGCTTTAACAGAGGTGCATAATATAGATGGGAATGAATACTTAGAGAAGATTATACAGATTCCATTTGAGCTTCCGGAGTTAAGAAAATCAAGATTACATGATATATTTTTCATTAAGCTCGAGCAGATCGTTAACGATCTATCTGATAAAGTAGTATGGGATAAGAGTTATTGGAGCAATGTGTTTAGAAACTGCATAGAACCATACATTAATACTTTAAGAGATGTTAACAGAGTGACTAATACTTTCCAGTTTAGGTATGAAATGCTATATCAGGAAACTTCTTTTGAGGATATGGTAGGTATTACTGCTCTTGAAGTGTTAGAGCCAGAATTATATAAATGGATTTGCAATAATAAGGATGCTGTTTGTGGAGGAGATATGCATGAACTTTTATCAAACTTTGGCAATAAACCGGATTATCGTAAATTGTATCACGATCAGTTTGAACGTTTGGGAATAGATCCTGATTTGGCAATAAGTTGCGTTTCAACGATGTTTCCTGCATTTGCAAAGGATGTTAATGGATATAATTATGATTATCAATCAACGTCGGATAATATTATAGGTAAGATGAGAGTTGCACATGAAGAAAGATTTGAATTATATTTTATGTTCGATTTAGAGGATATAAAGGTTTCTAGAAGTATAATCAACGATTGTATATATAGATTTGATAGAGATGCTTTAAGTATGGCTGTTGATGAGATTAATAAACAGGGTAATATTGTTTACTTCTTGGAAGAAATAAAATCGTTAGTTAATAAGATACCATATAGACGTTTGGACTTAATTGCCTCTGTGATGCTTGGTTTACAGGGGGAATTTAAAGGTGAAAATACAAGGAGTATTTTTGCAATGTCTGCGTGCATTATATCTGAATACCTTGTATATAATATTATAGAAAGGCTTAAAACGGAGGAAGAAAAATATGCAATTATTCGTTCCGCTGTAGAAAATGTTAATAAAACTGGATTAGGGTCAATGGCTAGAATTATTAACAGAATAGAGCTTGCATACGGAAAATTAGCAGGAGATTCAGAAAGAAAAGATGAACAAATCATAAGTTTAGTGCATCTGAAAGAACTTGAAAAGATTTATGTAGCAAGAATTCATGCTATTGCAAATTCTGAATCGATCTTGGATATAAACGAATTTAGTTTAGTTTTCTATTTATGGGAGTGTTTTGACAAAGACGGAGCAGCAGGATATCTGGAAAAGTTATTTAAAAATGACGTAAACAAACTTAAATTTATTTGCGCGCTGGCAAGTAGATGGGACAGTACTAATGGCAGTGGTTGGGGATTCTGTTCAAAAGATTATTCAAAATATATTTCGCAAGATGAAGTATATAATATGATTCAAAATTTTGATAAGAACAAACTGGATGAGTTTACTGAAATTGAACAAATCAAATTAGCATCATTTGCTTTGAATTACCATAGACATGAGTTGAGCCATGTTAGTGAGGAAGAAGCGCTAAAACTCGTAAATGAATGGAAGACGGGAAAAGAAGAGTAGGAAAACTCGGAAATTAATTGTAAAAATTCTGGCTTGTCTGACTGAAATAATGAAATAAAATTTTATCATACGATTGCGCATAAAACAGTAAATTAAAAAAGGGTTTACTGTTTTTTGTTGCCTGCCGTACCACATATTTCCCTGAAAATAAAATTTTTTCGCAAAAGGATATCGAATGACTTGAATATTTCGATTTACCTTGCTATAATAAGGACACAAAATCGGATGAACCGAAGAATACTGTGTGAATCTATGTCAGGTGACGTCTTCGGTTAAGATGAATTTGAATGAACTCTCGGACCTCCGGCCAATCGTAAAAAACTCCGGGAAGACAATCTTCTGTTTCACAGTTTTTTTGAAAGGTGGTTTATTTATGGCAAACATTCAGAAACGGTATGATCTTTTCATTGACGGCAAATTTGTGCCCGCCTCTGACGGCAAAACTTTTGAAGCCCACAATCCCGCCAACGGAGAAGTGCTTGCGTCTTTTGCGGAAGCGACCCGGGAAGATGTGGATCTGGCGGTGAAAGCCGCCCGGCGCGCCTTGAAATCCTGGCGCAGGACTTCTCCCATTGAAAGACAGAATTATCTCCTGAAGATTGCGGATATCATTGATCAGAATGCTGAGCATCTGGCTCTTGTCGAAACGCTGGACAACGGCAAGCCGATTCGTGAAACCAGGGCGGTGGATATTCCTATGGGGGCCGACCATTTCCGTTATTTTGCAGGCTGTATCCGTGCACAGGAAGGCACAGCGACCATGCTTGACGACAATACGATGTCTCTTGTGATTCATGAACCGATCGGTGTGGTCGGACAGATTATTCCCTGGAATTTTCCGTTCCTCATGGCCTGCTGGAAGCTTGCTCCGGCGCTGGCGGCAGGCGATACGATCGTTATCAAGCCGTCTTCCCATACGTCTCTGTCTCTCATGGAACTGGTCAGACTGATTGCCGATGTGCTGCCGGCAGGCGTGCTGAACGTGATTACCGGTGCCGGTTCCAAATCCGGGCAGTGGATTCTTGATCATCCCGATTTCGATAAGCTGGCATTCACAGGCTCTACTGAAATCGGCCGCAGCGTATACCAGGCAGCTGTAGACAAACTGATTCCTGTCACTTTGGAACTCGGCGGCAAATCGGCCAACATGATTTTTGACGACTGCGATCTGGAACAGGCAGTGGAAGGTGTGGCGACAGGCATCCTCTTCAATCAGGGGCAGGTCTGCTGCGCCGGTTCCCGCGTATTTGTGCAGGAAGGCATCTTTGACAAGTTTGTCGCTAAGCTGAAGACAACTTTTGAAGGTGTCAAAGTGGGCGACCCGACAGATCCGTCTACCCAGCTGGGGGCGCAGATTTATAAGAGCCAGCAGGAAAAGGTGCTGAAATATATCAAGATCGGTCTGGAAGAAGGCGGCGAGCTGGTGACCGGCGGCGAACGCTACACGGAAAACGGATGCGACAAGGGCTTCTTCATGAAACCGACCATTCTCATTTCGAAGACAAATGCGGCACGCGTATGCCAGGAAGAAATCTTCGGGCCGGTCGTTGTGGTGCAGAAGTTCAAAACGGTTGATGAAGTTATCGAACTGGCGAACGACAGCGTGTACGGTCTGGGAGGCGGCGTTTTCACGAGCAGCCTGAATACGGCCATGAAGGTCAGCCGCGGCGTACAGACGGGCCGTGTCTGGGTCAATACGTACAACGCGATTCCCGCGGGCGCTCCCTTCGGCGGTTACAAGGAGTCCGGCATCGGCCGCGAAACTCACAAGGTCATGCTGGAACATTACAGCCAGACGAAAAATATCATGATCAATCTGAAAGAGGGAACCACGGGCCTCTATGATGTGAAATAAGGCAGGAAAATAAAAAAGACGCGGCGGCGTCTTTTTTATTTCTCCGGTGGAAGCCGGAAATGATGTTTTGGCTGTAGTTTTTATTTCTTCTGAAGAATCTTGATGATTTCCCCGATGTAGGCGCTGTGGTTATTGCCGGCGCGGCGCCCTGTGTTCCACTCGTCATACGCGCTCTTGTCGGTGTAATGATCCGGCGTCATCTCGGCGGTATAAATTTTTTTGCATACGAAGATGAGATCCGCTTCTTCAATGCCTGCCGCGTCGCCGATGGCAAGAGGGTGGAGTCCGGAGCCTTCATACTTGTTTTCATCCCGGCCGGAGTGGCTTCCCATGTAACTCATCTGCGGTTTATGTTTCTCCGGGAGGAATGACAGGGTGAAATAGTCCTGGCTGTCGAGAATCGTTTTGGTGAAACGGCTCTGTCGGATGTAGATGGTGGCGGTTTTCTTTCTCCACATGACGCCGAAGCCGCCCCAGGTAACGAGAAGTGTATTGCATTTCTCTATATTTCCTGCGGTCACAAGGACGTACCTGCTCCATGAGGTAAAGGGATTGATGTTTATTTCTTCCGGGGTGATTTCTGTAAAAGCCATCACAAGCCTCCTTTTGTAAATGATTTGTAATTGACATAAACAGTATAACAAATCGGTGAGAATCAGGCGAGGAGGAGGAGGAGCGGGGAAAGCGGTGCGGCAGCCATTTGACATTCGGGAATGCATTGGATATAACTGTATATTGTAAGAGAATATTAAAATGATAAAAGGGAAGGAGGAGCTATGGAAAAAAATACAGGCTGGAAGCGTATCGTGTACCTGATGTGTGCCATCCAGGTGGGTGCGGGAATCGCGATGATCGGCGTCATGGCGTTTCTTCCTCTTTTTCTGGGAGAAATCGGTGTCACTGATGCGGGCGAGGCGGCTTTCTGGTCGGGGCTCATTTCAGGGGTCACGCCGTTTATGATTGCTCTTTCCGCGCCTTTCTGGTCTATCCAGGCGGACCGCCGCGGCCCGAAACTTGTCATGTCCATCGTCCTTGCGGCGGTGACACTGACAGCGTTTCTCTGCGCCGTGTCCACTTCGCCGTGGCAGGTGTTTATCTTCCGCCTGCTGCAGGGGCTGGTGGGCGGTTTCGTTCCCATCGGGCTGTCGGTCATTGCTTCCGTATCTCCGGAAGAAGAAACGTCCCGTACGCTCGGTTACTTTCAGGCGGCCATGGTGTCAGGCATTATGTTCGGCCCTCTCGTGGGAGGTCTTGTGGCAGACACGCTGGGGTACCGCATGCCCTTTGTCTTCTTTGGCGTTCTGTCCCTGATCTGTCTGATCTGCCTCCGCCTGTTCATGCCGGAAATCCATCGCAAGGGGGCGTCGGTAGAAAAATCTTCCACCTGGCAGGAATTGAAATATTTTGCTGCCATTCCCCGCGTGCGTCTTATGGTGGGGATCCAGTTCCTCTGTAATTTCGGCATCACCGGTATTGGTCCCATACTCCCTCTTTACATCAAGGACATGCTCGGCGGCGGGTCGGAGATTATCGCCACGATCGTAGGCATCATTATATTTCTTGCCGGCGGCGCGAGCGCGCTCTGCTCTCTTTCCACAGGGGCGGTGACGGCCCGCGTTTCTCTGCCGCGGCTTTTGACAGCGGCGACCGTTTTTGTGGGACTGACTTTTATCATGCAGTATATGATGACAAACGTGTGGGGGCTTGGTTTCTTCCGTGCCGTTACAGGAATCGGCATGGGGTTCATCATGCCTGTGGCCAATACGCTCATCGCGCAGGCGGTGCCCAATGAAAAGAGATCCATCGTCTTCGGCGTCGTGTCAAGCGTCGTTCTCATGGGCAACGTGGCGGGCCCTGTATGCAGCGGAGCGCTTGCCATGGTATGCGGCTATGCGGCCGTTTTCTGGTCTACCGCTGTTGCCTTCCTTGCAGCAGGCATTGTCGTATATATCAATTTCAAAGATGAAATAAACGGAAATAAGGAGATTTGATTGCATTTTTTCTTTAAAATAATAAAAATACTGATTCTTTTTCTTCTGCTTGCCTTTGTCGGAGCGGGATTCTATGCGGGAAATACCGCTTATGAAACGATGCTCACCGCGCCGTGGGAAAAAATCCTCGACGTGACGAAACAGACAGCAGATCTTTCGCGCATTCACCGCAGGGAGCAGAAGGACGGGTGGCAGCCCGTGGAAATCCGTTCCGCTGACGGGACGAAACTTCGCGGGACCTATATAGAAAACAGCCGTTCTTCTGACCGTACGGTTATTCTTCTTCACGGGCTTTATCAGAATCGCTCCATGTGCATCCCTTATGTGGATATGTATCGGGATATGGGGTATAATGTCCTCCTCATCGACCAGCGGGGCCACGGAGAAAGCGGCGGCAGCCATACCACCTGGGGTCTTCGTGAAACGGACGATCTTGACGCCTGGACAGAGTGGCTGAGAGGAAAGGACGGCGGCGTGAAAATCGGTATGCATGGGATTTCGCTCGGCGCGGCGATGGCTCTTATTTACAGCGGAACGGAAAGAGGGAAAAATATTTCTTTCTATGTGGCTGACAGTGCTTATGGGGGCATGCTGGAACTGGGGAAGGACAAGATCTCCGCCTATACCGGCGATCCCCGGTTTTTGTGGGGGATGGATCTCGTGGAGCCTTTTTTCCAAAGCGTCCTGTGGCTGAGGAGCGGAAAGACACTGTCCGACATAGATCCGCTGGAGGCGGTCAGACGTATGACAGCGCCTGTCCTTTTTCTCCACGGCGGCGCGGACACACTCATTCCGCCGAAGACGGCAGAGGAACTGCTGCAGGCATCAGGAAGCAGCAAAAAGGAACTTTTTATTTTTGACGGCGCGGGCCATACTATGGAAATGGCGGTAAACGGCGATGCTTACCGGAAGGCGGTCCGCGTATTTCTTGAAAGTCTTTCTCAAAACATGTGATACAATAAAAGACAGAGAAGTGCTGAATCGAGAAAGGAGCGACCATGCTGATCCGTGAACGTACAGAAGAACTGGAAAAGAAACTTCTGAGTCCTAAAGCGGCTTTTTCCGCGGACGCAAAAAGAAGCAGGGAGGAAACGGAAGATCCTATGCGCACGAAATTTCAGCGCGACAGGGACCGTATTCTCCACAGCAATTCTTTCCGCCGGCTGAAACATAAGACACAGGTATATATCGCGCCTGAAGGCGATCACTACCGGACACGCATGACGCATACCCTTGAAGTGGCGCAGATCGGCCGTACGATGGCCCGCGCCCTGCGGCTGAATGAAGACCTTGTGGAAGCCATCGCCATGGGCCATGACCTGGGACACACCCCTTTCGGACATGTGGGAGAGCAGGCGCTCCGCGACGTATGCGGCCACTTCGAGCATAATGAGCAAAGCGTGCGCATTGTGGAATGCCTTGAAAATGACGGCAGAGGACTCAATTTGACCGAGGAAGTGAAAGACGGCATGCTCAATCATTCAGGCGATCTTAAAGCGCACACGCTGGAGGGCGGGCTCATCAAGTACGCCGACCGTATCGCCTACCTCTGCCATGACTATGATGACGCGGAAAATATGGGACTCATCTCGGCAAAGGAACTGCCCGACCGTGTCCGCCGCGTGCTGGGGACGACCCACTCCTCCATGATTACAGCTATGGTACAGAATCTGGTGGAAAATTCCACGGATGAAGATACCATACACATGGACAAAGAAGGGGACGAAGTCCTTCTTGAATTCCGGTCCTTCATGTTTGACCGGGTCTACATGTCACAGCCGCTCATCCCCGATCGGAAACGGGGACATGGCGTAGTTGTCATGCTTTATGAATGGTACATGAACCATCCTGATGAGCTGCCGGAGAAGCAGAAAAAACTGGCGCAGGGAAATATTTCTTTGGCCGCCAGAGATTACATCAGCGGGCTTACCGATAATTTCGCCATCAACCTGTTCAAAGAGAAATATATGCCCAAGTATTGGAACCTGTAAATCAAAAAGCCGTGAGGAAAGAAAACGAAAAATCCTCACGGCTTTTCCTGTAATTGATACCGCGGCAGTATACTTTATTTCGTGTTTTCAGAAATAAAAAAGCCTGTACGGGAAAATCCTGCACGGGCTTTTCGCGTGGGAAGGACCGGTCATGGCCTGAACTTGTATCCCACGCCCCAGATGGTCAGAATATGCTGGGGATCGGCGGGGTCTTTTTCGATGGCGTCCCGGATGCGGTTGATGTGGACGGGGACGGTGGATGTATTGCCGAAGGATTCCATGCCCCAGATGCGGTTGTAGATGGTTTCCCGGCTGAAAACGATATCCGCGTTAATCATAAGAAATTCAAGCAGCTGGAATTCTTTGTTGGGAAGCAGTTTGTTTTCCCCACGGACGGTGACGATGCGGGTGGACGAGTTTAAAGTGATATCACCGATCGTGATGATGCCGGTATTTTCCTTTGCCGTCCCTTTCAGACGTTCGTAACGGGCAAGCTGTGATTTTACGCGGGCGGCCAGTACCGCGGGAGAAAATGGTTTTTCGATGTAATCGTCGGCACCGAATCCGAGACTTCTGATTTTGTCAATGTCATCTCTTCTGGCACTGACGATGAGGATGGGGATATCCAGCTGTTCCCGCAGCATGCGGCAGATGGAAAAGCCGTCCGTGCCGGGGAGCATCAGATCCAGGAGGATCAGGTCATAAAGGCCGCTTTGCGCTTCTTCCAGCCCTTTTTTTCCATCAGTGATGATTGCCGCATCCAGGCCGGAAAGCGTGAGGTAATCTTTTTCAATTTCGGCAATGGCGCTGTCGTCTTCGATGATAAGAATTTTTTTCATGTTTTACTGTCCTTCCGTGAGCGGTATTTTTATTTCTACGCATAAGCCATGGGGTATGACGTTTTCGGCATTTACCGTGCCGTTCATGAGGCATACGGCTTTTTGGACGATGGTCATGCCGAGACCGCTGCCGTCTTCCGTACGGCTTCGGGCCTTATCGGTCCGGTAAAAGGCTTCGAACAGATGGCGGAGTGACGTTTCCGGTACGCCAGGGCCGTCATCGGTAACGGTCAGGACAGCTTCATTATTTCCTTTTTCCAAATGGAGGAGAAGATGGCCTTCCCCGGTGGTCTTGTACTTGGCACTGTTGGATGCCAGATTCATGAGGATGCGGTTTAAAAGGAGGCGGCTTCCCCTGATGGGTACATGTTTCGCTGTTTCTGCCGACAGGATGAGTCCCTTCTCTTTGAAAGAATTCCGGGTTTCTTCTATAAAGTCATGAAGCACGGCGGAAAGGTCGAGAGTTTCTTCCGTGTAGGCTTTGACACCGATATCCAGCCTGGATAAATCGAAAAGCTGGTTAATCATGCGGTCCAGATCATCAGCGCGCCGGCAGATGACAGACAAATATTTCTCTTTCTTTTCTTCCGTGTCCGCTACGCCGTCGCGGAGACCTTCCGCGTAGGCCTTGATAACGGTCAGCGGCGTTCGGATATCATGGGAGATGCTGGCAATCAGTTCTTTCCGTTTCCGTTCTTCTTCTTCCTGTTCCGTAAGTGACAGGGAGAGTTTTTCCGTCATCAGATTAAACGCGCGGAAGACGGGGCGGTATTCATCATTTCCCTTGTGGACAAGCCGGATGGAAAGGTTTCCTTCCTGCACTTCCATCGCGCCCTGCTTCAATGTTTCCAGCGGCGGGACAATGTGGCGGATCATAAAAGAGGAAAGGAAACGGCTCGTCAGAAGGATGATGAGCAGAATAATGCCTCCAATGCTCCACATGGTGGTTTCAAACAGATGTTCCACCGCTTCATCGCCCGGATTGTACGCCCGGTAGACATGATTGGAGATGAAGTAGAAATAGTAAGGTGTATCTTTGCGGGTCATCTTCCTGGCATAATAGAAAGATTCATCTTCGGCACGGATATAGGTACCTGTCCGCCCGTTTTCCCGTTCCTCCCAGTCGGAATCCGGCGGAATCCGGGAGAGCTGTGCCAGATAGTCTTTGTTTCCGTAGGTGTAAATGGGATCTTTTCCTTTGGTGAAGAGAATAAGATTCTGCTTTGGGGACAGGAGGGAAATCAGCCACCGGCCGGCGGAATTTTCCGGATGTTCCAGATTGCCGTGAAAAAAGATATGGCAGGAAATTTCGGCGGCACGCGTGCACTTGGATATATTTTCCAGATACAGATAATTATTGCCGCGGCTCAAGATTAGGGCGCCGGCCAGCATAACGGCGGCGACGATGACAGCCATGAAAATAGGCACGATAAACATGATGAGGTGCGAAATAAGCAGCCGGCTTTTTACAGTCATAGTTTCTCCTTGTATAGTTTCTGCTTTTACCCTACCTCAAATGATAGACTCCTTCAATAGAAAAGGGAAGAGTTTAATTTTTGTTTAAAAACGGATAAAGATGCGTTCATGGTTTTCAGGTATCGTATCCATAGAGAACAAGAGGGGAAATGAAATCTATGAAGGAAAAAATGAAAAGCCATCCGTATCTGTTTTTAGCAGCGGTCTTTGCTCTGCTGTTTCTTGCAGGAAACGAGCTGGCTGCCGTGACGGACACGGCGGAGTCCAATTACGCGCTTACCGCCAGGGAAATGGTGCTATCCGGGGATTGGATGTCTCCGCGGATTTATGGACATTACTGGTATGACAAGCCGATCTTTTTTTATTGGGAACTGGCATTGTCTTTTGCCGCTTTCGGTTTTAATGAATTTGCGGCGCGCCTTCCGTCGGCTGTTTTCGGTGTGGCGTCCGTGCTGTATACTTTCTGGTTCTCCTCTAAGGTTTATGACAGGAAAACAGGCTGGACGGCGGCTTTGATCCTCGGAACATCTTTGGAGTTCTGGCTCCTGTCTAAGGCGGTGGTCACCGATGCGGCGCTTTTCTTTTTTATGAGTGTTTCCATTGCTTCCTTCTATCTGGGCTATCGGGAAGACAGGAAGTACTATTTCCTCTGCTATGCGGCGGCAGCGCTGGCGGTTCTGACAAAGGGGCCGATCGGGCTGGTACTGCCGGGGCTTTCAGCAATCCTGTTCCTTTTATGGAGGCGAGATCTGAGGGAAATGCTCCACGTCCGTCTGATTTCCGGCATGGTGTTATTTCTTCTTCTCTGCGCGCCGTGGTACATATACATGACCGTCTATCACGGCACCGATTTCCTTTTGAATTTCTTCGGTGTCCATAATTATCTCCGTGCCACGGTGGCGGAGCATCAGAGTACCGCCCACTGGTGGTTCTACATTGCCATGTATTTCGTCGGTTTTTTCCCTTGGAGCTTCTTCATGCTTCCCGCCCTTTTCCGGAAATGGAAAGAACACGGACTTTCTTTTGCCCGGGCGGATACGGCAACGCAGTTCCTTCTGGTTTGGGGAGTGACGGTTCTCTTTGTTTTCCAGCTGATTGCCACCAAGTATACGACCTATACGTTTCCCTCTCTTTTTGCCTTTGCCATCCTTACGGCAAAGCTTCTTGCCGGATATGACATGGCATTGGGGCGCAAGGCGCTGATGGCAGGCGCTGTATATACACTTCTGGTGCTGACCGTTGTACCCATTCTGACATACATGCGGTCGGGAAAAGGGCCGGGAACCGCGCTGGCATCTATGGATACAGGAAATGAAATCATCGTTTATGAAAATGAGTACCGGACATCAACCGTTTTTTACAGCGGAAAAATAATTTACCGTCTGGCATCAGCAGATGAGATAGACAGGTTAAAACCGGGAACGCTTTCCTGGAACGCCAAAAATGTGATGCCGTTCTATTCCAAGGAAAAACTTAAAGACAATAAAGACGGATATTTTATTGTTGTATCGCCCCGTACGGAAATGGGAGACACCGAGATTATTGAAGTGAAAGGAAGTGCAAGTGATGAGAATTCTGATTACAGGAGGGGCCGGATTTATCGGTTCCCATTTGACTGGGCTGCTATCCTCCGAGACAGTTACCATATTGGATGACTTGTCCGCCGGCAGGCTGGAAAATATACCGGATGATGCAAATTTCGTCTGCTGTGATGTCAAAAGCCCGCTGGCCCGGGACGTGGTGAAAAATGGACACTTCGATGCCATTGTCCACCTGGCGGCGCAGACCATGGTACCTGCCTCTATGGAGGATCCGAAGAAAGATATGGAAGATAATATAGAAGGCACGGTGAATATCCTGGAAGCGGCGAGGAAGTACGGTGTGAAGCGGATCATTTTTTCTTCTTCGGCCGCCGTTTACGGAGATATTGCTCCGGAGTGCCTTCCTGTGAGGGAAACGGAGCCGCTCTGCCCGGTATCTTTTTACGGACTGTCTAAAATGACCTGTGAGAATTATATCCGCCTCTATCAGAAAGCTTACGGCCTTTCCTATGTCATCTTCCGCTTTGCCAATGTGTACGGCGAACGGCAGGGAAACGGCGGGGAAGGCGGCGTAGTGAGTGTTTTTGCCAGACAGCTGGCGGAAGGGAAATCGCCGACCGTTTATGGAAACGGACAGCAGACACGGGACTTTATTTATGCCGGAGATATTGCCAACGGCATACGGAAAGCGCTGTTTTCGAAAACGGCGAATATCACCTGCAATCTGTCCACCGGACGCGAAGTGACAGTCAAGGATGCGGCGGACCGGCTGCTTCGGCTGTCGGGTTTGTCAAAGCCGATCTGCTATGCCGCGGCAAGAGAAGGAGATATCTTCCGGTCAGCGCTGTGCAGCCAGATGGCGGGAAAATATCTCGGCTGGGCGTCGGAAACGGATTGGCAGAAAGGATTGGAACGAACCTATTCTTATTTTGAAAAAGAATATCGAAGAGAACGGAACGCTATGCCGCCCGCAAACGGAATCCCTGCTGCCGGCCTGGAAACAGATAAGACGGTGACAGACAATAATATTACGGATAATCGGAGGAAAAAGAATACTAAATACTAATATATAAAGAAAGAAGTTGTATCTCTTTTCCCGTGAATAGAGGGAAAGTGTTTCTGCTCTATGTAAATCCTGTATTGTCATGAAAAGAGGGAAATCTTTTCAGATTGGCATCGTAAGAGATTTAAACAGGACAAAAAGGAAGTGCGTAAGTCGGATGCCGATAACTTACGCACTTCCTTTTTATACTTCTTGTTTACGATTAAAAGGTGGGCATGATGTTCTGTAGTCCTTGCATTTCTTTACAGCATCGTGCTGAGCTTTCCCACTCTTTGAGAATGGCGCGCTTCAGAATAGAACTTGAGGAACTTCCGCGCGATGACGGAGAGGGGACGGCCTTTGACCTTGACCACCGTTTTGTACAGTTCTGTGTCGGCTTCTTCGATACGGCGGCAGGTGAAATGACAGCCGATGTCCTCCCCCGGCTCAATGGGAACGAGGCTTACGCCGTAATCATCTTCCGCCCATTGGAGTGCCGCGGTCCTTGTCGTGCAGATGCTGAGAATATTCGGCTTTAAATTGTGTGCCTTAAAAATTTTGTTCATGATCAGATTGCAGCCTGCGGATGCACAGAGCGGCAGAGAGGCCAGATCTTTAATGGAAACCGTTTCTTTGTCGCCGATGTTGGTGAGGAATTTGGAATTTTTCGAGAAAATGGCGCATATATCTTCCTCTCTTTGGAATAAGATTTCAAAATCATTTTGATGGATCAGGGGCACACTTAAAATGCCCAGTTCCGTGATACCGGAAAGAAGCTGCTGTGACTGCTCATTTACGCTGCCTTCGTAAATTTCATAAACCACATTCGGAAATAAGTCATGGAATGGTTCCAAACAGGTCTTAATGAAAATGGATGAACGGGAGTTGGCGGCGCTGATACGCAGCGTGCCCCGGTTTCCATCGCTGATGTCATCAATTTCAATCCGTGCCATATCTTCCAGTGAACAAATATACTTCGCCTTGTGGTAGAGGATTTTTCCTGCATCCGTTAAGATCAGATGCTTGCTTCCTCTTGTGGTGATAATCAATTTTGTACCGAAATATCCTTCCAGCGATTTCAGCTGTTTGGAAAGCGCCGGCGGCTTGAATAATCGGTTTATATTTCCTATACTGGACGTAGAATGATGAGAGGACACAGGGGATTGGAGCGGTGCGCGGGAGGACATATGGAAGCGGATGAGTGGGAAAGAACGGCCTGCGGGGAAATAAAAAGAGAGAAGCACTTTTGGGGAGAGAAATTTGCGTCTCCTCTTGGTTTATGCTGTTTCTTTCTTGCCGCTTTGGCGGTTTTCTTTCGGAGCCCTTTAGTTTCTTTGACGCTTCTTTTGCTTCCGCCTGCCTGGGAGGATTGGAAAACGGGGTATGTTTCTGATTATTGGAGCGTTTTCCTTGCGGCGGCAGGGTTGGGGCACAATGTTTTTTACAGCCGTCTGACGGATGGTTTTATATCCTGTGCTTTTGTTCTTGGCCTGTACGGGCTTCTCTTTCTGCTGGCAAAGCATGCCATGGGGGCGGGAGACATATTTCTTTCAGGTGCGGCTGCATTATGGCTTCTGCCGGTTTCCGTACCGCTTTTCCTGTTTCTTTCCGCTTTCTCCGCGGCTATGGCAGGCATGGTACTTCTTTTCTTTGGCAGAATGTCCCGCAGGGAGGGGATTCCTTTCTGCCCGTTCATCGCGTTGGGAGGTGTGGCGGCGTATGGCGCGGAAGTATTTCAGCTTCCGTTCTTTCCATCGTGGCACTATTTTATTTGAGGCTCTTCTGGTTTCGGTTATTTTATCGCTTGCGGCGCTGGCGGTGATCCCTCTGTACACGGGATGGCGGAGCGAGAAAAGGCTGGAACTGGCAGCGGAGGAAGTGGCTTCGGCGATACGGCAGGTGGAAATCCTTGCGAAAAATGAGTCGGCCGATTACCCTTCTATGTCGGAAGGGCTCACTTTCTTTTGTGAAACGATGACTGACGGCACGGGACGGTATTACACGAGGAAAGGGACGGAGCGTGTGAATCCGAAAGGATATCTGCCCAAAGGGATCCGCGTGGACGGAGGGAAGGCCTCGCTCCGTTTCCGGAAAGACGGTTTCGCAGGAACGGGAGAAGAATATAATATATTTCTGACCACCGACAATGGGAAATACGGGCGGATGATTACGGTAGCCATGTACACGGGGCGTGTCCGTGTAAGGAAAATAAAATAGTGGGAAAGATCGGTTTTATGGTAGAATGAAAATGTATCAGGGAGATCTGATATATCATTAAAGGAAAGGATTCTTTCCACGGATCATGAGCTGATCCATTTAGTATTTGTCACGAATTTTCGTGCACCTTTTATTTATGTAAGAAAAGAGGAATTTTATATGGCTTATTTTATTACCCCGAATGTTACGGCGGATAATTCCGCTTTCCCTCTTCGGCAGGCAGAAGGGAAAGTTCTCGGCCGCGTCCGTTCCCTTGTCAAAGGATCTACGCCGCGGGCGGGAGTGAAGGATTACCGCTTTTTTGTTGATCCTTTGTCATCGCTGCCGCCTGAAATGGGAGAAGGCCCGCGGTTCGGCTTTACCGGATTTATGAGCCGCAGCGGCTACGGTTTCAATGCTTTTGCCGGTGAAGAGGAGGCGCTTGCCAGATTGCAGGAAGATCTGGGCGGTTCTTTCGTGACATTCACGCCTGCTCTTAGAAATAATAAGTTTTTCGTCCTTGATGATTTGAAAAAGGAAGGACGCACCCCTTTCATGGAACAGGATGAAGATTACCGTCCCGTTCCTGCTTTTGGACGGCAGGGAGAGCCTGCGATGGAAGGAGATATCAATAAATTCTGCCGCCATCTTTTGGAGGGGAAACCTATACCTGGCCTGTCAAAAAAATATTGGAACAATGATTTTACGCCCTACTTCATTGCTGCAGCTGCGGAGCGGCACGATGGAAAGTTGGGCGACTTTGTTCTTTTTGCACCTTTGGACGGTGATGCTTTTGAAGAGACGGTCATTGACGAAGGCGGCGCGTATTTTCACGGTGGCCGTCTCGGGTACAAAGTGATTGACATCTCTGACGAAATCATGGCGGGCCACGTTCTCCGCTGTGCCAATTCACCCCTTTGGTTCGTACCTTTTGAATATATTGAACGCTTGAAGGAGGGGATGGAAGAAGTGCCGGCTGATGGGGATATCTTATCCGCCCGCGGCATTGAAGAAAGGCCGGCGGTATCCTTTGCGTCCGCCGCGGAAACGCCTGCAGGTTTGGGAAATATCCTGCCTTCCCTTTTGGAGAAAGACACTTCTGAAAGCGTGACTGCCGGAGAGGAAGGACAGGCAATCGATGAGAAAGTGGAAGAAATAGAAATGTCTGAAGAAACGGAGGAAAAACCGGACAGGGAAGATGAATTCCTGAACCGTTTTTCCGCGCTTGCTTCTTCAAAAGGACTTCTGTATGCGGAAAAAGATTTGATCAATTTCCATATTTCCGTGAAATCTTCGCGCCTGACGATCCTGTCGGGGATGAGCGGCACAGGGAAATCACGCCTTGTCCGTCTTTACGGCGAAGCCCTGGGACTGCCTGATGACCGCATCGCCGTTGTGCCTGTCCGCCCGTCATGGATGGATGACGGAGATATTCTCGGCTATGCGGATATGAAAAATATGATTTACCGCCCTGCCGACACGGGCCTTGCGGAGCTTCTTCTTGATGCGGAAAGACATCCGGAGGAAATGTATATCGTTTGCTTTGATGAAATGAACCTGGCCAGAGCGGAGCATTACTTTGCCCAATTTATTTCCGTACTGGAAAAAGAGGAGGATCCGGTTATCCGCCTGTACAATCCATCGCTCCAGGGGCGCCTTTATAATGGAGACGCCTATCCCGCGGAAATTTCCATCGGAAGAAATGTCATTTTCACCGGTACGGTGAACGTGGATGAATCGACGTACCGTTTTTCCGATAAAATCCTCGACCGAGCGAACATGATTACTCTCCATCAGGAACGATTCAGCGACTGGCTCACTGCCGAAAAGGCGGAGCTGCCGGATCTGAAGGAAATATCCTTTGCCCAGTTTGAAAGTTACCGGAAAACGGGGGATATGGAACTCACGGCGCGGGAATTGGAATTCCTTGATACGCTGAATGATGCCCTTCGGGAAGGCGGTGTCCAGGGGTGTATCGGTTTCCGCGTGGCGCGCCAAATGGACAGGTACTTAAAGAATATTCCCGAAAATGACGGTTTTGATCGGGAGGCGGGACTGGACTGCCAGCTGGTACAAAGGATACTTACCAAAATACGCGGCTCTGCCCAGCAGCTGTCTGCTTTGCTTTCTCTCTCCGATAAAGGCGAAGTGGAAGGGCGTTTAGTCAAGGTGCTTGACAGTTTTTCCGATCTTTCCGATTTTGAGGAATCACGATGTGCCTTGCGTGCTAAAGCACAGGAACTGAATTTGTATGATTACACGGTCTGAACGGTCAGGAGAAAAACGGAACCGGATATTTTCGCCGGGGAGAAGGAACCGCCGTGAAAAGAAACTGCCCTTCAGGCTTTCTTTCATTACAAAAGGCGACGGCGGCCGTGTTTACCCGGTTACCCGGTTTGTAAACGGAGAAGAAGCAGTTTTGGAAGAATCCGCCGGTGTGAGTCTCGTGGAAAATCAGGATATCTGGCTCCGCTTCGACGGGCCTCCCGATTTCCGTTTTACCATGGACGGGCTCGATGTGGTGACGCTGCCCCATGCGGAAAAGATTGACGGACAGAGTTATCTCCGCCCCGGATGGAAAGGAGAACCGTTCCTTCTTTTTGAGGGGAGAGACTTTCCGCTTGTTCCCGGTTACTATGTGATTACCGTGACAGGCGCGGGAAAAATATGGCGGGGGCTTTTGGAAATCACCCCCAAGTTCATGGGACGGCAGAGCTGGCAGGCTATGCGTGAGGAACTGGTAGAGGAAATAAAAAATCTTTCCTTCGATTTTATGAAACGGAGTATCCATATTTCCCGCTCCATGGAAGGCGAACTGGGGCTGAAATCTGCCATGCTGCTCCGTTTCTATGCCATCAGCGAAGAGTCGGACCGTGTCGTGCAGGTGCTGGGGGAACTGGCGCGTACGGCAAATTCCCGCATTGTCCGCAAACAGGGTGTCGTAAGGAGCAATCGGGATGCCGCAGGCGCCCATATCCGCTGCGCAGCGGGAAAGTCGCGGGAAGGGACGCCCGTCCTGCCTGTCATTTGCTCGGAAGTGACCTGGAACGTGGCGGAGAATCGTTTTGCCAAAGCTATTTTACAAAAGCTGGATGAAAATCTCCGTTCTTTTGTACAGGAAATTGACGATCATGCACGGCGGCTGGGAAAAGTACAGGATGCCAATGCGGGGTACTATAAAAACCGAGATTTTAAAAACGGGGCCAATGCGCTTTCTCATTTTGAGAGATACCGGGCCCGGGCGGTGCATATACGAAATGCGATCCGGATGGTGGCAGAGGCGACTTGGTTTCATGAAGCAGAAAGCGGAATGCCCGAAACACTGCCCATGACTGTTTTTCTTGACCCCCGTTATTCCCTTTTGTACAGGCTGTACAGAAATTTGAGAAATCCTGCCGACAGTCTTTCCGTATCATCTTTCTATCAATTCCAGTGGAAGCGGACGGATAAACTGTACGAACTTTGGTGTTTCCTCCAATTCATCAAGGCGCTGGAAGAAAAGGGGTGGGAGCTGGCAACGGGCCCTGCCGTGGTACAGGAAGACGGGAAGTACCGTCTGTCCAGCCTGGAAGAAGGAACGGAAATTACTCTGTCAAGGAATGATGAAAAGATCCGTCTCATTTATGACGGCACTGTGCCCCAGCATGCATCGGACACCGACAGGGAAACGGATCCCCTCTATACGAATAATGTTCACCGCCGTCCTGACCTCCGCATGGACTACTATCGGAACGGAGCGTATAATGGCTCTCTCGTGGCAGATTTTAAATACCGTGACATTTTTTTTCTGTGGCGCGACGCGGCAAGAAGTGCGGGCATTCGCACCCAGTTCAACGCGTACCGCGATATGAATACGAAATTTTACCGCGGCATGGAAGAAAGCGATTCTCTCAGGAACAGCCGCCCTGTAAAAGAAGTGTGGGCGGTTTTTCCGAAAGAAATACCTCCCCGCGGAGATGAGGATTTCAGTCTTCGTTTCATTTCTCTTGCTCCCGGTCTGAAAGCGAACGGGAATCTGGCGGAGATGGTGGAGCGGTACATTGTTTCTCTGAATGAAAATTAGGACAAAAAAAGCGTTTGGAACCAAACAGTCCAAGCGCTTTTCAATTTACCGGATATGGTCTTTGGGAATCTGTGCCTCGCAGAGGTGGTGGATTTCTTCCGTATGCCTGCTTTCTGTAAGGAAGTAAAGGAAATCACCAGAGAGAAGTTTTGTATCAGGGTCGGGAATCATATCTGCCCCCTGCCTTTTGATATTGACGAGTACCGTGTGAGACAGACGGGGGATTTCCTCCACTGTCCGGTTTTCGAGGATGGAACCGCTGCCCACGGGAACTTCCAGAATATTTCTTTCTTCGTCGGAAACGGGCGTAGAACCATTGGCCAGGGATTTTTTCAAGAGAGAATCATAAATCGGCTGACCTTTCAGCAGTTCCGCTGTGACATAAGCTACGGCGGAAGCGAGGGCAAGCGCCGTGAGGTGATGGAAGTCACCTGTCATTTCCAGAATGAGGAGCGTCCCCGTAATGGGAGCGCGGATACTGGCGGCAAAGAAAGCAACCATGGCAATGATAATAATGTTTGGCAGGTAGAGGGCGGATAAAATGCCTGCAGAGATGAGGAGTTCCCCCTCCAGGGAGCCGATGAGGGCGCCGATGACGAGAAGAGGCAGGAAAAAACCGCCGGGAACGCCGCAGCCGTAACTGATGAGGGTGAAAAGAAATTTTGCCAGAAGAAGCGCCGCAAGGAATCCGAAGCCGTACCGTGCTTTTGCCAGCGAATCGACCAGGAAATTTCCTCCGCCCAAGACATCGGGCAGTGTGAAAGCAAGAATCGTTGCTGCAAAGAGGGCAAACATGATTTTCATATATTGGCTTCTGAAGATGGGAAGACCGTAAAAAGCGTCCATATGGAGCAGGCCATAATTGAAAACGATACCTGCGAATCCGCAGGAAACGGCGATAAGCGCCACACACCACAAGTATTCCGACGGCAGATGGACAAGAAGAGGAAAGGAAAAACTTGTCGCCGATCCGAAAAAGAACTGGGACACAATGGTGGCGGAAATAGCGGAAGCCATCGTAGGAAGAAGGACAGCGCCCGAAAAATTGCGGTGGAGCTCCTCCAAAGCAAACATCGTTCCCGCCAGGGGAGCGTTAAACGCTGCCGCAAGACCCGCGCTGGCGCCGCTGGTGATGAGGTACCGTTCCTCCATGCGTGTCCGTCCCATGAGGCGGCTCAAGCCCTGGGCGGCAACGGCGCCGATTTGAATAGACGGCCCTTCACGGCCCAGAGACAGGCCCGCGCCGATGCCTAAAGCACCTGCGGTGATTTTTACCCAGAGAATGCGGAACCATTTCATTTTGAAGAAACCGAGAATGACACCCTTCACCTGCGGAATCCCCGACCCGGAAGCCATGGGAGCGTATCGGCACATGCCGTAAAGTGCGCCGCCGATGAAAAAAAGCGCCGCCAGCCACCCAAGGAGGGGGAGGAAATCGGAAATCCCGAAAGACGGGATAATGATTTCCTGAAACAGACGGCGGCGATAGGTATCAGCCAGTCCCAGGAGGAAACGGAAAAGGGCAATCAAAAGACCGCCGGCGATTCCGACGAGGATTCCCTCCAGAAAAAGGCGGAGACGGAACCGGTGCCAGTGATCAAGAGCGAGATATGTTTTGAAAAGCTGTTTGTTAAACTGCAGGCGGGATTCTTCTCTTTCCGCCTTTTCCGATTGAGAGTCCATAATCTTTCCGATAGAAATAAGCCGCGAAGATGCTGCAGCCTGAAAATTAAAGTTTAACCTGGTAAGTGAGTACCGCGTCGATAGCGGAAATGGCGTTTTCCCAGGTGAGGTAAGAATCCTTCATCTCCCGGGCGTAAAATTCATCTTTTACGTACTTCGCATTGATTTCCACATTCAATCTGGCCGCACGGATGCAGGAAACGGCTTCTTCTGCGGCGATAACCGCGTCGGTGATGACATTCTTATTGCAGTGAAGCAGAAGCTGGGTAAATGCGGGGAGCAGTTCGCTCATAGCGTCTGCCATCCGGTAAGGTGCTTCTGCCGATTTTTTAAAAGCTGCTTCCAGTTTTTCTTTCTTCTTCGTATCGGCAGGATCCCTTGGTGATTGGAGAAGCGCCATCAATTCACGGAAGTTTTTTGCATCTTCATCCATCAAATCCAGGAAAATAGAACGGGCCGATTCGAAAATGGCGGCATACTGCTCCGCTTTTTCACGGAAATCATCAGTATTCTTTCCGGAAGAAGAAAGGCGGGAAACCATTTCTCCCAAGGCACAGGCCTGCGCTCCGATGAGTCCCGCAGCAGCACCGCCGCCGGGAGCGGGAGCCGTAGAACCGAGAGCGGATAGGTAAGCATCAATCGTCATTTCATGAAATTTAAGAGACATAGGACCTCCTACAGGTTTTATTACTCTTCTTATTATATAGCTCCGGGCAAGACAGAGAAAAAGTAGAAGGGATCCACCGCGTACAAGAGCTTTTCTCCGGAAACTTGAAATATTGACGCCTGTGGGCAAGCATGGTATAATACATTCCGTTATACAGCAGGTGCTGTATGACAAGATGCGGCGGGTGTGGTGAAGTGGTTAACACGGCGGATTGTGGCTCCGTTATGCGTGGGTTCGACCCCCACCACTCGCCCCATTTTTTTTACACAAATCTATACGGTTTGCAGGATAGGATCCATTTTCCATAATGGGGGTATAGCCAAGCGGTAAGGCAACGGACTTTGACTCCGTTATCGGTGGTTCGACTCCACCTACCCCTGCCAATATATTGCGCGGACAGCCGCGTTTTTTTATTGGTATTTTTAAACGACACTGTACCGTAGGCAAGGTGCTGTTTAAATATTGCAAAAATGCTGCTTTTCTGAAGGTTCATTTTACAGGTTGATTTTTAAATTCGGTATCATACAAAATATCTTTATTTGAGCGGAATGAGAAAGTGATCGTATTTCGAATGCGATAAATTAAGTGTTGATTAAACTGTGAATAAATAGTAAAATTGGCTTGTGAATGTCATTTTTATCCAAGAAAATGCAGAAAAGAAGGCTTCCAAGCGATGAATGAAGTCAATTGGGGTAGTAATTCGGGGAGGTATGGATATGAATAAAAAGGTATTAACTGCAGTTATTTTGGGGATTGTTTCGTCAGGATATTTTTCTACGATATCTGAGGCGGTTATGCTGGATACTGTTTATGTAGAAGCGGATAGAATACATGACGAGTATGCCGGCGGTTTTGTCGACCGCGGTACCGATATGGGGATATTGGGAAAACAGGATTATATGAGTGTGCCGGTACAAGGCTTATCTGTTACCGCGAATGTGATTGAAAATATAAAGTTGCCTAACAACACGTTGTCGGAAGCAGTAACACTGTCGCCTTCTGTTCGTTCAAGGGGCGGTAATGCTTACAATGATATATCTATCCGAGGTTTTAATATCAGTCCTCATGATTACTTGTTGAATGGCATCCCCGGTTTGATGTGCCAATCTTCTATTCCTACATCGTTCGTGGAACGCATAAATATTATTTCCGGGCCGTCTTCTTTGATGGAGGGATCGTCCTCTGTCGGAGGAACGAGTGTAGGAGGTGCGGTAGATATTATTTCCAAAAAAGCGGAGGATAAGCCGACACGTAAGTTTACAGAGACTTTTTCCGGCAGAGGGACCTGGGAAGAAGCAGTCGATATCGGCCAGCGGTTCGGCAAAGAGAAAGCTTGGGGAATAAGGGTAAATGCCAGTTTAGGAAAGGGAATAACACATCGTCAAAAGGAAGATATGACGAATGGGAGTATTTTCTTTAATCTTGATTATGATAAAGGGAATGACAGGGCCAATTTCTTTTACGGACATTTCCATGTAAATGAATTTGCGCCGGATCTTCCGCTGAATTTGGGGAAAATGAATGTTCCCAAACCGCCGGATGGATCTACAAATTTTCAGGCATCATGGGCAAATTATGCGTATACTAATGATATTCTCGGGTTATCATATGAGCATGACTTTAATGAGCATTTGACATGGTATCTCAAAGGTGGATACCATGATGAAGACTGGTATTCCTGTTTTGAGTCTTACTATCCTACACTGCAGGATGATAAAGGGAATTATGAATCTTATATCGAGCAGGTGCCGATTCGTTTATACAGGAAATCTTTTATTACCGGAATAAAGGGTGATTTTATGACGGGGAAAGTGAAGCATAATCTTTCCCTGAGCTTTGAAAAGCAGTGGTACAGCGGATGGTGGGGTGACTGGGCAGCGGGATATGACTACCTGTATCATGGAAATATTTATGATAATTCCATTGAAAAGTTTAAAAAACCGATTGTAGATCGAATTGATTGGGGAAAATATAAAAGGCAGACTTCTTCAGGAGTATCTTTTATTGATACCATTGAAGCAGGAAAGCTGGTCGCTATGCTTGGGATCCGTCATCAACATGATAAAACGGAAAAAAGCTATGATGGTTCAGCCAATTCGCCGAGTATCGGTTTAACTTATAAAGTGACACCTGAGTTTTCTATATATGGAAACTGGATGGAAAGTGTGATTCCCGGTGTTACAGTTGGCGCAAAATATGCGAATAAGGGAGAAGTTTTAGACCCGAGTAAAACAAAGCAAAGTGAGTTTGGTGTAAAGTGGGATCGTAAAAATATCGGAGGTACGATTTCATATTTTAATATCCATGAACAGTTACCAATGGTGGATCCGAAAACAAATATCTACGGATATAACGGTCAACAAAAGAGCAAGGGAATCGAATTCACTTTGTTTGGAGAACCGGTGAAAGGTCTGCATGTGCTTGGCGGGATTTCAAATATGCTGGTTAAGAATATAGGGGGAACCTATGATGGAAAACGGTACCATGGAGCGCCGCGCTGGATGGGTACGCTTGCGCTGCAGTATGATATGACTTCCCGTTTTTCGCTGATCAGCCGGATTACTTATAATTCGTACTCATGGGCGGACGATAATAATAAAAAGAAAATCAAACCATGGACTCGCCTGGATCTGGGGGCGAAGTATTCATGGAACGACAGGCGGTATCCTGTTACCTTATCCTGCAATGTGATAAATGTGTTGAATCATAGGTATTGGTATGGCGCGGGAAATAACAGTGTCTATTTGGGAACGCCGAGGACTTTTGTTGTATCGCTCGGAATGGATTTTTAGGAAGTGAATGGAAAAGCCGCATCGTTTATATCATGCGGCTTTAATTTTACCCGTAATAAGTGTAGGACAATGATTATATGACGGAGTATGTATGAGAGGCAGGACAGTCGATGAATGAAAGGATAATGAGTCATGTATTAGGACTGTCTTTCTTACTGTCAGTTATTCTTGCTGGAGGGTGTATGAGCAGTCCTCCCGAAAAAACAGAAATGCGGGGAACCCCATCAGAAATAATGATAAAAAATATTTCTGTAGATGATTATAGTGTAAAAGGTGAAAATGAACAGAACTTTTCAGAAGTGCCTCAGAGAGTGATTGCCATAGGAATGGAAGAGGTGGAAATGGTACTGGCATTTGCTGATATGGATCAGATTTTAGGGATATATGGCTTTAATGATTTGCAGGATTTTCTGAAACCTGAATATAAAGAAAAAATGAAGGGTGTGAATATCCTTTCACGGGGAGAAATCAATAGGGAACGGCTGATTGAACTAAACCCTGATTTGATTGTTGCCGAACAATGCAGCTATACGCCGGGGGCGCTGCAGTCCACAGATTTTTGGAATGATAGAAATGTTAAAACTTATGTCCCGCTCAGTTCAAACAGTCCGGAAAAACATCTGCGTGAAGAGACTATTGAGGCAGAGTTAAGGTATATCCGGGATTTCGGCAGGATATTCCGGAGGGAGCAGCGTGCGGATGCTTTTATAGCCGATATTCAGGGGGTTTTAGACTTCTTTGATGAAAACAGGGGAAATAGACCGGAGCGCCGCGTCATGGTGGTAGAAAATTTTGGAAAGAACATTGCGTCTTATGATAAAACGAAATTAGCAGGGCAGATTATTACCCGTTTGGGGGGAGTGGTGCCTGTAACGGCACCTATAATAGGGAAAGAAGATATTATTGAGGAAAATCCGGATATACTTTTTGTTGTTTGCAGTGATGGAAGCCATGGGGAAAGCATGAGGTTTTTTACAGATGATCCGATTTTCAGAGAGATGGAGTGCATAAAAAACAGTGAAATATACAGTATTGAATTAGAAAGTATTTATAGTCCGGGGATACGTATAAAAGATGGTATAGAAAGAATCGGGTTAGGGATGTATCCTGATTTGAGAAATGATTATCAGAAATTGCAGAAAGATTCAATTAATCCGTCATATATAGATTGGTTGAGATATAAAGATATGTCAGACTTTAAACAAGAATCGTGAAAACTCCTGCTGCGGGGCAAAGAAGCCATAAGCAGGAGTTTTTGTATGTGTATCTGTCTGTGGACTGCAGATCTCATGGTCTTAATTTATGCGAGAATTTTTACATATTAATGGGTACTGCATCTTTCTATGATGAAGGGAGGTTGGATTAATTTCTATTGATTATGAGATGAATATATATAAAGAAAATCATTGTTTTTTCTGATGGTTGTGATAAAATAAAATTCGATTCATCCCGGATGCGGACAGACACCCGCCGGGGGGATGAAAGGAGATTGGAAGAATGAGCAGTTCAGTACAGTTTTATTTGGCGATTTTTATTTTTCTCATGACTTATGCGGGCATTATGTCAGAGAAAATACATCGTACGATTTGTGCTCTTGCCGGCGGCGGCGCTATGATTTACTTTGGTCTCGTTACGCAGGAGCAGGCGATTACAGAATTTATCGATTTCAATACACTGGGACTTTTGACGGGGATGATGATTTTGATTTCCGTTGTGAAGCAATCCGGTTTCTTTCAGGTACTTGCGTTGTGGGCGCTGAAGAAATCAAAGGGATCTCCGCGGGAGCTCCTGATTTTGCTTTCTATCGTCACGGCGGTGGGGGCGGCACTCATTGATTCTGTCACGGCGGCACTTCTGATCGCGCCCATGACGATTTCCCTGTGCCGCATGCTCCGTATGTCTCCCGTGCCTATTCTGATTTCTGAAATATTGATGTGCAACATAGGTGGTACGGCACTTATGATCGGAAATCCGCCAAACGTCATGATCGGTTCCGCGACGCACCTGGATTTCAATGATTTCCTTATGAATCTGGCTCCGGTCGTTTTCATTACGGTCATTGTCATCCTGATTGCGGTTCTTCTCATTTTCAAGAATGATTTTTCCAGTGTCCGCATGAGTGCGGAGGAGCTGGAAAAAATTGATATTATGTCCGGCGTGGAAGACAAATCTATTTTCAGCCGGTCGCTTATGGTTCTCGCACTTACGGTCCTCGGCTTCGTTGTCCATTCCCATTTTGGTCTGGAATCGGCAACGGTCGCCATGACGGGCGGTATGGCGGCACTGCTCTTCTGCGGTATCAATCCGGAGGATGCTCTTAAAGAGGTGGATCTGGACACACTCATGTTCTTCATGGGGCTCTTCATTCTGGTGGGGGGCATGGAAAATGCCGGCGTCATTACGGCAATTGCGGAAAAGGGGATCGAAATGGTGGACGGCGACAGCCACCTGATTACCTTCCTCATTTTGCTTCTTTCCGGTGTAGCTTCCGCTTTCGTTGACAATATTCCTTTCACGGCGACAATGATTCCTCTGATCCAGGATATGCAGTCTCTCATGAATCTGCCCCATGCGGATTATATGTGGTGGGCGCTTGCGACCGGTGCGTGCTTCGGCGGCAACGGTACTATGATTGGTGCTTCACCGAATGTGATCATGGTGGCTATCGCGGCAAAAGAAGGGTTCAATATCAGTTTTACCGCTTTTATGAAATGGTGCTTTCCTCTGATGCTTCTGTCTCTTTTTGTGGCAGGGTGTTACCTTGAGACACGGTATTTCATTTTCGGTATGTAAATAAATAGAATAATATAATAGAGTAGAAAGCGCTTTTCTTCGGAGAAGCGTTTTTTCTGTTGTAAAAGACGGCCTTAATGAAATATTTAATATACGCTTATTGCTTTTCTTTTGCATGGAATTGGCCGAACTAAGATAAATGAATAAAATGGGAATTTTATGTGTATGTCCATTCCGTAAATAAGATGGTTCTGCGAACCTTTTCTATTTGACTTTTTTGCATTAGTGGTATACTATAATTTCTGATGTAAAGAATATAGTATACGTTTTTACATATCATTCATTGACTAAGGAGGGTCATGATGGACGCAAGAGAAAATGCTTATGTACTGTGGTTTGATGAGCTGCGCCGCGCGGACGTGGGACTGGTAGGAGGGAAATCCTCTTCTCTGGGGGAACTGACTTCTTCCGTGGATGTGCCTGTTCCATACGGATATGCGACAACAGCCAGCGCATACCGCTATTTTATGGAAAAGACGGGACAGAATAAGAAAATCCATAAGATGCTTCAGGAACTGCAGGATGTGGAAGATTCCGTAGAGCTCCATGAAGTCTGTACAAAAATCCGTGAAAGCATCTGCTCTGCCACTATGCCGGAAGACCTTGCCGAACAGATTGGCAAGGCTTATGAAGAACTTGCCGAAAAGGTGGGTGAAAAGAATCCTTTCGTTGCCGTCCGCTCCTCTGCTACCGCGGAAGATTTGCCGGATGCTTCTTTTGCCGGGCAGCAGGATACATACCTGAACGTCACCGGGCGGGATATGGTTATCCGGAAAGTAAAGGAATGCTATGCGTCCACTTTCACCGACCGTGCCGTTTATTACCGTGCGAAGAAAAACTTTGACCATGAAAATGTGGCGCTTTCTGCCGCTGTCCAGATGATGGCCGACGCGAAAGCGGCAGGTGTCATGTTCACCGTCAACCTGGCGACCGGCGCTGACGACAGCATCATGATCGAAGGTTCCTGGGGGCTTGGCGAATACATCGTGCAGGGTACCGTAACACCCGATAATTTTGTTGTGGATAAAGATTCTCTTACCATTACTTCCCGCCGCATCAATGAAAAATCCATCGAACTGATCCGCAAAGAAGGCGGCGATGTGGAAGAAAGAAAAGTGGAACCGGAACGTGCCAAAGCGCAGGTTATAAGCGATGAACAGATTGCCCAGCTGGCCGATTACGCGAAACGTATTGAAAAACATTATGGCTGCTATATGGATATGGAATGGGCTGTCGACCATAAAGACCGCCTTTGGATTCTCCAGGCACGCCCTGAAACAGTCTGGTCCAAGAAAAATAAAGAAAAGAAATCGGAGGAAGAAACAGTCATGACAACTGATCACAACGTACTTGTAAAAGGACTTCCCGCATCCCCGGGCATGGCGGCAGGCAAATGCCATGTCATCACCGATCCGAAAGATATTGATACCTTTAAAGAAGGCGAAGTTCTTGTCACCACCATGACGTCTCCCGACTGGGTACCCGCTATGAAGAAGGCAGTTGCTATCGTGACTGATGCCGGCGGTATGACCTGCCACGCTTCCATCGTATCCCGCGAATTGGGAATTCCCTGTGTTGTCGGAACAAAGAGCCGCAGTGTAGAAGCGACAGGCGTGCTGAAAACGGGACAGGATATTACCATTGATGCACGCAACGGCATTATTTATGACGGCATTGTTGCCGATCTTGTGAAGAAAGGAACGCCCGCTGCCCAGGCAGCAGGTACAGCGGCAGTAGCTGCCGAATATTTCCCGCCTACAGGCACCCGCGTTCTTATGAATCTCGGCGATCCCGATCTGGCTGATAAATATGCGTCGCTTCCCTGTGACGGTATCGGACTCATGCGGGAAGAATTTATCTGGACCACCTTTATTCATGAACATCCGCTGTACCTGATCGAAACAGGCCGGCCAGAAAAAGTGGTAGATATGCTTGCTGAAGGCATCAGCAAAGTATGCCGCGCCCTTGCTCCGCGTCCCGTTGTTCTCCGTTTCTCCGATTTTAAATCCGGCGAATACAGAAATCTCAAGGGTGGCGATAAGTACGAACCGGAAGAACCGGCCGACCTTCTTGGCTGGAGAGGCGCTTCCCGTTACTATGATCCGAAATATACCGATGCATTCCGCCTGGAACTGAAAGCGGTCAGAAAAGTCCGTGAAGAATACGGCCTGAAAAATCTGAACTGCATGATTCCGTTCTGCCGCACCGTTGATGAAGCAGAAAAAGTAACGGCCATTATGAGAGAAGAAGGACTGGAACGTGGTCCGGACTTCAAACTTCTCCTTATGGCAGAAATTCCGGCCAATATTCTCCTGGCAGATCGCTTCAATAAGTTTGTTGACGGCTATTCCATCGGCTCCAACGATTTAACAATGCTTATTCTGGGCTGCGACAGAAATAATGATACTGTGGCTTCTCTCTTCGATGAACGCAATCTGGCTATCAAGAGGGCTATCCGCCACCTGATCAAAGTGGCGCACAGAGACGGCAAGACCGTATCCATCTGCGGACAGGCGCCGTCCGTATATCCAGACTTTACAGAATTCCTCGTAAAGAGCGGAATTGACTATGTATCCGTTAACCCGGACATGGTGAAGAGTACCCGGCTGAATGTAGCCCGCATAGAGCAGCGTCTGATGCTGGATGCGGCGACGGGCAGAGGTGTCGTAGACCAGGAAGATTACGAACTTTGATTTTGAGATAATGGCAGAGGGCATGGGAAAGTTGACATGTCCTCCGCCACAGTTCCGCTTTGCGGAAGAAGGAGAGAAGGGAAATTATGCAGCTTACCGGCCGACAACAGGAAATCACGAGGATCGTTCGGGAAAACGGTCCTATCACAGGAGAAATGATCGCACAGCGTCTCCATGTGACGAGGAGCGCGCTGCGTGGAGATCTGGCGGTTCTTCTTTCAGGAGAGGTAATCGCTGCCCGCCGTCGTCTCGGCTACTATTACCTTGGGGGCGGAGAAGATCCCGCGGCTGCTGAAATCCGTTCCTGCACGGCGGAAGACTGTATGTCCCGCCCGATACTTGTCGGAGCGGAATCCAATGCCTATGACGCGGCGGTTCTCCTGTTCACCGAAGATATCGGTACGCTTTTCGTGGGAAAGAAAGATGACATACAGGGCGTCGTTTCCAGGAAAGATCTTCTGAAAGCGGCCATGGGCCGTGATGATTTGGCAAAAGTGCCGATTTCCATGGTAATGACATCCCGTTCGAAAATGATTTATGCCGAACCGAAAGAAGATCTTGTATCCATCGCACAGAAGATGATGGATTATGAAGTCGATTGTCTTCCTGTAGGGACTTTTAAAAATGTGGGAAATGACAGGAAATTTGTTCTTATCGGGCGTGTATCGAAAACGAATATCACCCGTCTCTTTTTGGAATTGGGGAAAGGCGGCAGAAAATAATAAATGGCAAAACAACCGCAGGTTTATGTCGTTTCCGATTCTCTTGGAGAAACAGCGGAAAGCGTGGCCAAAGCGACCATCGGCCAGTACGATACGGATATTGAAATCCACCGCGTGCCTTTTATCCGTCATACGGATCAGATAGAAAAAATTATCAATGAAGCGGCACAAGAGGGGGCCATAGTCTGCCACACATTGGTTAGTCCTGAACTTCGTGCCGACTTTGAGCGGCTTGCCCATGAAAAAAATGTCCGCTATATGGATATCTTAGGCCCCATGATGAATATGGTGACCGATATGACAGGTATGCAGCCCCGCATGAAGCCGGGAATCATTCACCGTCTTGATGAAGAATATTTTAAGAAAGTGGAAGCCATTGAATTTGCCGTCCGTTATGATGATGGAAAAAATCCGGCAGGCTTCGCAAAGGCGGACATGGTTCTTATTGGCGTGTCCCGTACATCTAAGACACCGCTGTCCATGTACATGGCGCACAAAAAATATAAAGTGGCGAACCTGCCCCTTGTGCCGGAAGTGCAGATACCGGAAGAAATATTCCAAGTGCCTCCCTATCGTCTGATTGGCCTCATTATTGACCCTTACAAACTGAACGGAATCAGAAGGGAACGAATGAAAGCGCTCGGATTTTCAGGAACGGCGAATTACACTGATATCGAGCGCATTGAAGATGAGCTGGCTTATGCCAAAGAAGTCATGCATCAGCTTCACTGCACAGTCCTTGATGTATCAAATAAAGCCATTGAAGAGACGGCGAGCCGCATCATGTCCATTATTGAGCGGAATAAGGAACTATATGGCGACAAATATTGACAGATGAAAAAATCTCCCGAAGGAAACTTCAGGGGATTTTTTTGTGCTGGAATGATTTTATGAATACATTTGCGGAAGCACTGTTTATCACCGCGGGTGCAGATCCTTCACATTCGTTCAGGATGACGTCTTAACGTCTTATACAAGGATCATGGAGCCGGCCGTCAGAAGGAGCTGTGGCGCACGCAGCGCGATTGAGGATACTCGCTTGTCGTAATGATTTAAATCGTAAAAGAATAGTTAGCTTGCAGCTGACAGCTCACAGCTGATAGCTTTTATCTTCTTACCATTTTCCCCACCACAGCAGCAGATTCTTCACATTCGTTCAGGATGACGTCTTAACGTCTTATGCAAGGATCATGGAGCCGGCCGTCAGAAGGAGCTGCTGGCGCACGCAGTGCGATTGAGGATACTTGCTTGTCGTAATGATTTAAATCGTAAAAGAATAGTTAGCTTGCAGCTGACAGCTCACAGCTGATAGCTTTTATCTTCTTACCGTTTTCCCCACCACAGCAGCAGATTCTTCACATTCGTTCAGGATGACGTCTTAACGTCTTATGCAAGGATCATGGAGCCGGCCGTCAGAAGGAGCTGCTGGCGCACGCAGTGCGATTGAGGATACTTGCTTGTCGTAATGATTTAAATCGTAAAAGAATAGTTAGCTTGCAGCTGACAGCTCACAGCTGATAGCTTTTATCTTCTTACCGCTTTCCTCACCACAGCAGCAAATTCTTCGCTGCCGCTCTGAATGACGTTTACCGATTCCCTCATTATGACGCCTTACCGTCTGCTGTCATTAGTACCATATAAGTGTAGCAAAGAGAAATACAACATTTCCCCTGCTGCACTTATTTTCTGAACGGGGACAAGCATTCTGTTTGAGAAAGCCGGAAAGCGGGATGGTGACACAAAGCGAAGAATCTATGATTCTCATGACGTCCTGCGGGGTTCTTTCTATTTATCTCATCACGGTGGCATATCCTTCACTAGCGTTCAGGATGACGCTTTACTGTTAGTGTCATTATGATGTTTTCCGCTCCCCATCGTTAGTAACGCTTTCCCCCAATCGTCATTCAGAACGGGGGTAAGAATGCTGTGTGGGAAAATGGGTAAGCGGAACGGTGACACGGAGTGAAGAATCTATTACACTGATGACACTGTGCGGTTTCTTTTCTGTTTATCACAAAATTACTCTTACCGTTTTCCTCACCACGGGTACAGCTCCTTCGCATTTGTTCAGGATGACATCTCACCTTAATCGTCATCTTCATAACTAATCCTTTGCCAATACCCCGAATGACGTTTTCCGTTTCTTGCTACTATGGCGCTTACCGTTATTCGTCATTTAGAATATATGATAAAAATTTACTGCGGGAACAATAAAAGAAAACCACCTTTTATTTGATAACAATTAGAAAATATGATATGCTGTAGAACGAATTGAAATTTATTCGCAGATTAAGCGGATGCTGGATCGGTAAGGATGGAATTTACATGAGAAGCAAACGAATGCGGCGAAGCATCATCAGACGTGTTTTGCAATTTATTCCCGTACTGCTGGGAATTACTTTTCTTGCGTTCCTTTTAATCTATTTATCGCCAAGCGATCCCGTGAGTGTGCGTATGTCGGCAGGCGGTATTTCTGTCAGTCCTGAAATCATGGAGTCCATGCGAAGATCCATGGGGCTTGACCGCCCGCTTCTTATACAGTACGGTGACTGGCTGTGGAATATCCTTCACGGAAATATGGGGAAATCATATATTACTGACGCTGACGTGCTGGACCAGATTTTGAAAGCGCTGCCCTATACATTGAAAATGGCGGGCGCTTCTCTTTTGCTGACCCTTTGCATTTCGATTCCCGTAGGGATACTCACGGCGGCCATGCAGAACAGCAAGTTTGATTATGTGGTCCGTGTCATGGCGTTTGTGGGAAATGCTCTTCCCAACTTTATCATCGCCCTTTGCCTCATGTTTATTTTTTCCTACCGTCTTGGGTGGATTCCTGTGCTGGCGACGACAAAGCCTATCGGACTTGTCCTTCCTGCGCTCACGCTGGCGCTGGTCATGTCGTCCCGCTATATCCGGCAGATTCGTGCCGCCATGCTTGATGAGCTGGGCAAGGGGTATGTGGTGGGACTTCGTTCCCGCGGACTTTCCGAAACGACCATTTTGTATAAGAATGTGTTGAAAAATATTATGGTAACGGTGATTACACTCACCGGTATTTCCCTCGGCTCTCTTCTGGGCGGAACGGTCATCGTGGAAACCGTTTTCACCTGGCCTGGTCTCGGCAGCCTTATTATGGAAGGGATCAGCCAGCGGGACTATCCTGTAGTACAGGCGGTCATCGTATGGATGGCATCTGCTTTCATGGTGGTCAATCTGCTCACCGATATTTCTTATACCGTTTTTAATCCGAAAATTAAAGATATATAGGAGGACCTGTGGATCTTTTTGCAAAACGGATTTCCAAAAGTATGTGGTGTCTTCTCGGCATCATCCTGTTTATCATTCTTTTCAGTTTGATTTCACCGTACCTGGCACCTGATGATCCCTATCTGACCCATTCTGACAATATTCTTGCCGCACCGGATATGAATCATTTATTCGGTACCGACAGCCATGGACGTGACGTGCTTTCCCGGGTCATGGTAGGGAGCCGCAATTCCATTTTCGCTGCGTTCGCCATTATTGCCTGCGCAGGGACATTGGGAAGCTTTGTAGGTCTTATGGGCGGTTACTTCGGCGGGAAAACGGATGCCTGTCTTATGCGGGTGACCGATGTATTTCTCGCGTTTCCCGATATCCTTCTGGCTATTGCCGTGGCGGGTATTTTAGGCGGAAGTCTTTTAAATGCCATGTTCGCCCTCGTGCTGACGGCGTGGACCCAGTATGCCCGGCTGGCACGGAGCTCGACCATTGCTATTAAGGAGGAAACGTTTATCCACGCCGCCCGTCTCGGCGGGTGCAGCGATGGGGAGATCATATTTCTCCATATTCTGCCGAATATCGCGGGGCCGCTTATCGTGACCGCGACGCTCCATGTAAGCGGTATGATGATGGGGATTGCCGGGCTGTCCTTCCTCGGGCTCGGGGTGCAGGTACCGGAAGCGGAGTGGGGATCCATGATCAGCGAAGGACGCTATTGTCTTCAGAATGCGCCGTGGGTGGCTCTCGCACCGAGTGCCGTCATGGTTTCCGTTATGCTTGTTTTTAATTTATTCGGTGACCAGGTCAGAGATTTACTGGATCCGAAAAATGAAAAATAATTATATTTTTTAGGAGGAAAAAACATGAAAAAGAGATGGATTGCTGCAGGATTGGCAGCGGTAACGGCCTGTTCCGTTTTTATCAGCGGCTGCGGTGATGATAAGAAAGCGGCGGCGGATAAAATCGTCCGTGTGGCGGGGACAGTATCCGTATCTTCTTCGTCCATGGATCCGGCAAAAGGATGGGATGGCTGGTACATTGTCCGCTACGGTGTCGGCGAGACACTGTTTAAAGTAGGGGATGGTCTCAAGATTGAACCCTGGCTTGCTGAAAAGTTTGAAAAGATAGATGACCTGACCTGGAAAATCACGCTGAAAAAGAATGTGACATTCTCCAACGGGGAGGCCATGACACCGCAGAAAGTGATTGACTCCCTGAAACGTGCGGGCGACATGAATGAACGCGCCGGTTTCCTGAAAACCGCCGTTTATACTGTTGACGGGGACGCTGTCGTCATTAAGACGGAAAAACCGCGCCTTACCCTGATTAATGACCTGGCGGATCCTTATGCGACCATTATCGACGTGGCAAATACGAAAGATTTTGAAAAAGCGCCGATTGGTACGGGTCCATTCGTGATGGCATCGTATGAGAGCAATAAAAAAGCCGTCATGAAAAAGAATCCGAAGTACTGGGGCGGGGAAGTCAAGTCTGACGGCGTGGAGTATACCAAAGTCACTGACGCGAATGCGCTTGCCATGTCTCTCCAGGGCGGCGAAGTGGATATCGCCCAGGATCTGACCGTAGACGCTGCGGAAAATATCGCGAAAAAAGACAACCTTGTTGTGAAGAGAGTGGCACAGCCCCGCGTGTACCAGATGTATTTCAATTTGAATAAAATGCAGGATAAAGCTGTCCGCGAAGCGATCATGTACGGCGTGAATAAGAAGGATATCGGAGAAAAACTGATGAAGGGCTCTGTGTCTGCTGCTTACAGCGCGTTTCCTGATGACAGTGCTTACGGAGCAAAGAATCTGAAACCCCGTATGTTTGATGCCGCCAAGGCGAAACAGATTCTTGCTGATGCGGGATATAAAGATACCAACGGCGACGGTATCGTGGAAAAGGACGGGAAGCCGCTTACTGTACAGTTTTCCGTTTATAAGCGTGCCGCGATAGCTCCCATTGCTACGGAAATGCAGGCCCAGCTGAAGCAGATCGGCATTGATGTCCAGATTAAGAATTTTGAAAAAGCAACGTTCTTCGCTCCGGGGGATTTTGATATCGGTCTCTATTATGTAGTCACCATGCCGGTGGGAGATCCCTACGATTTCCTCTACAATGCCTATGACAAGGACAGCAAGGTCAATTTTGGGCACTACGATAATCCGGAAGTGCAGGGATGGCTGAAAGAATTACAGAAGCTGCCTGACGGTGATGCGAGGACGCAGGTTGTCCATAAGATCCAGCAGGCGGTCATTGATGATGCGGCCATGGATTTTGTCGGATTCAATACGATCCAGGTAGGCATGGGCAAAAATGTCAAAGGCTACCTGATTACACCGAATGATTATTACCAGGTGACGAAAGACCTCGAAAAATAAGCGGGAGAAATCTATGCAGCCATTACTGACAATTCAAGACCTCAGCGCCGGTTATGGCGGCAAAACGGTCATCCGTGATATTTCCCTTACACTGATGCCCGGTGAAATACTGGGCGTCGTCGGGGAAAGCGGCAGCGGGAAAACGACGCTTCTGAAAGCCGTTTCGGAAGTGAAAGGCCTCAGGACCGATGTCTATACAGGAACAGTCACTTTCGATGGGGAGGACCTGCTCCATATGGACGCGGAGGAAAAAAGAAAATGCCAGGGAGAAGAGATCGCCTATGTGTTTCAGCATCCCGGCGATTCCCTGAACCCTACGCGGAAAGTGCGTGTCCAGTTCTATGAGACCATCCTTGCCCACAGGCGGATGGAGAAAAAAGAAATGGACGAACTGATTGCTTCCGTTTTTAAGCGGATCGGACTGACCGATGTGGAACGGATACTGAATGCCTATCCCTTTGAACTTTCCGGCGGAATGGCACAGCGTGTAGTGATTGCCCTTGCCGTGCTGCTCCATCCGAAACTGATTCTTGCCGATGAACCCACCTCCGCGCTGGATACCACCGTGCAGAAGCAGGTTCTTGAAGAACTTCTCATGCTCCGGGACACACTCCATACCGCCATGATCATTATTACCCATAATATCGGCGTGGCCAGACATCTGGCGGATCGTGTGGCGGTGCTTTATAAAGGGGAAATCGTGGAAATGGGGAAGACGAAAGAAGTTCTTGAAAACCCGCAGCATCCCTACACGAAATCGCTCATGGCCGCCGTGCCGAAACTGGCATATGCCATGGAAAAGGAGGCATGATGGAGGAAATCCTTGTCTGTGAGAACCTGACGATGACCTTTGACGATGGCGAATACATCGTGCATGCTTTGAAAAATGTGAGCTTTTCTCTTCGTAAAAATGAAGTTCTCGGCATTATCGGGGAAAGCGGAAGCGGAAAATCGACTATTGCGAAGCTGATTACCGGACTGTATCAGCCGACAGGAGGAAATATATTTCTTGGCGGCCGATCGATTGTCCGCCTGAAACGGCAGGCGCAGAAAGAAGTGTATACCAAAGTGCAGATGGTATTTCAGGACGCTGTCGGCTCTTTCAATCCGCGCAGGAAAATCGGGGAGTCCATTTCGGATACGCTCTGCCGTCTCTGCGGAGAAAAGAAGCATATGGCCGGTAAGGAAGCGGCCCGTCTTTTGGAAGATGTGGGACTCCCCGGGGATTATGCGGAAAAATATCCTCATGAGCTTTCCGGCGGCGAATGCCAGCGTGCGGCGATAGCCAGAGCTATGTCCGTCCATCCGGAAATTCTCATTTGCGATGAAGCCACCTCGGCGCTTGACGTTTCCGCACAGGCAAAAATTGTGGAGCTCCTTATGCATCTGCGCAGGATCCATAACGTAAGCATTCTATTCATCACCCATGATCTTCCGCTGGTAAGCAATATAAGCGACCGCATCCTTATCATGAATGAAGGAGAACTGGTGGAAGAAGGAAGCACCGAAGAAGTGATCATCCGGCCGAAAACCGTTTATACCAGACGGCTCCTTGACGCAGTATGCTGATGATTTGAAACGGCAGGCGGATGATTATCCCGAGAGAACGGCTCCCTGCCCGGTTTGTTATTTTTATACATAATAAAATCGCTTTCTGTAGTGACCTTTATGTCAAACTGCAGAAAGCGGTTTTTAGTTGCCTGCTGAAAAGGCATGAGTAAAGAGCCGTAATAAAATGCAGAAATATTTTGTTACAGCCCGGTATGATTTGCATAGAATGGATTCATTGGGACAACGGTGTGCAGTCAATCACTGTGGCAAGGTATTTTCCATCTGTCCTGCTTTGCGCTGTGACTACAGCAAATTTCCCTTCCGACAGGGGAAATGCCTTTTCGAGAGAAAAGCTGGTGTACATTTCTGTTTTGTAGCTGCCTTTTTCATCCTGTTCTTCCTTTGTGTTTTGAAGGATGCTGTCTTCCGGAATGAAATCTTTATAGTCCTGTGGTGCCTTTGACGGACCGGCAGGATCGGACAGCGTGATATTTACGATATGCTCTTTAAAAACAATGACCGTCACGGTACCATTATTGAATCTTTTCATATAAACTGTGTCTCCGGCAGGCGCGCCATAGGTGGCGGTCCAGATATCAAGCGTATCTCCCAGGCGGGCGGCTTGCAAGGCGGGGGCTTTTTCTTTTTGCGTATTTTCTTCCTCAACGGCGGCTGTCTTGGCCGGGACGGCAGGCCTGCCTGCATTGCATCCGGAAAGCAGCAGCGCGGATAAAAGAAAAACGGCAGAAGCGGAACCGATGTATTTCATAGAATCCTCCCATAGATTTGATAATAATTTATATTATATCACCGAAAAAAATATTTTTTTCATCTTGACGGCAAACCTTGCTTTCTTGTATGGTTAAGGAAATAGGGGGCGGCTATGTTCAGATTCAATGATATCTTTCTCGTAATCGTGGCGTGCTACGTTATTTATAAAATAGGTTTCGTCGACGGCTTTACTTTGGTGAATCTCTTTATCGCGGTCTGCACCGTTGTGGCTTTTGTATCCACGATTCTTCGCCGAAGCGGATACATGGAGAGGCTGAAAGAAAAGGAGAATGAAGCGGTGAAGAAACGGGAAGAGAAGAAAGAAATGGATGAGGCAAAGAAAGAGTAACGGGCGGAAGAAACAAAACAGAGAAATATATTTATGCAAACGGCGTTTGTGAGGCGCCGTTTTTGTTTGCCAAAGCCGGAAAGGTGTTTGTAAGTCTCTTCTTAGCGTCGGGAGCGTGTCGATTTTTATTCATCGGCTGATTATGTTAAAATGCAAGTATAATTATGAAATTTAGGTAGAAATCCGGGCGGTTTCGGCAGGAATCGTCTTTGGAAAGACAGTTTATTTTCCCAAGAGGTATTTTCATGGATTCCGAATTGAACGTTGTGAGACAGATTAATAAATTGGCGGGACAGGCGCGCCCCGTGGATCTCATGATGGATCTGATTACCCGTTACGGTCATTGGGCATTTTTAATTTATGGGATGTTGCTTTGGTTTGCGCCGGGGAAGAATCAAAAACATCGGCGGGAGAGCTGCGTGGCGGCGTTCCTTGCAGTCTGCCTATGCTCCGTGATTTCCCTTGCTGTCGGAAAGCTGTGGCATCGGGGGCGGCCTTTTACCCGGGACCGGCAGATTTGGAATTTTACAGGGCACAAAGCGAATGCGTCTTTTCCGAGCAATCATGCCATGAACGGCGCGGCCGTGGCCTTTCAGCTTCTGCGGGATCGTATGCCCGGATGCCGGTGGATGGCATGCCTGGCAGGGCTGCTTGCCTTTTCCCGGTTGTTTGCGGGGATGCATTATCCTTCGGATATTCTTGGCGGCGGCGCTATTGCCGCGGCGGTTCATGGGGTATTAAACAAACCTTTTGCGGCTGCTTTCATAAAAAAATTGACAGGAGCCCTGTCTTTATTATCTGACAGTATTTTATACATAGGGAAAAGCAGGTGACCGGATTGGCGGAGAGGAAAGGAAGAGGAAGGAAAATATCGATTGTCCATATTGCGCAGATCCTGCTCAGCGAGTCTGATGCGGAGCATCCGCTTTCCCAGCAGCAGATATTGGCGTTTCTGCGGGAACGGTACGGCATGGAAATGGACCGCAAGGCGGTGCGCCGGAATCTGGAAGCCCTTCGTGGCGGCGGGCTTCCTGTAGTGTGTCGTGAGGTGGAGCGTGTAATAGAAGGGAAACCGGCGCCGCTTTCACTGGACTGGTACTGGGATCACGACTTGACAAAGGAGGATATGAAAGCGCTTATCGATCTCTTATATTTCTCCCATCTTCCTGCAGGCCAGGTACGCCAGCTTGCGCAGAAATTAAAAAAATTATACATGCGTCCTTTTGATGACGGCAAAGCGGCCGTGAAAAATATTCCCGCACTGAACCAGCTGGAACCGCCTGATGAAACGCTGGTGGTTTTGACGGAAGCAATTGAAAAGAAAAAAATGGTACAGTTTTTTTATGACCATTACGAGGCGGACGGGAAGCGGTACCACGGTCGGGATATGAGCGGAAGCGACCGTGTATACCGTGTGAGTCCCTATGTGGTGGCTGCGTCAGACGGACGGTACTTTCTTTTGGGAAATATTGACGAAAAAAATGAAATTACACCGTTTGCGGTGGAACTTCTTGACGGTATTTCTCTGCTTGAGAAAGAGGCGCGCCCGCAGAAAACAATCCCCGGCGCGGAGATGGGGATCCGCGTGTCTGATTTTCTTTCCGTGCTCAGCCGTACATATGCGGGGCCATCAGAAAAATGCCGCTTTGAAGCGGATTGGAGACTTATGACGGATATCGTGACAGATTTTGGAAAATCTGCGTTTATTATATCGGCCACGCAGGGACAGGTGCTTGTGGAAATAGAAGCGCCTCCGGCGATTATCTTTGCCTGGGCCTTGAAAAATGCGCCGCTTGTCAAAGTGGTGGCGCCGGCTGCGCTGGTGAAGTCTGTAAGAGAGGCGGCAGCAAACCTGACCCGTCTCTATGGCGGTGGATGATGGGGCTGAAAATATGTCTTGGGATTTTCTTTGTCCTGTTTCTTCTTCTGCTGATTCCGATCCGCTACCGTTTCATCTTTGAAATAAAGCACCTTGCCGTGACAGTGGAGTTCATTTTCGGGCTTTATAAAAAAACGATGGAACTGCCGGGAAAGAAACGAGAAAGGACCGCGGATGCGGACGAAAAAATAGAGGAACTCCTTTTTGCGGATGAGGAGCGGCCTGCCGCTGCCCAGAGGGCAGAAATGATTCTTGCCGATGAGACGGAACCGGAAAAAGCGCCTGAAGAAAAGACAAAAGAAAATAAAGCAGAAAAACACAAAGAATCGGCAGACGAAGAGAAAGGAGAAAAGAAAAAACATCCTCCGCTGTGGAAGCAGCTGCGGTTTGCTGTCCATAATGGACTGGCGGAAAATATTTTTAAGGCTATCGCAGCGGTTTTGGCGCACAGCATGCCGCGGGAATGGGATTTTTGCGGAGAGTTCGGTACGGGGGATCCGATGCAGACCGGCCTGCTTGCGGGGATGGCAAAGGCGTTTCTTCCGGAAGCTGCGAAAAATGTAGTGTGGAAATATATAGAGCCATCGTATAAACTAAAGGGGAAAGGACAGGGAAGAATCATTCCCTTCTATGCGGTATACATTGTATTACGCTTGGCGGCAAGCGCGCCGGCACGTCAGTTCTGGCGGTACAGACAGGGAGGAATCTACGATGAATGATGATGCAAGAAAAAAGATTTTTGAAGAATTTAAAGAAATGATCCGCACGGAAACGGTTGTAGGCCAGCCGATTTATCTGGACGATGCCACGATCGTGCCGTTTGTGGATATTTCTTTCGGATTCGGTACGGGAAATCACGGGACAAACGGAGAATCCAGCGGAGAAGCAGGCGGCGGCAAAATGAGCCCTACGGCGGTTCTGATTATGAAAGGAGAACGCGTCGAATTATTCTCCATTAAAAATGCCACACCGAATGGTACGATCGACAGGGTGCTGAACATGATCCCTGAAGCGGTATCCCATTTTACGAAGAAGAAAGAGAAAAAGAACGAGGTGCGGGAAGCGGCGCTGAAAGAAGCGAAAGAGGCCATGAAAGAAGAGGCGGAAACCGCAGCGCTTGAAGCGAAAGTGTAAAACAGGCGAACTGACTTTTAGTCATTTTATATTGACAGATAAGACTGATTATACTATTATTAATACATACCCAAAATCCCATGATATGTCGGGATATTTCTAAGGAGGAATGTGGGAATGAAAATGAATAAGACAGCAGCAGCTATTACAGCTGGTATCATCACTTTTGGCGCCATGGCGTCCGCATCAGCGGCAGGCATCGGTTTTGTTAATTCCGGCGCCCTGCTCCAGGCTCATCCGAAGATGGAAAAAGTGCAGCTGGATATGAGAACGGCAGCACAGAAAGCACAGGAAAATTTCAACAGCCGCAGCGCAGGCAAGAGCGATCAGGAAAAGGAACAGATCGCCCAGGAAATCCAGCGTGATATGGCTGCCAAAGAAAGAACTGCCATGCAGCCGATTCTGCAGGATATCCGCAAAGCGATCCAGCAGGTTCGCCAGGAAAAAGGACTGGATGTCATTCTGGAAGCCGGCGCGGTGATTGATGGCGGCACAGATGTAACTTCTGAAGTCAGTGCAAAACTCACAAAATAATCTTAAAATGAAAAAGAGGCCTTTCGGGGTCTCTTTTTTGTGTGGAGGTAGTTTGGTGTAAACGCGGGAGCTCTGGCCTTTTTTGCTTTGCGGGTTTATTTTTTATATCCCAAATGGCAGGGAAGGCTTTATAATAAAAGAAATAAAGTTTTTGGAGGACGCCATGGAATTGCTTGATCAATTGTGCAGGGAAATGATTGCTTATGATAAAGGGGATCCCCGTCGGATTCATCATTTTCTGAAAGTTCATGCTTTTGCCGAACAAATCGGGCGGGAAGAGGGGATTCCGGAGAAACAGCTTTTCGTTTTGGAAGCGGCCGCTTATGTCCATGATATCGGGATTCATCGGGGCGAAATGGAGTTCGGCAGGAATGATGGAAAGATACAGGAGGAATTGGGGCCGGGGGAAGCACGCCCTATATTGGAAAGACTCGGATTCGAGACGGAAGATATTGACCGCATCTGCTGGCTGGCCGCCCATCATCATTCCTACGGGAGTATAGACGGTCCGGACGCGCAGATTCTGGCGGAGGCGGATATGCTGGTGAACCAGTATGAAAGCGGCCGAAGTGATAAGGAAAACCGCGCGCTTTATAACCGTCTTTATAAAACGGAAGCGGGGAAACGTATTTTCCGGGAATTGTATTTTGAAAGCTATGAGGGCATTCATGCGTGACACGTCGCTTGTCTATCCGGTACGGAAAGACGGGAGGATTCTTCTGGGACATAAACGGCGCGGCATGGGAGCCGGTAAATGGAACGGATTCGGCGGAAAAAGGGAAGACGGGGAAACGATGCGGGAATGCGCCGCCCGGGAACTTTTTGAAGAAAGCGGACTCATTGCCGATCCGAAAGCTTTTGCGGCGGCGGGAGATTTATATTTCCATCAGCCTTCCGATCCCAGTTGGTCTCATGCGGGCATCGTATACTTTATCTACGCGTGGACGGGGACAGTGCGTCTTTCCGATGAGATGGAGCCGAAGTGGTTTCTTCCGGAAGAAATTCCTTTCGGCGAAATGTGGATGGCTGACCGCGTATGGCTCCCTATGATTTTGAAAGGAAATAAAATACGCGGTACGATTTATTTTGAGAAAGACGGGAGCACAGTCTATGATTACCATTTTGAAATGGTGTAAGGAAAGGATTCATTTTGGATAGAATACAGCCGGGACAGGAATGGCCGCATAAGCTTTTAACCTGGTTCGATCAAAACCGCCGTGATTTGCCCTGGCGGGAAGGCAGGCCGCGGAACCCCTATTATGTGTGGGTGTCGGAAATCATGCTTCAGCAGACGCGGACAGAAGCGGTGAAACCGTACTTTGAAAGTTGGAAACGCCGTTTCCCTACCATTGAGGCACTGGCGGAAGCCAAAGAGGCGGACGTACTGCATGCATGGCAGGGACTGGGCTATTACAGCCGCGCAAGAAATCTTCATAAAGCGGCGCGGGAAATAGCAGAAAAGTACGGCGGAGCGATTCCGGAGGATAAAAAGGACGTCCGCGCTCTTCCGGGTATCGGGGAATACACGGCAGGCGCGATTTTATCCATGGCTTATGGAAAGCATGAAGCAGCGGTGGACGGAAACGTTCTCCGTGTGTATGCGAGGCTCTATGGTATTGAGTCGGATATTTTAAAATCGGCGGTGCGAAAAGAAATCACAACGTTAGTGGAAAAGACGCTGCCGGCGCGGGCAGGAGATTTCAATGAAGCGCTTATGGATTTAGGCTCCGAGGTATGCGTACCCAAGCATCCCAAGTGTGAAAAATGTCCTCTTCACGGAGAGTGCGCGGCGCTCCGCCTTGGACTGGAAAATGTACTTCCAATCCGCACGCCGAAGAAGAAACAGAAGGAAAGCATCGCCTGCTGCGCGGTCATGATTCAAGAGGGGAAGGCGCTTTTCCATCTCCGCCCTTCCAAGGGGATGCTTTCTTCCATGTGGGAGCTGCCCATGGTTTTGTCGGACAGCGAAAAAGACGGTGTTAAAATGTTGGAGAAGCTTCTCGGCGGGAAAGCGGGAGAAAGAATCTGGACGTATACCCATGTGTTCACGCACCGCATCTGGCACATGAAAGCGTATCTGTTTCATGGTGCAAAAGAGCCTGAAGGCGATTACCGCTGGTACAGCTGCGAAGAATACAGGGAAATACCGCTGGCAGGGCCGCACGCAAAATTAGCGGCGTATATAGAGCCGTACCTGGAAGAGTGAAAATAGCTGCCCCGTGACATTGAAAGGACAATTTTTTATTTAACGGAACTCTGTTTTTATAAAAAGGAGATCTCATGGATTTCTATCAGATCATTACATTGCTTTTTTCCTTTTTGGGACTGATGAACGGACTTTTTGCGGCGGGGCTCTTCCGGCTGAAACGGTTTTATTTGTATGGAATTGCCGGAGCGCTTATTTCCTGCGGCGCAGTGCAGTACTACGTGTGGTATGCGCTTGCCTATCCGGAATATGGCTGGGCGGCACACTTCGGCGCGTACTTTGCCTGCGCGCTGATGGCGGCGGATATCATGCTTATACTGCCGCTCTTTCTTTTGATGATGATCGGTACGGTGCGGTTTATCCGCAGGTATGCGCAGATTTTTGGCGCGGCGGTGATGGCGCTTTCTTTATTCATCGGCGTTTATGGTTCTGTGGATGGAGAAATGAAGGAAGAGGCGGAGCGGTATACGATTGCCGCCGAAGAACTGCCGGAAGCCTTTGACGGACTGAAAGTGGCGCAAATCACGGATACCCATATCGGGCCATACTACAGAAATGCCGATCTGGCAAACGATCTGGAGCGCTCAAAGGCGGAAGGGGCCGACGTGGTGATGCTTACGGGCGATCTGATTGACGATATCCGTGTCATGCCTGAAACGGCAAAGATATTAAACTCCCGCGCGGTGCTTTTCCCTTACGGCATCATTTATGTGCGGGGGAACCATGAACTGTATAAAGATCCCGATTATATTGAAAATGAACTCCGCAAAACATCGGTGAAGATACTGGACAACAGCCATGTGGCGCTTCAGAAAGACGGCGCCCTGCTTTACGTGGCGGGCGTGGACTATCCTGAAATGCGGGGAGAAGGAAGGGCGGAACTGATGGCACAGATGGTGCATGACGCATTTGACGGCATTCCGGAAGACAGCGCGAAGATTTTTCTTGCCCATCATTCTGATTTCATTGATGCCGGTTTTGAAAACCGGGCGTTCCTCACGCTCACCGGGCATACCCACGGGACGCAGTTCGGCATTTTTGGGAAACCGATGATTACGCCTTTCAAGTACACAAGGGGAATGTACAGCGACGGGAAGCACTGCGGCTATGTATCCCGCGGCAGCGGCGGCTGGTTTCCTTTCCGCTTTGATACAAGCCGCGAACTGACGATCTTCACATTGAAAAAGAAATAAGAAGGAAATAGAAAATGGAATGAAATAAAGGACAGAAATGCCGCTTCAGGAAAGGGAGCGGTATTTTCGCGCGCGAAAAAAGACAGGGTATTTGCCTGTCTTTGATTATCGGATTAACTTTTTGTGGAGCTTAACGTGGTATCGATTTTATTTTCCGGTTTCTGGGAAATTTTTACGATCTCGCTCCGTATTTCTTCCATATCATTATTGTTTTCTTCCGTGAGCGGCTTTACCGTGACAGGAGTCTTGTCCGCATTCTTTAAAGGAAGCTCGATGAGTTTGCTGATGCGGCTGTACGAGAGAGTGACTTCCCGTCCTGTCTTCGTGGTGACAATCAGACGGCCGCCGTCAATGGCTCCCGTGCCTGAAAGGCTGCCTTCCACTTCTTTGCTGCCCTGCTGGACGCGGTGATCCACTGTAATCGTTTTATCGTCATTTCGCGTGAATGTAATCGTTTCCAGGTTGCGGATGTTGTCGCCGGACCAATTCATACCTGCTTCCTGCACGCCCCACCATACACCTTCCCACGGACCGCCGCTGAGCGCGGAAAAAAGGGCGAAAACGCCGCCGCCGAGGATGACTGCCAAAATAATGATTCCGAGAATGATATATTTTTTCATGGTTTATTCCTGCCAATGACTTTAAATTTATTTCATTTTAACATAGCAAAGGCAGCATACGCAAAGGATGGAAAAATTTTCAAAGAGAGAACCGGCATTTCATTCACGCATAAAAGCAAACGAATAAAAGAAATATGTTTTATAATCGTTAAAAAACGGGGTAAATGGGCTTTAAATAAAAGGTTGTGGTATAATATAAGCGTTAAGAAGCGCTTTAGTGAAAAAGAGGCGCTTTGTTTCTTTACGGTTCCGCGGCGGATTATTTCGCCGTTTTTGGGAATAAGGAGAATGTATGGACTGGAAGGAAGGAAAGATAGTCAATACGCCGCTGGAACGGCAGATGAAGACGTCTTACATCGACTATGCCATGTCGGTCATTGTGACCCGTGCGCTGCCTGATGTACGTGACGGACTCAAGCCGGTACACCGCCGTATTTTGTATGCGATGAACGAAGCGGGGATGCTGCCCAATAAAGCATATAAAAAATCCGCCCGTATCGTCGGCGACGTTTTAGGTAAGTACCACCCCCACGGCGATACGGCGGTTTATGATTCTGCTGTCCGCATGGCGCAGGATTTCTCTATCCGTTATCCGCTGGTAGACGGGCACGGCAACTTCGGTTCTATTGACGGCGACTCGGCGGCAGCGATGCGTTATACGGAAATGCGTATGGCGAAAATCACGCTGGAAATGCTCCGTGATATTGATAAAGACACGGTCGACTTCATGCCGAACTATGACGGATCTCTCACAGAACCGCTTGTACTGCCGTCCCGCATACCGAACCTGCTGGTTAACGGTTCTTACGGTATCGCTGTCGGTATGGCGACGAATGTGCCGCCCCACAACCTGTCGGAAGTGGTGGACGGACTTTGCGCGATGATTGATAATCCGGAAATTACCATTGATGAATTGATGAAATACATCAAAGGACCCGATTTCCCGACGGCGGCCATTATCCAGGGGCATAAAGGCATTGAGGATACCTACCGCACGGGCCGCGGTTCCATCACCGTCCGCGCGAGAGTGGATATAGAAGAAATGGAACGCGGGAAGAACCGTATCATTGTGACGGAACTGCCGTACCAGGTGAATAAGGCGCGCCTGGTGGAAATGATTGCCGACCTGTCCCGCCAAAAAGTCATTGACGGCATCACGGCACTCCGTGATGAATCGGATCGAAGCGGCATGCGTATCGTTATCGAGCTGCGTTCTGATGTGAATCCGCAGATCATGCTGAACAACCTGTACAAGCATACCCAGATGCAGGTCAATTTCGGCTCCATCATGCTGGCCCTCGTCGACGGGCATCCCCGCATCCTCAACCTGAAGCAGATTCTTTACTACTATCTGAAACATCAGGAAGAAGTTATCACGAGAAGAAGCCGCTATGAATTGGAAAAGGCAGAAGCCAAAGCCCATATCCTGGAAGGCCTGCTCATTGCCCTTGATCATATTGACGAAGTCATCCGCACCATCCGTGAATCGCGGACCGATGAGGTGGCGAAGACGGCGTTGATTTCCAAATTCGGTCTGTCGGAAAAACAGGCAGTCGCCATTCTTGATATGCGTCTCCGCCGTTTGACCGGTCTGGAAAGAGATAAGATTGAAGCGGATTACAAGGATGTGCAGGAAACCATCGCCTACCTCCGCGATCTGCTGTCCAGCAGGGAGAAAATCATGGGGGTAGTTAAAGCGGAACTCACTGACGAAAAGAATAATTTCGGGGACAAACGCCGTACGGAAATTGCGGCAGCCCTGGGCGATATGGATGTGACCGACCTTATTCCCGACAAGCCCATGACCATTACCCTGACCAAGCAGAATTACATTAAGCGCATTGATTCTTCCGATCTGCGCACACAGAAGAAAGGCGGCCGCGGCGTAAGCGGACTGAAGATGAAAGACGGCGACTATGTCCGTAAAATCCTCACCACGTCCACCCACGACCGAATCCTTTTCTTCACGAACAAGGGCAAGGTCTACATGAAGACGGCTTATGACATTCCCGAATCAAGCCGCACTGCAAGGGGGAGCGCGATGATCAACTTCATCACGTCCCTTGGTGCCGATGAACACGTGACGGAGCTTCTGGATCTGGATATTTCCGAAGAGGGAACCAAGTACCTTCTCATGGTGACGAAGTACGGCTACATCAAGAAGACGGCCTTGGAAGAATATAAGAATATCAATAAGAACGGCCTCATCGCCATGCGCCTGAAAGACGAAGACCGCCTGGTAGCAGTGCTTCCTGTGAAAGGCGATGAAGAAATCATCATGGGTACGAGAAAAGGCATGGCTATCCGCTTCTCCATTGATGATGACAATGTACGGCCTCTCAGCCGTTCCGCGTCCGGTGTCCACGGCATGCGTCTCAAAGAAGGGGATGATGTGGTAGGCGTAGTTGTGGCGGCGGAGAAAGATATCTTTACGATTTCTGCTGACGGAAACGCTAAGAGAAATGCTGCTTCTGCCTACCGTCTGCAGGGCAGGAACGGACAAGGGACGATCAACTTCAAGAAAGGCTATGAAGTAGTGGCGCTTGTCGCTGCTGACGACAGGGATGAATTGGTGGGCATCTCCGAACAGGGAATCACCATCCGTATTCCTGCTAATCAGATTTCCAGCAAGAAAGCAAAAGGCGGACAGGGCGTCATCCTCCAGCGTCTGGAAGAGGGCGACCGGATCGCCTCCATCGATGTGGTTTCCGAACCGGAAGAAGATGAAGAAAATTCATAATTAAAGTAAAACGGGTGAAAACGTTCCCGAAAGCAAAAGGCTTCCCATCTCATAGAAGAGGGAAGTCTTTTTTGCTGTCCCGTATGGAAAGCGGAAGAGCGTACGATCTGTTTCCGTTTATTTCAGCACCGGTAAAATGCGGTTTCCGGAAGGCGCTTGTGGTGAGCATGGTTTCATGGGCGACGATTTTTGAAATCAGCTTCTTTTTCATTTGTTACCCGGCCGCTGCTTTCCGGCAGCCGGTATCCATTCAGCCAGCCGGTTTACAGGCGGGAAAGGTGTGGCGTATAGGCAGGATGGCATGGCATATATTGACTTTTCTTGATATACTTATTTTGCAGAGAATTACAATATGCAGCCGGTTATATAAGGAGGATATATGACTAAAACAATGAACGATATTCTCGGTCTTGATGAAGCCAAGTGCCGGGAAATTGTCGACATAAAAGAAAAATACATTAAAGGGGAGCTGACGTTTGAGGAAGCGCGTGAAATTATTTTGCAGCGTTTTGATTCCGTCACGCCCCAGGAATTTGCTTTCGGCGAACAGATGCTGAAAGATGACGGCATTGATGATGAAACCATGCATGAAAAAATGGATGACATCATCCGGCTTTTCGACGGTGTCATGGAACGGGAACATCTGGAATTGCCGGAAGGCCACCCTATCCGTTCATTCATGGAGGAAAATCAGATCATCCTCGGCACGATAGCAGAAATGAAAGAGCTTTTGGCGGGGAAATTTATCAAAAACCGCTGGCTGGAGGTCTATGACAGGCTGAAAGAATACATAAAGCATATTACAAGGAAACATAACCAGCTTTTCCCTTATCTGGAACAGAAAGGGTTTGACCGCCCGACACTCATCATGTGGACGTTTGATGATCATGTGAAAAAAGCAATCCTCCGCAGCGCAAGATATCTGGATATGGATAAAGAAGAGGCGTTCCTGAAAATGCAGCCCGAAGTGATTGAGAAGATAGAGGATATTATTTTCAAGGAGACCCAGGTTTTGTACCCGACATCCATGGAGCTTCTGTCGGAAGAGGAATTCCGGGAAATGCGCATCGGCGAGGAGGAAGTGGGCTTTGCCAACATGGAGGCGCCGAAAGGATTCCTGCCGCCGGAAAAAACAGAGCGGTCTTCCGGAGGAGAACCGTCCTTTATGAAGGACTTCAGCGCGCTTCTCAGCAAGTACCATATGGGGGCGGGCACGGATACGGAGATGGATGTGGCCATAGGGAAGCTCACTCTTGCGCAGATCAATCTGATTTACCGCCATCTTCCCATTGACCTGACATTTGTTGATGAAAACGATATTGTGAAGTTTTATACCGATACGCCGGTCCGTGTGTTCAGCCGGAGCGCCGGCGTGATAGGCCGGAAAGTACAGAACTGCCATCCCAGAGAAATTCTGCCTGTCGTGAACAGGATATTGGATTCTTTTAAAAGCGGAGAAAAAGATACGGCAGAATTTTTTATCAACAAGCCGGGAAAACAGATATTTGTAAATTATATAGCTGTCCGTGATGAAAACGGTGTGTACCGCGGCTGTCTGGAAACCATGCAGGATGTGGAGCATATCCGCTCTTTAGGAAATAAACCGCAGTCCGCTCCTGTCTGGACGGGAAGCAAGGCGGGCGGCAGCGCGGAAATGGAAGAGGAAACGGCGGAGAAAGAGGGAGACGAAGGAAATACGTTGGAGATAACAGGCGACACTACTCTCCACCGGGCGCTCCAGACATATCCTTACCTGAAGGAATTCCTTTTACAGCTTTCTCCGAAGTACAAGCCTCTTTCCAATCCGGCGCTGTTTGCAATGATGAGCCGGGTGGCTGATTTCCGTACCATCGCGGCAAAAGGCGGCTTTACGGAAGAAGAGCTGCTTGGGAAAATAAAAGAAGAAATAACAAAGAGAAATAACGGATAATCCGTAGAACACCCCATGCAAAAACCGGGCAATGCATCAGAAAGCATTACCCGGTTTTAATTAGCCATATGATACAGGTTTTAATTCATATCTTTAGATCGCGCCAGGCGTGTGAGCATGGCAAAGAGAACTATCCGCTATGCGGGTGAAAAATAAATAATTATACAAAAAATCACAATCCAGTTTATATAATAGGGGAGTCCAGCCACTATTTATAAAAAGGAGAGTGATTTTTCTTATAATCGAATACCCTCATGGTTATAAATACAATTGCAACTTCATTATTGATTCACATTACATATTTGCATTTTGATAACTTTGGATATATTTTCAATACTGACTATCTGATAAAATAACTTCAATAATATTTTTCAGCTCGTCTTTTGTAATATGGTTTGTCACAGCTTCTATAATCGGGACTTCCATGCCGCGAATAAACAAATTCATGCTTTTATCACAGTTGTTTAGACTTAAGAATAATGCTCCTGAAAGGATAGCAGAACGTTTATTTCCATCATTAAATATATGGAATTTAGCAATACTATATACAAGGTGCGTTATTTGATCAAAGAATGTAGGATAATAATCAGGGTTTTGGATATGTGCTAAAATACTCTCCAATTGTCCAATATCTTTCACTCCTGCTAATCCACCGCTTTTTTCGATAACGGAATTATGAATATCAACGATAGCGGGTGCAGTCGGATAAATAATCATTTTTTCGCCAGCCTTTTAAATACATCAATATTTTTGTCTATGAGACGTTTAATTACTTTCGTTTTTTCCTCTATGTTTATTTTTTGTTGTTCTTGTGAAGCATTTTCTAACTCATTTTTTCTCATCATGATTCTCCTTTTCAAACTCTTTATAATTTCTTTCAGATTTTAACGACTTTACTTAAAATAGAAACAAGCAATTCACGCCCCCTTTGTGCATGTCGCTCGCGTATAAACGGAAGAATCCCAACCTATCAGCGTGAGTCCGTTTTCGAATTTACCGATTTGTTTTACGATAGCGTCGTTTCTATTAATAAAACCACGACTATGTCACCGCTGCCCACATCTGACTGGTGCCTGAAAATGACTGCATCTCCGTTTCTCCTGCGGGGAATTTATGGATTTGCCTGCTATTTTTTAAGCGATATATTTTCCGGTTTATGCCATTTCGTTGTCTAAATTACGCAGCAAGTGTTCTAATCAAGCCTATATGCATGTTACAGTTTACAGGTAAATAAATCAAGGCTGATTAAAAACTGCATTTTATCCGTTAAATTTACAATTTATGTAATGTGGTGAAGCACAGAAAATGGTGTAATAGCGGAAAAAACGAAGGCGGTAAAATGGAATTTATATTGAGCCGGTTAGAGTGAATAAGGGGTTAATACCCAAGGAAGCGGCGGATCGTTTTGCCCCATTTTCTGTTTTTCCAGAGGAAGAGTCCGATGGCGGATCCGATGAAGGCCTGAAGTATTTCGAAAGGGAGTTTCAGCATGGCGTATTCCCAGGTGCTGTATACGTAGGCCTTGCCCAAGGTGTATCCCGCGATGGCGATGAGGGCGCCAAGGACGGTCGCTCCAAGAACGACAGGGAAGTTGTCTCTTCCATACCTGCCCACGATAAGGGACATGACGACGGAGCGGATACCGTGGGTGGCAAGGGAGACGAACATGGGGAGGGGATAGAAAAAGAAATCCCCGAGGAACGCGCCCACACCGCCGACAAGAAATGCGCCCAGGGGGTCGAGCGACAAGGCGGCAATGACAATGATGATATCGTTCAGGTAAATATGCCCGCCGGGAACGGGAACGCTGAAAGAAGAGAAAATAGTATTTATTGCCATGAGCAGTCCGCATAGCGTAATCCATTTTATTTTATGGGGAAGACCGCTGGTATCATTTTGTTGCATAAGAAGCTCCTTATCTGTGATTGGTAAAAGAAAAGGACGCAAGACCGCCCTTTTGTCATTGGAAGAGATATTTGTCAATGAGGTCTTTCCTGCGTAAATCTTTCAGCCATTCTGCAGGAATTGCATTATAACCGTAAATGATGCCTGCGAGCGCTCCTGTGACGGCGCCTACGGTGTCGGTATCATCGCCGAGATTGACGGCGGTCATGACAGCGTCTTTGAAATTGTCTGTATTTTCCAGTGTCCATATGGCTGCTTCGAGGGTGTCTGCCACATAGCCCGTGCTTTTGATTTGTTCTACCGGCAGGCTGCTGATGGTAAGAAGGTTTTTAAAGAGGCTTTCTTCTATACTGTCATTGACGGCAGTTTCCACAGCTTCTTTTATGGATCTTCCCTGTAAAAGTTCCCTGGCGATATGGATATAGGTGACGCAGGCGCTTTTTGAAATGCGGTGTCCATGGGTGAGTGCCGATACTTCCCGTATTTCATCGTCTGTTACTTCGGGAAGGAACGCGAGGGGGATGATACGCATGAGGGAGCCGTTTCCATTGGAAGCTTCATCGGAGAGGCCTTCTCCGCGGCTGAGGGCGGCTCCCGTGGTCATGCCTACATCGAAGGATTTTCCGTCAGGGGTATACTTGCCGTTTTTGTACCAGTCGGTCATGCAGCACATGAGGTCTTCCAGGTCGATCCGCCCCATGAGTTTGATGCTGTCACAAGTGGCAAGGGTGAGGCTGGTGTCATCGGACCATGTCCCCGGTGCCATATTATACGTGCCGTAACCTGTCATTTTTTCCACATGGAATGAACCGCGCTCTTCAAACTGGACAGGCAGTCCGAGGGCATCTCCCACCGCTAGTCCGTATACCGCATCGCGAAGTGTTCTCATAGTTCCTCCTGGTGAATATTCTTTCTGTATTATTGTACCAGAAAAGGAAATAGCTGATAAGGCGGGAGGCTTCTTCGGCAAAGGAAATAAAAAACCGCCGTAAGGCGGTTAAAGACATCTTACTTTTTGTTGATGATTTTTTGGATGGTGTCTCCCATATTTCTGTTTTTCCAGATGAACGCGCCGAGGATGGCACCGATGCCTGCCTGGAGTATTTCAAAGGGGAGTTTGATGAGAGAATATTCCGGGGTGCTGTATACATAAGCCCTGCCGAGAGAATAACCGATAACCACGATGAACGCGCCTAAGAAGACACCGAAGAAAGTGAGGGGAAGATTCTTCTTTCCGTAACGCCGGGCAAAGAGGGAAATAACGACGGCTTCCAGTCCGTGGGTGGCGAGGGAAACAAACATGGGGAGAGGGTAGAAAAAGAAATCGCCCAGGAATGCGCCTACACCGCCGACCAGGAACGCGCCCAGCGGGTCGAGAGAGAGAGCCGCCGCTACGATGATGACATCATTCAGGTAAAAGTGTCCGCCGGGGACGGGGATGTTGAAAGATGACAGGACGGTATTCATTGCCATTAAAAAGCCGCATACCGTGAGCCATCTGGCTTTATAGCGGGGGGCGGCGGAAATATTTCCTGCCGGGGTATTGGTGTTTGTCATGAAGAGCCTCCTTATACAGCTTTACTTAAAAACAGTATAATGATAAACTGGCATTATGAAAATCACCAAAAATAAAAATAAAAATATAACCAGATGGAGGCAAAATGGAGAATGGTGTAAAAGAAAAGGCATATATGGCGCTTTATGCCCGTGTCCGTGAAGTGATTACCGGCGGGATTTACCGGTGGGGCGGCAAGCTGCCTTCCAAACGCGCCATGGCGGAGCGGTATGGCGTGAGTGTCATCACCGTGGAGCATGCGTATGCGCTTCTTGCGGAAGAAGGGTATGTCGAACCGCGGGAACGGAGCGGCTACTTTATCATTTATAAAGAGGAAGATGCTTTCCCCGTGGGGTACAGGGGAAAGGAAGTGAAGCCAGTTCTTCATTCGGAGACGGATGAAGAAGTATTTCCTTTTTCCGTTTATGCGAAAACGGCACGGACAGTGCTCTCCAAATGGGGCGAAAAGGTGCTGGCCCGCTCTCCCAATCAGGGAACGGCAGAGCTTAGGAATGCGCTTTGCGACTACCTGGCGCGAAGCAGGAATATCATCGTTTCTCCGCAGCAGATTTGTATCGGGTCGGGAGCGGAGTATCTGTACAGCCTTGTAGTGCAGGCCCTTGGTCGGGAACGGCTTGTAGCGGTGGAGGATCCCTGCTATGAGAAGATACGGCAGGTGTACCGCGCCCATGGCATACGGACAGAATCTCTCTGTCTGGGAGACAAAGGAATTCTGACAGAAGAACTGAAACGGGCAGGCGCACGTGTGCTTCATGTGACACCGTTCCACAGTTATCCAAGCGGCATTACGGCAAATGCTTCGAAGCGGCGGGAGTATATCCGCTGGGCGGAGGAGCGGTCCGGTCTGATTATTGAAGATGATTTTGATTCGGAGTTCACTCTTTTGTCAAAAGCGGAAGACACACTCTTTTCTCTTGCTCCCCATGGCCCGGTAGTATATATGAATACGTTCTCACGAACAATTGCTCCCTCTGTCCGCGTGGCGTACCTCGTACTTCCCGAAAACCGTCTGTCCAGATTTCAGGAGCGGACGGGGTTTTATTCCTGCACCGTTCCTGTATTGGATCAGCTCATTCTGGCGGAACTTATCAGCCACGGAGATTTTGAACGGCATATCAACCGGGTGCGGAGACGCCGGAGGCGTAAAAAAGAAACAGATATGTCTTCCTGAAAGTAGGGAAATTAAAATGTATAAAGGCTGGGCACAGCAAAAAAGACCTTCCCTAAAAATGGAAAGCCTTTTTATATTTATTATTTCTGACTTTTATCTTTTGTTCTGCAAAGTCCGCGCTCGCAGTTGCGGAGAAAGCGGAGAAGATGCTCGATTTCCGGTGTCGGCGGGAAGTCCTGTTCCATTTCATGGATAGCTTCGTACAGCTTCAGGCCGGAACGGAAAATGGTGCGGTATGCTTTTTTAAGCCAGCTTCTTACTTCGGGGGTGATATTGTTTCTGGCGAGTCCTACGCTGTTCAGTCCGACCACTCTTGCCGGATTGCCGTCAACGATCACGAATGGGCATACGTCCTGTACGATCTTGGACATACCGCCCACCATGGCGCAGGCGCCGATCTTTACGAACTGGTGGATACCGCTCATGCCGCCGATGACCGCGTGGTCTTCCACAGTGACGTGGCCGGCTGCTCCGGAAAAGCTGGACATGACGATGTAGTCTCCGAAATTGCAGTTGTGTGCCACATGGGTGTATGCCTGAAACATATTATGCGAGCCGATACGGGTTTCGCAGTTTTCTCCCGTAGCACGGTGGATGGTGACGAATTCGCGGAAGCTGTTGTCATTGCCGATGACGACCGTACTGTATTCGCCGGCAAATTTCAAATCCTGCGGATCTTCGCCGATGACGGCGTTCGGATACACATGATTGTTTTTCCCCATGCGTACGTTTTTCGAAATGACCGCATGGGAGCCGATTATGGAGCCTTCGCCGATTTCACAGTTGGGACCGATGACGGCATAAGGTTCGATAATTACATTTTTATGAAGTTTGGCAGTAGGATCAACAACGGCCGTTTCATGAATCTGCGGCTCCGCTGATTTGATAACTGTTAATTCCATTCTCATGGTTTCCCTTCAACAGCAGGCGGATACTGCCTGCCGGATTTTAATTTCTTTTTATACATACATCGGCAAGACGGTTTTTAAATAAAACAGTGGTCTTGTCGAAATATATGCGTTTTTCTTTATTTTTCTTTATTTTTCTTTGAATATCATCTTATTTTAACTGATTTCAGATTTTAAAAATTATTTTTCATCCTGCTTGCCGGAAGGGATTTCCGGTTCAGCGAGGTAGAAAAGGAAATCAGCCGATGCTTTGAAGGTTTCCCCTACATAGCATTCACAGTGTACCTTGCCCATGCGCCCTACGATCTTTTTGATGACCGCTTTGGTTACAAGCTGGTCTCCCGGGCGGACGGGGGAACGGAAGCGGACTTTGTCCATGCCTGTAAACATGGGAATGAGGCCCCGATTTTCTTCGGGATACTGGAGAGCAACGCCGCCGACCTGTGCCATGGCTTCACAGATAAGGGCGCCAGGCATGATGGGGTGGCCGGGGAAATGTCCCTGAAAAAATGGTTCGTTGATGGTGACGGATTTCACTCCGACGGCATAATCCATGGGAACGAGTTCGGTAATTTTGTCTACCAGCAGCATCGGATAACGATGGGGGAGGATTTCCATGATTTCTTCAATATTTAATTCCATAATTGATTTTCTCCTGTTCATGAACTTCTTTTTATTTTTTCAATACTCTCAGTTTCGCCGCAAGAGCGGCATTCAGCTTATGGCTTCCCATGACCGCGATGATATGTGCGTGGAGCGGGCCTACAAGGGAAATATCGCCAAGGATATCCAAAATCTTATGGCGGACAAGTTCGTCGGGGAATTTCAATTCTGACAGGCAGTCCGTTTCAGAATAAACGACAGCGTTTTCCAACGTACCGCCTTTGCCGAGCCCCATTTGCCGCATGACCTCCAGCTCCCAGGTAAATCCGATGGTGCGGGAAGGGGCGATTTCTCTGATGTATGTCTCCTTGTCGATTATGAAGTCTTTCATTTGCGTACCTAAAAGCGGATGCGGATTGATGGATGTAAATGTAATGCGGAGGCCGTCATAAGGGAGCGCAGTGATGAATTTATTATCTTCATATACGGCTACGCTTGTCTCAAGAGTAAGGATATCGGTCTGTTTTTCCAGTTCCACAATACCCGCTTTCAAAATCATTTGGGAGAATGTAAGGGCACCGCCGTCAGCTACGGGAGGTTCGGGCGCGTCCATCTCAAGAATGCAGTTGTCGATACGGAGCGCGAAGAGCGCGGAAAGGATATGCTCCACGGTGAAAACTTTCGCGTCTCCCCGTTCCAGCGTCGTTGCGCGGAGTGTATTTGTCACAAATTCGCTCTTTGCAGGCACTTCAGGGGCACCGGTAAGATCGATACGCCGGAAGATGATGCCGCTGCCCGCCGGAGCGGGACGCATCGTGATTGTTACGGGAATTCCGGAATGGAGTCCGTTTCCCTTAAAGGAAATCGGTTTTCCGAGGGTATACTGATTTCTTTTCAATATAGAGTCCTTTCAAGAATTACTTATTATACTAATAATTTATTATACAGCGATATGACTGCAAGTACAAATATAAATTAAAAAGGGTTTTCTTGAGAAGGAAAAGAAAAATCATGCAAAGCCTGTTTGGAGGAATGGTATAATTTATTTAAATAAGAAGGGGAAAGGAGACTGCCGTGGAAAGCGAACTACTGAAAAAGCAGGAGGATCTGCGATTTCGTTTGAAAGAAATGGGAACTGTGGCGGTCGCTTTTTCCGGCGGCGTGGATTCCGCTTTTCTGCTCCATGAGGCCCATGCCGTTCTTGGGAAGAAAGCTGTCGCGGTAACAATGAAATTGAATTCCTTTCCTTTCCGCGAATGGAAGGACGCCAAAGAATTCTGCAAACGGGAACATATACGGCAGATGATTGTCGAGCAGGACCAATTCCTAATTAAGGGCTTTGCGGAAAATGAAAGAGACCGATGCTACCACTGCAAGTATTTTCTTTTTTCTTTTTTGAAAGAGCTGGCGAAGAAGAATCATATTTCCTATGTGGCGGACGGCACGAATTTCAGTGACATGGGCGGTTACCGGCCCGGATTGAAGGCTCTGGCGGAACTGGGCGTGGTGAGTCCCTTAAGAGAGGCGGAGCTGACAAAGGAGGAAATACGGGCGCTTTCGAAAAAGGAAGATCTTCCTACATGGAACAAGCCGTCTTTTTCCTGTCTGGCGACACGGTTTCCTTATGGCGAACCGATCACCGGGAAAAAGCTGCGCCGTGTAGAAGTGGCGGAGCAGTTTCTTTTTGAAATGGGATTTACCCAATTCCGTGTCCGCAGCCATGACCGGATGGCGCGTATTGAAATCCGTCCGCAGGAATTTTCCCTGCTTGTGGAAAGAAGAAAGATTGTAGCCGCGCGGTTTAAAGAACTGGGGTTTATGTATATAACGATGGATCTGGAGGGGTTCCGCTCGGGGTCCATGGATATAGGGCAGGTGTAGCATGGATATCAGAGAACTTTTGGAAAAGGTCAGAGGCGGGAAGTTGGAAATTGACGCGGCGGAAAAGTATCTGCGCAGTCATTCCGGAGTCCGCGCCTATGAAGAAATGGGATATGCCAAACTGGATACGGACAGGAAACGGCGTTCCGGATTTGCCGAGGTCATTTACTGCCAGGGGAAATCGGATGAATTTCTGCCGGAGATATTCCGAAAGTTATATGAAGCGGAAGGGGAGGTGTTCGGTACGCGTGCCGATGCCCATCAATATGAGATCGTCCGCGCCGTACTGCCGGATATTTCTTATGATCCTGTTTCCCGTATCCTGAAACTGGAAAAGAAAGATAAGGAGCATACAGGCTTAGTCGCGGTCTGCACGGGAGGAACGTCAGATATTCCCGTAGCGGAGGAAGCGGCGCAGACGGCGGAATATTTCGGCAGCCGTGTGGAACGTATTTATGATGTGGGTGTCAGCGGCATCCACCGCCTTTTATCCTGCGAAAAGAAAGTGCGGGAAGCCAACTGCGTCATTGCCGTGGCAGGTATGGAAGGCGCTCTTGCGTCGGTAATCGGCGGTCTTGTGGCTAATCCCGTCATTGCCGTGCCCACGTCCGTGGGGTATGGAGCAAGCTTTCACGGGCTGTCTGCTCTTTTGACGATGATCAATTCCTGCGCGAACGGCATTGTGACGGTAAATATAGATAACGGCTTCGGCGCAGGGTATGTGGCGACACAGATCAACAGGCTGGCGGAAAGGGGTAAAAGCAATGGATAAAAAATTATACCTGGACTGCGGCTCCGGGATCAGCGGGGATATGTTCGTAGCGGCAATGATCGATTTGGGGGCGGATCCGGACGCTCTTCAAAAAGCGCTGGACTCCATCCCGGCGGGCGGTTTTTTCGTAGAGATAGGCAGAGTAAAGAAATCGGGCATCGACTGCTGTGATTTCCATGTCCGGCTTGATGATGACTGTGAGAACCATGACCATGACATGGACTACCTTTACGGAAGTCTGGCCCCGGCGGCAGGATCGGGATGCTCTTGTCATGAAGAACCGGACGGAGAAGAACATCACTGCCATTGCCATGAGGAAGGGCATGACGGGGAGACACATCACTGCTGCCGTCAGGAAAAAGATCATCATCATACCCATCGGGGGCTTGCGGAAATTCTTCCGATGATCGATGCCTGTGATATGACGGAAACAGCAAAAGCGCTGGTCCGTAAAATATTCCGGATTATCGGCGAAGCGGAAGCGAAAGCCCATGGCTTGCCCCTTGACGAAGTCCATTTTCATGAAGTGGGAGCGCTTGATTCCATTGTGGACGTGGTGGCGGCTGCCGTTACTTTTGACAGCCTTCACATCAAAGAGGTGATTGTCCCTAAACTCACGGAAGGGACAGGAACAGTTCGGTGCCGGCATGGAGTCATGCCCGTGCCCGTGCCGGCGACAGTGAATATTGTTTCCTCTTATAAAATTCCCATGGAGCTCACCGGGGCGAAAGGGGAGTATGTGACGCCTACCGGCGCGGCCATTGCGGCGGCCATTTCCACAAGCCATCAGCTGCCGCCGTCTTTTGTTATCAAGAAGGCAGGCCTTGGCGCGGGAAAACGGGCATACACGGAACGGAGCGGTATTCTCCAGGCATTCCTGATCCAGGGGGAGGAGAATGAAGGCCGTGATAAAGTTGTGAAACTGGAAACGGATATTGATGACTGCTCCGGCGAGGTTTTGGGGTATGTCATGAAGAAATTGTTCAAGGCAGGAGCGAAAGATGTCCACTATGCTCCCGTTTTCATGAAAAAGAATCGTCCGGCCTGGGAACTGACTGTGATCTGCGGGGAAGAAAAAGCGGAGGAACTGGAAAAAATTATTTTCACGGAAACCACGACGATCGGGATCCGCGAATACCCCCTCGGGCGCTCTGTCTTAAATAGAGAAGAAAAAGAAGTGGAAACGGTTTACGGCAAAGCATCTGTGAAGCAGGTGTCTCTGGGAAAGATGACGCGAGCCTATCCCGAATACGATACCGTGAAAAAACTGGCGAAGAAAAATAAAGTACCTTTTATGGATGTTTTTGACGCGGTGAAAGAGGCGGCAAAGAAAAAATAACGGGCTGATATGGTAAGGAGCGTTTTCCGGCAGGGGCGCTTCTTCTTTTTTTCCTTTCTTTTGTGATAAAATGACTTATTATAAATAAAAGGAAGTAAATCTATGAAAAAAAGGAACCTGGGGTTGACAGCGGCTGTAGGTTCGTACCTGCTGTGGGGGCTTCTGCCGGTTTACTGGAAGCAGCTGTCTGCCGTTTCTGCTTATGAAATATTATCGCACCGCATTATCTGGTCTTTCTTCTTCATGCTCATGATTCTCTCTTTCATGGGACGGATGGTGTCGTTTTGGGAGGAATGTAAACATCTTTGGGCGGATAAAAGCCGGGGCGCTCTCCTTGCACTGGCATCTTTTCTTATTACGGCAAACTGGTGCATCTTCATCTGGGCGGTGACGAACCGCCATGTGGTGGATACCAGTGTGGGGTATTACATGAATCCCCTTGTAAGCGTTCTTCTTGGTGTTGTATGTTTTCATGAGCGGCTGTCAAAAATGAAATGGTTTTCTATTGCTGTTGCCGCTGCGGGGATCGGCGTGATGACCTGGGAGTTGGGAAGGTTCCCGCTGATTGCTGTCGGTCTTGCATCGACATTTGCCCTCTACGGCGCGGTGAAAAAGAAATTGAATCTGGATGCTTTTTACAGCATTACGCTGGAAACATTTTTTGTTCTTCCTTTTGCTCTTGCTTATGTACTTTCTCTTGGGAATGACGGTATTGGACATTTCACTGTCGATGACCTGCGGACAGCAGTGTTTCTTATCGGCGCAGGCGCTGTGACGGCGACGCCTCTCGTGCTCTTTTCCATAGGGGCGAATGATCTGCCGCTGAACGTTCTCGGGTTCTGCCAGTATATTTCTCCGTCCATCACTTTGCTTCTGGGGATATTCCTTTTCGGCGAACCCTTTACCCGTGCACAGTTGTCTGCTTTTTCTTTTATCTGGTCAGCTCTTGCGGTCTTTACGATTGCGGACTGGAGGGAAAGGAAGTTTTTGGAAAAACGGGGAATGAGCGCCTTGTAAAAAGGAGAGGGAAATGGAAAACATTTTATCGGAGTATGATAAATCACCGGGAATCATTTCCCCGGATTTTGAAAAAATGGATTTGCACCTGCCGAAGAGAGCGGTTTTTGCTTTTCTTGGAGAGAAACGGATTGAAAGGTTTGTTCTTGCCCGGGGCGGTGAAAAAGCCGGGACATTTGTTTCTCTGACAAAAGATTTTCCCCTGTGGATGATTAAGGCGGATAAGGAAGAACTCTGCATCCTTCAGGCACCGGCGGGAGCTTTGGCGGCAGTCCTGCTTCTGGAACGGCTCTATGCGTATGGTGTGGAAAAGGTGGTAGCTCTGGGATGCTGCGGCGCGCTGGAAAAGCTGGCGGAGAATGTTTTCTTTGTCGTACGCAAGGCGCTTTGTGATGAGGGTACGTCGTACCATTATCTTCCGCCGGCACGGTTTGTGACACTTGATGAATCGGCGGTGGATATCGTAGAAGGAGTGCTTCGGGAAAATCATGTGTCCTGTGAAAGCTGTGTGACCTGGTCGACGGACGGATTTTTCCGTGAAACGAAAGAAAAGGTAAAAGCGCGGCGGGCGGAAGGCTGCCGCGTCGTGGATATGGAATGCGCCGCCTTGGCGGCATGTGCGGCATACAGGGGGAAGGTATTTGCCCAGATCCTTTTTACTGCCGATACACTTCACGATTTATCTCACGAACAGCGGGCGTGGGGAAAAGAAAGCCGCGATAAGGCGCTCCTCATGGGAGTCAAAGCGGCGGAGAGGTTATGAGGGAAGAGTTATGTCAGCAGGTGAATTGCTTTTTGGAGGACTTCTTGCCGTAAATGCCGCCGCCTTTTTCCTGTACGGTCTTGACAAATGGAAAGCGGTGCATGGACGGCGGCGGATAAGGGAAAGGACGCTTCTGTTTATCGCCGCTGCGGGCGGATCGGCAGGCGCGTTTCTTGCTATGCGTTTTTTTCGCCATAAGACACGCCATGCCGTATTTCAATTCGGTGTGCCCGTCCTCTTTCTTTTACAGGCAGCTTTCGCTTTTTTCCTTTGGAAATAGTTCGGGCGGACTTGACTATATTCATGATTATCTGTACAATACAAAAGATACTAAGAGCTGTGATGAAGACGGTTTGCGTAAGCGCCCGGCAGAGAGAGCCTTCGGTCGGTGAAAGAAGGGGCGGGCAGCGCGGACGGATCACTTCTGAGCTTCAGGGAGGAAATGCCCTGACGGGACACCGTTAACTGTGCCGAGTGGCCTTCGGGTCATTAGGGTGGTACCACGGGAAATATTCTCGCCCCTTTTCGGGCGGGATTTTTTTATTTACACCATACAGGAGGAAATGGAATGGATTACAGCAAGACGCTGCGCCTGCCGCAGACAGAATTCCCCATGCGCGGAAATCTTCCGCAGAAGGAACCGCAGTTTGTGGAACTTTGGCAAGATAAGGATTTATACAACAAGAGAATAGAGAAAAGAAAGAAAGAAGGCGCGCCCCGCTTCGTGCTTCATGACGGACCTCCTTATGCGAACGGCAAGATCCACATCGGCCATGCCCTGAATAAGACACTGAAGGATATTATTGTCCGCTACAAGTACATGGCGGGATACATGGCAAACTATGTTCCCGGCTGGGATACCCACGGCCTTCCGATTGAATATGCCGTACTGAAAGATTCGGGAGAGGATCGGGCGAATATGTCCGTTCTTGAACTGCGCCGCAAATGTCTGGAATACGCGAAAAAGTGGATTGAAATCCAGAAAACCGATTTTATCCGCATGGGCGTTATCGGCGATTTTGATAACCGTTACGTTACTTTTGATCCGCATCTGGAAGCCAAGGAAATAGAAGTTTTTGGCGAAATGGCAAGAAAAGGATACATCTATAAAGGAAAGAAAGCCGTTTACTGGTGTCCCCACTGTGAAACGGCGCTGGCGGAAGCGGAAATTGAGTATAAGGACCGCAAGTCCCCGTCTATTTATGTCAAGTTCCCTGCGAAAAATATCAAGGGACTCGGACCGGAGGGCGTAGATCAATCCAAGCTTTTTGCCGTCATCTGGACAACCACGCCTTGGACCATTCCTGCCAACCAGTATATTTCCGTCAACCCGAAGTTCACCTATGTATGGGTGCATAATCTGGATGCCGACGAGTATTACCTGATGAATAAGGAGCTGGCACCGGCAGCTTTGGCGGACTGCAAGATTGAAAATTACGAGTTTGCCGGCCGCGAAATGACAGGCGCCGAATGGGAGTTGGCCGAATTTATGCACCCCTGGGCATCTTATAACCGCACCGTGTATGTTCTTGAGGGCAACCATGTCACGCTGGATGCCGGTACAGGCTGTGTACATACTGCCCCGGGCCACGGCGTGGATGACTTTGAAGTATATAAGAAATATGAAAATGAAGGAAAACTGAAGCAGGAAGTCATCTGTCCTGTGGACAATAAAGGCCGTATGACGGCAGAAGCCGGATCCTTTCTGGAAGGGAAGACTGTATGGGAAGCGGAAGGACCGAGTATTTCCGCGCTTGCCCACGAAGGCATGCTTCTCGGCAAAAAGTCCCTCCACCACCAGTATGCCCATTGCTGGCGCTGTAAGAACCCTGTCATTTACCGCGCGACAGAGCAGTGGTTTGCTTCCATCAATGATTTCCGCGAAGATGCATTGAAAGCGGTCGACGAGACACGGTTCATTCCTTCCTGGGGACATGACCGCCTGTATAATATGATTCGTGACCGCCAGGACTGGTGTATTTCCCGCCAGCGTTCCTGGGGTGTTCCGATTCCCGCTTTCTACTGCGACGGCTGCGGCAACTATGTGATCACACCCGAAACGATTGAAAGCGTGAAAGAAATCGTGGAAAAAGAGGGCACCGACGCATGGTGGGCGCATCCGGCGGAAGAACTCCTGCCGAAGGATTTCAAATGCCCCCACTGCGGCGGTAGCCGTTTCCACCAGGAAAAAGACATCATGGACGTATGGTTTGATTCCGGCTCCACATGGAACGGTGTTCTAAAAGACCCTCATCCGGTGTGGAAAGAGACCGGCGCGGCGTATCCCTGCGATTTGTATCTGGAAGGTTCCGACCAGCACCGCGGCTGGTTCCACAGCTCTCTTCTGACCAGTGTGGCAGTCAATGGTTGCGCGCCGTATAAGGCTGTTCTGACCCATGGTTTTACCATGGACGGAGAGGGACGGAAGATGTCCAAATCGGTAGGAAACGTAGTCGCGCCCCAGGACATTATTGATAAGTACGGCGCTGACGTGATGCGTTTGTGGATTTCCTCCGTCGATTATCAGGGAGACGTCCGCCTTTCCGATAAGATTGTGAAATCCATGAGCGATGTATACAGAAAGATCAGAAATACGTTCCGCTACCTTCTGGGGAATCTTTATGATTTCGATCCGAAGACCGACAGCGTAGCTTATGGGGATATGGAAGAATTGGACCGCTGGGCGCTGCTTCGTCTGGAACAGGTAAAGCGTACCGTTCTTAAAGCCTATGAGGATTACGAATTCCATGTCATGTACCATGCCGTCCATAATTTCTGTACTGTGGACCTGTCATCCATCTACCTGGATATACTGAAAGACCGTCTCTATACAGAAAAAGATGATTCCCTCCTGAGAAGAAGCGCGCAGACTGCCATGTATGAAATCCTTACCTCTCTCGTAAGGCTGGTAGCCCCCGTTATTTGCTTTACTGCCGAAGAAGTATGGCAGGCACTCCCGAATCGGGAAGAAAGAGAATGGTCTGTCCATATGGCGGATATGCCGGCAGAAAACGACAGATACATGGACAAAGCAATGGAAGAAAAGTGGAAGAAGCGCCTGGCTCTCCGCAGCGTTGTGACAAAAGCGCTGGAAGAAGCCCGCCAGGCGAAAGTCATCGGCCACCCGCTGGACGCGGAAATTACTATTTACGCAGATGGTGAACATTTGGAAACACTGAAAGCCATGGAAAAAGAACTGGCGGATTTCTGCCTCGTTTCCCAGGCGAAGATTTCCGGCGATCTGTCTGCCGCTCCTGAGAATGCCTTCGCTTCTGAAGACGGAACGGTGAAAGTTTCCATCGCCGTCTGCGCTCTTGAAAAGTGTGAACGCTGCTGGAAGCGCACTCCTGATGTAAACTCCGATCCGAAACATGAACACGTCTGCGCAAGATGCGCTAAAGTCCTTACGGAGATGGGAGAATAAGAAAGGCAAGTCGGCGGTCAGCAGTGGAAATTTATAAGTTAAGTATGCTGACGCTTTCCTGTATGACAGAAAAGTAACGGGACAATATAAAAGACCTCTTTTGCCGGAGGTCTTTTTGTTTGGAGAAATCCATGGAAGAGTTTTGTTCATTGCCGCAGCGAAAGATATGAGGGAGTTGATCTCATTTGAGTCTGAATTTCCAGGCACAGAACCAGCTTTCCGGGTGGGCGTCCGGAGGACAGCCTATGCATTCTGTTTGTATGCGGTCGTCTATACCTTCGGCAAAGCGGGCGTATTCTACAAGACCGGCGCTTTTGCAGGGATAGTCGGGTAAATTTTTCCGCATCCGTGCCGATTGGACACGGCAGTTATCCATTGTGAAGATGAGAGAACCGTCTTCAAAGCGGGAGGACTGTCTGTTCAGACGGCTGTACATACGGAAGTTTAAAGCCTGCGCCAATCCTTCCAGCCCGGGATGCTCTTCCATGCCAAGAAGTTTTTTAATGGAGTGCGCTTCAAAGGGAGAGAACCGGGCCCATGTAGAATCATTGCACCGTTTCGCATCATTGATGCCATAGGAAAACTCCACTCCCTGAAACCAGAAGCCGTCCTGGGCAAGCCAGCTTTTTGCGATGGTGTCCAGAAGAGAAAGCTGATCTTCTTTAGGAAGCCTGGTGAGGAAAGCGGGACAGCCCTCTTTTTCAGGGAAATGAAATTGCGCCGCCAAACGACGAACTGCCGCCTTTCGTGTCTGCTTCCAGGCGTAGTCCATGACATTGAGCGCCTTTTCAAAACCGAGCTGGTGCTCTGCTTCACGGAACCAGAGAGTGTGATGGACCGTTATGCGGTGGCACATGTCTATAATATGTGCCGCCCGCTCTTCCACCGTCATTGTTTCCATTGTCTTCTCCTTCATGGCGAGCCTCCTTCATGGTGAATTTCATTTCTTTTATTATGGAATAAGCAGGGGAAAATATCCATGATAAAAAAATAATCAAAAAGTCAAAATATTTATTAGCACTCTATTGACATGAGTGCTAAATGTGATATAATACAGTTGTCAGGAAGAAAAGATGGACTCCTGAGATATGTTATAAATATTTTAAAGAAAAGAGGTTTTGATTATGCGTGGTTTACTTCCTTTTGATGGTTTTTTCGGTGATACGGCGCTGGATCATTTCTTCAGTGATGCTCCGGCTGTATACAAAGACTATGTGTCTGTACCCAAGGTGGATATTGAGGATAAAAAAGATTTCTATGAAATTACCTGTGATATGCCCGGGTTTACCAAGGATCAGATCCGTATTTCTTATGAAAACGGAATTTTGTCCCTGTCCGCTCAGAAAGAGGAACAGACGGAGGAAAAAGATGATGACCGTCATTACATCCGCCGTGAACGTTCCAGCTCTGTCTTCCGCCGCCAGTTCAATGTGAAAGGGATCAAAGAAGACGGCATCAAGGCAGGCTTGAAAGACGGGATTCTGACGATTACACTGCCGAAACTCCCACAGGAAATTGAAAAAGCACCCCATCGTATCCAGATTGACTGAAGATGATGTATAAGATATTCCTGGAATACTGAAAAGTTTATTCATGCTTTCTCTCCGGGCGGTACTCCCCCGGTACCGTCCATCTTTGGAACAGGTCATGATAATCCCCCATTATCGTGGCCTGTTTTTATATGCCCGTAAACAGATTTGCGTTTCATAGCTGTTTATAATAAGCTGGAGGAAAATGGAAGGAGGAATATATGGAGAAAAGACTGGAAGACAGGAGTTTGGAAGAATTGTGGCAGCTGTTTCCCATATTTCTTGTGCCGCATAAAAAAGAATGGGCAGATTGGTACAGGGAAGAAAAAGGTCGTTTGGAAGTTCTGCTGGGCGCAGGGCGGGTAAAGCGCGTCAACCATATCGGAAGTACGGCTGTTTCCGGTATCTGGGCCAAAAATATCATAGATATCCTGTTAGAAGTGCCGGATGAAAAAAGAATGGCAGAGGTACGGGAAATTTTGAAAAATAACGGCTGGCTCTGCATGAACACTTCAAAGAACCGCATTTCCATGAATAAAGGCTATACGGAAAAGGGATTTGCGGAGAAAGTGTATCATCTGCATATCCGGCTGCCCTGCGATCATGATGAATTGTATTTTCTCTCTTATCTGCAGGCGCATCCTGCTGTTGCGAAGGAGTATGAAACATTGAAACTGCATTTATGGAAACGGTATCCTCATGACAGGGACAGATACACGGAGGCAAAGACAGATTTCGTCAGGACATATACGGAACTGGCCAAAAGAGAATATGGAAACCGGTGGGAATGGTAATCGGTAAAACAGCCCGGTGAAAATCGGGCTTTTTGTGTGTGAATTTCCGGGAATGAATATCGAAAACATATTGTAAACTTATAACATAAAAACAATTGACAGAAGAAACTGCTTATTTTATACTTGAATCCGAGATAACAATAAAGGAAACGGAATGATTCCGTAAAAAGGGGAGTTCTATTATGGAAAGTGCTTGTCAGGAAATTATCCGCTTGGCGGAAAAGGTCATGGATGGCGGACAGATCACGCCGGAAGAGGCAGGGAGGCTCATTCGTACAAAAGATGAAGACACCATGCTGCTTCTTGCCATGGCGGATAAAATCCGTCAAAAATTTGGCGGCAGCTCCGTGGATTTCTGCGCCATCATCAATGCGAGAAGCGGGCACTGCCAGGAAGACTGCAAGTTCTGCGCCCAGTCCGGCTGGTACAGGACAGGGGCCAAGGTATACCGCCTGCTGCCGGAAGAACAGATTATCGAAGCGGCAAAGAAAGCAAAAGCGGCAGGCGCTGTCCGGTTCTCCATTGTTACCAGCGGCCGTAATCAGGACAATCCCAATGAGTTTGAAGAAATTATCGAGATCGTGAAGCGTATCCGTAAGGAAGTAGGTATCGAAGTCTGCTGCTCCCTGGGGCTTATTTCTTCTGCGCAGGCGCTCCGGCTGAAGGAAGCGGGCATTACCCGCATTCATTGCAATATCGAAACGTCTCCGTCTTATTTTCCGGAAATCTGTACTACCCATACCATGGAAGACAAGGAAGATATCATCAGCACGGCGCAGAAGGCAGGGATCCGTGTCTGCTCCGGAGGCATTATCGGGCTTGGCGAATCTTTGGACCAGCGCGTGGAAATGGCTTTTAAGCTGAAAGAAATGCACATTGATTCCGTGCCGCTGAATATCTTGAATCCTGTAAAAGGGACGCCTTTTTATGATAATAAACGTCCATCCGCTTTGGAAATCCTCCGCACTTTTGCCATGTTCCGCTTTGTTCTTCCGAAAGCCCTCATCCGTACGGCAGGCGGTCGTGAAGTCAATCTGAGAAGCCTGCAGGCCCACGCGCTTTCCGGCGGCCTTAACGGCATCATGGTGGGCGGCTACCTCACCACCGGCGGCAGAGATCCGAAAGAGGATCTGGTCATGACGGCGGATCTGGGACGAAGCAGGACGTCCCCGCAGCTGTAATACAAATCAAAACCGAATCGCAGAATTAAAAAAGAAGAGCGGCGCCGTACCGATGTCCAAACATTAGATTTTTAGTCTGATTTTTGGAATGTGGTACAGGATGCGCCGTTCTTTTTTGCTGTCTGTACCGGTAAGGCAAATAAAGAGGAATATTAAGGCACGCCGTCAGATGCGGGAGAGCAGACGGCAAATTTCTTTTGCAATAAGATATGATTCAGTTAAAATGAAAAAAGAACAGGCAAATGGTTTTTTAAAGTAGGAGTGTAATAAAAGTTATTTAATGATATAATTCATTTAAAATAATTTAATCATAGGAAGTAAATCTGTTTCTTGGAAGGCTTTCGTTTTCCGTACAGAAGCCTGCATCGGCGGTTTTGATGGAAGCGGAGCCATAAATTATTTTTTTATGATTTTATTTGTTTTGAAGAGAGGATGGTTTTGAATCTTATGAGAAAGAAATTATTGGCTGCTGCCGTCATGGGTGCGGTTGGAGCGGTCACAGGCATCTGCATGGCGGGCGCGGCGGATGCCGCTTACGTTCTTGATGAGGTGGTTGTTATCGGGAACCGTGATGAAGAGCGCGATGTTTTGCCGGGCAATTTTGTTTACACGAAATCCCAGACAAGTTTTCTGGCAGGGAAGGATACAATGGATATTCCTTTTTCCCAGATGCATTTCACGGAAAAGTCGATGGACACCTTTACGGGGCCTGATAAGCCGATGGATGCGCTTCTGGCAAACTCGCCGTCTGTACGCCAGTCCGGATCTATCCTTCATGGTGATTTCTTTTTCCGCGGATTCCGTACAAACGGAACCAACTTTTATGTGAATAACGTTCCCGGCGTGTTCACCCAGTTTAATACGCCGCTCTATCCTATTGAATCTTTGGAATTGATTTCCGGACCGAATGTAGGAATTTACGGTACCGGTGTCCAGTATGAAACAACGAATCCCGGCGGCATCGTCAGTGTGAAATCAAAAGTCGCTCCCGATAAGGGTGTTTTTGACTATACCCAGACGATTTCCGGCCGCGGGCTTTTTGGTGAATATCTTGACTGGGGACAGCGTTTTGGCGATAAGAAGGAATGGGGTGTCCGCATTATGACGGAAAACCTCAATGGCCGTACATCTGTCAAAGGCACGAAGATTAACGGACAGGGCATTTTTGCCAATATCGACCGGACTACGGAAAAATCAAAAGACAATTTATTTATCGGATACAGAAATATGGATATCCAGCGCGGTCTTCGGTGGTTTATCCTGAGCAGCGATGTTAATAAACTGCCTGCTGTTCCTTCCGGAAAGAATGACTACGGGTTTGACGGGATGATAAAAGCGACCCACGGCTGGCTTGCTGTTTACAACCATGATCAGAAGTTCAATGACCATTGGGACGGCTTTTTCAACTTCGGCATGCAGAGGAACGATCTGGATAAAAATGTCATGGCGAACGGAGGCAGCGGATATACACTCCACAATGACGGCACGCTTGACGTAAAAGCAAAACCGGGTTCCACGCCGCAGGAATATTATTACTGGCAGGTAGGTACCACGGCGCACTATAATACGGGTGCCGTGAAGCATGATATCACGCTTTCTTATAATCAGGCGTGGAGAAACAGAAAGAGCGCGTATAATAACGGACCGCTTCTTAAGATCGGTACCGGGGATTTGTACACGGGCATCCATCAGACACTGGCGGCGCCTACGAAATTTGATACCCGCTGGAATAATAAAACAAGAGTGAAGAGTTATTCTCTTGTTGATTACATGACTTACAACAAGTGGGATATCATCCTTGGCATCCACAAGCATGAAGCGGAATCAAGAGGCTATAAATGGAAAAGCGATAATACGCTGGACTATATTGAACGCATAAAGACCGATGACACGAGTCCGACGTACGGTATCATTTACCGGCCCAACAGCCATATGTCCGTTTATGCCAGCCATTCGGAAAACTTCGACGCAGGCAGCGGCGTAAATACGACTTTTGAAAATTTCGGCGATATTCTTCCGCCTTTGAAGACGAAGCAGAATGAAATTGGTGTCAAATACAAAAGAAATAATTTACTTTACACCCTGGCCTACTATGACATCAAGCAGGACAATCTGATCAGCGTCTACAAAGACGGCTATGTAAAACCTTTCCAGTCGAAAGACGGGCAGGCCCGCCATAAAGGCCTGGAATTTTCCATCAACGGCAGACTGGCTGACAAGTGGAATATTTTGGGCGGCTTCTCCCATATGTCGGCGAAACAGGAAAAGACGACTAAAGGAGCGCTTGACGGAATCCGTGTCAACGGAACTTCCGAATGGACTGCCGTCCTCGGACTGGAATACAATCCGAATGAAGCGTGGAGCATCCTGGGACGCGCGATCTATACGGGCAAAACTCCGGTCATGAATGAAAAAATCTGGGCACCGGGATACACCATTTTCGATCTGGGTGTGACCCATAAAACACATTTTGGGAAAATCCCTGCGGAATTGTCCCTGATGGTAAATAATGTTTTTGATAAAGACTACTGGCAGGTATCCAGAGGCAACCAGGTATATCTCTCCCTGCCGCGTACATTCAGCTTTACGGCGAAGCTGCATTTTTAAGAAATGATAAAGCGAAGGGGCAGGCGGCAGCCCCTTTTCTTTATCTGCAGAAGAGTTTTGGACTGAGAAAGGGGGGAGACTTTGAGAAAGATAGGGCTCTTTCTGTGCGGATTGATTTTCTTATTTCTGACAAGTATATGTACGGGATGCGGGCATAAAACGGAAACGGGGGAACGGGAAATCGTCCTTGCCGCGGCGCGCGATCTGGTGCAGGGGGAAAAAGATCCGTACTATGCCACCATTATATTGAAAACATGGGAACCTCTCGTGGGCATTTCCGATGACGGCCATGAAATGCCTGTTCTTGCGGAGAGCTGGGAAAGCAATGCGGATAAGACGGAATGGATATTTCATTTAAAAGAAGGTGTCCGTTTTCATGACGGCGAGCTGTTCAATGCTGCGGTAGCTCTGGAAAATTTCCGCCGTTACCGGAATATGGGATACCGCCCGTCTACGTTTTACGGCTTTTTGGCAGACCGTATTTATCCCGGGCTTCTCCGGGCGGAAGCGGATGATGAAAACACGCTTCATCTGTATTTTGAAAAGCCGGTACCCATGCTCATTTACCGCATGGCGGGCTGGGGAAGCGCCATGTTCAGCCCCCGGTGTTTTGATTCCGCCACAGGGGACTGGACGGGTATGGCAAAAGGGACGGGCCCCTTTATGATCAAGGAGCGGGTGCCCGACGCCTACGCTGTGATTGAGCGTTTTGACGGGTACCACGGAGAAAAGGCAAAAGCAAAACAAATCAGAATTCGGACCATCACGTCGTCTGATGCCCGGTACTCGGCGATGAAGTCGGGGGAAATACAGGGCGTTTTGGATCTGGGCGGACTTGCGCCTATTATGGCAGAAGAATTGGAGCGTGACGGGCGTTTTACCGTGAACGCCGCCCATTCCACGATTTCCCATTACCTCACTTTGAATGGAGGACGTTTTCCCTTCAGCGATGTGCGCATGAGAAAAGCAGTCAACCTGGCGGTGGATCGGGAAAAAATCGTGAAATACTATTTCCGCGGATTCGGTACGCCTACCATGAGTTTTCTGAACAGCACCAATCCTTTCGGCCGTGTGGAGAAGCCTGTCTTTGATCCCGTAAAAGCAAAGGAATTGGCAAAAGAGGTGCTGGGGGATAAAAGACAGACGGTCAAATTCCTTCTGCCCCAGTACGGAATGGCGCGGTATCCTTACAAGACGATTTCCGAATTTATCCAGGCGGAGCTGAAACCTTTGGGGCTGGATGCAGAGATTGTCATGGTGGATGGGATGACTTCACGGAAAATGATGGCTAAAGGGGACTATGATTTGTCCATTGGAACACGGGGACTCGGCAACCTGGATCCCACATCGCTCCTTTTTGAATATTTCGATTCAAAGGGCGCTACGAATAAAGCAAGCTGCATCAGTTACAACAATCTGAAAGTGGATGCCTGTTTTGAAGCATTAAAGACGGTCTATGATTTGGATGAGCGGCGGACTGTCTATACGGAAATACTTGATGAGCTTCTGGCTGATCCGGCAGTAGTTCCTCTTTTGGAAGATCAAAATATAGCGGTCTGTAGCCATGAACTTGGCGGCTACAAGGCAGCCGTTTATGGAATTACATTGGATAAAGTCTATTGGCGGAAAGGAGCAGGGAAAGAATGAAAGAATTGATTCTCTATGCACTCCGCCGCTTTTGCATGCTGATCCCTTTCCTCATAGGACTTACGCTGGTTGCTTTTCTTTTAGGCGTTTTGTCTCCGGGCGACCCCGCGCTGGCGCTGCTTACCATGGACGGCACGTCGGAACCGACAGCGGAAGAACTGGATGCGCTGCGCCATGCTATGGGACTGGATCAGCCGGTATGGATCCAGTATGGGCGGTGGCTTATGAATGCGCTTCACGGAGATTTGGGCGTGTCTTATCTTACACAGAAACCTGTACTGGATGAAATACTCCGCCGGTTTCCCATTACTTTCCGTCTCGCGGTATGGGCCATCGGCTGGGTACTGGTTACCGGCATACCCACCGGAATCTGGGCTGCAGAGAAAAAAAACACCGCAGGGGAAATAGTCCTTCGCGCAGGTGCTCTTTTCTTTATTTCCGTTCCTTCTTTCTTCCTGGCCATTTTATGCATGCTCCTTTTTTCTGAAGAGTGGAGGCTCCTGCCTTCCGGCGGGTATGGGAGCATGATGCAGATGATCATGCCTTCTTTCGTCCTTGCGGCAGGAACCTCGGCGGCTGTCATGCGTCTTCAGCAGACGTCCATGACGGAGGTGGCAGGAAAGGAGTTCGTCACGACGGAACGGGCGAAAGGGCTGCCCATGCCTTTTATCATGAAAAGACATGTACTGCCCAATGCCCTTGTCCCTGTCATTACGATGCTGGGCACTTTCTTCGGTGCCATCCTCGGCGGATCGGTCATCATTGAGGAACTGTTTTCCATTCCCGGACTGGGCAGTTATGTGTTGGCCGCCATATGGGGGCGTGACTATCCCGTTATCCAGGGGTATGTCATTGTAAGCGGCACAGTCTTCCTTACATTTAATTACCTGGTGGATATCCTGTGCGGCATGCTGAATCCGTCGGTGCGGAAGGGGGGCGCCCTATGAAAGAGAGCAAGAGCGCTGTCAGGCTCCTTTATGCGTCAGCCGTATTTATCGCTTCTGCCGTTGTTTTCTGCGCCGTCTTCGCGCCGCTTCTTGCGCCTTATGACCCGTCAGCCGTATCGCCTGAGGAAATACTGGAGCACAGTTCTGCGGCCCATTGGTTTGGAACGGACGCTCTGGGAAGAGATATTTTTTCAAGGGTTATTTACGGGGCCCGGTCTTCCGTGGCCTTTGCATTCTGCTCCGCATTCTGTACCATGGCGCTCGGATTGTCTTTGGGCATGGTGTCGGGGTATTTCGGGGGATTGGCGGATAAATCCGTACAGTGCCTTGTGGCGCTCTTCCAGGGACTTCCGGGGACAAGCCTCATGATTGCCATTGCAGCCATTCTTCCCGAAAATGATTTCCGCATTATCATCGCTTTGACATTGACATCATGGACGGGGTTTTCCCGTATCGTCCGTAATGAAGTGCTCCGCATCAAAGGGGAAACGTACATGGAAGGGATACGGAGCATCGGTGCCGGTCATTGGTATATCCTGCGGAAGTATGTATTTCCCAATTTACTGCCTGTCCTGATCGTTCTTTTTACCTTGCGGACGGGAACTTCTCTTTTATCGGCATCCGCTTTATCCTATCTGGGACTCGGTGTTTCTCCGCCGACAGCGGACTGGGGCGTCATGATCAGCGACGCGCGGACCTATTTCCGCTCCTATCCTCTGATGATACTGGCTCCGGGTATGGGAATCACCCTGTTCTGTCTGTCGATTAATCTACTGGGAGACGCTTTGCGGGATAATCTGCAGATCAGAAAATCACCGGAAGAAAGGAGAGGATAGAAGTGGATATTCGAATCAAAAATCTGTCCGTTTCTTTTCCTTTGCCGAAGGGGGAGGCAAAAGTCCTGCGGGATGCGGATATAATCCTGAAAAGCGGGAAAATCACGGCAATCGTAGGGGAGTCAGGGAGCGGTAAATCCATCCTCGGTGCGGCGGTTATGGGACTCCTGGAACAGCCTGTCCGGGTTTCAGGAAAAATTTTATTTGGAGACACGGATCTCCTTTCTTTATCTGAAAAAGAATTGGATTCTGTCCGCGGATCACGGATCGGGTGGATTGCCCAGGATCCCGTGGCAGCGATGGATCCCATGATGAAAGTGGGCGGGCAGATGATGGAAGGAGTGCATTTCTATCAGGATGGGAAAGATACAAAAGCGGACGGTCTCCGGCAGATGGAGGAATTCGGTCTTGCTGATGCCCCGCATGTATGGAATGCGTATCCTTTCCACCTGTCCGGCGGTATGGCGCAAAGGGTGCTTACCGCCATGATGACGCTGCCGGATCCCGAATGGCTCATTGCCGATGAACCGACGAAAGGTCTCGATGCTTTTGTACGCCGGCAGGCAGCGGAAGCTTTCAGGAAACTGAGAGAAAAAGGTGTGGGTATTTTGCTCATCACCCACGATCTCCGGTTAGCGGAGCGTCTTTCCGATTTTATGGCGGTGATGTACGCAGGAGAGATTATTGAATACGGAAAAACGGAAGATATTTTTTCAAATCCGGTGCACCCCTATACGAAAGGTCTGTTTGCCGCGGCGCCCGACAGGGGCATGCAGCCGATCCGCGGTATCGCGCCTGATCTTTCCCGTCTTCCCTGCGGCTGTATTTTTGCATCCCGCTGCCCGGCGTATAGGAAAAATTCCTGCGATGAAAAGCAAAAAATGCTTACGCTTGCGGAAGGTCATAGCGTCCGCTGTATCCGGAAAGGAGACGGCTTATGACCCTTCTTTCTGTGGAACATATTTCTTACGGTGCAGAAACGGGATTTATCCGCAAACGAAAAAAAGAAATCCTTCATGATATCTCTTTCTGTGTAAAGAAAGGGGAAACCGTAGGCATTACGGGGGCAAGCGGCGCAGGGAAATCCACACTGTCAAGAGTTGTCATGGGCCTGCTTCGTGAAGACGGCGGAGATATCGTTTTTCAGGGAAAGCGGCTGACGAAAATATCCGCAAGGGAGGCCGGGCGCAGACGGCGGCAGATGCATATGCTTTTCCAAAATCCCGCGTCTTCCTTAAATCCGCGGATGAAAATCAGGGAATCCATGGAAGAACCGGCGAAAATACACGGAATGGACATTTCCCGCGGTCAGGAAATCCATGACATGATGAAACGCCTCCAGCTGAGGGAAGAGCTTCTGTACCGTTATCCCCATCAGCTTTCCGGAGGAGAACTGCAGCGTGTATGTCTCGGACGGCTTCTTCTCCTGAAACCCGGGCTGCTGATTCTTGATGAGCCCACTTCTATGCTGGATGTTTCCGTACAGGCGCAGATCATCGGGATACTGAAAGAGGTGCAGGAAGAAGAAAATATTTCCTATCTTTTCATTTCCCACGACCTTGACTTGCTTCGCGCCTGCTGCCACCGGATCGGAATACTTAACCGGGGGAAACTGGTGGAAATGGAGGAAACGGAGAGACTCTTCCACAGTCCTGTGGCTCCGTATACAAAAGAATTGATTTCCGCATTCTTTACATTTTGAGTCGGATCGGATCAGGGAGGTGGAAATCAAAATCGCAGGCCATGAAAGACGTTTTTAGCACCGTTATTTTTATTATGAAAGAGGAGAAACGTATGAAAAAGAAAATTTTATCGGCAGCGCTGCTTTCTGTGCTGGTTTCATCAGCACTTGGCATTGTGACCGCAGGTGCCGTGTACGAGATGGACGAAGTCTCTGTCACGGCGGACAGGGAAGGGGATGTGGCGGCGCTTCCGGGCGGACTTGTGAATCAGACGGCCAAATTAGGAATTTTAGGAAATAAAAGCGTCATGGATATCCCTTACTCTGAAATGAGTATGACTGAAAAGACACTGGAAACTTTCAGCGATCCGTCCCAGCCGCTGGCCAATGTGCTCCAGAATAACCCTTCCATCCGTTCCAGCACATCATCCCCCATGTATACGGACTTTTCCATGCGCGGAATCAATATGAACGGAAACCATATGATGCTGAACGGGATCCCCAGCCTGTTTTACCAGTTTAACGGTCCGCCGAATCACATCATCGAAAGAATGGATATTACTTCAGGACCGAATGCCGGCGTCAACGGGGTCAGCATGTCGAATAACGGAACCAACGGCGGCGCCACGCCGGCTCCGGGAACTATTAATGTCGTCACGAAAAAAGCAGGATCGACTCCTGTTTTGAACTACACGCAGACCTTTTCAGGAAGAAGCAACCTTGGCGAGTTTATTGACGTAAGTCGCAGGACAGGCGCCAATGGTGAATGGGGCATCCGTGTCATGGGTGAATACATGGATGGCGATCTGGCGCTCCGTCATGCGGAAAAAGAAGAAAAGAATATTTTCATCAACCTTGACCGCAAAGGGGAAACATCCGTTACGAATATTTTTGCAGGGTCCTTCGATCTCCGTGTGAATAAAGGGCAGCGCTGGTTTACCTATGGTGGCAAATCCGATGTCCTTCCCTCCGCACCGGATTCCAATACGGATTATGATTTTGACGGTACTACGAAGTGGATGCACGGCTGGCTTCTTACATTGAATCACGAAAAAGAACTCAGCGATAACTGGAGCTGGTTCGTGAACTGGGGCGTCAACCGCAGGAGTGGGAATAAGTACAATTCCAGTTCGGCCCTGAAGTTTGACGAAAAGGGAAATTTCATGAGCAGCAATGTGTCCAATGCACAGAATGAAATAGGAACGAATTCTTATTTCCAGACAGGAATCAAAGGAAAATTTCATACCGGTGCAGTGGAACATCATATGTCCCTTGCCGTTGACCGCTCCGGCGCTAAATATTGGAATGACACAAATAACAGCGTGAAAGGGAATATTATAGGCAATCTTTATGACGGTACGGCCTATACAAACAGTTTCTATATCCCTCAGCTCCGGAAAGCAAAACTTTCCTGGTCGGAAATCAATACAGGCATTACACTGGCCGATTCTCTTACCTACGGGAAATGGGATGTCCTTTTGGCAGTTTCCAGAAAACACGAACATTTTAGAAATGAGATCAAAGGGCAGCTCATACGGAATGATGACTGGCTCCCGACTTTTGGAATTACCTACAAAGCAAATGACCATCTTTCTTTTTATGCGGGACAGACGGAAAGTCTTTCCAGGGGCGGTGTTGTTTCCAATGACAACAAGTACGTAAACCAGGGAGAAACTTTGGCACCGTCCGTGAGCAGGCAGAAAGAAATCGGTGTGAAGTATAAATACGGCGGACTTCTCACCACTTTGAGCTATTTCTATATCGATCAGGAAAATGTCATTGATATAGATGTGGGAGGCGGTAAGTACCGCCGCGCTGCTGACGGGAGAGACAAGTTCAAAGGCGTGGAATGGACAGTCAATGGGAAATTGGCACCGAAATGGACAGTGACCGGCGGGCTGATGTATATTGACGCCAAGCGGGATAAAACGCAGGGCGGGAAAAACGACGGCCGCTTCGTTAACGGCGTGGCAGACTGGAGCGGTGTGCTGGGACTCGTTTACGAACCGAACGACAGACTGGGAATCATAGGGAGAGTCATTTGGAATGACGCTGCCTATATTGATAATTCCAATGCGCCGTCAGGAAAAACAAAAATCCCGTCCTACACCACATTTGACCTGGGTATGAACTACAAAACACATTTGGGCGGGATCCCCGTTTCTTTAAGCGCCATGTGCTACAATGTGGCAAATAAAGATTACTGGATGGGAAGAGGGAGTTCCACCACTTTCGGATTATCCATGCCGAGGACATTCATGCTCTCCGCCCGCTTCGAATTCTGATTTTATCCGGGTGAGCAAATTTAACAAAACCAAAAGGAACGATACCATCTTATAGATAAAGTATGGTTCCTTTTTAATTTGTGCGGTTTATATTTGAAATAAAATTAATTACAAAAATATTTCATGAAAATAAATACAAAATTGATTAACTATAATTAAAGTAGTAGTATGTAATTATTAATGCTTCATGCTGCTTTGTGGATGCCGGCGGGTCATATACGTAGGGCGCGGTGGAAATGGAAACAGGGATACATTTTTTATCGCGCCGCAGAGACCTTATAGAGCAGCAGAAAAGCACAATCAGTTGTTCCGTCTGAGGAGGAAAAGATGAAAAAGGGAAAGATTCTTGCAGCGCTTGCGGCAATCATGATGGTATCCGGGGCAAATGTGCCAATTATGGCGGAGGTAAGCCAGCTGGACGAGGTGGTCGTAGAAGCGGACCGTTACCGCCAGAACGGAAATGAAAGTGTTATTAAACCATTGGGGGTTGTAGCGGACCAGGTCCAAAATATAGGACTCTTAGGCGAAAAAGATGCATTGGAAACACCTTTTAACAGCATGACATTGACGCGGAAAGATTTGGATTATTTCGGAAGCCCTGAAAAAGGACCGACAGACATGCTTACCTTGAATCCTGCCGTGAGAGATGCTTCGAGTAATCTTTACAATGATGTTTCTATCCGTGGTTTTAACCTGAACGGGCATAATATGTATTTGAACGGTATACAGGGGATGCTTGATCAGCAGCATGCTGCCGACATTTATATTGATAAGGCAACGGTAATAGCAGGGCCGAATCTTGGCATTGTAGGGACGCCGAACCGTGAAAACTTAGGGGGTACTATTCTGTTTACTTCCAAAAAGGCGCAGGCGGAACCGAACCTCGATCTGACTTTGGCTTATCAGGGCGGGAAATCATTTAAAGAAGCTGTTGATTTCGGTACCCGCCTCGGACATAATCAGCGCTGGGGTGTCCGTGTCATGGCAGATAATATACAGGGAGAAACGGCGATTGACGGAGACAAGCTGACGCAGCGGGATTTCTTCGTGAATATTGACCAGAAAACAAAAAAGAGCAAGACAAATCTGCTTGTCGGATATAATTATGCAGATCAGAAAGGGGCGCAGTTTACCTGGAATTTCAATGAATATAATCAGCCTAAGGGAAGCCGCCTGCCCAAGGCGCCTGATAACGGACGCAGCTACTTGCCGGAGTGGACGAATAATGAATATGATAACTGGATCGCCACATTGAATCATGAACAAATATTAAGTGATCATACCACGGCATTCTTTAATGCAGGATATCATCGCGAAGACTGGTATGGCTACCAGTATGGCACGCCGCGTCTTCAAAATGCGAACGGGGACTATACTGTTCATCCGGAAAACTATCCGCTGGCAGTAACAACGAAGTATTTTGGCGGCGGCATCAAAGGTAAGTTTAATCTGGGCTTGACAAAGCATAACTATGTATTAAGCGCGGATCGGATGATGTATGACAACTATGGCGGAACGAATAAGAAGTGGGGCAATAACGGTGAAATCCTTCTACGCGGGAATATGTATACCGGATATATGGATGATTCACAGTATTATATGTATCCCCATGAACAAGGAAGTGCGCCGTGGAGTTCTTCCCAGTTTGTTACGGGATGGCATATATCGGATGATATTTCCATGTTTGATGACAGATTAAATGTGATTGTCGGGCTTCATGGGCATCATGCAAAACAAATCAAGAAGAATGGGGAGAATAAAAAATACCATGGCGTAAATCCCACATTCGGCCTGAATTATAAAATCTCCGAAAATTTCTCCGTATATGCCAGCCATGCAGAAGATTTCATGATCGGCCGTGTTGTGGGCGCCGGATATAAAAACTCCGGAGAAACATTGGATCCCGGCAAGACAAAACAGAATGAATTCGGTTTTAAATATAAAGTGGGGGATATGCTCCATACTTTAAGCTTCTTTAAGATCGAACAGCCCAACTTCGGAAGGACAGAAGATAATTATTACGGTATTTTCGGCAAACAGAAGAATAAAGGCTTTGAATATGCTTTCTCCGGCGCGCTTGGCAGGAAGCTTGATTTAATCGGCGGTATTGCTTATGTCGACGCTAAACAGGCAGGGACGGGAAAGAAAGCAAACGGAGTGCCGAAATGGTCCGGTACGGCGGCTCTCATTTATAAGCCGACAGAACGGCTGAATATTCTTGGACGGGCGACTTATCAGGGATCATACTGGATTATCAATGAAAAGTACAAAGTACCGTCTCATGTTCTTTTCGATCTGGGTGCAACGTATGAGGCTGATGTCCGCAATACGCCGATTACTTTTAAGGTGATGCTTTATAACGTATTTGGGAAAGATTATTGGAGTGCCCGCGCGGGGAACAGTACTGTCGTACTCGGTACGCCTCGTACGTTCATGCTCTCCGCCACTCTTCATTTGTAAAATGTGCAGAGGCGGAACGGCCTGAATTTCTTTTGAGGGAATTAATACTTGGGTGTCAGTTGTTTTGGGAATAAGGAGAATCGTATGCAGTACAGAAAATATCTGTCCGTCAGCGGACTGGCAGTGATTGCCGTTTCTGTACTGCTTTTTTCATGCCTTGCAGGATTGATGCTCGGATATATTCCGTTGTCTTTTCCCGAAGTGCTTGGCGCGCTGACAGGATGTGACGGAGCGGCAGCAGATATAGTCCGTGATCTCCGATTGCCCCGGATCCTCCTCTCGGCAGCCGCCGGGATGGGACTTGCACTTTCCGGTGTCGTTATGCAGGCGATGTTCAGAAATCCGATGGCAAGTCCTTACATTATGGGTATCTCTTCAGGAGCCTCACTGGGTGCTGTTGCCGCCGTGTTTTTGGGAATCGGCTCGGCTTGGGGCGCAGGTGGTGTCGGGCTGGGTGCTTTTGCAGGCGCTTTGTTGATGTCTGTCATACTTGCAGGGGTTATTGGAAAGAAAAGCGGTACGTCTTATATTCTTATCGCAGGAGTGGCGCTTGGCGCTGTCTGTAGCGGGATTACGGGCGTGATTATTTATTCGGGCGCGGCGTCTTCCGGCATAGATGTGACGCTGTACTGGATGATGGGAAGTGTTGCTTTTGCCAAGACGGATCACGCCGTTTTTCTTTTAATGATTGTCATTGCCGTATCCGCTTTTTTCCTCCGGCAGTCGCGGATACTGAATCTGATGCTTCTCGGAAGGGAAGGGACATTGCCCTTGGGCAGGGACCTGATGCCCTTCTTTCGGCTGTATATATTAGTCAATGCACTTTTGGTGGGATGTATCGTGATGGAGGCGGGGCTCATCGGCTTTGTCGGGCTGGTGGTTCCCCATTTCGTGAGATCCTTTATAGGGGCAGATCATAAAAAGCTGGTGCCCTTAGCTGTTTTATGCGGAGGTATTCTCACGGTGTGGGCGGATATTCTTGGACGGGTCCTTGTCACGGGAGCTGATGTACCCCTGGGGGTCACTTTGGGACTGATTGGTGCGCCGCTTTTTATTTATATGCAAGTCCGGAAATCCTATAACTTTGGAAAGGAGCCGTCATGAATATCTGTGTCCGCCATCTTTTTGCGGGATATGGAAATAAAAAAGTATTGGAAGATGTGGATATTTCTTTTCCATCCGATCAATTGACCGGCTTAATCGGGCCGAATGGGAGCGGAAAGAGTACGCTGCTGAAATGTATCTATCGCGTTATGAAACCTTCGGCAGGACAGATTTTCGTGGGAGATAAAAATATAGGGAAGCTTTCCTATAAAGAAAGCGCGAAACAAATCGCTGTCTTGGCACAGCATCATGGAACGGGTTTTGATTTGAGCGTGGAAGATGTCGTTCTTATGGGGCGTACTCCATACAAAGGCATTGCGGAAGGGGACAATGCGGAAGACATTGCCATAGCCGAAAGATCCATGGAAGAGACCGGCGTGGTTGACATGGGCAGCCTCAGTTTCATACAACTTTCCGGCGGCGAGCAGCAGCGTGTCATGCTGGCACGGGCTTTGAGCCAGGAAACGTCCTGTCTGATTCTTGATGAACCGACCAACCATTTGGATATAACCTACCAGCTGCAGATTATGGACTTGATTACATCAAGAAATATGACAGTCATTGCCGCTATCCATGATTTGAATATTGCTGCCATGTACTGTGACCATATCGTGGCACTGCAAAATGGAAAAATAATAGCGCAAGGAACTCCACAGGAAGTTCTTACAAAAGAGAACATAAAGGCTCTTTACCATGTGAATGCGGAAATTCTTATGAGAGCGGACGGCCGTCCTGCTATTATTTATGAAAGAGGAGACAAACGATGAAAGGAGGAATCCGTACAGCAGGGTGGTCGATTGTGTTCCTTGTGCTGTCATTTTTGTCGCTCAGCTGGGGAACGGTGGAAATCACGCCGAAGGAAGCGCTGGTCTATACATGGCAGGCGGTCATCGGCATGGAGAGCGGGAATATTTCTTCCGATGTAATACAGTACCTGCGTCTTCCTCATTTTATCCTTTCTTTTGCTGTGGGATGGGGACTTGCTCTTTGCGGGACAGTCATGCAGGCGGTTATGAGGAACCCGCTTGCCGATCCTTATCTGCTGGGCATATCCTCAGGCGCCGGGCTTGGGGCGGTCATTGCCATGGCGCTGGGCGCCGATGCTTACTTGGGGGTACATGGTGTAAGTATGTGCGCTTTCTTGGGGGCTGTGGGAATTTCTTTAGCTATCCTTTTTGTTGCTTCTGCGGCGGGAAAAGGGGACAGCCTGACACTGCTTCTTGTGGGCTTTGCCATGAATGCTCTCTGCTCCGCGGCACTTAGTTTTATTATCCAGGCTATGGCGGATACTCATAAAACAAAGTCGGTCCAGTTTTGGCTGATGGGAAATATTATGGCAGACAGATGGACGGATATCGGGATCTTGGCAGGCATTATTGCGGCAGGAAGTATTTTCTTTATGGGACAGAGAAGAATTCTTGACCTCATGCTTATCGGTGATGAGCTTTCCCTCAGTATGGGAAGGAATCTGGCGGTATACAGGAAAATATATATACTGGTTGTTGCCGTTTTAGTGGGCTCTATCGTTTACGTGGCGGGCATGGTCGGTTTTATCGGCCTAATCATTCCTCACATGGTAAGGATGGCGGCGGGAAGCGGGCACAAATCCCTTATTCCTTTGGCGGGCCTTGCAGGTGGCTGTTTCTTGGCGTGGGCTGATGTATTGGGACGCAACCTTATAAATGGTACAGAACTCCCTATCGGAATCATGGCTGCGGTCTGCGGCGCACCTTTCTTTGCATGGCTGCTTCTTGGCGGGAAGTATGGAGGCCGGCCATGAAGAAATGGATGGCGGTTACAGGCTGCATACTCCTTTTGTCAGGTTGCGCAGCAGATCCGGAGCAGGAAAAATCAGGGATACCCATTACCAATATTCAAGTGGAAAACTACTTTAACTTAGGCGAGAATGTGCAGTATTTTTCAAAAGTACCTTCCCGTGTATTGGTCATCGGGGCATCACAGACGGAGACACTTTTGGATATGGGTGTGGAAGATTCGATCCTGTGGGCGGTGAAATACGAAGATGATAAGAAGTATCCGATCAAAGACTGCAATCAGGCTGCTTTTCAGCGATTGAATTTCCTGCCGCGGCAGCAAGTGACGATGGAACGCGTGCTGGATCTCGCGCCGGATTTGATCATTTCAGAAGAATCGTGGTTTTCAAAAAATCGTTTGGGAAGCACAGAGTACTGGAACGCAAAAGGTATTCATACTTTGGTGTCTCTGAATACAACCGGACCGGCCAAAACAAATCAGCCGGAAACCGTGGAGAAAGAAATAAAATACATCCGTGATTTGGGGGCGGTTTACCATAAAGAAGAGCAGGCGGAAAAGATTATAACGGCAACGATGGAGCGGTTTGAAGAAGTCCGGCAAAAAGTAAAAGGGCAAAAACCGCCGAAAGTCATGATTTTAGACTTGCTTTCCTCGACGATTTCCTATGGAAGAAATAAAATCGCCGGAGACATTGCGGCAAAACTTGGGGGCATTGTCCCGAATACAACTGCCGCTGTCAGCGATGAATTGATTATAAAAGAAAATCCGGATATTGTTTTTGTTATTACTTATGATGATGCGGAAACACGCCTGGCGCGTCTCAAAAATAAAAAAGCCTTCAGTCATCTGAATTTTGTCCGCAGCGGCCGGATTTATGAAATGCCCTTGAAGTACGCTTACGGCCCGATGACAAGGGTCATCGATTCGGCAGGATATATGGCGGGGCTGATGTACCCGGGGCAGTTTGATTTCCCTAAAGAATACGATTTTCACCCCCACGATTAAGTAAGACGTGCAGGAAAGGCAGGTGTTGCGGGGGATTTATTTCATCGTACAGTTATTTGTCGGTAAAAAGAGGAGAGATGGTAAGATGAAAAAGAAACTGTTGGCTATGGCCGTTGCTGCGGCTGCCGGTGCGGCTTTATGCGGGATTACCGCTGATGCTGCTGTTTATCAATTGGATGAAATCATCGTGAATGGGGATAAGTATACCGATGATACCATTATGCCCGGGGGCAAGACGGACCGCCGTATCCACTTCGGCCTGTATGGGAATATGGATCTCATGGACGTTCCGGCCAATATTGCTTCTTATACAGAAAAGACGATTAAGCAGAACTATATTCCTGCCCGTACGTTCATGAATACGGTGACCAATAATCCGTCCATCATGGTCGGCGGTGCTTCTACCAATAATAATGTGGAACTTCAAATCCGCGGCAGTGCTTTCAATACCCACGATATGACAATGGATGGACTTCCCGGCATGATGGCCATGGGGATCATTCCCATGAACTGGGTGGAAAAAATTGACGTGGTCACAGGACCGAACATCGTTCTCAGCGGCACCGGCATCAATCAGAGTGTTTCCGGGTATATCAATTTCGTTCCTAAAATCGCAAAAGATAAACCGATTCTTGCTATTTCAGAAACATATTCCAGCCACAGACTGTTCAATCATGCCATCGACTGGGGACAGCGTTTCGGCGATGATCATCGTTACGGTATTCGGATCAATGCGGAAAGATACAGCGGAACCACCAGTTTCTCGAATGAGACGCTTCATGGAAACGATCTTTACATTCATTTTGACCAGAGAACAAAATCAAGCAATACGTCCGTCATGTATGGGCATGACCATGTCATTAACCATGGTATGCCGGAAGTTTTGAACGTGATTAACAACTGGGGCGGCACCGTGACAAAACTGCCGGATCCGTCCAAAGTGGTTGAAAACTTTATGCCGACATGGTCAGATCTTTCCCACCAGCGCCACGTGTACACGCTTTCTCATGAACAGCAGCTGAATGGACATGTCACTTTCTATCTGAAAGGGGGCTATGAAAAACTGAGCTGGCCGGGCTACTACGATCAGAAACCGGTACTTCTGAATGATGCCGGCGATTACAACTTCGGCAAATGGGGATTTGGGAGTGCCCAGGACAGCAAATGGTCACGCCGCTCCCTCACTACGGGCTTCCTGTTTAACATAGATACACCATCGGTCAGCCACAAAATCAATCTTGGCTTTGAAATGCTTTCCAATGGCTGGTACTATATGAACGCCTCTGCCAAACGTTCGAAGCCCGAAGGAAATATTTATACAGGCATCTGGAAAGTTAATGACGGTGCCCCGATGCCCAGCAGCGGACCGTGGTACATCAGCAGCCGCAAAATGAACCGGAGCCTTATCCTGACAGATACTATTTCCGCCCTGGATGGGAACCTCCGAGTCATCCTGGGGGCCCGCCGCCAGAATATCCAGACGAAGTCTTTCAATACATCAGGTGCTTTGACAAAGAAATACGACAAGACGAAGACATCCCCTGCTGTCGGTGTATTATACAAACTGACACCGACCTTATCGGTGTATGGCAACTATTCGGAAGGACTCACCACCTTGTCCATACCAAGCGGTACAAAGAATGAAAAAGAAGTACTTCCTCCGGTGCAGACAAAGCAATATGAATTCGGTCTGAAGAAAGACTTTAAAGATTGGGTGACGACGCTGTCCTTCTTCCATATCAAACAGCCTACCGGCATTACAAACACTGACAACTACTATGTACTGGATGGTGAAACAAGAAACCGCGGCGTGGAATGGAATATCAGCGGCAAAGTTTCTTCAAACTTAACCCTTACCGGCGGCCTCATGCTCCTCGATGCGAAATACAAAAGAACCCAGAATGGTGCCAATGACGGCCACCGTGTCCACGGTACGCCCAAACTGAATGCCACCTTGGCGCTCGATTGGGACACCCCGGTAAAAGGACTCTCTATTAATGGACGTGTTGTCCATTTCGGCAAATCCTATGCGGATACGGGAAATAAAGTGAACGTATCCTCATGGACAAGATTTGATCTGGGCGCCACATACGATACCGAGTTGGCAAAGATACCCACCACCTTCTCCTTCAATGCGTATAACCTGTTTGACAGAAAATACTGGTCGACGGCTACGACCGTGTGGGCAGACGGCATGGTCATGCTGAACCCCGGCCGGACATACATCCTGTCCGCGACGATGCATTTCTGAAATAATTTTTCTGGACGATACCGGGTAAAACAAAAAGGAACGATACCATCGTATAGATGAGGTATTGTTCCTTTTTAGCGTCTATACAAAAAAGAACGCATCGCAAGTAACGTGACCTTTTTTATTGTGATATAGATGATTGAGATCGAACCGGTTAAGTAGGGAACCGATTTCAAAGGAACAAAGTGACGCATGAAATCGAGTGAGTCACTTATGTCGGTGAAGAGGAGAAATCGGAACATGAAGATGAAGTAGCGAAATGAGGCAACGACAAAGTAGGGAACCGATTCCAAAGGAACAAAGTGACGCATGAAATCGAGTGAGTCACTTATGTCGGTGAAGAGGAGAAATCGGAACATGAAGATGAAGCAACGAAATGAGGCAGCGACAAAGTAGGGAACCGATTTCAAAGGAACAAAGTGACGCATGGAATCGATGAGTCACTTACTGCGGTGAGGGGAAAGAATAAAAAGAACCACATCGGACAGATGTGGTGGATTAAATGCGTGGTGGAGATAAGCGGGATCGAACCGCTGACCTTTTGAATGCCATTCAAACGCTCTCCCAGCTGAGCTATACCCCCATGCTTTCCAAATTATAGCAAAGGGGACGGCGCTATGCAATAGGGACAAAAGAAACGGGAACTTCACTTCATGAAAAGAGGAGCCTGAGATAAAAGCGAATGAATTATTGCTAAAAGATTACTTTAAAGTATTCATATGATGAGTAACATGTGATATAATTTTAAAAATTATTGAGTTTACGGATGACAGGAATAAATGAATTTTTAAGCTGATATTGTTTTTAAAGTGGGAATATGAAGGAATGCGCCTATGAAGAAGATTGTTATGCTGACCTGTCCCCATGCGGAGACCGTCTGCACCGGCGCAGGATGTTTTTCTGCATTGAATGGGAGAACCCATTGTTTTCGTGAATATGGAGATGAAGAATTGCAGGTGTCCGCTTTTATGAAGTGCAGCGGGTGCGGGCATTTTCCCCGGCAGGATAAAGGACTTGATGAAAAAATCGAGCGGATTCTGGAAATACATCCGGACGCAGTTCATTTGGGGATCTGCTGTTGCCATAACGGAAAAAGTAAGGCTCTTTGCAAAGAGGTGGAAATGATTACCTCTATTTTTGAAAAAGCGGAGATACCTGTTGTGCGGGGGACGCATTCTGTTTTTTAAGAAGATTCCTTATTTTCCTGCGGTCGAAACAAGGTCAGGCCGGCAGGAAAATGGAATATAAGATTTTCACAGATGGTTAGTAATTAAAGAAAGGAGGAAGTTATGAGAAAATGGCTTTTGGCTTTCGCTGCTCTGATTTTTTCTTTATGCTTGTCTCATATGGCTTTTGCTGCGGAACATTCGGCAGATACGATGATCTTGGATTGGCGTACGGAAAAGGTCTGGATGGAGCATGGAGAGCTTTGCGTGCGGGGAACATTTTATAACAGACGAAGTGACTTGACGGTTACAAAGCTTGATGAAATGATTCTCCAGATTACTTTTACAGGAACTGATGGGAAAACATTTCAATTCATCGGGCATCCGAAAAGACTGCCCATGTTGAAATTACCGGCCAACGGAAGTAAAAAAGTCACTTTTAATTTCGGGCCCTTTTCAGGGGAATGGAAAGACTGGGCCACGAAAGAAGATTATTCATTCAGTTATATTAATGGTTCAAGATGGTAAAGCTCAGAGGAGAGAGTATTCATGAAAAAAGGTATGAAATCAGCTTTTGCCGCCACGCTGGCGTTGACGGCCTGTTTTGGCGGAATTTCCACATATGCCGCATTTGATGAAAATTTGAATGTGTATACATTAGATGCGGTTGTGGTTGAAGCGGATAAGACAAAGAATAAATTCGGGGACACGGTTACAGAACAGTCTTATTACCGTACGGGCGGCGATGTGAAAGTTATCACCCGTGAAGAAATTGAAAAACGTCATTATACAGATGTAACAGAGGCGATTAAACGCGTTCCCGGTGTGACATTTACAAATGCCGGTTATCGTGGCGGTCAGTATGGTTATAATTCTTACAATAACAGTATGGCTATCAATGGGGATTCAAGAGTTATTGTTCTCATAGATGGCCGCCGTGTGGATAATGCAGCCAGCTATAGATTTGGTGATAGTAATGCAGCTGGCGGCAGGACTATGGTCGATCTTAATCAGTTAATAGGAATGGAAGACGTAGATAAAATTGAGGTTATCAAAGGACCGGGGGCATCTGTCTACGGTGCTGATGCTACAGGTGGAGTTATCAATATCATTACAAGAAAAGGAACCGATCATGTGGCAGGGGCATTGGATTTATCTACAGGATCTTGGGGACATCATGTTTATAGTGTGAATGTATCCGGTGCGACTGATCAGAAAGAACCAATGCGGTATTTTATTTCTGCCAGCAGAAATATGTCAGGTGACAGCAAGTATCGTGATGGTATTACCGGTGAAAATCATACATACAACGGTACTTCGTATAAAGAAGACAGCGTCAATGTCCGTTTGGATAAAGAGCTGGGCGGAGATAAAAATCTGAAGATCTGGTATAACCACAAAAACGGAAAAGACGGCTATCCGATTACAGCCCGTGACTGGAGATATTGGAATGAAGCTGATTGGAACCGTATTATTGAAAGAACGACGAGGCCGGGGGGATTTGGTAATACTGATAATCCGGGATATAGAAATCTGTTTTCATTAGATGCACTTTCCGGTTCCTACAATGCATATAAGAGCAATGATATTGATGTAGTTTATACTTTTAAAAAAGATAATGGCATGGACAGCTTTGTCCGTGTGTATAGCCAGCACCATGATTATTGGGGCATTGATCGTTATCCGTCCTGGATTTTGGATGATGGATCCTATGTGCCGTTTCCCGGCAGCGCTGCATGGTCAAATTTTATCAAAAATTATCATCCTGCCGGATGGGATGATCTGACAGATAAAGAAGTGGAGAAAAATCATGGTATTCAGCTGCAGTTAGGCAAGTCCTTTGGCAGACATGATGTTTTAGGTTCTGTTACTTATGACAAGTCTGTTATGAAATTGCTGAATGACTACGGTCCTGTAGAAAATACAGAGTATAGAAGAAATACTTTGACGGGGTATGTGCAGGATAAGATTCATGTCAATGATAAGTGGGATGTTACTCCTGCACTGCGCTATTCCCACTATAATTCATTTAGCGGGACACGTCAGGCTAAGCGTGATTCTTCAGGGAAAATCGTAAAAGATGGTTCCGGCAATGTCGTTTATGTTGATTCTAAACATCGTGGAGATGTCAGCACATTTACTCCTGTAATCAATACGGAATACATGTTTTCTGATGATTTCAGTGCTTATGCAGGATGGACGAAGATTTATCGCCCAATCAAAGGAAAAGACTATGCTACCGATGCTTATGGCGGCGGAGCTTTGAAAGATGAGAAAGGCGATGTCTGGACAATTGGTTTGAGAAAGGGAATTGGCCCAAATACCGAGGTCACAGTTCATTATGACTGGACAAAGATGTCTAATGCGATTACCCAGTATTCTGTTGATGATCCTTCCATTCCGGGACATAGACTGACACGTTATGTAAATGCAAAAGAAGATAAACAGTCTTTTAATATTACCGTGGATCACAAGTTTAATGACCATTGGAATTTAGGGCTTGCTTATACGCATTTTAAAGATACTTACCGTGCGAAGGATGGTGTTCAATACACAGATGTAGGGCTTGGTGAATTGAGTAATGTAAACACGCAAATCAACAAGCTTCGTCCGGCAAACCATTTTACGATGAATTTATCTTATGAGAACAATAAATTCTATTCCGGATTATTGGTCAATTGGTATACGGGAATGGATACAACTGCTTACACTGATAATCAATTCCTTGTACTGGATTGGAATATGAACTATGAATTAAGAAAAAATATAAACTTATACTTGTCTGTAACGAATCTGACGAATGAGTCTTATGAAAATGCCTATTCTGAATATAACGGTTTGGGTGCTGCTCCACAGCCGGGACGTGCATGGATGGTTGGGGCCCGTTACAAATTCTGATTTGATTTTTACACGAAACGCGTCATGCTTCGGCGGGCGCGTTTTTACATGCGGCTTTTCATAAGGAATAGAAGAGAAATTCCTGTTTTGCACACAAAGTTTTTCAGATTTTTGATGAAATATTTTAGATTTTTAGTAAAATTTGGAGAAAATAATCAATTTTTTTAAGATTTGCTATTGGCAGCAGGCAATAAAATGTATTACAATAAAACAAAATAATAAGAAAATGTTTACGCAATGGTGCAGGTGGGTGAAAAGAGGAATCTGATGAAGTATTTTTATCCGGCCATTTTTACCTTGGATAGAAAAAAGAATGAATTCCGCGCGGTGTTTCCTGATTTGACAGGGTGTGCCGTGAAAGCGGAATCTATGGCGGAGGCTGCGCGGAAAGCGCGGGAAGCTCTCGGTATGGCTCTTATGGAACTGGAAGAAAAGGGAATCGAGTTTCCGGCGGCTTCTGATGAATGCGCTCTTCAGCGTGCTTATCCCTACTGCCAGGTGGGCGTGGTGCTTTTGGATATGGATGTGTACCGCGCATATCGCGAGTATCGGATGGAACAGGCGGAATTGGATTCTGCTGAATGGGCGGAAAAATCTAAACGCCGCCGCCTTACACTGTTTCAGAGAGTTTTTGGAGGCAGATAGGAAGACAGAAGAGGCCTGTGCGGGTCTCTTTTTTTGTGTCTGCTGCCATTTTTCTGCAGCAAGGGAGAAAATGAAGCGATCAATCTGCCTTGTATACTATTTTGAAATCAGGTTATAATAATCACATTGAATTTCAGTCGGCCGAAGGGCCGTTTTGAAATAAGACCGCGGCAGATATTTAAAACAGCAGTTTGTTGAAATTGATTTCATAAAGGAGTCTTATGTCTGATTTTCTTGATTGGAGTACTTTGATTTACCGTGCGCCGGCGCTTTTGATTGCCATGGCGCTTCATGAATATGCCCATGCGTATGTATCGGACAGTCTGGGAGATCCCACGCCGTCCATGCAGGGGCGGCTTACGGCGAATCCTCTGGTTCACTTGGATATGGTGGGGCTTATGCTTCTTGTAATCTGCGGTTTCGGCTGGGCAAAACCGGTGGAGATCAATCCGAATTATTATAAGAATTTCAGAAGCGGCGTGATGAAGGTTTCTTTTGCCGGGCCGGGGATGAATCTGCTTATTTGTTTTCTGGCGGAGTGCATTATGCTGCTGATGATGAAGCTCGGGCTTTTAACGGCGGGGCAGCCGGGGCATTTATTTCTTTATTGGATTATGCTGTACAATGTGTGGTTCGCGTTTTTTAATCTGATTCCTGTGCCGCCGCTGGACGGCTCCAAAATTTTGGAAATGGTGCTTCCCGGCAAATTGGCTTTTGCATTCCACAATTTCAGTTACCGTTACAGTTTCCTTCTTTTACTGTTCCTGGTTTTCAGCGGCATGATAGGACGGATTATTAATCCGCTGGCGCAGTTTTATACGGGAACGACGATCCGCCTGATTGCTTCCGTGCTGCAGATGTAATGCGGAAAGGTGCGGTATGTCTTTAACGTGGGCGGTTTTTGAAATACTGGGGACTGTGGCATTTGCTTTTTCCGGAGCGGCTGTAGGACTGGCAAGGGGAATGGATGTTTTCGGCATTGCGCTCTTGTCTGTGGTGACGGCAGTGGGAGGCGGTATTCTCCGCGATGTGCTGGCGGGTATATTTCCGCCTTTTGCCCTGCGCGGGCCGGATGGGATCATATTTGCCCTCATGACGGCGGCAGCGGTGTGTATCGGCTTCCGGCATTTCCATATACCCCGCCGGGGACGGAAACTTGTCCTTTTTGCTTATCGTGTTTCCGATACGGCAGGTCTTGCCGCTTTCACGGTGACCGGCGCGATGACGGCGATTGACAGTTATCCCGGCTACCGGTATGTGCTTCCCGTTCTGCTCGGGCTCATTACGGCGGTGGGAGGCGGTATTCTCCGCGACGTGCTGGTGCAGAAAGTCCCGGTGGTGTTGTATGAAGATGTGTATGCCATGGCTTCGGTTGTCGGAGGCATCGTCATATGCGTCCTGTATCCGCTCACGGGGATTGTATATGCGTCATGGGGCGGATTTGGCGCGGTTCTTCTTCTCCGCATCTGCGCGATCCTTTTCGGGTGGAGACTCTATCATCCCGCAAGGACGCACGGCAGCGGAAGCGGATCGCGGGAATGAAAGCCGGCAGATCGTTTTTGATCACCTGACAGCCGGTAAGAGTATTTTCATAATTTCTATAAACGGTGAAATAAGAGGAGGCTCATGGTGATGTGGAGACGGATTTGCAGTGAACGGAATATTCTTATCTGTCTTTATCTGACTATATTCCTCCTTCCTTTAAGCTCTTGGCTTTTTTACTTTGCCCTTGTTCCGGCGGCATTGCTTTCTATGGGGGATATATTCCTCACGAAGCGGAAAATCAATTATGGCGGCAAGTGGGGATGGTTTGGCGGGGGCTTTTTAATTTGTTCTTTTTTATCCGTGTTTGATGCGCCGGACAAATCCTTTTCCATTTTTAACTGGTGCTTTCTGCCCCTGGCGTATGCGGTTCTTTATGTGCTTATCTCTACATATCTTGCGGGAGAGGAGGGAAAGAAGAAAGCGCTTTATGTCTTTTTGGCGGGTGCCGTCTGCGTTGTCATCTGGGGATTTATACAGTATGCCGATGCGGGATGCATGGCGAGAGACCTGAATGCCGAAGGATGGGTGGATCCCGAGAGGTTTCCTCTTCTGAGGCGGCGCATGTTTTCCACCTTGGGGAATCCGAATCTTTTCGGCGCCTACCTTTTGATGCTTATCAGTGTGTTTGCGCCTTTTGCTCTGGGGGAAAGAAATAATAAGAGAAAAATACTGTTTGCCGGATTTCTTTTTGTTCTTTCCGTATGCCTGGCACTGACCTATTCCCGGGGGGCATGGATCAGTCTGGCAGGGATAGTTCTAGGCCTTGCGGTCTTTTATGATAAGCGGTTCGGTCTGGTGTTTCTGGCGGTGCCTCTTATTTTATTTTTTTACCATGGACAGGTGGCAGAGCGTTTCATTTCTCTTTTTTCCGGCGAGGATACATCGCTTTCACTTCGCCTGGCTTTGTGGGAAAGTACGATCGCCATGATTGAGGAACATCCTCTGCTTGGAATCGGCTGGGGAAGCTACTGGCTGGCTTATCCGGAATACAACTTTTTTATAGAGGACGCGAGTGTCGTTATTTTCCACGCCCATGATATGTACCTCCATATCCCTGCGGAAGTGGGCATTCCCGGCGGCATTTTGTACTTCCTTTTCTTCTTCGGGCAAGGGGTGATGTCATGGCGGATTTGGCGCAGAGGAGTGGGCGTTATGAAACTTTTCGGGTTGTCGGGCATGCTTCTTGTCTTGTCGGCAGCCATAGACGGGATCGGAGATTATGCGTTTTTCAGCTGCCCGGTTTCCTGCTGCTTCTGGGCGTTGTCTGCGCTTTGTGTTTCGGAAGAAAGACGGGGCACGGCAGGGTAAATCAATTATGCGGATCCAAGTACATATAAAAATGTATTTGTCCAATAGGAAAAATTTATAATCCCTGTTAGGGAATTTTGAGAAAGGATAAGCATTCTTTATGGGACTTTATCCGTAAAAGTATGCTATAATAAACAAGGTAATGAGCCACGGAGGGTTGTTTTACAGCGCCTTCATTCCGAACTGTTTTGATGAAGTTTGGAGGGAGGACTACCGGGCTAAAGGTTCTGCGGACTGAGAAAAATAACGAATCGTCACCGCGGGCTTTTATATTTTATTTATTTTGGGAGGATGATAGTAATGATCGACATCAACGACAGTGAATTCCTTAGCCGTATCGAGCCTAAAGAACTGCTGGACAAAGTGTGCGACGGCAAAGCGGCAGCAGCCATGATCCAGCCGGGGGATATCCTGGGAATCAGCGGATTCACACCGTGCGGCTATCCGAAAATCACGATGCATGAACTGGCTGAACGCATGAAGCAAACGCCGTTCCAGGTAGATATCTGGACGGGCGCTTCCACAGGTTCCCAGATTGATGGCGAACTGGTAGAAGTGAACGGGATCAGAAACCGTATGCCATACCAGACTAACGGTACACTGAGAAAAGCAATCAATGCCGGCCAGATCAACTATTTCGACCTGCACCTGAGCCATGTGGCACAGCAGATTCGTGAAGGTTTCTTCACCAACGTTAAGGGAGAACATGTAACCGGCCCGGATTTTGCGGTCATTGAAGCCTGTAAAATTGTTAAGAGAGACGGCGAAATTGGTATCGTAACTACTACCGCTATCGGCAACTCTCCCGTATTCGTATCCCAGGGTAAAAAAGTCATCATTGAAGTCAATACTACCCAGCCGGTAGCATTGGATGGCATGGCTGACATTTACGAAGTGGCTAACCCGCCGCATCGTGTGCCGATTCCGATTGTTAAAGCCGGTGACCGTATCGGCAAGACCTACATTCCTGTAGATCCGGCAAAGATTGTTGCTATCGTTCCCTGTGATCTGCCCGATGTTACCCGCGCCCTGGCTCCGCTTGATGACGACGCTGAAAGGATGGGAAATAACCTGGTTGATTTCCTGAAGAATGAAGTAAAACATGGAAGACTTCCGGAAAACCTGCTTCCTCTCCAGTCCGGCGTAGGCAATGTGGCAAACGCGGTCATCAATGGCCTCGTTCATTCCGATTTCAAGAACCTGTCTGTGTATACGGAAGTTATTCAGGACGGTATGTTTGATCTGATTGATGAAGGCAAAATTGATATGATTTCCGGGACATCCCTGTCCCCGTCACCGGATGGACTGAAACGCTTCTATGCCAATATTGAAAAATACAGCAAGAAGATCATCCTCCGTCCGCAGGAAATTTCCAATAACGGTGAAGTGGCCCGCCGCATCGGCGTAGTAGCTATGAATACCGCTTTAGAAATGGATATTTATGGTCACGTAAATTCCACTCACGTAACCGGTACCAAGTTGATGAACGGTATCGGCGGTTCCGGCGACTTTGCCCGCAACGGTGCTCTGTCCTGCTTCTTCTGCCACAGTGTGGCCAAGGGAGGCGCTATCTCTGCCGTTGTTCCGATGTGTTCTCATGTTGATCACACCGAGCATGACACCCATGTATTCATCTCCGAACAGGGTGTGGCAGATGTCCGCGGCCTGTCACCGAAGGAAAGAGCGAAGGTAATCATTAATAATGTGGCTCACCCGACTTTCCGTGACCAGCTGATGGATTACTTTGAAAGAGCATGTGCGCTCAACGGCAACAGCCAGACCCCGCATATTCTCTCTGAAGCATTCAAGTTCCATACCAGCCTTGCTGAAACAGGCTCCATGCTTTTTAAAAAATAATTTTCCCATAATATATTCTTTACAAAAAGCATGATTGTTATATAATTGTCTATGGTGATAACTGCTGAGAGCAGAATCATACATGGATCTCGCAAGAGTTCCTCCGCTGTGGTGACAAGACATAATGCGGCATCACAGCAAGAGGCTTTGCGGATCCATACCAATGAAAGCGATTGTCTGCGAAATACAGATGAGAAGAGCCTAAAAGCCGCAATCTGACATTTCTGCCAAGGATGAGACCTTTCCCAATTTTACTTATTTTTTAGGAGGAAGATGAACTTATGGCAAACGAATCCCTGAAAGCCAAACTCGAAGCATACGAAGCTGCTTGCGCTAAATCTTACGCAAAGACTCCGGAAAGAGTTGGTTTAAAACACAATAAGGTGTATACACCTCTTGATATCGAAGGTTTTGATTATGAAAGAGACCTCGGCATCCCGGGCGAATATCCGTATACCCGCGGCGTACAGCCGACCATGTACCGCGGCCGTCTCTGGACTATGCGTATGTATGCAGGCTTCGCTACCGCTGAAGAATCCAACAAGCGTTATCGTTACCTGATTGAAAATGGCGGTTCCGGCCTGTCCTGCGCATTTGACCTTCCGACCCAGATCGGCTATGACTCTGATGACAAAATGGCTATCGGCGAAATCGGCAAGGTAGGTGTAGCCATTGATACCCTGAAAGATATGGAAATCCTTTTCGACCATATTGATCTGGGCAAGGTTTCTACATCCATGACCATCAACGCACCGGCATCCGTACTGCTGGCTATGTACATCGCAGTCGCTGAAAAGCAGGGCGTACCGGCTGATCAGCTCCGCGGCACCATCCAGAATGATATTCTGAAAGAATACGCAGCCCGCGGAACCTATATTTTCCCGGTTAAACCGTCTATGCGTCTGATTACTAACATTTTTGAATACTGCTCCAAGAATGTACCGAAGTGGAACACCATTTCCATCTCCGGCTACCATATCCGTGAAGCAGGTTCCACCGCTGCGCAGGAAATCGCTTTCACCATTGCTGATGGTATTGCTTACATCGAAGCAGCTCTGAAAGCAGGCATGAAGATCGACGACTTCGCAGGCCGTCTGTCCTTCTTCTGGAACGCTCACAACAACGTACTTGAAGAAGTTGCTAAATTCCGTGCATCCCGTCGTCTCTGGGCTACGATTCTGAAAGAACGTTTCCATGCTCAGAACCCGAAGTCCATGAAACTGCGTTTCCATACCCAGACAGCCGGCTCCATGTTGACAGCTCAGCAGCCGAACAACAACATCGTTCGTGTTGCTCTCCAGACAGCAGCGGCAGTTATGGGCGGAACACAGTCCCTGCATACCAACTCCCGCGATGAAGCTCTTGCTCTGCCGACCACTGAATCCGTAACCATCGCTCTGCGTACACAGCAGATCGTTGCTTATGAATCCGGTCTGGCTGACGTAGTCGATCCGCTGGGCGGCTCCTATTATGTAGAAGCTATGACCAACGCCATCGAAGCGGAAGCTAAAGAATACATCCGCAAGATTGATGAAATGGGCGGCGCTGTTGAAGCTATCGATAAAGGTTATATCCAGAAAGAAATCCAGGATTCTGCTTATGCTTGGCAGATGGCTGTTGAATCCGGCGAAAGAACAATTGTCGGCGTCAACAAGTTCACTATGGAAGAAGCTCCGGTTGAAGGCCTCCTGAAGGTTGACGCATCCGCCGGCGAATTCCAGAAGAACAAACTGGCTAAAGTTAAGGCAGAACGTGATAACGCAAAGGTTAAGGAAGAACTGGCCAAGCTGGAAGTTGCAGCTGCTGACGAATCCGTCAACCTGATGCCTGTTATCCTTGACTGCGTACGTGCTTACTGCTCTCTCGGCGAAATTTGCGGCGTTCTCCGCAAAGTATTCGGCGAATACAAAGCACATAACACACTTTAATCCTAACTAAAATTCTGGAGGTATATAACTATGGCAGAAAAACGTATCAGAGTACTCGTTGCTAAACCGGGTCTTGATGGACATGATCGCGGTGCAAAAGTAGTTGCCCGCGCACTTCGCGATGCAGGTATGGAAGTTATTTACACAGGTCTTCGCCAGACTGTCGCTCAGATCGTTGAAGCGGCAGATGCGGAAGACGTTAATGTTGTAGCACTGAGCCTTTTGTCCGGCGCTCACAACACCCTGTTCCCGGAAGTGGTAGAAGCACTGAAAGCTAAAGGAATGGAAGATGTTCTCGTTATCGGCGGCGGCGTAATCCCTGCCGGTGACATCCCTGGTTTGAAAAAGGCCGGCGTAAAAGCTATCTTTACACCTGGCACACCGACCAAGGAAATTATCGACTTTATTAAAGCTAACGTATAATTGACATTCTCTTCTATCCAATAGAAGCTCGATAGTTGCACGGGGCTGCATTTGCTGTGGCCCCATGCCGCTATTATTTACTCTTAAAAAGGCGGTGTATCCATGGAATTCTCAATGAAAAATTTTTGGGACGGTTCCAGACGTGCCTTAGCGAGAGCAATAACCATCGTTGAAGACGAACGTGATGGCTGGGAAGATATCATGAAAGAAATCTACCACCATACCGGTCGTGCACAGGTCATCGGCATCACTGGTGCACCTGGTGCGGGTAAGAGCACACTTTCAGACGCGCTGATTAAACAGTACAGAAAACAGGGTAAGAAAGTCGGTATTGTGGCTATCGATCCGACTTCTCCATTCTCCGGCGGTGCTATCCTTGGCGACCGTATCAGAATGAATGACCTCACACTGGACGAAGGTGTATATATCCGCAGTATGGGTACCCGCGGCAGTCTTGGCGGTTTGTCCAGAAAGACTACCGATGCGGTAAAACTGATGGATGCTTTCGGTCTCGATGTCATTTTCATCGAAACAGTAGGCGTAGGGCAGTCAGAAGTAGATATCGTCAAGAATGCGGATACAACACTTGTTGTGCTCGTACCCGGACTGGGTGACGATATTCAGGCTATTAAGGCAGGCATCCTTGAAATTGGGGATGTATTCTGCATTAATAAATGTGATCGTGACGGCGCAGACCGTCTGAATGTTGAAATCGAAATGATGCTTGATTTGGGTGAAGCCCAAAACTGGCGTCCTCCTATTGAAAGGACGATTGCAAATAAGGACGAAGGCGTCGCGGACGTTGTCAAATCTCTTAATTCCCATCGTAAATATCTTGAAGAATCCGGCTTGCTGGAAGAACGCAGACGTGAACGCGCCCGCACTGAGATGGTAGAGATGATTCACGACCGCATTTCCCGTCATGTTATGGAAGATATCGTACAGACGGGTAAATTTGCTGACTACGTAGAACAAGTCTATGAAAGAGAAAATGATCCTTTCACAGTCGTTGATTCTATCGTGGGAAATATATTTAAATAATTCAAAGGAGGAATTATTATGGCATTCAAAGTATTATGTGTAGACCATGTCGGCGTAGCTGTTAATGATCTGGCGCTGATCAAGAAGCAGATGAAAGATCTGCTGAACCTTGAACCGTCCCTTCCGGATGAAACGGTAGAAGAACAGCATGTAACGACAAGCTTCTTCAAACCGTCCGCACAGAGCGAAGCATGCGAACTGGAATTCCTGGGTTCCACAACTCCGGACGGCCCGATTGCCCGCTATATCGCTAAGAACGGCGGCAAGAACGGTTTCCAGCATGTAGCTCTCCGCGTAGACAACATTGTCGAAGCGCTTGCTGCACTTCCGGAAGATGCAAAGCTTGATAAGCATTGGAGAGTTGGTGCTGGCGGCTGCCACATCGCATTTATGCACCCGAAAGCTACCGGCCTTCTGCTGGAACTGACCGAACGCCCCGGCGGCCCGTCTTTCTAATAGCATAAGGATCGGTCCCTATGCTATAATAGGGACGTCCCGGTAAGGGACCAATATTTTTGGAGGTGTAAGAATGGCAACTGTTGCAGAAAGAATTGAACTTCTTCACAATAACCTCGCACACGTAGAGGCTATGGGTGGGGAAAAGAAAGTTGAAAAACAGCATGCAAAAGGCAAACTAACGGCCCGCGAAAGACTTGCTCTTCTGTTTGATGAAGGCTCTTTTGTAGAAGTCAATGCGCTTGTTAAGTCCCGCTGCTACAACTTCGGCCAGGAGAAGAAAGATCTCCCCGGCGAAGGTGTCGTTACCGGTTATGGTACTGTAGACGGAAGACTCGTATTCGCATTTGCCCAGGACTTCACGGTAGAAGGCGGCTCCCTTGGTGAAATGCACGCTGCGAAAATTGTTCACGTAAACGAACTGGCTCTTAAAGTCGGTGCTCCTTGCGTAGGCCTGAATGATTCCGGCGGAGCCCGTATCCAGGAAGCAGTAGATGCTCTTTCCGGCTATGGCAAGATTTTCTGGTGCAATACCATTGCATCCGGCGTTATTCCTCAGATTTCCGCAATTATGGGACCGTCTGCAGGCGGCGCCGTATATTCTCCGGCACTGACCGACTTCATCTACATGGTAAAAGGCACCTCTCAGATGTTCCTGACAGGACCGGCAGTAGTTGAATCCGTAACCGGCGAAAAGATTACCGCTGAAGCTCTCGGCGGCGCCATGACCCATAACCGTACATCCGGTGTGGCCCAGTTTGCAGCTGAAAATGACGAAGACTGCATTAAACAGATTCGTTACCTGCTTTCCTTCCTGCCGAGCAACAACATGGAAGACGCGCCGATTGTTGAAACCGGAGATGATCCGACCCGTACAGATGCAAGTCTGGATACCATTATGCCGGAAAACTCCAATGCACCGTACGATATGTACGATGTCATCAAATCCATCGTTGATAACGGCGAGTACTACGACGTAGCTAAGGAATGGGCTAAGAACATCATTACCTGCTTCTGCCGTATGGATGGACAGACTGTCGGCATTATTGCCAACCAGCCGAACTTCATGGCAGGCTGCCTTGACTATAATGCTTCTGATAAAGCTGCCCGCTTTATTCGTTTCTGCGACTGCTTCAATATTCCGGTTCTGAACATTGTCGACGTTCCCGGTTTCCTGCCCGGTAAACAGCAGGAATATGCAGGAGTAATCCGTCACGGTGCTAAGATGCTGTTCGCATACTGCGAAGCAACTGTACCGAAGATTACCCTGATTCTCCGTAAAGCATACGGTGGTTCTTACATCGCCATGTGCTCCCGTGAACAGGGGGCTGACCAGGTATTTGCATGGCCAACCGCAGAAATCGCCGTTATGGGACCTGCCGGCGCAGCAAATATCATTTTCAAGAAGGATCCGCAGAAAGAACAGCGTACACAGGAGTATGTTGATGAATTTGCAACTCCTTACAAAGCTGCAGAACGCGGCTATGTAGACGCAGTTATTGATCCGAGAAACTCCCGTCCGGTAGTTATCAATGCTCTGAAGATGCTTGCTTCCAAACATGAAGTACATCCGGCTAAGAAACACGGAAACATTCCGCTGTAATATACGTTTACACATTGATAATATTTGAAAGGATGGGTTTGGATGAATAACGATACAGTTATGTATATCGCGGTAGCAGCTGCCGTTCTGGCAGTCATTGCCCTGATCATGATCTGCCAAGTACGTTCATCTCTCAATCAGTCCGCAGCACCGGCGGCAGCGGCTAAAAAAGCGGCGCCGGCGGCAGCTTCGAGAGCCGCTGATAATGGTGCTGTTGTAGCAGCCATTGCAGCAGCAATCGTTGCTATGGGCGGCGGTGAAATCGTTTCTATCCGCCCGGCAGCAAGACCTGGCTGGACCACAGGCGCCCGCATTGCAGGTGTTTCCGGAAACCAGCAGTTCTAATTGAAAGTTGAAAGTACAAAATTAGGAGGAAGAACAATGAGAAAATTTACCGTAACAGTTAACGGCCAGGATTACGATGTAGTAGTTAAAGACAGCGGCGCAGCAGCAGCCCCCGCAGCAGCAGCACCGGCGGCAGCTCCCGCACCGGCAGCAGCACCCGCCGGCGCAGGTGAAGTCGTAGAAGCTCCGATGCCGGGCAAAGTCCTGCGTATCAATAAACACGTTGGTGACGCAGTAGCGGCAGGCGACGAAGTTCTCGTTCTCGAAGCTATGAAGATGGGCAACCCGATTATGGCTCCCTGCGATGGCAAGATTACCGGTATGCCGGTCAGCGAAGGCCAGAGCGTACAGGGCGGCGACACACTCTTTACAGTTGGCTGATTCTAATTACAAAAAGCAGTGCTTCGGCACTGCTTTTTTGCTGTTCAATTTTGTGAACGGGATAATGGACTTCATTAAAGGCAAAAAGAGATTTTTAGAGATTCCTGGATTGCAGATATCATATTAAAGTGCAGGTACTATTCATCTTTGTGAGGAGGTGGGGAGGAATCTGACTATAATGATGAGCAGAATTTCTGCTTACTTGATGAGTATAGAAAATCCGAAACAGTCGGGCATACAGAATAGGTTGTTTTGCATTATGAGATGCCGGAAGAATTTTTTGATTGTGTTTTAAGGGATCCGGTCGTAATAGAATTATGCAATAAGTCATCTGCTAAACTGCTGAATATTGATTTGCATCTGCTTATACAGCAGCTGCATGGAGAGGTGGTATTGAGGCGGTTCCGGATGCCGGACCAAAACGCGGAGCTGTGGGATCAAATCGTTTTTGCATGTCTGTACAGATACAGGATAGCAGTGCTTAAAGTATGCTGATGAGTAGATAAAAGTATTTCTGAAATATTTTTCGCAATGCCCGGAATTTTCTTTTAGGAGTCCATATGCCGTTTGTCCGTAATAAAAAAACAGGAGGATGTTTCTCCTGTTTATAAGGGACTGAGGATCAATAAGGCATTTCCTCGGTGGGATTCTGTTCTTCTTTTGCCATGGAGACGAGGACACGGAGCATGGTAAGGCTTACATCGCTTACATCTGTATTCTTGTCGAACGCGGCGAGGATGCCGTAACGGAAGAGGAGTTCCTTATCATCTTTGCTGACCTGATGGGCGGCTATGAGGATGTCGTCCCGGCCGATCATGGCAAGTGTCTGAGAGAGCGCGATTAATTTTTGCTTCATCGTAGGACTTTTGGATGTGTAGAAAATGAAATGGACGTCATTGTCGGCAGCATTCTGCGCGGAGCTTTCCGGGGAGAGGAGGGGGCTTACATCTACGTCCCAGCCGTGGTCGGCAAATGTCGTGGCGGCAAGTTTTCTTGCCTCTTTATCGTCATCATCTTCAAGCTCCGGCATGAAAAGCCTCGGACGGCGGCCATCCAGTTCTTCGAAGAGGCTGCTCAGTTTCAATGCTTCTTCAGTTCGTCTTTCTTTTTCAGTATTTGTCATATTTCCGACCTCCTGTTTCCTCCTATAAGATAAGTAAGATATTTTTAATAGTTTGCAACATTAACATCATTATATAGTAGTAATGAATGAAAAATCAATAAATCAGGGGTAAAGATGTGGATAAATATAAAAATTAATTATATTAAATATGAATGTGGTTGATTGACACTTAGAATGTAATGAATTATACTAAAAATGTAGTTATTTAGACAATTTCACATATCTGACAGGTGCGAAAGCGTAAAAGAGAATCCGGTAGAATCCGGAGCGGTCCCGCCACTGTAAAGGGAGTTTATATCAAGTATGTCACTGGGTAACTGGGAAGGCGATATAAACGAGGAACTTGAGCCAGGAGAACTATCTGTCTAAGAATCACCGTTATACCTGCGAGAGATGGGGAGGGGATTGGGAAATTATTTCCTTGTCCGGCTATCAGTTTCGCGTGATAGTCGTTTTTTTGTGAGTAGATTGTAAGGAGGTGCACATATCGGGGATTTTGAAAGTCCGGCTTGAAAGACGTTATGCCAGGCATTTGAAAGGATGTTCCGTCAGGGACTTTGCCGTCTTGTCTGCAAGCTGTATTTTCCGCGGAATTGTCTAAAATTATTATAAGGAGGATGTTTTCATGGCAGAACAGAATACCCAGGAATCGGTCAAGCAGCTTACTGACAAAGAGTTGGAAGCGATCTTGAGAAAATCAAATGAAAAAGCCGATTTCCCAGAAGTAAAATTTGACGAATTTGAAAAGCCGACCTATGAGGAGTGGGTGGAGGCTTGCAATGCTCTGTTGAAAGGAAAGCCTTTCGATAAGATCATGTTTACCAAGACTTATGAAGGGATTACCTTTGATCCGATTTATACATGGAGAACCGGACCGTCAGCAACTGATAAGATTCTTCCAACAGATGATTATCCGGGCATGGGAGATTTTCTCCGCGGCGCAACGGTGAACGGCTATAAATGCGCTCCCTGGGGTATTGCCCAGGCATGCGATGAAACGCTGCCGAAAGAAAATAATGAACTTCTGAAGCATGAAATCGACAGAGGTTCCACTGTTTATAATGTACGTATTGATACCGCCACTGCCGACGGCATTGATGTCATGGATGCCGAAAAGCCGGGCGATATAGGCGTAAGCATTACCGCGCTGGAAGATATGCATACCCTGCTTGACGGTCTTGATATGGAAAAGATCCCGTTTATGATGTATGCCGGTACTTCCTCTCTCCGTATGCTGGCATTGGTAGCCGCGACATTGAAGGCTAAGGGAAAAGATGTCAGCAAAGTAAAAGGTGTTATCGGAGCGAACCCGATTGCCCAGCTGATCAAGAGAGGAAAGCTGAACCAGCCGCTGGAAGAATTGTATGATGAAATGGCGGAATCTATCCGCTGGACGAGAAAGAATGCGCCGCAGCTCCGCACCATTTTCGTCAGAAGCGATATTTTCTCCAATGGCGGTGCGAATGCCGTACAGGAAGTGGCTTATACTTTTGCTATCGCTGTCGAATATATCCGTGAAATGCAGAAGCGCGGCATCGATATCCATGATATTGCCCAGTCCCTGCAGTTCGCATTTAATACAGGCGCCACTTTCTACATTGAAATTGCCAAGCTCCGTGCTGCCCGCCAGGTATGGTCTAATATCATGAAAGCCTTCGGCGCCGAAGAAAAAGACCGTTCCTGCAAAATCCATGCCCGTCCGGCGATGTTTACCAAGACGATTTTCGATATCGGTGTAAATATGCTTCGTGAAACGACCCAGATTTTCTCTGCAGTTGTCGGCGGTGTTGATTCTTATGAAAATGATCCTTATGACGCAACGGTACGCAAGGGTGATGAATTCTCCCGCCGTATCGCAAGAAACGTACACATCATGCTGCAGGAAGAATTCGGCATGCTTCGTCCGATCGATCCGGCCGGCGGTTCCTGGGGGATTGAAGCACTGACCAAGGAAATGGCTGAAAAAATCTGGGGAGAATTCCAGAAAATCGAATCTCTTGGCGGTATCCTGAAGGCTCTTAAAGAAGAATATCCGCAGCAGCAGATTCTTGAAATCCTGAAACAGCGTTTCAAAGCGCTTGACCTCCGCAAGGACAGCGCTGTCGGGACAAATATGTATCCGAATATGACAGAAGAACTTCTTGATCCGCGTCCGGAAGATGTACCGGCGCTGAAAAAAGAACTGTCTGAAGGCGTTGAGAAATATCGTGCCGATATGGACAAAGATTTCCTGAAGGAAAAGCTGGAAGAACTGAAAGCAGCCGATACCGACATCGTTGAGAAGGCAATTGCCGCATTCTCCGCAGGCGCTACAATTTCTGAAGTACGCACAGCAAGAGCTGCCAAAGCGGATTCCATCGAAGTGAGAAAGATTTACGCGCACCGCTGGACCGAACGTTTTGAAAAACTCCGCTTTGACACACAGGCGTTTAAAAAGGAAACCGGCAAGAATGTGGAAATATTCCTGGCCAATATGGGACCGATTCCGCAGCATAAGGCGAGAGCTGATTTCTCCACCAGTTTCCTGCAGGTAGGCGAATTCAGCGTTCATCTGAATAACGGCTTCCAGGATGATGAAGATAAACCGGGTTCACGCTGGGATAAGTGTGTGGAAGCGCTGAAGGCAGGCTGCGATGATAAAGGAACTCCTTATGACTGTGCCGTTATCTGCTCTACTGACGCTACTTATCCGGAAGATGTGCCGGCGCTGGCGCCGCGTTTAAAGGAAGTTTTGGGGAAAGGTACGCTTTTCCTTGCGGGCGCTGCTCCGAAAGATATGGAAGCGGTATATCGTGAAGCCGGCATAGATGAATTTATCAGCGTGAAAGCAAACTGCTACGATATCCTCCGTATGCTCCAGCAGAAAAAAGGCATGAAGATTACGGAAGAGGAGGTAAAATAAGATGGCAATGAACCCCGATTTTACAAAATTAAACTTTGAAGAACATCCCCATTGTTCTTATGACGAATGGAAAGCGGAACTGGAAAAAACGACGGGCAAAAATTATGATGCTCTCTATGAAAATACGATGGAACGTATTCCTGTAGGTCCGCTCTACGGCAAAGATGTGTATGACCAGTGCAATCACTTGGATTACATGAGCGGTATCCCTCCATTCCTGCGCGGACCTTACTCTACGATGTATGTATTCCGCCCGTGGACGGTACGCCAGTACGCAGGGTTCTCCACTGCTGAAGAATCTAATGCGTTCTACCGCAGAAACCTGGCGGCAGGCCAGAAAGGGCTGTCTATCGCATTTGACCTTCCGACCCACCGCGGCTATGATGCGGATAACCCCCGTGTTATCGGTGACGTCGGCAAAGCAGGCGTATCCGTCTGCTCCATGCTTGATATGAATATCCTCTTCGCAGGCATTCCGCTGGACCAGATGTCCGTATCCATGACGATGAACGGTGCCGTTCTTCCGATTCTGGCATTCTTCATCAGTGCCGGTATCGAACAGGGCGTAGACAAGAAGATTCTGGCAGGCACGATCCAGAATGATATCCTGAAAGAGTTCATGGTTCGTAATACTTACATTTATCCGCCTGCCATGTCCATGCGTATCATCGGTGATATTTTCGAATATACCACCAACTATATGCCGAAGTTCAACAGTATCTCCATTTCCGGTTACCATATCCAGGAATGCGGCGCTACCTGTGACCTTGAAATCGGTTATACACTGGCGGATGGCATGGAATACATCCGCTGCGGTGAAAAGGCGGGTCTTCCGGTCGATGCCTTCGCCAAACGTCTGTCTTTCTTCTGGGATCAGGGTAAGAACTATTTTATGGAAATCGCAAAGATGAGAGCGGCCCGCGTTCTCTGGGCAAAGATTCTGAAACAGTTCGGCGCGAAGAATCCGAAATCCATGGCACTTCGTACCCATTCCCAGACATCCGGCTGGTCGCTGACGGAACAGGATCCTTTCAATAATATCGCCCGTACTTGTATGGAAGCCATGTCTGCGGCTCTGGGTCATACCCAGTCTCTCCATACCAACGCGCTTGACGAAGCTATCGCGCTGCCGACCGACTTTTCCGCACGTCTGGCACGTAATACACAGCTTTATATCCAGGATGAAACAAAAGCCTGCAAGATCATTGATCCGTGGGGCGGTTCCTACTATGTAGAATACCTGACAAATGAAATCATCCGCCGTGCCTGGGCGCATATCCAGGAAGTCGAAGCTTTGGGCGGTATGGCAAAAGCTATTTCTACCGGCCTGCCGAAGATGCGTATCGAAGAATGCGCTGCCCGCCGTCAGGCAGATATCGACAGCGGTAAGGAAACCATTGTCGGCTTGAACAAGTACCGTCTGGCGAAGGAAGATCCGCTGAACGTACTGTCCATCGACAATACCGCTGTTCGTAATGCACAGATTAAACGTCTGGAAAAACTGAGAAGCATTCGTGATCCTGAGGCTGTTGCCCGCGATCTGGAAGCGATCACCAAAGCGGCAGAAAGCCGTGAAAACGGCAACCTGCTTGAACTTGCGGTACAGGCGGCTCATGACCGCGCATCCCTCGGTGAAATTTCCGATGCGGTTGAAAAAGTATCCGGTCGTTTCAACGCCACCATCCATACTATTTCCGGTGTATATTCCAGCGAATTTGACGGTTCCGCGAAACTGGAAGAAGCAAAGAAACTGGCCGACAGATTTGAAGCATTGGAAGGCCGCCGTCCCCGTATTTTCCTGGCTAAGATGGGGCAGGACGGACACGACAGAGGCCAGAAGGTTCTCGCGACATCCTTTGCCGATATGGGCTGGGACGTCGACGTAGGACCGCTGTTCCAGACGCCGGAAGAAGCGGCACAGGATGCTGTGGATAACGACGTCCATATGGTTGGCTTTTCCTCTCTTGCGGCAGGTCACAAGACCCTCTTGCCGGCTATCGTGGAAGAACTGAAAAAACGCGGCCGTGAAGATATCCTTGTCTGCATCGGCGGTGTTATTCCTGCACAGGATTATCAATACCTCTACGATCATGGCGCACAGGCGATCTTCGGACCGGGCACAAACATTCCGGAATGCTGCATTAAGCTGCTTCACATGCTCGTAGACCGCGCTGAGGCGGAAGCCAAGGAAGGTTAAGGTAAGTATTATGTCCAAGAACGATGATGACTTGAGACCCAGCTGGGTGCCTGAAGAACCGAACCCGGAATTTGCATGTTCCGTCGTGCGGGGGATCGACAGCGCCGTAAACAGTGTGACCGGTGCCAAAGAATATCCGGATGCCGTGCATTTGAGAAAAGTGCCGCTTCGTAAGAAAATGTCTATCGAAGAATACGTCGAAGGTGTGGCAAAGGGGGATCGCATGATCCTTTCCAAAGCCATTACCCTTATCGAAAGTAATGCTCCCAAGGATTTCGACAAGGCACAGCGCGTGCTCCAGGCTCTTCTGCCCCGAACGGGCCATGCGCTTCGTATCGGGATCACCGGTGTGCCCGGGGCAGGCAAGAGTAGTTTCATCGAATCTTTTGGTACAATGCTTTGCCAGCAAGGCTACAAAGTGGCGGCGCTGGCAGTCGACCCGACAAGCACCATTACCGGTGGATCCATCTTAGGGGACAAGACACGTATGCAGAATCTCTCCAGAGAACCGAACTGTTTCATACGTCCTTCTCCTTCTAAGGGAACGCTGGGCGGTGTAACCCGCAAGAGCCGTGAGACTATGCTGCTTTGTGAAGCGGCAGGCTACGATGTCATCCTTGTGGAAACTGTCGGGGTCGGGCAGTCGGAAACGACAGTACGCGATATGGTCGACTTCTTTATGCTTGTCGTATTGACAGGCGCAGGGGACGATCTGCAGGGCATCAAAAAGGGGATTATGGAATTGGCGGACGCCATTGTGGTCAACAAGGCTGATGGCGACAACCTGGAACGGGCGAAAGTCACCCAGGGGGAATATGAACGGATGGTAGAATTTATCCGTCCCGCCACAGAAGGCTGGCAGACCCATGCTTATCGCTGCTCGGCCTTGAAGAAAACGGGACTGCTTGAGCTTTGGGCAGTTATGCGCGAGTTTGAGAAAGTCACCAAAAAATCAGGCGTTTTTGAGAACCGGCGCCAGCGTCAGACTCTTTCCTGGGTACGCAGTATGATTGAAGAACATCTTCATAATTTGTTCTTTGAAGATCCGATTATCAAGAGCCGCCTGCCGGAAGTCCGTGCGGCGGTATTGACCGGTGTCGTGTCACCCAGCCAGGCGGTTACGGAACTCATCCGTGTCTTTGATATGGATAGGGCTTCTGTGCGCCACCTGGAAGAAACAAAATATTAAGAATAATAAGTGTGGAGAAAAACCCCGGGGGAGGACCTCGGGGGGATTCTTCATTTTTATCATGAAATATGATATGAATTTGTCAGAAATGAAGACAGCAGAAAAGGAGGAATTGCCGTGAAAGACTTGTATCTTGCGGGCGGTCCCTACTATGGAGTACAGGAAGTATTTTCCCGTATAAAAGGCGTTGTGGAGACAACCGCGGGATTTGCCAACAGCTCTGTACCGAATCCGCGGAAAGAAGATGTGGAAAATGGAAAAGTACAGGCGGTAGAATGTGTAAAAGTAACCTATAACCCGAAAAAAATAGATATAGGGACATTGCTCTCTGTGTTTTTTACCATAGTCAATCCCTACACCGACGGTATCCAGGGGAAATGCACCGGACCCCATTACAGGACAGGCATCTATTACGTATCAGGAGAAGATACGCCGCAGATTACCTACTATATGGCCTATTACCAGAACAGGGGCAACTCGAGGCCCATGAGTGAATCCTGTCTTGTTTTCAATGAGTATGAAAATGAGAAAAATATACGGCCGCCGATCCGCACAGAAGCCAGACGCCTGGAAAACTTCTATGCCGCACCGGAAGGAGAACAATATTTTCTCAGGAAATATCCAGATACCTATTCTCCTATCGATATCAAACTTTTAGAAGAGGCGGGAACACTGGAAATCCTCACCTGAAACGATATGAATTGGTTTGCGCTGATCATGCATTCGGAACAATCATTTTATCATTGACAGAAGCTTTATAGAGTGATATCATTAGGACAACCGAATAGGAAAAACAGGTGCCTGTGAAGGCTTAATAGGGAAGATCGGTGCGATGCCGACACGGTCCCGCCACTGTAATGCCGAGCAAGTCTGATGAAAGTCACTGAGGAATTGGGAAGACCGGACAAGCGATGAAGCAGAGTCAGGAGAACTGCCTGTTTAAAATCACCGTTTGACCCACGAGCGATGGGAAGGAGATCTTATATAGTCTCTTTGCGTTCGTGTAAAGAGGTTTTTTATTGGCGAAGTCTATTCGGCAGAGGAGAAACTGCATAATAAGGAACAGGTGCCTGTAAAGGCTTAATAGGGAAGACCGGTGAGATACCGGCACGGTCCCGCCACTGTAATGCCGAGCAAGTCTGATGAAAGTCACTGAGGAATTGGGAAGACCGGACAAGCGATGAAGCAGAGTCAGGAGAACTGCCTGTTTTTACTACTGTTTGACCTGCGAGTGATGGGGAGGTAGCGTGTATTGATTTTAACGCGCAAAGTATCCATCCTTACATAAGCAGGGATGGATTTTTTTGTAGGTTTTCTCAAGAACGATGGTAAAGGGAAATACGATCGTTCATCCTTTCAGAAACAGCCCGAGAGGCGTTTCTGTATATTCGTTGTAATGCCGGAAACGGCTTTACATATACTTGCAGGGATAACTTGCAAGGTTCACTTTCTCCGAACGATGGCGGCAGGGAAAAGTCATCGTTCCCCCTTTTTACGGCAACTCCGGAAACGGAGCAGACATATATTCGTGCTTGAACTATGGATGATTACTGCCGGTCCGGCCGGCCATGGTTCACCCTCCTTGGAACGATGGTGGTAACAGGGAAATACCATCATCGTTCTCCCCCCTCTTTGATAATAGCATCGACATGATGTTATTATATAGTTCTCATTTGAGGCGCGATGGTGCCTCCCCCTTTTTGAAGCGGCACTGCTGCTTCTTTTTTTTTGCGGCAGGGAAAAAAGCGGTTTGATAAGGGATTTTATATATGGTATACTCTAATCAAGTTCATATGGGCTGTCTGTAATCGATGGGGATTCTGTACACGGGACGGTTGTCTTGCCTGTGCATGGAGGTCTTTTTTTATTGGGAGAAAGGCAGCAGTTTATAAAGGAGGATTCAAAATGGCGGAGCCTGTAGCGAAGAAGTCATTGATGGACAGATTCTTAAATACTGTCGAAGCCGCGGGAAATAAACTTCCTGATCCGGCTACATTATTTATCCTGCTGGCGGTTTTGGTGCTTGTCCTGTCAGCGGTATTCGGCGCGATGGGGGCGTCTGCCGTCCATCCCGGAACACACAAGGTCATTAAGGTCGTGAATTTACTGACTGTTGACGGGTTCCGGATGATCTGGTCCAAGGCGGTGTCCAACTTCTCCGGATTTGCTCCGCTGGGCATGGTACTCGTCTGCGTCATCGGTGCAGGTGTAGCTGAAAAGAGCGGTTTCCTTGCGGCTTTTATGCAGAAGGTACTGGGCAGCGCGGCACCTGCCATCGTTACTTTTACCATTATTCTTATCGGAATCAACGGTAACGTAGCGGGGGATGCGGCATTTGTCGTATTGCCTCCTGTGGCGGGCGTTATTTTCCTTGGTATGGGGCGCCATCCGCTCCTTGGTGTATTCTGCGGTTATGCCAGCGTGGCAGCGGGGTTCTGCGCCAACCTGATGATCGGTATGTCCGATTCCCTTGCTTACGGTTTTACCGAAGCGGCGGCGCAGATGATTGATCCGAACTATGCGGAGTCGCCAGCCATTAATTATTACTTCCTTGTTGCTTCCTGCATCGTTCTTTCCCTTGTAGGAACGTTCGTTACGGAAAAGTTCATGGCGCCCCGTTTCGCAGGTGCGGATTTGTCAAAATATGAACTTGATGCGGATACACTCAATCTTACACCAAAGAAAAGTGCGGCTGTGACAAAAGCTGTCATTGCCACCGTTATCGGCATTATCGTTCTGGTGCTCCTTTGCATCGGCGATAATCCGATTCTCGGCGATCCCCAGACAGGCTCTGTCATGGACGGGAAATCTCCCTTTATGACAGGCATCATTCTTACGGTAACACTGGTACTCTTCATCCCGGGCGCCGTTTACGGATTCGCTTCAGGGAAATATAAAAATGATAAGGACATGTTTACCGATATTTCCCAGGCCTTCAAAGATATTTCATCCTACATCCTTCTGTGCTTCTTCTGCGCGCAGTTTACCAGTTATTTTGCATGGTCCAATTTAGGGGCGGTTCTTGCCATCAAAGGGGCGGGGCTTCTGCAGGCGATGAATTTTACAGGTATCCCGCTGATTATCGGATTGGTTATCGTGTCCTGCATTGTGAATATTTTCATCGGCTCTGCTTCGGCCAAGTGGGCAATCCTTGCACCGGTCATGGTACCGATGATGATGATTCTCGGCTATGATCCTGCGGTGACCCAGGTGGCGTACCGTATCGGTGATTCCATCACGAACCCGCTGTCACCGCTGTTCTACTATTTTCCCCTTATTCTCGGCTTTGTCCGCCGTTATGAAAAAGATACGGGCATGGGAACGATTATCGCGAACATGCTGCCTTATTCCATTGCTTTCACTGCCGCGTGGATTGTTCTGCTGGCAGTATGGGTCATGCTTGACCTGCCGCTGGGGCCGGGCGGCGGCATCTATCTGCCGTAATTGATTTTCAGCGCAGGCGGGGTTTCTCTGCCTGCCTTTGTTTTAAAGAAAGGAAAATATTATGGATTTTGCCCGTGAAGCGGCGGAACTTCTGCCGTATATACAAAATCACCGCCGTCATATCCATCAGTATCCCGAACTTTCATTCCGGGAAAAAGAAACGACGGAATATATCCAAAAAGAATTGGAAAGTATGGGCATCGAAGTGATCCGTTTTTCTGATTACTACGGATTGATCGGTGTCCTGAAAGGCGGCCGGGCAGGGAAGACTGTCCTCCTCCGTGCGGATATCGATGCCCTTGGGATCCGGGAAGAAAATGAGCTTGATTTTTGTTCCGTCCATGCGGGTGTCATGCATGCCTGCGGTCATGACTGCCACAGCGCCATGCTCCTGGGGGCGGCGAAAATTCTGTCTGCCTATCGTGATGCACTGAAAGGAACCGTGAAATTTCTTTTCCAGTCAGCAGAAGAGTCGGGGCATGGCGCGAATTACTATGTGGATCACGGGTGTCTTGACGGCGTGGATGCGGCGATGGCGATACACATGATGAATGAAATACCGGAGGGAACGTTCAGTATCGAAGCGGGTCCCCGTATGGCATCATGCACGGATTTTACCCTTACCGTTCATGGTGTGGCGACTCACGGTTCGATGCCTCATCTGGGACATGATGCGATTGTAGCGGCGAGCGCGGTCATTATGAATCTGCAGACCCTTGTAAGCCGGCAGCACTCTCCGCTCCGTCCGCTTGTCGTTTCCATCGGTTCCGTCCGTGCCGGTTCGCAGTTCAATATCGTGGCGGATGAAGTCGTCATGAAAGGGACGATACGTACCTTTGACAGGGATTTATTCGCGTCGATGCCGAAACGGCTGGAAGCCATGGCAAAAGGAACGGCAGAAGCCATGGGGTGCCATGTTTCTATGGCTGTTGATACGAGTGAACCGGCAGCCATCAATGACTATGAATCCATCAGGCTGGCGGCTCATAATGCGGTGGAAACGCTCTACGGGGACTGCTTCGCATCGATGAAACAAAAGATGGGTTCGGAAGATTTTGCCGTCATTATGGAAAAAGTGCCTTCCGTTCTTTGTTTCCTCGGCTACCATAACGAAGAAAAAGGAACTGTTTATCCGCTCCATTCCAAAGATTTCCGTGTAAATGATGAAATATTGGATAAGGGCGCGGCACTGTTTGCAAAGTTTGCTTATGATTATCTGGAAAAGGAGGCGCGGCCATGATGGATATCAAAGCGCTTGCTTATGGAGAAAAAGAATATATTGCGGCATTGCGCCGCCATTTCCATGCCCATCCCGAACTGGGCCGCCATGAGGTAGAAACAACGAAGCGTATCACAGAAGAATTGGAAAAGATGGGGATCGAGGTGATGACGTTCAGCGATATTACAGGCTGTATCGGCGTTATCCGCGGCGGGCATGACGGCGGTACGGTGGCTCTTCGTGCCGATATAGACGCGCTTCCCATACAGGAGGCAGATCTTACGAAAGAGTATGCATCACAAAATGCGGGAGTCATGCATGCCTGCGGCCATGACTGCCATACCGCCATGCTCCTTGGGGCGGCGAAAATATTAAGTGCCCATCGGGAAGAAATCCATGGTACCGTGAAACTTCTTTTCCAGATGGCGGAAGAAATAGGGACGGAATCCCGCCATTACGTGGAAAACGGTTCTTTAAGCGATGTGGATGCCATATTCGGTATGCATATCTGGGCGACTCTTGACGCGGGCAAGGTCAATTTCGAAGATGGGGAACGGATGGCGTGCAGTGACCGTTTTACTGTGAAAATCAAAGGGAAAGCCGCCCACGGAAGCGAGCCGGATAAAGGCGCCGATGCCGTCGTGGCTGCCGCTGCGGTGGTCATGGGGCTGCAGACACTGGTAAGCCGGCGTACGGATCCGCAGAATACTTTCGTCCTGACCGTGGGGATGATGAATGGCGGAACACAAAGCAATATTATCGCGGAAGAAGTGGAACTCGTCGGTACGACCCGTACTTTCAACAAGAAATTCCGTAAAGGGCTCCCTGATATGATCAAGGCAGCGGCGGAAGGTGTCGCCGAAGGCTACGGCTGCGAAGCGGAAAGCACATACTTCTTCGGCCCGGCTCCCTTAGTAAATGAACATATTTCTCTGAACCGTATCGCGCGGAGAGCAGCGGCAGCTGTCATGGGCGAAAAGGCACTGGTTCCCGTGGAAAAGGAAATGGGGGCGGAAGATTTCGCCGTTTATATGGAAACCATTCCCGGCGTGTTCGGATTCCTCGGCGGGAGAAATATGGAAAAGGGAATTTGCTGCGTTCATCATCACCCGGCCTTTGACGTGGACGAAGATGTATTTCCGGACGGGGCGGCGATTTACGCAAAATTTGCCATCGACTGCCTGAAAGAAATGGAAAAACAAAAGAAATAATTCTGTAAAATATCCTACCGGAGAAAGGCAGAACTTTTTGTAAAAAACGGGAGTGGCGCTCCTGTTTTTTTGTGGGAAATGTACAAAAATACCTGCCGGTCTTCTTCCGCAAGAGATCACCGGGATTTTCAGCATGAAAAAAGATATGACACAAATTTCATGTCATATCTTCTGCTTCCGGTAAAAGATTACTGCTTTCTGCCGCTGCACTTGCCTGTGCCTTCCATGACTTTCTTGAAAATCGCATGAAGCTCATCAACGGACTTGCCGTTTTCTTTGGCAATGGCCACATGGCGCAGAGCGGATTCATAGCGTTTTTTGCCTTCTTCATCTTCGGGAATCGGGTAATGGCCGTGGCATTTTGAAACCGCTTCCTCTTTCCTGCCACTGCACTTGCCTGTGCCTTCCATGACTTTCTTGAAAATCGCATGGAGTTCGTCAACAGACTTGCCGTTTTCTTTGGCAATGGCCACATGGCGCAGAGCAGATTCATAGCGCTTTTTGCCTTCTTCATCTTCGGGAATCGGGTAATGGCCGTGGCATTTTGAAACCGCTTCTTCTTTCCTGCCGCTGCACTTGCCTGTGCCGTTCATGACCTTCTTGAAGATTTCATGGATTTCATCAAGGGATTTTCCCTGTTCTTTTGCGAGTGCCGCATGGCGTTTTGCCGATTCGTAACGTTTTCTTCCCTCTTCGTCCTGAGGAATTGGATATTGTGGATGTGTCATTATGTTTTCCTTCTTTCTTAAAAAATATATTTACAGATAGCAGTTTTATTTACGGAAATATATGGGCGCCGTTTGCATCCCGATGGATGACTATCTTTTGCTGCACCTGCCTGTGCCGTTCATGACCTTTTCGAAAATTTCATGAATTTCTTCTGCGGATTTCCCCTGGGCTTCCGCAATGTCCGCGTGGCGTCTCGCCGATTCACGCCGGTTCCTTTCTTCCCTGTCAGTGGGAAGGGGGGGCGGCAGGATGGACAGAGCCCGCCTTCTGCGCACCACATGTCGGCAGATGAGGGGTTTGTCCCGCGGCGATCTGCGCACGCTCGATGGATTTTCTTGTGTACCGGAGGATGGTTTTGGCATCTTTCAAAAAAGATTCTCCTGCCGGTGTGAGGCGGATACCGCGGTTCGTCCGCTCAAAGAGAGGGGCACCGACGCTTTTTTCCAGAGAATTCATCTGCTTCATCACGGCAGGGGCGGTAAGGGAAAGCTTTTCCGCCGCTTTGTTGAAACTGCCGTTTTTGGTAACGGAGATGAATGTGTGCAGTGTTTCATTAATCATTTTGCATATACTCCAAGTTAAAACTATGCATTAACTATCTATTAAAACAATGTTACCACTATAATTTGATATTGTCAATATAAAATACAAAAAATATTTTGTGAATTAAACAAAAATATGTTCATAAAAATCAAGAAAATACGGAAGCATAAGAGGTGTCGGAAGACGCGGGGATCTTGTGAGTAAAATGATCCGCAAAAAAAGATGACCCGCAGGCCATCCTTTCGCTTTATCTATTTTTTAAATTTCGGGTCGTCGGTAATGAGCAGTTTCCCGTGCATGGTGACCGCTTCCTGATCAAGAACATAAGACGGAGAGGACAGATCGTAAATGTCCTGATAAAAATTTGTCTTTGCCTGCCAGATGCCTGACGCTGTTTCAAAGAGAAGATCGTTGGTAAAAATCTTATCTTTATTTGACTGAAGCGCCGGAAGGATATCAGGGTGGATCTTCCTATAGTCCGGAGAAAGGTAGATCCAGAAAGGAATGCGGATCATGTCGTAGGAGAAACCCGAAGTGCCGTGGTAATACACCATGTCTTCCGCATGATCGGAAAAGTAAATCATAGTTTTCAGATTCAAATGCTCTTTGGCGTATGTAAAGATACTGTGGAGCATTTCATCGGTGTAGGCCAGCGTGACATCATAGTTATAGTAAGGATCATCTTCGGGAATATCCGTGGATTTTCCGTATCCCACGGGGACGCGGGCCAGATAATTATAATGGCTGCCGTTGATGTGGATGAAAATGATACGCCTCCTGGCGGGCGGAAGTCTTTTCATGACTTTTACCGCTTCGCCGTCAAGGCTGTTTTCCCAATAGGACGCGTCACACCGTTCACCGATGACGGAAACGCCGGCACTGGCAAGAGAGCTTCTGTTCTGGAAAGAAATCCAGTCGGTGCGGTATCCTGCCGCTTTGGCAGCGTCTACCAGGCTGACGGCATCATTCAGAGCAGTTTTATTGTATTGGTTCGTATTGGTGAGAGCATAGCTCAGTGACATGACGGTTGTCGGGAAATTTGCGTATCCTTTATCCGCAAAGAAAAAGTCGGGGGATTTCGCCATGGCATCTTCCCAGGGTGTCGTCTTTACGGGGTAACCGGGTGTAAAAGACTGCATATGATCGCGGCTTGCGCTTTCACCGATGACAATGATATGGGTGCCTTCTTCCGCTGTCTGGCCGGGAAGAAGGACGACAGCTTTCGCATTTTCGGCAAGGTGCCGGTTCAGCGTTTCCATGAGTTTGAAACTGCCGCTGCCCTTCTTGGCGGCATAATAAATCTGCAGCGGGAAAATATGTCTCATCTGCCGTAAGAAACCGCCGGAAAAAAGAATGGTAAATATGATAAAACCTATGAGGCTGCCGCGTCCGGCGGTGCGGAAGGGCGTCTCTGCCGTTTCCATGGACATGAAAAAACGGCGGGCGATGCAGAAGCAGGAAATCAGTAGGATGATGGCAAAAATCGCCACGGCGGCAATAAGGGCGGGTGCAGCCACCGTCTCGACAAATTCCGCCGCTTCACGGGCGTTTGTCATGGCGATAGCCATCAGGGCGAAGATATCCATTTCGCTTTTATAAATGATATAGTAGCCGATGTAGATCAGGGGTACGAGGATCATAAAAAAAGAAAAGAGGCCGGCTAAGACAGACCAGAGGAAAGCGCCCCGCTTCAGTTTCCATTTCCAGGCAAGGGACAGGTAAGAAAGGGAAAATAAAAGGGAAATCATGCTGTAATAGTCGCCGAGATACTTGTTTTCCGGCAGGTACATGTAACCATAAGCCCAGGTAAAGGCGGCAAACCATATGGAGGGTAAAAGGAGAGACGGAAAGAAATATTTCTTCAGAAATTCTTTTTTGAATATGATAAATAATCCCGTATTCGTGAGAAGAAGGACACCGGCGGAAGTCAAAAGGTGGGGGTTGGAAAGGCTCGGAAAAAACCGCTCGTCGCCGATGGCCCACAGAAGAGCAAGGACAAGGGAAATGGTGCCCAGTGTGCTGAGCACGATCGAACGTAAAATAGACGGCATAATATCTCCTTAGTATAGTGTGACTAATTATAATGATTTTCCTTATTATAATACAAAATAAAAAAAAATCATTTTTGGAGAGCCGGAAGCGGGACTCCTGCGGGAGAAACGCAGGAGCGGCTTGCAGGAAATGCTTCTTTCCCGTACCATAAAATAAAGAGCAAGGGAGGCTGTATGGAACGATATTTCTTTTTTGATATAGACGGAACACTCACGACACCGCTTACTGCCGATTATCCGGACAGTGCAAGGGAAGCGGTCCGCCGGCTGCAGGAAAAGGGAAATTTTGTAGCTATTGCGTCGGGGCGCCTGCAGGCGGATGCCGTCGACGTGGCGGAAGAACTTGGTATCGATTCCGTGATTTCCGACGGGGGAAATGGCGTGACCTGCTGCGGAAAGATCCTTTACCATGAAGGACTGCCGCTGGAGGCCTGCTTCCGTTTACTTGGTGAAATCGACGGGAAAAAACATCCATGGGCGGTGACGACGGAAAATAAAAAGCGGCGGAAAACAAAGTACGATGACTACCTTGAGCGTGTGACGGATCGGTACTATGAAACAGTGGTGGACAGCCGTTACGATTACCGCGGGGCGGCGCAGATTTACAAAATTTTTATCGCCTGCGCCAAAAGGGAAGTAAAAGAGATTCCTCTGCACACGCTGCCCCATGTGTGGCTTACGAAAGGAACAATGCTTGTAGAACCTGTCCACAAAGAGAGGGGCATTTTTGAAATTATGAAGAGGTATGATGTATCCGATGACCGGATCGTTGTTTTTGGCGACGGACTGAATGACTGTTCCATGTTCCGTCCTGAGTGGATGACGGTCGCTATGGGGAATGCGAAGCCGGCTTTGAAAAAGAAGGCGAGGTATATTACTGATGATGCCGATGATGATGGTATCTATAATGCGTGCAGACATTTCGGGTGGATATGAATACCATAGCAAGGAAAACAAAATCGCCATTCTATGAGTGGCGATTTTGTTTTCACTGTGTACGGTTTGATTCTTCACGCAGAAGAGTACTTTTCTATAAACAAAAATATGACTGCCGGAGAGAAAATATTTTATATTGTATTGTTAACGAAAAGAGGAAGGGAATCATTGACAAAAGCCGCGTAGTTCCTTAGAATATAAACTGATTTATTGCATTTGGCGAAAAGCAGTCCGCCTTGTTGTTATGAAACGCCGCTGTATGTAAAGTGAGGAAAGAATGGAAAGCAATTCCGGAGAAGTTCTTTTTGATATCTGTCATGTCTCCCATACTTTTGAAACGGAGGAAGGCAAAACTTTTGATGCGCTCAAAGATGTAACGGCACAGATCAAAAAAGGGGAATTTACCGCCATCATCGGAACGAACGGCAGCGGTAAGTCCACGCTGGCCCGCCATCTGAACGCGCTCCTCATACCGACGGAAGGAGAGCTTATTGTGGAAGGAATGCGCACTTCCGACGCCGGCCGTGTATGGGATATCCGCCAGAAGGTGGGCATGGTTTTCCAGAATCCCGACAACCAGCTTGTCGCTGCCGTGGTGGAAGAAGATGTGGCTTTCGGTCCTGAAAATCTGGGCGTGCCTCCTGAAGAAATAAGAGAACGTGTGGATCTTGCATTGGAAAAGGTGGGGATGACATCCTATCGTAAACAGGCGCCGTCCATGCTTTCCGGCGGGCAGAAGCAGCGTGTGGCTATTGCCGGCGTTCTTGCCATGAAGCCCGACTGCATCGTTCTTGACGAACCGACTGCCATGCTTGACCCGAAAGGGCGTAAGGAGGTCATGGACACGATCCATGAGCTGAATAAAACAGAGGGGATCACCATCGTCCTCATTACCCATTTCATGGAAGAGGCGGTCACGGCGGATCATATCCTTGTCATTGACAAGGGTGTCCTCAAGATGGAAGGAACGCCGAGGGAAATATTTTCACAGGCGGATAAGGTGACGGAAATCGGTCTGGACGTGCCTGTTCCTGCGGATTTGGCAAGACGACTCCGCAAAAAGGGGATGGCGGTTTCCGAAAGATGTATGACCGATGAAGAATTGGGAGAGGCGTTATGTCCATTTGTGTCGAAAATGTAAGTTATATATACGGGAAGGGAACTCCTTTTGAACGGGCGGCGATTGAAGATATCGACCTGACCATAGATAAAGGGGAGTTCATCGGTATCATCGGCCATACGGGGAGCGGCAAGTCTACACTCATACAGCACCTGAACGGCCTCCTTCATCCGTCCGTGGGGAAGGTGACCGTAGACGGCGTGGATCTGGCGGAAAAGACAAAAGAAGCTATGGTGAAGCGCCATTCGGTGGGCATGGTTTTCCAATATCCCGAGCATCAGCTCTTTGAAGAAACCGTAGCAAAAGATATTGCTTTCGGTCCGCAGAACCAGGGCTGTGATGAAGAGGAAACGGAAAAACGAGTAAAGAGCGCCATGCGCTTTGCGGGGATTGATTATGAAACATTTGCCGAACGGTCGCCTTTCCGCCTTTCCGGCGGTCAGCAGCGCCGTGTAGCCATCGCCGGCGTGATTGCCATGCATCCTGATTTCCTGATTTTGGATGAACCTTCTGCCGGGCTGGACCCTGTAGGGCGGCGGGAAATATTCAGCCGTATTCAGGGATGGTATAAAAAAGGCGTGTTTTCCGTCATTCTTGTGTCCCACAATATGGATGACATTGCCCGTCTGGCGACCCGTCTTCTTGTCATGCATCAGGGGTGCCTTGTCCTTGACGGGGAGCCTATGGATATTTTCCTCCATCACAGGGAAACGCTCAAGGAATGCGGTGTAGAAGCGCCGCCTTTGACACAGACACTTCTCTATCTGAAAGAAAAAGGAATCCCCGTACCGGAAACCGCGCGGACGGCAAAGGAAGCGGCGGAAAAAATGTATGCCGTGCTGGGAGGAGGGAAATAATGCTTACCGATATTACGCTGGGTCAGTATTATCCCGGAGATTCATTCCTCCACCGTATGGATCCGCGGGCAAAAATTCTCTGCACCATGATTTTTATTTGTGCCATTTTCCTGGCGAACAATCCATGGTCTTACCTGCTTGTGACGATATTCACACTGGGATGCATCATGATTTCGGGCGTGCCGCCTGTCATGGTCTGGAAAGCGGTGAAGCCGCTCTGGGTCATTCTGGTATTTACGCTCCTGATCCATGTGCTGACCACGCCGGGGAAGGAAATATTCAGTTACGGATTTATCCATATCAGTGAAGAAGGGCTTCGGAATGGTCTCTTTATGACACTCCGTCTTGTATTCCTGATCGGCTTTTCTTCGCTCCTGACATATACTACGAGCCCTATCGTCCTGACAGACGGGATTGAAGCGCTTTTAAATCCGTTCCGCCGTTTCGGCGTGCCTGCCCATGAACTGGCAATGATGATGACCATCGCGCTCCGCTTCATTCCGACGCTGCTTGAGGAAACAGATCGGATCATGAAAGCTCAGGCTTCCCGCGGTGCTGATTTTACCAGCGGGAATTTGTGGCAGAAAGCCAAAGGGATGGTGCCCCTTCTTGTGCCTCTCTTCATTTCCGCTTTCCGCCGCGCCGATGATCTGGCGACCGCCATGGAAGCGCGGTGCTATCGCGGCGGGGAAGGACGGACGAAAATGCATCAGCTGGCGTATACGTCCAGGGACAGGCTGGCGTTTATCACAGTCTTTCTTGTGACAGCCGTTTTGCTGGCCATGTATTTTTATTTCAGGACATAAAAAAAGACATCTTTTCCTTTTGCAGGGAGGAGATGTCTTTTTTGCTGTGTGGGCAACAGAGTCTGCTATACGCTCCACGGTGCATAAGAGCCGCAGATTGTCTTTTCCGTCAATTCTTTTGTAACAGGCGTGAAGTATACTTTGAGAAGGCAGAGTCCGTGGGCAGGAGCGGTGGCGCCAAGGAATTTTCTGTCTTTTGCCTCCAGTATCTCCCGCAGATCTTTGGGAGTCAGTTTTCCGGTGCCTGCATCAGCGAGCGCGCCTGCGATATTTCTTACCATATGATAAAGGAATCCTTCTCCGGTAACGAAAATGTGAAAGAAGTGATGCTTTTTGATGATCCGTATGTCATGGATAGTACGGACCGGGCTGGCAGGAACGGAATTATTCCCGCGGAATGAGGTGAAGTCATGAGTGCCTGACAGCACTTCTGCCGCCTTTTCCATTTTTGAAATATCCAGTTTTCGTCCTGTCTGCCAGGTATACCGTTTAAAGAAGGGAGGGCAGTCTTTTTCTTCGGTAAGGAGGTAGCCGTAGGTTTTTCCGTAATTGTTCCTGCGCACGGAAAAATCATAGGGCACTTCTCTGCTTTCCGTTACACGGATATCGGGAGGGAGGAGAATGTTCAGAGCGAATATGAAACGATCGCCGGGAATAGAAGATTCCGTATAAAAGGTGCATTCCTGCCCGTAGGCATGAACGCCGGCATCCGTGCGCGCGACGAAGTAGAGCGTGGTTTTTGTTCCTGTCAGTTTTTGGAGGGCGGTTTCAAGAATTTCCTGGACGGTTATACTGTTTTCCTGCCGCTGGAACCCGCTGTACGGCGTTCCTTCATAGGCAAGAGTGATCCGGATATTTCTCATGACGAGCCGCCTCTTTTCATTTCCTTTTTCGCGCGGGAAAAATTGAGGAGAAGGCGGTTCAGATTATGGATGATTTCTTTTTCTGACAGAGGAAGAGAGCCTAAGAACCAATAATCAAGGATAACACCGGCAAACCCGGAAATCATGAAAGACGTTTCCACCGCATTGTACGCAGCATCACAGCCCCCTTCTTCCACCAGACGGCTGAATACGTAACGCTGGCGGATAATCAGGCGGTCGATGAAGCTTCGTGTGGAAATGTGGTGGAAGAGAAGGCGGAGCTGTTCTTCGTGGGCGGTGATGTAACGGAACAGTTTTTCCGTGAGTTCCGAAATATTCGCCGCCGGCGCGATGGGATAGTACTCGTCAATAATATTTCCAATGGCTTCGACATATTCGTTCTCAAGGGTGTCCAGAAGGTCATGGATGTCTTTGTAGTGGAGGTAGAAAGTCCCCCGTCCGAGCATGGCCTTCCTTGATATTTCCGCCACGGTGATTTCAGAGATACGCCTGCTTTTTAACAGTTCAAAGAAGGCAGTCCGGATGGAAAGTTCCGTTTTACGGAACCGTAAGTCCTTTTTTTTATCAGTCATTGTTGAACACTTTCTCTAAAACAGTTTCATAAAAGGCACTTTCATGGGAATTGCCGATAGCCTTTACAGTCAGCCTAAGTATATAATACATTTGAATGATAATCAACAAATGTTTATTAAAATTCTTTCGGGAGGAATACATGAAAAAGTTCGCGGTCATCTTTGCCGCTGTATGGGTCGGCTTTTCTCTTGTGCTGACGGGGTGTGGGAATAAAAAAGAGGCGGAAACGAAAGCGGTGCTTGTCAAGACGATGGTTGTCGGAGAAACGGCAAAAGCAGAAAGCCGTAAGTTTTCCGGCACAGTTCACGGCTATTTTGAATCGCCGCTTGCTTTTCAGGTGGGGGGGCGGATTACGCGCCGCCTTGTTTCTTCCGGCGACCGTGTCACGGCGGGACAGGTCCTTATGACGGTGGATTCCAAAGATGCATCGGAACAGGCTGCCGCTGCCGCGGGCGCGTTGAATGCGGCGGAGGCGCAGTATCGTCTGGCGTCATCCACGATGGCCCGTTATGAAAAGCTTCACGAACTTCAGGCAATTTCTGACCTGGCGATGGATCAGACAAAGAACCAGTATGAATTGGCATCGGCCCAGCTTTCCCAGGCGCAGGCTGCTCTGGCGCGGGCGGAGAATAATCTGGGTTTCACGTCGCTTACGGCAGACCGTGACGGCGTGGTGGGAAGCACGCTCTACGAAGTGGGTCAGGTGGTCGGCGCAGGGACGCCGGTCGTTCTTATCGTGGATGATACGAAAAAAGATGTCCATATTTCCTTTACGGAAAAGCAGTACGGAAAATACTCTGTCGGCCTTCCCTGTACAGTCACCTTCTGGGCGTTTCCTGATCTGCAATTGAAGGGAACAGTCAGAGAAGTGGCGGCAGCGCCAAATACGTCCACGGGAACTTATGATGCAAAAGTGACACTCATTGACGCGCCTTCCGATGTCGTGGTGGGAATGACGGCGGAAGTGTCTTTTGATGACCCGCAGGGGAATGAACAGATCATGGTGCCGCTTTCCGCTATGGCTGCACAGTCGGAGCAGCCTGCCGTGTGGATCGTGCGGGATCATAAAGTATATCTGCAGAAGGTGGAAACGGGACAGTATGGGAATGATACGGTAGAGATCGTTTCAGGCCTGCAGAAAGGCGACCGTGTAGTGACCGCCGGTGTGCAGAAACTGCATGAAGGGGAAGAGGTACGGTTATGAAAGGCCTGAATCTGGCAGAATGGGCGATCAGGCATAAACAGATTGTCTATTTTTTCATTATTGCCATCATTACGGGCGGACTGTGGTCCTATTTCCATCTGGGGCGCAGCGAAGACCCTGATTTTACAATCCGACAGGCCGTGGTTACGGCTGCATGGCCGGGCGCTTCGGCGCAGCAGATCACGCAGCAGGTGACAGATCCTTTGGAAAAGAAACTGCAGGATACCAAGGGGCTCGATTATATCAAATCTTTCACCCATGACGGTAAAACCGTGATTTATGTCAATCTGAAAGATTCTGTGCCGAAAGAGGAGATGCAGACCCGCTGGCATGAAATACGCAATCTGGTCAATGATGAATGGGGCAGTCTGCCGTCGGGAGTCATGGGGCCTTATATTAATGACCGGTTCGATGATGTGTACGGCTCTATTTACGCCGTCACGGGAGACGGATTTTCTTATGAAGAAAAACGTAAATATGCGGAAAATATCCGGCGGCGCCTGACAGGTGTGGAGGATGTGCAGAAGGTAGAACTTCTCGGTGTCCAGAAGCAGGAAATTTATGTCGAAATGGATCAGAATAAGCTGGCTTCTTTCGGCATGAGGCCGTCGGATGTGTTTGCCATGCTGCAGCAGCAGGGCGCGATGATGCCTGCCGGTATGATCCACACTGATTCCAGAAATGTGGCGGTTCGTGTAGAAGGGCTTCTGGATACGGTGGAGTCACTGAAAGAACTTCCGATCCACGTGGGAGAGCGTTCTTTTCATCTGGGCGATGTGGCGTCAGTCACACAGATGTATGCGGATCCGGAAACATCGCTTATGTATTTCAATGGAAAACCGGCGGTAGGAATTGCCGTGTCTATGGCGCCTGGCGGAAATAATCTGGTTCTCGGGAAAAATCTGGAGAAGGAAATTGAAAAAGAGAAAGCGGAGCTTCCTGCCGGTCTGGATATCGAGCAGGTGGCGGATCAGCCGTCGGTGGTGAATGATTCTATTCATGAATTTACAAAATCCCTGCTGGAAGCCATCGTTATCGTCATGGCGGCCAGTTTCCTGTCGCTGGGCTTTTGGAGCGGGATCGTGCTGGCGTTGTGCATTCCGGTGGTGGTATGCGCTTCTTTTATCTACATGAAATGGCAGGGGATCGATCTCCATATCGTTTCCCTCGGCACGCTCATCGTATCGCTCGGCCTTCTTGTAGATGACGCGATTATCGTAATTGAAATGATGCAGGTCAAACTGGAAGAAGGGATGGACCGTCTGGCGGCAGCACAGGCGGCGTATAAAGGATGTGCGAAACCGATGCTGGCCGGGACGCTTATTACAGCAGCGGGTTTTATCCCTGTCGGTTTTGCCGCAGGGCAGACGGCGGAATATGTAGGCGCCTTCTTTTGGGTTATCGCCTCTACGCTTCTTCTTTCCTGGGTGGCATCCATCTTTGTGAGCCCGGTTCTGGGGTATCGTTTCATCAGGGTGAAAGCAGGAGAAAAGAAATCCGCTTTTGCGGACAGGGCTTACCGATTGTTTTATAAGGCAATCGCCTGGTGCATCCGTTTCAAAAAGACGGTTATCATAGGTACAGCAGCGATTTTTGCGGGGACAGTGGCACTTATTCCTTTTGTGAACCAGGAGTTCTTCCCCGATTCCGTACGGCCGGAAATCATTCTTGATGTGAACCTTCCTTCCGGCGCATCCATCAAGGAAACGAAAGAGGTCATGGCGGGCATTGCGGACAATTTATACGGGGACAATCGGGTATCTTCCTTTTCCACCTATGTAGGGGACAGCGCGCCGAGGTTTATTTTGCTTTTTGATCCGCTGGCACCGGAAGACAGCCACGGACAGATGATCCTTGTAGCGCGCGACAGCAAGGTGAGAGACAGTCTTCGTGATGATACGCTGGCATTTATTGCGGAACAATATCCGGATGCAAGGGCCCATGCCCGTCTGATTACCACAGGGCCTCCTGCTGAATATCCGATCATGCTGCGGCTTTCGGGAAAGAATGTGGAAGACACGGCAAAGTTTGCTAAAGAAGCGGCGGCTCTTGTTTCTCAGTATCCCGGCATGAAGAATGTCAGTATGGACTGGCCGGAAGAAACACCGGTCGTCAGGTTAAAAATCGATCAGGATAAAGTAAGGAAACTGGGGGGAGATAATTATTCCATTTCCCGGGATCTGTATGTGAAATTGTCAGGCTATAAAGTGGCGGAATCCTATCAGGGAAATCAGCTCGTGCCGATCAGCTTCCGGCTGGAAGGAAGCAATGCGGCGCGGCTTGCCGATCTTTCTTCCCTCCCTGTCCATGTGGGGAGTGGACGGTATGTGCCTCTTGGGGAAATCGCGGATATTTCCTATGAGAATGAAACAAGCACGATCTGGCGGCGCGATCTGCACCCGACCATCACTATCCGCGGCGAAGCCGGCGGGGATAAGACTGCCGATTCCGTAGTCAATGAACTGTACGACCGGACGTTTAAGGACTTTAGAGAACATCTGCCTGACGGTTATACGCTGGAAAAAGGCGGGGCCATAGAAAACAGTGAAAAATCCGTACAGTACCTGGCGGCGCCGGTTCCGATCATGATTTTCCTTATCCTTATGATTCTGATGTTTGAGCTGGATAAAATTCCGCTGATGGTAATTGCGGGCATAACCGGGCCTTTGGGACTGATCGGTGCGATTCTGTCGCTGTTTCTTACGCGGCAGCCCATGGGATTCGTATCCATTGTCGGTATGCTGGCCTTATCCGGCATGGTTGTCCGGAACAGCATCATCCTTCTTGACCAGATCCGCCAGCATTTGGCAGATGGGAAGAAGCCTTATGATGCGGTCATCGAGTCGGCGGCGCTCCGTTTCCGGCCGATCATGCTTTCCAGCGTAACCGATGTACTTGGTTTTGTTCCGCTGATTCCCAGTCCGTTCTGGCGTCCCCTTGCCGTATCGTTTATCGGAGGACTTCTCCTTGCGACTGCTATAGGATTACTGGTCGTTCCTGCGCTTTACTGCTGGTACTATAAGGTGGAAGGGCCGAAAGCATCATAAAAATACCGATACCGCACTATCTCTGAAAAAGTCAGACATATTTTCAGGGAGTCCGGTATCGGTATTTTCAATTGGGAAGTTTATTTTATGATAAAGACGGGGCATTTTGCATTCTTCAAAATGCCGCTGGAGACGGAACCCATGAAAAGGCTCTTGAGAGCGCCGCGGCCGCGGCTGCCCGTGATGATCAGGTCGGCACCGATTTCTCCTGCCAGATAGAGGAGCATGGGTACCGGTTCCCCCATTTCAAGAAGAACCTTATGGGGGATGTTTTCAGGAATGAGTTTTTCGACTTCCGCCATGTCGACCTGGTCGGGATCATCATCCGCAGGGATGGTGCTGTTTAAAATCGTTGCGACATAGAGTTCTGCGCCGTCTGAGCACTGCGCCAGGGAAATGGCCTGGTTCAGCGCTTTTTTCGCATGGCTGGAACCGTCATAGGGGACGAGAATCTTTTTGAAATCCAGCATAATAACCGCCTTTCTTTTTGTGATGGAGAAATCTGATTTTCTGTGCGGAAAATAAAGAAATACCTGTGAAAATATCGGCTGCACCGGAGGGAGAAAACACCGGCCCTCTAAAGGTCGGCGTTTCGTCTTACGGGAAATTATTTCACAATGAATACAGGCGCCTCCACGTGGGTCAACAGGTAATTGGATACGGAGCCGAGGAGCATGCCCGTAAGGGCGCCCAGGCCGCGGCTGCCCATGACAACCAGGTCTGCGCCGATTTGGTCTGCCGTATTTTCAATCAGCATGCCGGGGTCTCCGGTTTTGGCGATATATTCCGCTTCGATTCCTTCAGGGACGGCAGCTTTTGCTTCATCAAGAGTTTTATCAGCCGGGCGGAAGTGGATGGCCTGCATCTGTTCATTGATGTAAGCCCTTTCCAGATTATTCATGCTCAGCGCGGAAACATCTTCATCAACAGTGATGATATACAGCTTTGCGCCGTCACAGCACTGCGCCAGTGATACAGCCTTTGCCAGGGCACGCTTTGCGTGTTCCGACCCGTCAAAGGGAACAAGGATTTTTTTGAAAGTAAGCATGGCGGACCTCCTTTTCCGCGGTATTTCCGCTGTACTATTTAATAATAAGGATGGGACATTTCACGTTGCTTGCCAGATGGCTGGAAACGGAACCCATGAAAAGGCTCTTGAGAGCGCCGCGGCCCCGGTTGCCCATGATGACCAGGTCGCAGTTTTTTTCAAAGGAGAGATCCAGCAGGACGGATCCCGGATTGCCTACACGGAAAATCAATTCATGAGGAATATCTTGGGGAATGAGTTTTTCTGAATCATCCAAAATAACCTGCCCGGGGTCTTTCTTTTCCGGTTCTTTTTTATCGGCGTCAAAGACATATGCTTTTTCCCGCGCGATTTTTTCCATCGGCGGCATCGGCCGGGAAACGGTCGCAATGAAAAGCTTTGCGCCGTCGCAGCATCTTGCCACGGAAACGGCACGGTCAAGAGCCCGCTTCGCATACTCGGAACCGTCGTAAGGTACAAGAATCCGTTTGTAATCTAACATGATCATCAGCCCACCTTTCTTTTATAAATGAAATTCCAGGGAGAAAAATCTTCTCTCTTTAATTACATTTTAACATAGTTCAAGGGGGTAATACAAAAATATGATGCATAAAAAGGAAAATATTTTTTGAAAATGCTTTTATCCGAGTCTGTGATGTGGTAAAATAAATTGTATTTACCGATACAAAGATTTTGTTATACTGTGGATTTATAGATTGAGGCGGAAGGCCGGAGAGAAGAAGGAAAGAAATGATCAGAAAAGATATCCGCAACATTGCGATCATCGCCCATGTCGATCATGGTAAAACCACTCTTGTGGATGCCATGCTGAAGCAGAGCCATATTTTCAGGGAAAATCAGAAGGTGGCGGAACGCGTCATGGATTCCAATCCGCTGGAACGGGAACGGGGAATTACAATCCTGGCGAAGAATACGTCTGTCATGCATAATGGTGTGAAGATCAATATTGTAGATACGCCCGGGCATGCCGATTTTGGCGGGGAAGTAGAACGTATCCTGAACATGGTGGACGGCGTCCTGCTCCTTGTTGACTCCCATGAAGGCCCGATGCCCCAGACGAAGTATGTTCTCCGTAAAGCTCTTGAGCATCACCTGAAACCGATCGTCGTCATCAATAAGATTGACCGTCCTGACCAGCGTGTGTCTGATGTGGAAGGGGAAATTCTCGAACTTTTCATCGAGCTTAATGCTGATGATGAGCAGCTTGATTTTCCGCTGATTTATGCGTCCGCCAGGAGCGGCATCGCCAAACTCCATATGAATGATGAAGGGAAGGATCTGCAGCCTCTGTTTGATACGATTCTGGAACGGATTCCCGCTCCGGAAGGTGATCCGGATGGAGGACTGCAGATCATGGTGACCACGCTGGAAGCCGATGATTATCTCGGCAAAGTGGCGATCGGCCGTGTGACCAGGGGAACGGTCAAGCAGGGGATGGCCGTGGCTATTACGGATGGAGAAAAAATCCGTACCGATCATGTAGGACAGCTTTTCAACTGGCAGGGAATGAAACGTACTCCCGTCGCCGAAGCAGGCGTGGGGGATATCGTGGCGATGGCAGGATTTAAAGACATCAATATCGGTGAAACGGTAGCCGATGCCGCCAATCCGGAAGCGCTCCCATCCATTCATATCGATGAACCGACGCTGTCCATGGTTTTCCATGTCAATAAGAGTCCTTTCGCGGGAAGAGAAGGCGATTTTGTTACATCCCGCCACATCCGCGCCCGCCTGATGAAAGAAATTGAAACGAACGTGGCTCTCCGTGTGGAAGAAACGGAAACATCCGATGCATTCCTCGTTTCCGGCCGGGGAGAACTTCATCTGTCCGTTCTCATTGAAACGATGAGGCGGGAGGGGTTCGAATTGGAAGTATCCAAACCGCAGGTTATTTATAAAACAATCAACGGCAAGCGCTGCGAACCTTTGGAAAGGCTGACTGTCGAAGTGCCGCAGGAATTTATGGGGGCCGTCATGGAAGGACTCGGTCCGCGCCGCGCGGAAATGATTTCCATGGAAGAACTGGCAGGATATATGAAGATGGACTTTTCCATTCCAGCCCGCGGACTTTTGGGATTCAGAAATGAACTTCTCACCACCACCCGCGGCACAGGCATCATGTACCATGTATTCCAGGGATATGCGCCGTATAAAGGGGATATTCCCGAAAGAACGAGAGGCTCGCTTGTCGCCTTTGAAGCGGGCACGACCACCGCTTACGGTCTGAATTCCATACTGGACAGAGGGGAACTTTTCCTTGGCCCGGGCGTGGAAGTTTATGAAGGCATGATTGTCGGCGAAAATGCCCGTGAGCAGGATATGGACGTCAATCCCTGCAAGAAGAAACATCTGACAAATACCCGTGCTTCCGGTTCCGATGACGCTATTAAGCTGCCGCCATGCCGCCTCTTTACCCTTGAATCCGCTTTGGAATGGATAAACGATGATGAATTGGTGGAAGTGACGCCTTCCAGTATCCGCATGCGCAAGATGGTTCTTTCCAAGCAGCTCCGCTACAAGAATGCCAATGCGAAGAAGAGCCAGAGCGGACAGTAAGAGTTGGTGCTATAATAAAATACACAGATATTTCTGATTGTGTGCAGCAAAAGGAGGTATGGAGAAATGAAATTTATTCCTTTATACCTCCTTTTTATAGTGTTTTTCAAAATGGCAAGGTGGGCAGCATATGGAACCGAAAAATTCAGATCCGTCAGCCGTATACTTCATAAAGTGTTTGATTAAAAGATATATCGATGATGATGTGGGCTCCTTTGCGTCAGAAGCGTCATACTGCTTTATCCTCGGGCTCATTCCGTTTATGATTTTCCTGGTGAACTGTATCTTGTTCTTTGCGGCGCCCCAGCTTGATACGATCCTTGACCTGCTGCAATATCTGCCGGCCCAGTTTGCGGCAAGTATGGAGGAAAATATAGCCCGTATCATCGCGGGGCGGAGTACGATATGGCTCTTTGCCGGTCTCGGCGCTGCAGTGTGGACCGCTTCACAGGGGACGGCCGTCCTTGTCCGCGGGATGGATAAAATATTTTTTCAGGACAGAAATATCCAGTCCTGGCTCAAGGTCAGCCTGAAAGCCTGCTTCTTTACCGTATTTCTTGTATTTGCCATGATTCTTTCTCTTACGCTGATTGTCTTTGCCAATGCCGTCATATTCCTTGTACAGGACTATATCATGGAACTGCCGCCTGTCTTCTGGCAGGTCTGGCGGCCGTCGCGGTATGCCATTCCTTTTGTGGTTATGAGCCTGTCTTTATCCGCTTTTTACCGTTATGCGCCAAACAGGTACATCACGAAATGGACACGCATCATTCCTGCTTCCTTTCTGGTGGCGGCGGCCCTCCTTTTCCTGACTGCAGGGTACGGTTACTATATCCTCCATATATCGGGTATGGGCGTCACTTACGGTTCCCTCATCGGCCTGATCTTCCTCTTTCTCTGGATCCATCTGGCAGTCCAGATTATTCTTGCCGGCGGTGCGGTGATCATGGCATGGGAAGATATGCGTCACCGGCGCCTGTAAGAATATTTCCGGTGGCCGGCCGGAAGAATTACAGACATCCAAAATAAAAAGTGATAAAATAATGGGAGTAAAATTGAGAAACCCGTTGTGACAGGAGGAAATGAAATGCAGATCCAGGTAATCGACCATCCGCTTATTCAGCACAAATTGACGATTATGCGCCAGAAAGAAACCAGTTCCGGTGATTTCAGAAAGCTTCTGAAGGAAATCACACTGCTCATGGGATATGAACTGACTCGTGACCTGCCTATGGAAGATATAGAAATTGAAACGCCCTTGGAAGTGATGAAAGGGAAACGCGTGGCAGGGAAGAAAGTAGGGATCGTCCCCATCCTCCGGGCGGGATTTGGAATGCTTGACGGGCTTCTGGAACTCGTTCCTTCCGCCCGTGTAGGTGTCATCGGTCTGTACCGTGACCCCGTTACGGCAAAGCCTGTGGAATACTACTGCAAACTTCCCGATGTGGAAAACCGTGATTTCATATTAATCGACCCGATGCTGGCGACCGGAGGAAGCGCCGTGGCGGCTATCGACATGATGAAGGCGAAAGGTGTAAAGAATATAAAATTTATGTGCCTCGTCGCCGCGCCGGAAGGCGTACAACTCGTGAACGACGCGCATCCGGATGTGCCGATCTACACCGCCGCCCTTGACAGGCAGCTGAATGAAAAGAAATACATCCTTCCGGGACTCGGCGATGCGGGAGACAGGATTTTCGGGACGAAGTAAAAGAAAGAACAGAAATAAAAAATGTCCGCCTTTATTTACGCGAGGCGGACATTTTCATCAGAAAGGGAAAACATGGAATTATTGGATTTACGATTCAGCGAAAAGACACTGAAGATTTTAAAAGGGATGGCGGGGCAGGTTTTTGAAAAGTACCGATGCGATCCGTCTATTTTCCATCCTGTATATCTCCTGCCCGTCGGTATTTATGCCGGCGGAAAATGCTATATAATGACGCAGGAAATGACGGGCAGGGCGACCGGCGGAAAAAAGACGGATGTTTTGGAATGGGTCTTCCGTGAAGCGGAAGAAAAAGAAATCCACTCGAGCCGCCCTGCCGTGGTGCAGGAAGATCATGCCCTTCAAAAAGAAATAAAAGAAGTGCGGATCATCAATGAGAAGAAAACGCTTTCCCGCTGTGGTAAAGCGGAATACCGCGTGTATCTTACAAAGGCAGTCCGCTTCATTTTTGAAAAGGGATACCTGCAGATCAGGAAACCTGTTTATTTCTCCCCTTTCCTCAATTTGGAAGATGATGGGGAAGAATGCAGGGAATGGGAAAAATTGGACAATCTTCCTGAAGAATGGGAAGAAGCATATGATGTAAATACGGAAACAGAAATCTTGGCTTATAAGAAATAAAGGCCCCTCTTTCGGGAGGGGTTTTATCGTGGGTGTCTCGCAGTAAAAAAACCTCCCTGCGGAGGCTTGAAGTTGAAACGTTATTTTTTGGGCGGATAGGTTTGGAATCCGGCAGGGGACAGCCGGGCTGTTTTCAGCATATAGATCATGATGCCGAAGACGGTAACGAGCGTCCCGTAAAGGATGATGTCCCATCCGCAGCCGTATACCGCGTATACGCTGTATACACCGCCGATGATAGCTGCCATGTTCGGCAATTTTGCTTTTGCTGCAGAGATGCCTTCTGCTTTCTGCAGATCGGGAACGGCAGCCATGGCAAGCAGGTAGGGAATGAGATTGACCATGACGGCAAGATTGATAAGGACATTGAACTGCTTTAACAGAGAGGGGCTGATTGTAGACAGCGTCAGTATGGACTGGATACAGACCAGGGTCTCGATCGCCATGTAAGGCGCATAGAAACGATTGACTTTACGAAGATAGGAAGGGAAGTGGCCGATGGTGGCAGCCTCTCTTACCACCTCGGAGATGGTGAACTGCCATGCGGTGAGGGATACGAAGCAGGAAACAACAAGCATGGCAGATACCATATGTCCCACCGTATTTCCGAACATGGCCGCGTAAGCAAGGCCGAAAGGCGCGCCGGCAGATACCAGCTCTGTATGAGGAACAAGCCCCCCGATAATCGCTGTGGAGGTCATGTAGCATACGCCGGCAATCATCGTTCCTGCCAAAACAGCGACAGGCACATTCTTTTCAGGATTTTCCACCGTGTCGGAATTGGCGCAGGCTGTTTCGAGACCAAGGAATGCCCAGAGAATGACGGCGATGGAATCGCGCATGGTGAGATAGAAAGGCATATCATGAGGGTTCCAGGCAGCCACATAGATGTTCGGGCTGAAAAAGTACCAGCCGCAGAGAAGGAGGCCGATGACCGGAAGAAGAATGCAGATCATGCCCAAAGAGGTGAATTTGCCGAATTTCTTTGGTCCGACAAGGCTGATGGAGGCGGCAATGGCAAGCGTGCCGATGGTCGCCAGACAAACTTCCATGGGAGAAAGGTCGAAGCCGAAAACGTAAGAACCGTAGCTGACTACACCGGTAGCGATAGCTACGTTGGCGATAATCAGGGAAATGGCGTAAGTGTAGTTGGAAAGGAAGTTTCCAAGACGGCCGAACCGGTATTCCGCATAACCGCCCATGCCGCCTACCTTTTTGCTGTACATACCGCATTTGGCAAAAGCGTAGGCAAGAATAGTAGCGCCGATAGAGGCAAGAATCCAGGCGAAAATGGAAACCGTACCGATTTCCGCGAGTGTTGCCGGCAAAAGAATAATGCCGGATCCCATCATGTTGATGGCGGTGACTGTGGTGAGCTGTACCACTCCCATTTTTCTGCTTTCAGACAATGTAGTTCCCTTCTTTCTCGTACCAATTTCCGACACATATTCGGAACGGGGGAAGATATTTGTCCGGAATCTCACCGGAATGCCCGATTTTCAGGCATAGGCAATCCCCATTTACTTTCGTTATGGTGAAAGAAACAGGGAAACAAAGAAAACCGTTCACTTCGAGAAGTGCTCCGCAGCTCAGCTGCACTTTCATGCAGGGCGCGTAATATTTTTGCTGAAAGAAATATATCACAGATAAACAGGAAGTACAATAGGAAATTTCAAAAAAATATATTTCTTTATCCTTGAGGACTTTTGAGGACCTTTGAGGAGTAGAAAGAAAAATGAAGAAAAACGAAAAAAATGGAACGCTATCGGATATTGATATGGATTGGAGTGATACATCATGATACATTCAGATTTCCGGGGGCTATAAAAATAGAAATCTTGAAACGCCGTTTTTATCGGTTTTTTTAAAAATATCTGGGGAAGGACAATAATTTCAAAAATGGATATTTATTCATTCTGATAAATATGTTGCAAAAACAATGAATGCGGTCCGGGATCCGATTGTCCTGTGAGAGGCTGAAATCTCCTCATTTCTCCCTATATGGACTTTATTTGCCCGAAATGATTTTGAAATTGATAAGAAGCCTTATGTAATTGAGAAAATGATATTTTTTCTTTTTATGGGTACAGAATTTTTTTATAAATAAAGAACAGGGAAGATATCAATCCGGTAAGGGGAAAACGGGAAGAGGAAATCTGTTTCCTATGACAGAAATGATTTTGGAAGGCAGCCCTCTATTTCTGTTTGTAAAAAGACTTTCCAAACGGAACGGGAGTTGTAAGGAACGGTTCTTATCAAATTGACAATACATTTTTATCTGCTTATACTTAATAATATATCCTTATAATGGGAGTTTTATAAAATATTTATAGAAAAAGGAGCAATTGGCATGGCAGAATTGCAGCATACACTTGTGACAAAAGAAGGTCTTGAAAAATTACAGAAAGAATTGGATGAACTTCGTACAAAGACGCGCGGCGAGGTAGCACAACGTCTGAAAGAAGCCATTGCTATGGGCGACCTTTCTGAAAACTCCGAATATGATGATGCAAAAAACCAGCAGTCTTTCGTAGAAGGACGTATTAAGGAACTGGAACAGCAGATCCGTACGGCGGAAATTATTGACAGCGGCAAAAAAGGGAGAAAGAGCCGCGTCGATGTAGGAATGACGGTAACCATTGAAGCGCTGGAAGACCATGTGGAAGAAACGGTGAAGATCGTGGGCAGTACGGAATCGGATCCTTTTGAAGGGAAGATTTCCAATGAGTCTCCTGTCGGCCGCGCACTGATGGGCGCCAAAGCGGGGGATATTGTAGAAGCGGAAGCGCCAAGCGGTGTTGTAAAGTATAAAGTTATTAAAATCAAAGCATAAATTTTTGCTGATTGGTTATATGCAAAGAGAGGTTTCAGAATGGAAGAAAAACTGAACGACCAGATGCTGATCCGAAGGGGGAAGCTGGAGAAGATTGCCGCACTGGGATTTGAGCCTTACGGCGGAAAGTATGAATGCACCCATCACAGTGAAGATATCCATGCGGATGCGGCAGCTTTGGAAGCAAGCGGGGAGCATGTCAAAGTGGCAGGCCGTATTATGATTATCCGCGGGCACGGAAAAACGGCATTCTGCACGCTTCGTGATGAAAAAGGGGATATCCAGCTTTATTTCCGGAAAGATACTGTCAGTGAAAATGAATGGAACCTCTTCAAACTGGTAGACATGGGAGATATCCTCGGAGTGGAAGGCACTGTATTCACTACACACACGGGAGAAACGACCATCCGTGTCCTGCACTTCACCATGCTTTCCAAGTCTCTCCGCCCGCTTCCGGAAAAGTGGCACGGCCTTACGGATAAGGAACAGCGCTACCGCCAGAGATATCTTGACCTTATCGCCAATCCCGAAGTAAGAAAGACGTTCATCAAGAGGGCGAATATGCTCCAGGCCATCCGGAACTGGTATACCGCACACGGTTTCCTTGAAGTGGAAACGCCGGTTCTTCAGCCGCTCTACGGCGGTGCGAATGCAAGACCTTTCATGACGCATTTCAACGCGCTGGATATGACCATGTACCTCCGCATTGCACCGGAACTTTATTTAAAGAGACTTCTTGTCGGCGGGTATGAACGCATATTTGAAATCACCCGCAATTTCCGCAATGAAGGCATGGATACCCGTCATAATCCGGAGTTTACCGCTATTGAAACATACCAGGCTTATGGCGATATCGATGATGTCATTGACCAGACGGAACAGATCGTGGCAGCCTGCGCCATGGCTTCTTACGGCACTACGAAATTCACCTATGAAGGAACAGAAATAGATGTGGCAGGCCCATGGCCGAGACTCACCATGGCAGAAGCGGTAAAGAAATACACCGGGGAAGACTTTGATGCCTGCAAGACCATCGAGGAAGCACGTGCCATCTGCGACAGACTTCATGTGGAATACGGTGAATTTGACGGTTTCGGCAAGCTTCTGGCAGCTGCTTTTGATGACTATGTGGAAGAACACCTTATCCAGCCTGTCCACATTACAGAGCATCCCATCGAAGTATCTCCGCTGTCCAAACTGGATCCCAAAGATCCGAGATATACCATCCGTTTCGAGTCTTATATTTATGGACGCGAACTGGCAAACGGATTCTCCGAATTAAATGATCCGCTGGATCAGAGGGCGCGTTTTGAAATGCAGGTGGAAGAAAGAGAGCATGGCGATGACGAAGCGCATCCCATTGATGAAGACTTCCTTACTGCTTTGGAATACGGTATGCCCCCGACAGGCGGACTCGGCATCGGGCTTGACCGTCTTTTCATGCTCATGACCAATTCTTCCAGTATCCGAGACGTTCTTCTTTTCCCGGCGATGCGGCCGGAAGGCGACCAGGGGAAAACGGAAGTGAAGGAGGCCGTCCCTGCCGTTCCTGAAAAAATTGATTTTTCCAAAGTAAAAGTAGAACCTTTATTTGAAGATACGGTTGATTTTGAAACTTTCAGCAAATCGGACTTCCGCGCAGTGAAAGTCAAAGACTGCACAGCAGTCAAGAAGAGCAAGAAACTTCTTCAGTTCACACTGGACGATGGATCCGGCAAAGACCGCACCATCCTTTCCGGCATTCATGCCTTCTATGAACCGGAAGACCTCATCGGCAAGACGGTGATCGCTATCGTGAACCTGCCCTCGAGGAATATGATGGGCATCGACTCCTGCGGTATGCTGCTTTCTGCAATCCATGAAGAAGACGGTGAAGAAAAACTCCATCTGCTCATGGTAGACGACCATATTCCTGCGGGAGCGAAGCTGTACTGATATCTGATAAAACAAAAGCACTTACTGGACGGTAGGTGCTTTTTTACGGATTGGTATAGAGGAAAGGGAAGAAGAGGACTTTATGGAAATACGCAAAGCAACGATAGATGATCTGGCATTGGTGTCTGCGGTGGAAGCGGAGTGTTTTCCTCCTGCCGAGGCGGCGACAAGGGATTCTTTCAAAGAGAGGCTCACTTATTACGGCAATCATTTCTGGCTCCTCTTTGAAAAGGGAAAATTGATTTCCTTTGCGGACGGTATGGTGACAAACCTTGCGGATCTTACAGATGAAATGTATGAGAAAGCGGATATGCATGATGAACATGGCGCATGGCAGATGATTTTTGGGCTGAATACGGTTCCTGCCTGCCGAAAGAAAGGTTACGCGGGACTGGTACTCCGCCGCGCTATCCATGATGCGGAAAAGGAAGGAAGGAAAGGTCTTGTCCTCACCTGCAAGAAAGAACTGATTCATTACTATGGCAAGTTCGGTTTTCTTAACGAAGGAATATCCGTATCGGTTCACGGCAATGTGGTATGGTACCAGATGCGCCTTACTTTTTAAAGGATAAAAGACAGAAAACAGCTGACAGAAGATAAAAGTCAGATTCATGCTTACAGTCTTCCTCACCACGGTAATAGATCCTTCGCATAGCTCTGGATGACGTTTTAAGAGTAGAGTTGCTTTTATCAGGGGAAACCTAAACGGAAATCAGCTATCGGCTAACAGAAGTCAGCGGTCGGAAAACGGAAAACAGTATTATGACATTTTTTCTTACAGCGTCATTAGTACCATATAAGTGTAGCAAAGAGAAATACAACATTTCCCCTGCTGCACTTATTTTATTATAGTAAGGGAAGCAGCTGGCCTGACACTCCGTCATTGGGTTTTCAGAACGATCACAAGAATACTTTGTAGAGAAAGCGGTAAACGATAATTGTTATGAAGAGTGAAAAATCTATTATGCTGATGACAGAAAACGGAAATCAGCTGACAGAAGACGGAAAACAGAATACGGAATCATGCTTGCCGCTTTCGTCATTACGGTAATAGACTCTTCGTTTCACTCTGAGTTACGGTTTTAGAGCTTTCAGCTGCCAGCTTCCGGTTGTCGGCTTTAATCTCGTAGCTAACAGACAACAAGACAGAATCATTGCTGGTACACTGACTGACGTTTGACAGGCAGTGTTGCTTTTATTGGTACTCGACAGATGAAAATCGAAAAATCCCTTACCGATGCGCGGCAGGGGATTTTTACGTAGGTTCCTGTATTTTTTCATTGGCCATGTCTGAGGACATTTTGATGGCGCGGCCTTTATAGTCCGTCATCATGAGTGTATCCGGAAGGCCGCTGATTTGATGGGATTTTTTGCCTTGCTGTTCCGCTCCGGCGGGGAAATATGGGTTTTATCTTCATATGACAGGATAGATAACGGAACGGAAACAAAAATCCAATTCCTCCGGCGTCTGCTTCATACGGTTCTTTACCCACCACTGGACCATTTCCACAAAACTGCCTGTAATGTGGTTCAGAAGAAATTCATCGGGAATATCCTTTTTTTGATGATCTGAAGACTGGAGAATATATATGCTGATGAGACTGCGCAGGCTGTCCCGGAAATATTTAAGGAAAATATCGCTGCTTTCGGAAATAAGCAGGTCTTTGATATGGTAAGAGTTGCTCTTGATATGCTGGAGGATGTGGCAGAAAACAGGATCCGGCACACCGGGAGCATTGTGATGGTCTGCAGGGAGGTCATGATTCATGACGCCGTCGATGATATGCCGGAAGAGTTCCGTGCACATGGCATTCAAAAGGTCGTCTTTCGTCTGGAAGTGGGAGTAAAAAGTGCTCCGCCCGATATTCGCGCGGTCGATGATGGTCTGTATGGTAATGCGTGAATAAGATTCCTCCGATAAAAGTTCGCTGAACGCGTCAAAGATAGCGGTTCGCGTTTTTTGCTGTCGTCTGTCCATAAAAGCTCCTGTGAAATATTTCTTAAACAAGTTGTTTCTTATTGGCTATATTATCACAGTTTGTCTTAAGTTTAAAGATAAAAATCCGGTAACTGAAATTTGAAGTCTATAGTAATCAAACATTTGTGACACACTCTTAGAAAATAGTTTTAAGCCTACC